>Ga0209057_1003094_pt1 | contig 12447 bp, 7 predicted proteins | sample GraSoiAngelo_146_FD_185903 | JGI IMG/M metagenome (GOLD analysis project Ga0209057, IMG submission 185903) | Grasslands soil microbial communities from the Angelo Coastal Reserve, California, USA - 14_1009_05_30cm (SPAdes) (version 2) | ecosystem: Environmental > Terrestrial > Soil > Grasslands ... | reverse complement strand
GGGGTTCGTGGCCAGGGTGACGATTCCGAGCGAGGCGTTGTAGTCGGCGGTGACGAAGAGGTCGTAGTCGCTGCGCGTGAACCCGGGTCCATAGATCGCCGCGGGCCAGGGTGGCGGGAACTGCGCCGGGTCGGGCGTCACGGCGATGACGCCGAGCCTGTCGGCCCCGAATGGCACCGGCGTCTGGGTCGTGGGGACCGGCGGGATCTCCCCGTCGGTGAAGCCGTCGCCGACGCCGTACGGATTGTCTTGTCGGCCCGAAGCCGAGGCGAACTGGTATCGAGGCGAGAGGAAGCTGCCGAATGCGTAGTACCCCGCGCCGCCGGGCGGGATCAGGTTGGGCACCGCGGTCGACTGAAAGGCTCCAGGGGCAGTCGGATCGACCTTCACCTGGTCGGTGCGGACGATTCCGTTGAACGGATCGACGAGCGACGGCTCGACGCTCGCCGCGAGGAAGACGTCGTTAACGCCGTTCTGGGTGAACGTGAGCTTGCGGCTCGCGGTCGACGTCGATGCGTCGGGAAATCTCGCCAGCACGTAGGCGTTGGCGCTGTTGGACAGGGGAAGGTCCATCGACTGGCGGATGCGCACGAGCTCGCCAGTAGCCGTCCGAGTCGTGAACCGGACCACGCACGCTCCGCCGCACGCATTGACGCGATGGCCAGCGTTGTCGAGGATGCCGTTGGTGACGTGGATACGGTAGGAGGTGTTCTCGCTGAGGAATCCGTCGCTGATTCCGGCCAAGGTGTTCGTGGCCGGGTCGAAGGTGAGCTGGCGCAGACCGCTGAAAAAGCCCCCCTTGTCCGTGCTGATGAAGAAGTCTGACGCGTTCACGGATCCGAGGTTGATCGCACCGGTGAACGGCACGAGCACCCGCGGCTGCAGATCGAACCCGTCGAGCTTGTTGAGCTGGGCGAAGGCGTCGCAGATCGAGTAATCGGCGTTGGTGCACGACGGCTGCACGACGCCTCCGATGTTCGGATAGTCGATGCCCTCGCGGAAGTTGATGCGCCGCCCCGTCAGCTGGCTTGCGTCTGCGACCGTGAAACCGTTGTCCGGGAAGATCCGCGAGCCATAGCTGCGGCCGCGCCTGACGGCAACCGTCGACCCGGCCGAGACCCATGGTGTGGCGGGCACGGAAGCGAAGAGGAGGCAGGCGGTCAGCAGGTTCCAGCGAAGTCGCGTCATCTCGTGCCTGCCTTCAACGACGAACGCCGAGTCGCGGTGGTCATAACCGCCTCCGTCTTCTGCGCGTGCGCGGACGAGGGCGCGCATGCCCTCACGCGGGTCTCACCACTCCTCGGTCTCGGCGGCCTGAGCCGCAATACCGTGAACGGGCGAAATACGCAGCCTAGTGACGGGAGCGGATCGAGCGCCGCCGTACGCGCGCACACTGACGCGTCCCGTTGCCATGCCCGTGAGCCTCACGCTATCAGGGGCGACCAAGCTCCCCGCACTTGTTCGCATCTGCGGACACAATTTTTGGAACCGTTCCAAGGCGGGAGAAAGCGCCACCTGGCAGCCCTCAGTCGACGGGCGCCGGCCGACCTGCTCCTGATCACCCCGCCATGCCGATGACCTCCTCCGCGCCCTCGTCGGCCAGGCAATTTGACAAGGTGAGTAGCGACGTCCGAGAATCGCTGTTCCGATGATCTTCGAGGAGGTGCGTGTGGTCGGGTGCCTCTCTCATCTCGTGGGCTGCCCCGAGACGTGCCCCGCATTCGGCACAGAAGCGGCGCTCGGGCCGGTTGTCGTGATCGCAGGACGGGCAGCGCATCGCGTGGCTTCTTGGGTGCGGTGACTACCACGACGGGAGCGAACCTCCGAACGGTGTTCGAGCAGCGAACCACCGTCGCACAGGAATCGTGGAGAAGCTGGCCGCGCCCCTGGGGGACGCGTTCCGGGGAATCGGCCGTAGCACGTTCCGCCGCGACAGGCGGGGGTTCTCCGAGGTCCTACCGAGCGCGGAGCGAGCCCAGACCTGGAACGCGAGGTCACGCTCTATCACGCCATTCACTGCGACCGGACGACGGAACGCTGCCGCGACGTTCGGGACGTTCGCTTCGTCACCTGCCGACGGGACCGATTCGGGTGGCACTCGTCGAAGCGTGGCATGGTTGCAGTGACCGGCCAGTCCGGAGCCCGACGACTCATGCGAGTATCGCTACTGCGCGCCCCTTGAACTCCTTGATCACCCGCTCGATGGGGTGGGTGGTCCCCTAGAACACTACGCCGAGTAGGGTTTTCAGCAGTTCTTCCAGCGGCATCATGGTCAGTGCCAGCGGTACAATCGGGGCGATTGTAGCGACCACGAGTTGAAGGACGGTCTCCTTCGTAACCGGTGCGATGCGCATGGTCCGTACCACCTCGAAACTATTGCCCAGATCAGCGAGGGACTGGATGTCGCTGCTACCCACGAACGGCTCATCGGCAGGCGCGCCGCCGCGCAGCCATTTGGCATCGAACTCGCGCACGTAACGCTCGGCCAGCGTGCCATATTCGCGAAGGCCCGTCCGCTTCGCCTGAGCCAGCTGAGGCGCAAACACCAAGAGCGGGCCGAGGACCACGCACATCAGAACGCCGACCGTGACGGCGATCTCGACCTTGTACTCAGGCAGTGTGGCCCCGAGGAAGAAAATGCGGTTGGCCAGCTGTCCGGCAAGCAGGGCGCCGTGCGCTACCGCGAGCAGGGCGAAGGCGTAGACCGTGTTGGAGAGAAATCCCAGGCCGCCGACGCGATCCGGATGCGTGGGAACCAAGCTCAACTCGATGCGTGATACCTGCCAGAGAAAACGGCTCCAGATGAATAGTCGAAAATACCAGCGGACCAGCAGGAACTGGAAGATCGGCAGGCTCACGTAGCCATACCACATCCCAGCAAGCGAGACCTTCGAGCCGTCGACGGATGGTATCGCGTACCACGTGGCCGAGTCGAGTGCCAGGTACTGGCGCCAGACGATCTGGATACCAACCACATACACGAAGGCGATCAGCAGCACCTCGGCGAGCACCGAGTTGCGCAGCCGAAATGCCGACGCGATGGCGGCATTGAACCGCGTCATGGCACTCTCGGGAACCACACTGCGTTGCAGGAATTGCTGCACCAGAGGACGCATGCGCCGGTGCACCACGAGCTCGGCAGCGATCAACAGGGGCAGCGCCACCAAAAAGCGAACGTGGACTTCCAGGTCCAGCAGGAAGGGTACGGCCACGCTCCCGCGCAGCACTTGTCCTTCCAGAGCGGAGAGCGCCAAGAGCGGCGGCCAAGCAAACAGCACGAGGACGATGATCCGTTGGCGCACCAGCATCAGCGCATCGTCGGACAGGTGCGCCCGACGCAGAAGCTGGAAAAGCGGTCCGCCCAGGACGAGGGAGAAATCTTGCGGAGCCGGGACCGAACCCAAGGCGTCTCTGGACTCTAATGTCCGGGGCTGTTTGGTGCCGCTTTGACCACTCATTGCCGGTCCCTTCGCTGCGTTCGAGACTATGCCGCCTCTCCCCCATGTGATCGTTCAGACACCGAGCCTGCCTCTATCACATAAGCCGCAGCTGCCGCACGCAGCGGTCGTTTCCCGTGATTGCGCCCACGGAAGACAAGCCGCTCAGACGCCGAGGCCTGACGCCATAGGCGGCCGCTTTTGCGGCGGAGTCCCGCCACCGGCGCTTCCACTCGCGCGGCGTCAGCTCCAGCACGAGCTGGGCGGGGTGTGCCGAGACGCTCGATGAAATCGTGCAGAATACGGGCCTCGTGGATTGCCGAAGCCAGCAGAGATGTCGAGCACCAACGCAGTTGTCGTTATGGAGCGTGCCCTCGTCACCCATCACGATCATCGGGAGCCCGATGGAGAGCATCGTGACGGTGAGGAGGTTCTTCACCTGACGGTTCCGGAGATTCTCGACGGCGGGATCGTCGGTCGGCCCTTCGACGCCACAGTTCCAGCTCCGGTTGTCGTCGCACCCGTCGCGGTTCTGCTCGCCGTTCGCCTCGTTGTGCTTGCGGTCGTACGAGACCAGGTCGTTGAGCGTGAAGCCATCGTGGCACGTCACGAAATTCACGCTCTGCTCTGGCTCGCGCTCTTTGTGGCCGTAGATCTCGGGGCTGCCGACCAGGCGGTCGGCGAAGCGCCGCAGCGAGCCGTGCGCGCCGCGGAAGAAGTCGCGGGCGTCGTCGCGGAACCGCCCGTTCCACTCCTTCCAGCTGTCCCCGACGAAGCTGCCCACCTGGTACAGGCCCGCCGCGTCCCAGGCCTCGGCGAAGAGCTTGGTGGCGGCGAGCGCCGGGTCCGACTCGATGTCCCAGAGGACGGGCGGATTCGGCATCGGCTGCCCCGACTCATCGCGCGTCAGGATCGACGCGAGATCGAACCGGAATCCGTCCACGTGCATCACCTCGACCCAGTACCGGAGGCTGTCCACGATCATCCGGCGGACGATGGAGTCGTTGGCGTTGAGCGTGTTTCCACAGCCGGTGTAGTCGGCGTAGCGAGTGCGGTCGTGCTGCAGGATATAGTACGTCGCGTTGTCCAGGCCCCGGAAGCACAGCGTAGGCCCATGGTGATCGCCCTCCGCGGTGTGATTGAACACGACGTCGAGGATCACCTCGAGGCCCGCCCGGTGCAGCGCCTTCACCATGTCACGGAACTCGTCGACCGGACCCAGCGGATCTCGACGCGAGCTGTACGCCTGGTGGGGCGCGAAGAACGAGACCGGCTGGTAGCCCCAGTAGTTGACCCCGTTCGGCGCGCTCTGGGCGTCGAACTGGAACACCGGCAGCAGCTCCACGGCCGTCACCCCGAGGTCGCGGAGATACGGGATCTTCTCGATCAGGCCGGCGTAGGTGCCGCGCGTCTTCTCTCCGACCCCCGAGCTCGGATGGCGCGTGAACCCGCGCACGTGCGTCTCGTACACGATGGTGCGCGCGGACGGCCGGCGCAGCGGCGCGTCCCCTTCCCACTCGTACGCGTTCGGGTCCACCACCACGCTCTTCATCGCCGTGGCGGTGTTGTCACCGTGCTCGGCAGCCGCAGCGCGCCGGTAGCCGTCCGGCACGACCACGCCGCGCCCGTACGGGTCGAGGAGCACCTTCTCGGCGTCGAATCGCAGCCCGCGCGCAGGGTCGGACGGACCCTCCACGCGATAGCCGTAGATCTGGCCGGGGCGCAGGCCCGGCACGAACACGTGCCAGTAGTGGTACGTGCGGTTGACGGCGGGATCGACGCGGATTGCCCGGGCGGGCCGCGCGTCGTCGACGCCGTCGAAGAGCAGCAACTCCATGCTGGTGGCGTGCCGGGAGAATATACTGAAATTCACCCCCTCCTCGGAAGGCGTGGCGCCGAGGGGGGCACTCGTGCCTTCGCCGGCCCTGGGGGCCGCGGCCGCCATCCGCAGTGCGGTCATCGCGCTGTCCTCGGCGTTGCCTCGACGCGCGCGACCTCCTTTGGCGGGGGCTCCGCCTCCACGATGGCGGCCAGCTTGCCGAGCTCGCGGACCTGCTCGGCCGTGGTGGTCGCGAACAGATGCAGCATCCGCGCGATGATGCCGGTCCATCCGGTCTGGTGACTCGCGCCCAGGCCGGCGCCGTTGTCGCCGTGGAAGTGCTCGTAGAACAGGAGGTGGTCGCGCCAGTGCGGGTCCTCCTGGAACTTCCGGGTGTCTCCATAGACCGGACGCCGGCCGTGATCGTCCCGCAGAAAGAGGCTGGCCAGCCGACGCGCGATTTCCTCCGCAACCTGATACAGGGTCATGTTCCGGCCAGAGCCTGTTGGACATTCGACGGTGAAATCATCCCCGTAGTAGCTGTAATACTGTAGGAGGGCCCGGACGATCAGGCCGTTGACGGGCATCCAGATCGGCCCGCGCCAGTTGGAATTGCCGCCGAACATGCCGGTATCGGACTCCGCCGGGAGGTACGACACGCGGTACTCTCGACCGCCCGCGCGGAACACATACGGATGCTCGGCGTGGTAGCGCGAGAGGGAGCGGATGCCGTAGCGGCTCAGGAACTCCTTCTCGTCGAGCATCGTCGCCAGTACTCGACGGAGCCGGGTTTCGTTCAGGACTGAGGCGAGCCGCCGGCCGGCACACCCGGGCTTGCCCGGATCGTGGATGAAGGCCGTCAGCTCCGGACGCGCCTCGAGGAACCGCCGGAAGCGGTGATATACCTCCGGGTACTTCTCCCGGAGTTCCCCATCGAACGCGGTGACCGCACACAGCGGGAGCAACCCGACCATGGAGCGCACCTTCAGACGCTCGGACCGGCCGTCCGGCAGCCGGAGCACGTCGTAGAAGAACCCGTCGTCCTCGTCCCACATCCCGGTGTCCTCGCCAGCGTGCACCATCGCGGAGGCGATCCACAGGAAGTGCTCGACGAACTTGAGACACATCTCCCCATAGCCTGGCCGCTGCAACGCCAGCTCCACGGCAATCTCGGCCATGTTCATGCAGAAGAGCGCCATCCATGCGGTGCCGTCGGCCTGTTCCAGATACCCCCCGGTCGGGAGCGGCGCGCTGCGGTCGAACACACCGATGTTGTCCAGCCCGAGGAAGCCGCCCTCGAAGGCGTTCTGGCCAGCGCGGTCCTTGCGGTTGACCCACCAGGTGAAGTTGAGCAGCAGCTTGTGGAACGAGCGTTCGAGCCACTCGAGGTCACCGTGGCCGCGGCGCATCTTCTCGAGCCGGTAGGTGAAGATGGTGGCCCACGCGTGCACCGGCGGGTTGACGTCGCCGAAGTTCCACTCGTAGGCGGGAATCTGTCCGCTGGGGTGCAGGTAGCTCGCCCCGAGCATCAGATCGAGCTGTTGCTTGCCGAACTCCTCGTCCACCAGGGTCAGCGCGAGGACGTGGAAGGCCAGGTCCCAGGCCGCATACCACGGATATTCCCACTTGTCCGGCATCGAGAGGACGTTGGCGTTGTACATGTGGTGCCAGTGGTCGTTGCGCGGGGCGGCGCGCCGTCTCGGCTTGAATGGATCGGCGCCGTGCTCCCTGAGCCACTTGTCGACGTCATAGTAGTAGAACTGCTTGGACCACAGCATGCCGGCCAGCGCCTGGCGCATCACATTGGCCGCGTCGGGATCCAGCGATGCGGGGATGACCGACGCATAGAACTCGTCCGCCTCATGTCGGCGCGCCTCCAGCACGGAATCGAAGCCGGCCCCGAAGGGACCCTCGCGCGCGTCCTCTGCCGGCGCGACGTCGCTCAGCCGGAGACGAAGGGTCCGGGATTCGCCCGCCCCCACGGTGAGCGTATAGTCGACCGACACCTTCGTCCCCTCGTTCGCGGGATTCACCGCATCCCGGCGGCCGTGAACGAGGTATCTCCCGATCCCGTCTTTCACGTAGGGCGTGCGGTTGGAGCGATGGAAGAGACGCTCGGCGTTGGTCTCATTCTCGGTGAAGAGCAGCGTTCCGCCGGCCTCGCAGGAAAAGAACCGCTCTCCGATATCCGGATGCGAGGCACGGATCACGCCGCCGGCGTTGGGCGGGTCCGCCTGCCGGAGTACCGGCCGAGGAGCATTGTCATGCGATGACCACACCCTGCGGAACCACACCGTCGGCAGCACGTGTAACGCGGCCGGGTCCGGACCGCGATTGCAGACCGTGATCTGGATGAGGATATCCTCCGGCGACGCCTTGGCGTATTCGACGAACACGTCGAAGTAGCGATCGCGATCGAACACGCCCGTATCCAGCAATTCGTACTCCAGGTCATGGCGGCTCCGGCGACGATTCGTCTCGACCAGGTCGCTGTACGGATAGGCTGACTGCGGATATTTGTAGAGGTACTTCATGTACGAGTGGGTCGGCGTCGAGTCGAGGTAGAAGTAGTACTCCTTGACGTCCTCGCCGTGGTTCCCCTCGCTGTTCGTCAGGCCGAACAGCCGCTCCTTGAGGATGGTATCCTTGCCGTTCCACAGGGCCAGCGCGAAGCAGAGTAGTTGCCGGTCGTCAGAGATGCCGGCCAGACCATCCTCTCCCCAACGATACGCCCGCGAGCGCGCCTGGTCGTGGCTGAAGTAGTTCCAGGCGTCGCCGCCTTCACTGTAGTCCTCCCGCACCGTCCCCCACTGTCGCTCGCTCAGGTACGGTCCCCACTTCTTCCAGGGGACGTCCTGCGTCCGCGCTTCTTCGAGGCGGCGGTGTTCGGCGGTCATGGCTGTCTCTCTCCTCGGGCTACGCCGATGCTTCATGGGAGTGCTTGATTCCTCTCGCAACGGGCGAAACGAAGGTACGCCTGTTCCAGGCGATCACGGGTCGCGACGCAATCAATAGCCCGTAGTAGATCCAGGCAATTTGAAAAACGCCCATGATTCCCGCCATCGTAGGGTTCATGACCGCCGCTTGAGCATGCCGACCAAGTCTGGAACGGCGGCAAAGGTCGTTCCAAAGCCTGCCACGAAGCCAAAAACTTCAGACCGTTGAAACCTGGGGACGAGCAGGCTCGACGTGTCGCGTACGGTCAGGCCCTCACAGCCACACAGCATGATCACGCTCAGCACGGGAACCGCCTCCGTCATCCTGTCGATAAAATCCGTCTTCACCAGCAGCGTGAAGACGGCGGTCAACAACGTAAACACCAGCGCCTGCACCAGACCAACCAGCAGTTCCAGAAAGTGAAACGGGATCTCGACCGCCTTCTGAGACAGCGCCGTGCTCCATCTCACCCACGGTGGTGCGCCGTTCCTGGCCTGATCGTCGTCCTCCGCGTGGCGCGCGCGGATGGCGGAGATGAGGTCGCCGCTCTCCGAGACGGACGAGGACGGCTGCTCGGACCAGGACTCCTGGCGGCCACCTGCCTTCTCGACCGGGACCGCGAGCGCCTCCGTGTAGGTGAATGTCGTGCCGTCGGCACGCTTCGGGATGACGCGCTGCGTCCTCTGATCGATCTTCCGCACGGTCGCGATCGCGGCGACGGTCCGCTCGTCGAGCGTGCGGGACAGGACCGGGGGCGGGGGCGTGGAGGCCCGCGTCGCAGCGCGCCTGGCAAGATGCCTCTTCCATGTCGGCGAGGCTCAGGGCCCTGCCGTTCGCGCCGAAGAAGCTGCCGGCGAACTCCGCGGAGTAGACCACCACGTCGCACCGGAGGTCCGGCCGGCAGAGGTCGAAGAGCCACCGCGCGGCCGGGGCACGACCATCCGGCCGCGGGGGCGTCGGCGTGGCGACCGGCAGCTGATAGGGGCTCAGGTCGATCACGTCGAAGTCCTCCGCTGGCAGACGTTCCTTGAACACCTGGATCTCCGCAGGTCCGTGGAAGCTGAACGCGCAGACCTCGAGTCGGGCCGCGTGGGCGTCCGCGACGACCAGGAAGAGGCCCAGGAGGAGTGCGACGGACATGATCGATTGGATGGGCCTCCGTCTCCCCGGATACGCGACGTGCCCGTGCGCGCGCTGCCGGCCAGCATCGCCCTGATCGTCGGGCCGGGCGCCGGTCGCGCCGGAGGCGCGGCCGTCCTGCCCGCCGACCTCGTCGCCGCCGAGCAGCGCCTCGCTGCGCGCTTCGCCTCACGCGGGCTCGCCTATCCTCCACGCCGCATCGCGCTCGTGGCGCTCAAGAGCGAGGCGATGAGCGGCGACCGCTCCTCTGCGAGGGCCCGGTCTCGGCACGCGGGTGCCTGCTGGAAAGCGTCCGGCTCGCGGTCCCGGGGTGGCATCGCACACGGGGAGAGCGCGATGGGCGCGACCAGCTGCTCGAGCTGCGCGGGCGAGAACTTGGCGTTCTGTGCTGCTTGGGGAATCCCCTCGGGGCTCGCCTCGTCGGCGCCCCACACCGGGGCACCGATCAGCACGGCGAGCGCATCGGACGGCATGGTGGGCCGATACCCCTCGAACCGGTCTGCGTCTTGCCCTTGCGTGGGCGCGATTCGGTGTGGCCGATATCATTGTCTTCGTCGGCCGCCCAGCGCAGCAGATCGAGACCGTCGGGCGAGATCTCGATGGCCGGTCGGGCCACGCACTGCAGGCCAACGATTCCCTGAAGGCGAAGAATTCATAGCCAGCCGATCGTACCGATGGCGGCCACCAGGATCGCACCGGTGGCGATGAGCACGGCGCGGCGCAGGACCGTGCCACCCAGTACCGCCACGATACCGCACTTCACCGTCGTGTTGGTGAGGGACGCGAGCACGATCGCATTGACCGCGACGCGGGCGTCGCCGCTCCTGGCATACTCGGCCATGGACAAGGTGATCGCGTCGACGTCGGTCAAGCCGGCCAACCCCGCGACCATGTAGAGTCCCTTGCCCGGAAACCGTATCTGAACGAACTTCACGACGAGCAGCACCACTGTGAAGAAGGCGGCGAACTTCGACGCTTCCGTGAGGCTGAAGGGGTTCCTGAGACGCACCGCCTCCGCTTTCGCCGCCGTGCTGTCCGCCGCCGAAGCGCCGCGCCGGAGCGATATCCAGGCGGCGATCGCCGCCGCCGCGCCCATCATGACGAACGGGATCAGCACGCGAGCCACGAGTGCCCGGTTCACGACGACGACCTCCGCGATCACGCGGCCGAACATGATGCACCAGGCGAGCAGCAAGCCGCAGGCCAGTGTATGGGCCGTCGCTTTTCGGCTGTCCTCCCGGCTCTGGCGCGCGAAGGAGAGCGTGACCGCGGTGGACGAGACGAGACCGCCCGTCAGCCCCGTGAGCACGATCCCGCGGTCTGCCCCCAGCCACCGGCTTCCCACATAGCCGACCAGCGACAGGCTCGAGATCAGCAGTACCAGCAGCCAGAGCGAGTAGGGATTGAGCGCGCCCCAGGGATCCACCGCGCGACTCGGAAGCAGTGGGAGGACGATGAACGTCGCGATGAGCAGCCGCAGGCCGGCGAAGATGTCGTCCCAGTCGATCTTCTCGACGAGCCCGTGGAGCGGTTGCTTGTAGGCCAGCACCGCCGCGGTGACGATGGAGAGTGCGACCGCGAGCTCGCGGTAGCCGAGCGTCGTCATGGCGCCGAGCAGGCAGACCGTGAGGGCCGCGCTCTCCGTGGTGATCCCGAGCGAGTCGGGATGCACGCGGCCGGCGAGCACGTAGCCCGCGAGCACCGCCGCGCCCACGACGACCAGCACCGCGACGAGGAGCGCGGGCATCTGCAGAGCGTTCGCCATCCACCCGGCGATCGCGCCGAGGAGAGCCAGGAGGACGAAGGTTCTGAGCCCTCCGATTCCGGCCTCAGCCTCCGCGGATTTGCGCTTCTCGCGCTCCGTACCGACGAGCGCACCGATGAGGAGCGCGGTGCCGAAGTCGCGAACCGTGGTGAGGTCGAGTCCGTTGTACATGACCTGATCCGGTCCCATCGATGACGAAGGACCGTGCCGAGCCTCACCGACGGCCGTTCGCCTCCGCCGGGAGCCTTTGGCGGACGAGACGCAGCGCCTCTTCCGGCGTTTGCGCCGGCTGAGCGAGGGCGAGGTCGGATGCGTCGATGGTCCCCCGCTCACGGGAGCCGAGGGCGGCCACCATGCAACCGAACCCCCTCGACCACCACCCGGACACCGGGTGCGGCTCGCAAGCTTCCGACCGACGGTAACGACGTGGAGGGCGAGTGGCTCCCTCACCATGTGACGGTCTCGCCTCGTTCTGGATCGAGCCATCAGATTAACCCCCTCGTGCCGGTGTATTCCATGTGAGCCCACGCCGCTTGCCCTTTCGTGCCAGCGGAGGTGATTCGGAAGGACGGGCACCGAGCGCGGCGATCGTCGCTCTCGAGGCGCTGCCCGGGACGGTTCTCGGGGCGGGCGCCGGTGCCGGGATCGCGGCCGCCGGCGACGCCCATCCGCCTTTGGATGGTCCCGGCAGGTCACGACACCGCGGAGATCATGTGTCGTGTCCCGCTCATCCGGCGGAAGGGGTAGCGAAGCACCGTCCTCGATTGACGCGGCTCCCGTCGCCTCGCGCTGCACCAGCGGTGCAAGCCTGCCCGGATGAACGATGGGTCGAGCCCGAGAGCCTGGCAGATGCTCTCGAAATCGAGAGGCCGATCGGCGGCGGACGACCGGAACCACGCGTCCGCATCGGCGAAGAGCCGCCTTCCACGCCCGCTCGACGCCGTTGCGTACTTCTGGAAGTCGCTGACGGCACCTTCCAGCACGGCGAGCATCAGGCGCTTCTCTGGTCGGAGCGTGGCCCCGACACCGTCGAGAACCTCCGGGGGGAGGATCGAATTCACCGGCGGTCTGTCTAGCGCAGTCTCCATCATGGCGGCATCCTCCCGTTGCAACCTCGCGTACAGCAACGCGCATGCCGTGTCCGAACCGACGTAGGATCGAAGCGTGATCGGGCCGTATCGAGCTGCATGTTCTCACCGGTCGGAATCGGCCGCCCAGTGATCGTCGATCCCGCAATCCGGCGGGGAAGCCGGAACCCGGCGTGGCACCGAACGGCAAGACGGGGCGCCGTGCGACCGCATATCGGTGTCGATGCGGTGATGGACCGGCCTGCCGGTACTGGACGGGGT
>Ga0209057_1003092_pt1 | contig 12449 bp, 11 predicted proteins | sample GraSoiAngelo_146_FD_185903 | JGI IMG/M metagenome (GOLD analysis project Ga0209057, IMG submission 185903) | Grasslands soil microbial communities from the Angelo Coastal Reserve, California, USA - 14_1009_05_30cm (SPAdes) (version 2) | ecosystem: Environmental > Terrestrial > Soil > Grasslands ... | reverse complement strand
GGCGAAGTGGTGGAGATCCGGCCGGGCGCGGGCGTGGTGGTGGCGGCCGGGAGCGGGGCCCTGCTGCTGGACCGCGTGCAGCTCGCCGGCCACGACGAACAGCGCGCGGACGAGCTGGCCGTGCGGACGGGCCTGGTCATGGGCGAGCGGCTCGGCGGCGACGATGCCGCGGGGGAGCGGGCATGAGAGTCCTCATCACGGGTGGCGCAGGCTTCGTGGGCTCACATCTCGCCGATGCCTTCATAGCGCGGGGCGACGAGGTGATCGTCCTCGACTCGGGCTCGCAGACGAAGATCCGCCCCCTGCTGGGGCACCCGCGCCTTCGCCTCGTCGTCGACTCCGTCATGAACCCGGAGATCCTGGATGGGATCGCAGCGCAGGCCGACGTGATCTACCACCTCGCCGGGGTGGTCGGCGTCGAGCACTACGTCGCGGACCCGTACCACGTGTTGAACGTGAACGTGAACGGCACCCAGAACGTCCTGCGCGCCGCGTACAAGCACGGTCGGCGCATGGTCTTCACCTCGACCTCCGAGGTCTACGGCCGCAACCCCGCGGTGCCCTGGTCGGAGGACGCCGACCGGGTGCTCGGCCCGACCAGCATCGACCGCTGGTGCTACGCGACGTCCAAGGCGGCGGCCGAGCACTTCTGCCTGGCGTACCGCCGGCTCGGCCTCCCCATCACGGTCCTCCGCTACTTCAACGTCTATGGGCCGCGGCTCGACCGCCTGGACGTCGGACGCGTGATCACGATCTTCCTCGGGCAGCTGCTGCGTGGGGAGCCGCTCACCGTGATCGGTGACGGGAGCCAGACCCGCTGCTTCACGTTCATCGACGACGTGGTGCGCGCGACGGTTGCGGCCGGGCTGCTGAGCGGCGCCGCGGGACAGATCATCAACGTCGGCACGCAAGAGGAGACGTCGATCCGCCGCCTCGCCGAGATCATGATCGAGCTCGGCGGTGGGACGTCGACGCTCCGCTTCGTGCCCCAGGCGACCGTCTACGGCGAGAGCTACGAGGACGTGCCGCGTCGGGTGCCGGATGTGAGCCGCATGGATCGCATCCTCGGCGTGCGCGCCACCACGCCGCTCACCGAGGGACTCGCCCGGACGATCGCCTGGTTTCGCGGCGACAAGGCCCAGGCCGCGCAGGCCACGGGGCCATGAGCGACCGGGGCAACGTCCGCCTCGCGCTGAAGGTCGACGTCGACACGCATGACGGCCTCGCTCGAGGGGTGCCGGCGATCGCCGAGCTGCTGGCCAGGTGCGGGGTGTCCGCCTCGTTCTTCGTCGCCTGCGGTCCCGATCGGATGGGTCGGCGCATCGCCCGACTCCTCGACCCACGCTTCGGCGCCAAACTGCTGCGCACCCGCGCGGTCGCGGTCTACGGATGGCGGACCCTGCTCTCGGGCACCCTCTTGCCGTCGCGCCCTGTCGCAGCGGCATTCCCCGATGCCCTTCGCCGGCTTGCCGCCGCGGGACACGAGGTCGCCGTGCACGGCTACGATCACGCGCGCTGGCAGGATCGGCTCCCGCGGCTGAGCGAAGCGCAGGTGCGCGCCGAGGTCACGCGCGCGGCGACCGTGCTCCGCGGTATCCTCGGCACGGACCCGCGGGGCTTCGCCGCGCCGGGCTGGCGCTGCACCCCGGCCAGCCTGGCCGCGGTCGACGCCGCGGGGTTCGCCTACCGGAGTGACACGCGTGGGTCGTATCCGTATCTGCCCGCCGCAGCGGGACAGGTGTTCCGAGCACCCGAGATCCCCACCACGTTGCCGACGCTCGACGAAGTGTACGGCCGCGCGGCGCGGGGCTCTGCCGAGCTCGCCGACTACTACGTCGGACTCTTGCGACCCGACGCGCTGAACGTGCACACCATTCACGCCGAGCTCGAGGGAGGTCCGTACGTCGGTGTGCTCGATACGCTGCTGGCACGCCTGCGGCGTCGGGCCTGCTTCGTTCGCCTGTGTGACGAGGCCGCCTCGCTGGCCACCGCGAGACTCCCGATCTGCGCCGTCCACGAGGGCCGCGTGCCCGGGCGGGCGATGCCGGTCGCGCTGCAGGGCGAGGAATCGCAAGCGCGGGAATGACCCGCTCGGACCGTCGGCTCCTCGCCGTGGCGGCCGCACTCGCCACGGCTGCCCTCGCGGTCGGGATCGGGCGCACCGACCTCTGGCCGCCCGACGAGACCCGGGTGGCGGAGATCTCGCGCGAGATGCGCGCGGAGCGGACCTGGCTCTTGCCGCGATTGAACGGCACGCCGTTCCTGGAAGAACCTCCGCTGTTTTACTGGCTCCAAGCCGGCGCCTTTCGGCTGGCGGGCGGACCCTCGGCAGCCGCGGCGCGATGGCCCGCAACCGTGGCGGCGGTGCTGGGCGTGCTGGTGACGATAGCGCTCGCTCGGGCGGTGGGTGCCAGCGCCGGGATCGCGGCGCTCATCCTCGCCACGGCGCCGGAATACTGGTGGATGGCGCGCTCCGGAACACCCGACACGGCCGCAGCCAGCGCGACCGCCCTCGCGTTGACGCTCTTCTTCCTCGCCTGGCGTTCCGGCCGGCGCTCGCTCCTCGCGGCAGCGGCCGTCGCCGCCGGAACGGCCTTCTGGTTGAAGAGCCTGCTCGGCGTCGGGCTGGCGTCGATCACGATCGCGGCCTTCCTCGCGCGGGCTGGAAAGGGCCGCCTTCGGACGCGTGATCTCGTCTGGGCGGCGGTCGCGACCGGGTCGGGAGCAGCGCTCTGGCTCGTACTCCTCTGGCGCGCCGAGGGTGGCGCGCCGGTCGCTTTCTTCTTCCTCAGGAATCACCTCGCTCGACTCGTGGGCGCTCCGGAGGAAGGCCACCTCCGTTCGGTATTCTATTACGTGCCCAACCTGGCGCTCGACCTCTTCTCGTGGTCGATCGCGCTGCCCGCCGCCGTGGCGTCGGCCTGGCAGGAGCGCGGCGACCCGGGCAGGCTCTTCGTCCTCCTGTGGGCGGGCCTGATGACACTCGCCCTGACGGCCTCCGCCAGCAAGAGCGCCCACTACCTCCTCCCGGCCTACCCCGCGCTTGCCGTGCTGGTCGCGGGGTGGTGGGTACGTCCCGGCGAACGGCTCCTCGATCGGGCGACATGGTGGTTGTTCGGCGTCGTGCTGCTGTTCGCATGCCCGGGTCTCGGCCTCGTCCTGCTCTCCCTCGAACCGAACGTCGTCATGGGCATGCTAGAGACCGGGAGCCACCATCCGATGACGCTCGCGCGGGAGTTGCTCCACCCGCCGACCGGCGCCGCGTCGTGGGGAGCGGCGCTGCTCCTCGTGCTGCTCGGGCTGGGCTTCCTGGCCGCGCGGCGGGCTCGGAAGCCGGTGCAGGCCGCCGTGGCCGCCGCAGCCGGCGCGACTGCACTTCACCTCCTCATCGTGATCAGGGTGCTCCCCCAGTTCGACCTGTTCTCCAGCACGCGCCCGTGGGGTGAAGGGCTGGGGCGCGCCGCTCGCAACGGCGTCCGTCTGGTCGCGTTCGGCTTTCCGGAGCCCCAGGCCCTGAGCCCGTTCATGTTCTATGCCGGTCAGCGCATCCTCGCGCTGAACCCCGGGGATGACCTGGAGGCGCTGCTGGCGGAGGGCTCCGTCTGCGTCCTCGTCCGAGGGGACGCCTATGCCCGTCTCGCCCCTTCCGTTCGGGAGTTGCCGAGTAGGTCGGGCGCGGTGGGCGGACTGCGCTTCGTGCTCGTTTCCGGGCGCATCGGGGAATGTCCGCAGGTCGAGCCCCCAGCCGGAGTGACGCAGCGACATGGATTGCGACCAGGAACTCCCGCGGCAACACGATGCTCACGGCCTCGGGGCGAGCTCCCGACGGTCCCCCGTACGCCGAGGGCCAAATCGACGAGGAGGCTACTTCACGGGCGACAGCACCGGCAACCGGAGCCGGAATGGCGTCGAGGGGTTGATCGTGATGGTGATGGTGTGAGGAGCGCGCGAGCCGACATACGCCTGGTCGGTCGCGGCCAACACGAGGCGCAGCCTGTGTCCGGCCGGGTAGCGGTGCACCACCCCGGGCAGGTTCAGGTGGACCGGCTGGCTCGGGTCGGCGATGCGGATCGGGGATACCAGGCGGTGGACCAGCAGCACCGAGTCGTCCGGCGCGACGTCGTAGATCTTGCCGAAGAGGACGACCTCGGTGGCGGGCAACAGACTGTCCGATCCCGTGGCGCTCAGGCTGAAATCGAGGGTCGGGATGCCGACCGAATCGAGGTCCGCCGCCAGCGCGGCCGAGGTGAACGCGGCGAACGTCCCCGGCGGATCGCTCGGCGGGATCGAGTTGAAGGGTTCCGTCGACTGCACCCCGGAGGTTTCGGAATAGCTCGACGGCACTCCGTTCGCCGGGTTGACGAACGTCTGTGAGCCGGCCTCGATCTGGCGCGTCGAGGAAACCAGGCTCCCATCGCCGGAGAGGAACCAGCTCTGGGTCGTGCCCACGGGCCAACCGGAGGCGGAACCGTAGGCCGGCTGGGCCGAGCCGTTGGGGTCATACGAGACCCAGTCGCGGAAGTACTCGACGCGAGGCCCGGTCGGCACGCCGGAGCGCTTGAGGTAGTGCGAATACCAGTTGAGCCAGAGCTGGTCGAGGTATCCTCGCGACGGATCGGCGTCATTCACCTCTCCGGGCGCTGACGGACCGCTGTGCCCGCCAAACTCGAGCACCAGCTTCACCGGCGCGCCGTGGCTCACGAAGCCCCGGTAGTTGGCCACCGCCTCGGCGATGGTGAAGAGGGTGTCCGTCTCGCCCTGCACCAGCATGGTCGGCGGAAAGCGCTTCACGTTCGGGTTGGAGAAGAACTCGTACTGGGCCGACGCGTGGCGAAGGAAGGCGATCGTGTCCGGTGTGAGGTAACCGGCAGCGAGCGACTCGCTGTTGATCACGCAGACTTCCGGGTCGAAGCCAGGGCAGGCAGGGTTGGGCGGCTGGCCGCTCGTCCAGCCACTCGTCCCGGGGTTGAGGACGGGCTGGGCATTGCCGTCCACGTAGAACAGCTCGCTCCACTCGTACTTGCTCGCCCCGGGGGGAGAGCTCGTATAGATGAAGTTGCGGGCGTCGTTGTTGGGCCCCAGGGAATAGCTCAAGTCGTTCCAGGTGATCAGGGGGATCATGGCGTCGATTCTGGAGTCGACCGAAGCCAGGGCGAACTGGAAGCCACCGCCGTACGAGCCACCCCAGGTGCCCACCCGCGGATCGTTGGGGCCGTCCTCGATGACGTCGTCTCGAGCCGCGATGAGGTCGACCATGTGGGAGGCTGCCCTGCCGTCCCACTCGGGCGAGTCGATCTCGATGGCACAGCTGCTACCGCCGAAGCCGAGCCCCGAGTAGGAGAGGACCAGGTAGCCGTTGCGAGCGAAGAGGTCGGCCTCGGAGGCCTGGTCATCCTTGCTGCCGCCGAAGCCGTTGGTGGTCAGGATGGCCGGGACGGGCGATGATGGGCTCGCGGAGTTGGGGACGTACAGGTCGTAGAGGACGTCGCAATACTGGTCTCGGTTGGGGCCGAGACCGGTGGCGCGCGTCGTCTGATCGGAAGTCTTGGTGTAGGGCGGCGTGCTGTCGGCAGCAGCGCCCGGAGGGGCGGCGGCCAGGAGACCAGCGACCAGGCCCAACAGCCGGATTGCGGTAGCCCGTCGTCTCTTCATCGACTACTCCTCCCTACGGCCCGCGCAGTCACGCTCGGTGCCTCACGAGCGGGAGATTTTCCTTTGGCGGCCACGCCACCGGCCATCCCCATCCTTGGGGTATTTCCTCGGCAATTTGGGGGCGCTGGCGTGGAGAAAGAGAGGGGCTTCGGGAATTCCCGAGCGATGAATTCAGGCCGCGCCTGAGCGGTATCGACGAATCATGATCAGCCCGGCGACCCGGTCGAGGCCGCCGCGGCCATCATCGCCGTCGTCAGGAGCGCGGAGCCGCCGCTGCGGCTCGAACTCGGCGCCGACTGCGTCGCCCGAGTCGAAGCAAAGCTCGCGCAGGTGACGGCCGAGCTCGCGGCGTGGCGCGCGGTCGCGCCGTCGACGGGATACGAGCGCGAGGTCCTCAGTAGCAGTACGTCTCGTTCCCGATCCTCCGGCAGAGGCTCGGGTCCTCGCCGACGTTCTGGAGCTCGAGCCGGAGGGGCCATCGGGGGGGCGGGCGATCGTCGAGAACCCCGTCGCCGCCCTGGAGGAGCTGTGGCCGCAGAGTCCTGGCGTAGGCAGGCTCCCGAGCCGCCTGCGTGCCGATCACCAGCTGGCTCGCGCCAAGGGCGCACTCGAGCTGGGTCCCGAAGCGCCGGCAAGCCGCCGGGGCCTGGGTTGCGCCCCCCAGCAGGCCGAGCGCCATCAGAAGAACGAGCGGGAATCGTGTCATCGCGGTGAGCCTCCCGAACACCGTCCTGGTGCATGAACTGCGCCATCGTCCTCCGCGGCCCATGTTGGTGCGCCCGCCGCCGACATCTCGGCGCGTGCCGACATGTCGGCATGGCCGCTTCGGCATCGCCAAGAAAGCTCGGTCGAAAGGGGCGGCACGGGAGTTGCGCTGGCGGCGGGTGATGCTGCGGATCACCACCACGAAACGCCCCGACGGCACCACGGTCGGGCTCGAGGGACGACTCGCCGGACCCTGGGTGGACGAGCTGCGGGCGTGCTGGCGAAGCCTGGCGGCCACGGGGGACGCCCGTGCGATCCGGATCGACCTCGACGCGGTGACGTTCATCGACACAGGCGGGAAGGCGCTGCTCTGGGCGATGCACGAGCAGGGCGCCCTGCTGACGGCCGCGGGCTGCATGACGCGGGCGATCCTGGAGGAGATCGAGAAGAACGCTCAGGGGCGTGGTGGCCGGAGCAGCGTGGAGAAGGGAGACGATTGATGGAGTACGTGAAGATTCCGGGCACGAGCCTCTCACCCTCCCGCATCGGGCTCGGCACCTGGGCGATCGGGGGCTGGATGTGGGGCGGGACCGACGAGGAGCGCTCGATCCGTACGATCTGCGCGGCCCTCGACCGCGGGATCACGCTGATCGACACGGCGCCCGCCTATGGCCAGGGTCGGTCCGAGGAGATCGTCGGCCGGGCCCTGCAGCGCTGGGGAGGCCGCGATCGCGTCGTTCTGGCCACCAAGGTCGGGCTCGAGTGGGGGAGCAATGGCGAGGTGGCTCGGAACGCGAGCCGCGCTCGAATCATGAACGAGATCACCGACTCCCTCAGGCGCCTGCGGACCGAGTACATCGACATCTACCAGGTCCACTGGCCCGATCCGCTGGTTCCCATCGAGGAGACCGCGGAAGCACTTCGCCGGCTGCACCAGGAGGGGCGCATCCGCGCGATCGGAGTCAGCAACTACTCCCCGGAGCAGATGGACGTGTTCCGGCAGGTCGCGCCCCTGCACACCGCGCAGCCGCCCTACAACCTGCTCGAGCGGGAGGCCGAGGAGAAGGTGCTCCCCTACTGCCAGTGGCACGGCATCGCCACGCTGACGTACGGCGCGCTCTGCCGCGGGCTGCTCTCCGGGCGCATGGGGCCCGACACCCGCTTCGGCGGCGACGACCTCCGCCAGGCCGATCCGAAGTTCCGCCCGCCGCGCTACGCGCAGTACCTGCGCGCCGTCGCGGCGCTCGAGCGCGTCGCGCGCCAGTGGTACGCGCGAAGCGTCCTCGCGCTCGCCATGCGCTGGGTGCTGGACCAGCCCGGCGTGCAGGTTGCGCTCTGGGGCGCCCGCGGTCCGGAGCAGCTGAGGCCGCTCGACGAGATGGTGGGCTGGTCGCTCGACGCGGAGGCGAAGCGGGCGATCGACGCGATCCTGCGCGAGACCGTGACCGACCCCGCCGGCCCGGAGTTCATGGCGCCGCCTGCGCGCGCTGCGCGCGGGACGGGTGCGGCCATGCGACGGACGGCGTGGCGCGAGTCCGCGAGCTCGAGAACCTGAGCGGTACGCGAGGGCGCGGACCCGCGTCACCCCTCCGCGAACAGCACCGTCGACAGGTACCGCTCGCCCGAGTCCGGCAGCACGGTGACGATCGTCTTGCCGGCGAACGCGTCGTCGCGCGCGAGCCGGAGCGCCACCGCCGCCGCGGCGCCACACGAGATGCCGGAAAGGATGCCCTCCTCCTTGGCGAGTCGCCGCGCCATCTCGACGGCCTCCTCGTCCGACACGGTCTCGACGCGATCGACCATGGCGAGGTCGAGGTTCTCCGGGACGAAGCCGGCGCCGATCCCCTGGATCTTGTGCGGCGAGGGCGTGAGCGGTGCGCCCGCGAGGGTCTGGGTGATGACGGGACTCTTCGCCGGCTCGACCGCCACCGACAGCATGGGCTTGCGCTGCTTCACGAAGCGCGACACCCCCGTGATCGTGCCGCCGGTGCCGACCCCGGAGACGAGCACGTCGATCGCGCCGTCCGTGTCTGCCCAGATCTCGGGGCCGGTCGTCCGCTCGTGGATGGCGGGGTTGGCGGGATTCCGGAACTGCTGCGGCATGAAGAACCTCGCCGGGTCCGAGGCGACGATGTCCTCGGCCTTCCGGATCGCCCCCGTCATGCCCTCCGGGCCCGGGGTGAGGACGAGCTTCGCGCCGAACGCGGCCAGCACCTTCCGCCGCTCCAGGCTCATCGTCTCGGGCATGGTGAGCATGAGAGCGTAGCCGTGGGAGGCGCAGACGAAGCCGAGCGCGATGCCGGTGTTGCCGCTCGTCGGCTCGACGACCTCGACCCCCGGCTTGAGCATCCCGCGCTCCTCCGCATCCCAGATCATCGAGGCGCCGATCCGGTCCTTGACCGAATAGGCGGGATTGCGGCCCTCGAGCTTGGCCAGGATGCGCGCCTTCGTGCCCGCACCGATGTGCTTCAGGTGGACGAGCGGCGTGCCTCCGATCGAGCGGGAGTTGTCGTCGAAGATGCGGGCCATGCCGGTCAGATCTGGTAGTCGAGGACGGGCTGGTCCACGTGCATCAGCTGCGGCGTGCTGGCGACGATGCGGGTCTTCGGGGGAACGCTCTGGGTGAGCCACACGTTGCCTCCCACCACGGAGCCCGCGCCGATCCGCACGGCGCCCAGGATGGTCGCGCCCGAGTAGATGATGACGCCGCTCTCGATGTCGGGATGGCGTTTCCTCCCCTTGATGACCCGGCCCTCGGCATCACGGGGGAAGTTGAGCGCGCCGAGCGTCACGCCCTGGTAGATCGTCACCTCGTCCCCGATCTCGCACGTCTCACCGATCACGACCCCGGTCCCGTGGTCGATGAAGAAGCGCCGCCCGATGCGCGCCCCGGGATGGATGTCGATGCCGGTACGCGAGTGGGCGTACTCGCTCATGACGCGAGGGACGATCGGCACGCCCTCGGCATGGAGGACGTGCGCCAGTCGATACACCGCAGTCGCTTGGAGACCCGGGTAGGCGAGGATGATCTCCTGGAACGACTGCGCGGCCGGATCCCCGTCGTAGGCCGCTTCGATGTCGGTCCCGAGGACGGCACGAATGTCCGGGATCTCGGCGAGCAGCTTCAGGGTTGCCGCCTCGGCCCTGGGGCCGCAGTCCTCGCAGTCGGCGGCCGAGACGGCGCGTCCGCTCTGGAAGCGCAACCCCCGCTCGATCTCCGTGCGGAGCCGCCCGGCGATCGAGCGCACGCGCGTCATCGTGCGAGCCGCGAGCTCGGCTGCGACGAGGTCGCTCGTCTCGAGGTATCCGGGGAAGAGCACGCGCAGCAGATCCTCCACCACTCCCCAGATGACCTCGCGGCTCGGGAGGCTCCCGCCTTCGAGGTGGGCGAGCTCTCCCTGCCGCGCATAGCTCGCGAGGATCGGGCCGACACGGTCCTCGAGCTGGCGGTCGTCGGGCGTGGTGGTCACGGAGTGACCACTCTCGACCGCCTTCTACCCGACGTGGGCCTTGACGAAACAGAGATACTCGTCCACCCCCCGCGAGATCTCCGTGCAGATATCCGCGGTGCCCTGGTCGCCGGGCTCGTCGGTCTGATCGGTGGCGTGACGGGTACGCTTACCATAGGCGGCCGGCGCGGACGAGAGCGCGGCGATGCCAAGGGCACGGTGGGCTACCTGACGTCGATCGGAGACTCCTTCCCCGCGAGCGACCCGCCGCCGTGGACCCCGGGCACCATCTGGCGCGATACGGGCGCCCGGCCGGGTATCCTTCGGGGAAGCGGTGCGGTAGACGGGGCGAGCTCAGCAATGAACCCCTTTCCGCGGAGGTGGACATGACTGCTTCGGGTTCCGGTCGCGACGGGCGGCATGCCGACCCCTGGCCGAGCTTGCCCCTGGAAGAGTGGAAGGACACGTACGCCACGCTGCACCGGTGGACGCAGATCGTCGGGAAGATCCGGATGGCCCGGAGCCCGTGGATCAACCACTCGTGGCACGTCACCCTCTACCTGACCGCCCGCGGCCTGACGACGTCTCCCCTCTGGCACGGCGCGCGGACGTTTCAGATCGACTTCGACTTCATCGACCACCGGCTCCTGATCCAGAGTGGCGAGGGCGCCGTGCGGACGATCGCGCTGCGGCCACGCCCGGTAGCGGATTTCTACCGAGAGCTCTTCGCGACGCTGCGGGAGCTGGGTTTGGAGGTGAAGATTCACCCGACACCGAACGAGCTCGAGGACGCGATCCCGCTCGACACGGACCGGGAGCACGCGTCGTACGATGCCGAATACGCCAATCGCTTCTGGCGTGTGCTGGTGCAATCGGACCGGATCTTCACGGCCTTCCGCGGCCGCTTCATCGGCAAGTGCAGCCCGGTGCACTTCTTCTGGGGCAGCTGCGACCTGGCGGTGACCCGCTTCTCCGGGCGGCGGGCCCCCCAGCATCCTGGCGGCGTGCCGCACCTGCCGGACGACGTCGCCCGGGAGGCCTACTCCCACGAGGTCAGCAGCTGCGGGTTCTGGCCCGGCGGCGGCCCGGTGCCCTTCCCGGCCTACTACTCGTACGCCTACCCCACGCCGGACGGGTTCGGCGCCGCGCCGGTTCGTCCGAGCGCTGCCTTCTTCAGCCGCGACCTGGGCGAGTTCGTCCTGCCCTACGACGAGGTCCGGCGGGCGCCGTCGCCCGACGCGGTGCTCCTCGAGTTCCTGCAGAGCACGTACGAGGCGGCGGCCGAGCTCGGACGCTGGGACCGCCCGGCGCTGGAGCGTCAGGCCACGACCGCGTGAGGCACCGGACCTCGCTCGTTTGCGACGGGCGCTCGGCGTATCGACTTGCTGCTCCGCCCTCCTGCACTCACTCCCGCCGTCGAGCCTGTCCGGCGCATCACGCTTGACGGCGAGGATGGCCGTGTCGATACTCGGCGGCGTGGTTGCCAACCGGCAGGGGTGCGAGACCCGACCCATGGCGCAGGATGAACTTCACGACTGGGACGCCGAGTTCGAGGCGGCGGCGCGGCGTCCTCTCCGGACGCGCATGCGCTACGCCTTTGTTCGGACGTACAAGCCGGTGCTGGACGATGCGACCTATCGGTCCTTCGACTCGCTGGCCGAGTACCGCGCCTGGTGCGAGGCGAACCTGCCGAGCTGGCTCGGGTATGGGCGCGCGGTTTGACTACGCGCAGGCGGAGGAGATCCGCGACGTCTTCGCCCGTCACGGCGTGCGCTACCTCTTCCTCGGAAAGTCCGGTGCGATTCTCCTCGGCTTCCCCGACACGACGCAGGATGCCGATGTCTTCGTGGAGAGAACGATGGCGAACGGCCTTGCCCTCGTCGCGACGCTCCGCAAACTCGGCTTCACGCTGACGGACGCTGAGGCCGCCGAGGTCGCGCGAGGGAAGGTCTTCGTTCAGCTCAAGAACGGACCCTTCGACCTCGACCTGGTCTTTGCGCCGGACGGTATCGAAACCTTCGCGGACGCCTGGCGCCGTCGCGTGGAGGTGGCTCCCGTATGCCACCTCGACGACATCATTGCCAGCAAGGCGGCCGCCAACCGCGTGCGGGACCGCGAGGTGTTGCCGCGCCTGCGGGCGTTTCGCGAGTACTGGGTACGACGTTCCTGCTGAGCAGCTGCGTTGAAGGATCGCTCGACGCACGGTGGTTGAAAGGGCGGAGGACCCCGTCCTCCGCACCCCGGGAGCACGCGGCGCGGGCTTCGCCGTGGATCAGCCCGCAGGCCCGCGGGGGCACTCAACGTCGATGGCGCGGTCTGATGCTGCCCGCAACGCCGCGTTTCAGATCCAGGTTGCGGTCCGCCGGGCCGTCCAGGGCGGGAGCGCCGTCCTGCGCACCGATCCGCGGACGGCACGCGCCTCGCTGGCGCGTCGACCGTGGGCGTCGCCACGTATCAGCCCCGGGCCGCGGAGGGCACCGTCCTCCATCGCGTCGTGCGCGAGAACTTGGAAACCGTCTTGCGCGAGGTCGCCGACCGCAGCGATGGCGGCGGGCTCCCCCGCTTCGTCGAGCGAGAGTTCCGCGAGTTCCTGACGTGCGGCGCGCTCAGCCGAGGCTTCGCGCGCGTTCGGTGCGAGAGCTG
>Ga0209057_1003091_pt1 | contig 12450 bp, 15 predicted proteins | sample GraSoiAngelo_146_FD_185903 | JGI IMG/M metagenome (GOLD analysis project Ga0209057, IMG submission 185903) | Grasslands soil microbial communities from the Angelo Coastal Reserve, California, USA - 14_1009_05_30cm (SPAdes) (version 2) | ecosystem: Environmental > Terrestrial > Soil > Grasslands ... | reverse complement strand
ACCGCAAGTCAACAGGGGCGGCTGCGCTGGGCAGCGACGCGCTCACGAGGGCCACTCCAACGCGATCGCCCGCGGAGTGGCTGGTCGACCCCATCGCCTGGCTACGGCAGCGGCATCTCGACGACGTCACCCGGCTGGATCGCGCCCAACACGCGCTCGAGATCCGGTAACAGCCCAACGACGACGGGGACCTGGTTGCTCGGAAGCACCACCACCCAGCGAGACGACGGCCCGCCAGGTTCTGCTGGTATGGGAAGCTTTGATCGGCGGTCACCAGCACATCGAACCGCTGCTCGGCTCGCGCGAGCAACTCGCCGTTCTTGATACCGGTCCAGCCGAGTTCCTGCACGGTCGAGATCGCGAGCCGCGCGAGTCGGGTCTTCACGATCCGCGGCGCCCACTCGTCGAGCAGTATCCTCAACGCGCGCCGAGCCGCCGGAGCGTCCGTCTCCAGTGCTCGAGGACCTCGACGGCTTGCTCGCGGCTCACGGTCGGAAAGTTGTCGAGGAACTCGTCGAGCGTGAGCCCGGCTTCGAGATTCTCGATCAAGGCGTCGACGGGAACGCGCGTCCCGCGAAACACCGGGGCGCCGCTCACCACCTCCGGGTCCACGGTGATCGGCAGCCGCCGCAGCTCGGCCTCGTCAATGACGAGCGGCATGACGCGATGATACGGCAAGGCGCTCGTGCTCACCAGCCCCGAAGCGTGCCTTGAGCCGGAATACCGCTCGGCAACCGTGGCGGTCTAGTTCAGCTGCTTGCGGATCGCCGCCAGCGCCGCGCGCGCGTACGGATACCCCGGCTCGATCGCGAGCGCGCGCTCGAACTCGCTCGCCGCCTTCGCCAGCAGCCCCTGCGCCCAGTAGACCTGGCCCAGGTTGCAGTGCGGGTAGTGGCGCGGCTCGTAGCGCGGCGCCTTGATCGCGGATTCGAGCCAGGGAATTGCCTCGTCGAGACGCCCGAGCTTGATCAGGTACGAGCCGATGTCGTTGTACGGATTGCCGAAGTCGGCATCGACCGCGATCGCCTCCTTGCACTGCGCGATCGCGTCCTCGAGCCGCCCCTGGAAGCTGTAGGTCCAGCCGAGGAAGGTGTGCGCCTCGGCGGTGGGGTGGAGCGCGATCGACTGCTGGTAGCGCTCGATGGCGGCGTCCAGCTCGCCCTCCATCTGCAGGCGGTAGGCCTCCTGGAGCAGCTCGACCGCCTTCTGGAAGCGCTCCTCCTGGGTCATCCGCCCGGCGATGATAGCCGAACCGCGCCCGCGGGTCAGCGCCCCCGAGGGGTTTATGGTCCGCGGCGGCGCCCGAGGGCTAGCGCCGCTCCTCCGGGATGTAGCCCCGCATCACGCCCATCGCGAGCCGCGCCACCTGCTTGCGCGGCGCGAGGCGGAGCGACCAGGTGCGGGCCTTGTTGAGCCCGCCCACGATGACCGACGGCTTCTTGCCGAGCGCGGCGAGCGCTGCGTCGACCACGCTCTCCGGCGTGGCGCCCGGGTGCGGGCTCTCGCCGGCGACCGCCTGGAACTCGGTCTCGACCGGCCCCGGCGAGAGCGCGAGCACGTCGACCCCCGTGCTCCGGTTCTCCGCCCACAGCGCCTCGCCCAGCATCAGGTCGAAAGCCTTCGTCGCGCCGTAGGTGGCCGCGAAGCCGAGCGGCTGATAGCCGGCCACCGACGACACGATGATGACGGCACCCCGCCGCCGGGCCTGCATCGCGGGGAGAAAGGCGTGCGTGAGCGCCGCGACCGCCAGGCAGTTGACGCGGATCATCCCCAGGATCTTCTCGCGCGCGACGCGCTCGAACCGCCCCACGGTGCTGAAGCCGGCGTTGTTGACCAGGATGCCGATCTCCAGGTCGCGCACCCATTCGAGCAGGCGCTCGGCCGCGCCGTCGCGCTCGAGGTCCTCCGGGACGACGCGCGTCTTCACGCCATGTCTCTCGCGCAGCTCCGCGGCGAGCGCCTCGAGCCGATCGGCCCGCCGCGCGACGAGGACCACGTTGACGCTCTGCGCCGCGAGCTTGCGCGCGAACGCCGCGCCGATGCCCGCCGACGCGCCGGTGACGAGCGCCCATTCGCCGTAGGACTTGAGTGACGCCATGCGGCGGCCTTAGCCGCCTTGCCGGCGGCTGTCCAGAGGAGTAGAGAAATCCTTTTCCGGGAACAACGCCGCCTCGCGTGCTGCGGGAGGAGTGGACGATGGACCCGACGCAGGAGCTGGCACAGTTCGAACCCGACCCGGAGGGCGTGGGCAGCCTCGAGCCCGCCGCCCCTCCGCCGGCGGCCCCCGAGGACGACCCCCAGTGGGTCGTGTGGCCCGACGCCGCGGACGAGGCGACGTGGGCCGCCGCCGAGCTGACCCAGATCACGACCGCCTGGTGGGCCTGAGGCGCCGTCCGTTGAACTAAGGCGCGCGCTCGACTAGCGTCGGCCGCGATGGCCGACCTGGAGAGCTTCCGCGAGGAGACCCGCCGCTGGCTGGTCGCCAACGCGCCGGCGTCGATGTACACGCCGCCGCAGACTCCCGACGAGATCTGCTGGGGTGGCAGAAAGACGCGCTATCCCGACGACGTCAAGCGCTGGCTCGACGTGATGGCCGAGCGCGGCTGGACGGCGCCCACCTGGCCGCGCGCGTACGGCGGCGGCGGGCTCTCGAAGGCGGAGGCCAAGGTGCTGGCCGAGGAGATGGCGAAGCTCAGGCTCCGCCCGCCGCTCACCGGCTTCGGCCTCTCGATGATCGGCCCGCTCCTCTTGCAGGAGGGGAGCGACGAGCTCCGGCGCGAGCACCTGCCGCCCATCGTGCGCGGTGAGATCCGCTGGTGCCAGGGCTACTCCGAGCCGGGCGCGGGCTCCGACCTGGCCAGCCTTCAGACCCGGGCCGTCCGTGACGGCGACGTCTTCGTGCTGAACGGGCAGAAGGTGTGGACCTCGTTCGCCGACAAGGCGGACTGGATGTTCCTCCTCGTGCGCACCGACCTCGAGGCGCCGAAGCACGCCGGCATCACTTTCCTGCTCATGGACATGGAGACGCCGGGCGTGACCGTCCGGCCGATCAAGCTGATCAGCGGCTCCTCGCCCTTCTGCGAGACGTTCCTCGCCGACGTGCGCGTGCCGGTGCGCAACGTGGTCGGGCGCGTGAACGGCGGCTGGCTCCTGGCGAAGGCCCTCCTCGGCCACGAGCGCACCATGATCGCCGACGCCTTCAAGGAGCGTGACGACGCCAAGCGCCTGGTGGCGCTCGCCCGCCGCTACCTCGGCGAGGAGAGCGGCCGCATCGCCGATGCGCGCGCCCGCGACCGCGTCGCGCAGCTCGAGATGGACCAGGCCTGTCTCGATCTGACGCTGGCGCGCGCGCGCGACGGCGCCAAGGCCGGCCACAAGCCCGGCCCCGAGTCGTCGATCTTCAAGCTCTACGGGACGGAGCTGAACCAGTGCCGGCGCGCGCTGATGGTGGAGATCCTGGGGCCGCAGGCGCTCGGCTGGGAGGGCCCGGGCTTTGCGGACGAGGAGCTCAAGGTGACGCGCGACTGGCTCCGCTCGCGCGGCAACTCGATCGAGGGCGGCACCTCGGAGGTCCAGCTCAACATCATCGCCAAGCGCGTGCTCGGGCTGCCCGACTGATGGACCTGGTCCTCTCGGAAGAGCAGGAGCTCCTCCAGCACACGGCACGCGAGTTCGTCGCGGGCCGCTCGTCCTTGAAGCGCATCCGCACGCTGCGCGACACGGCCGACCCGGACGGCTTCTCGCGCGCGCTCTGGCACGAGATGGCCCGGCTCGGCTGGACGGGCATCGTCCTGCCCGAGGAGCACGGCGGCCTCGGGCTCGGCTACCGCGACCTGATGGTCGTCATGGAGGAGATGGGGCGCGGCCTCATGCCGGAGCCCATGCTGTCGACGGTCCTTCTCGGCGCGAACGCGATCCTGCTCGGCGGCAGCGAGGCGCAGCGCCGCGAGCACCTCCCCGCCGTCGCCGCGGGGGAGCGGCTCCTCGCGCTCGCCTGGCAGGAGCCCGGCAGCCGCTACGACCCGCACCACGTCGAGACGCGGGCGGAGCGCGCCGGCGGCGGCTGGCGGCTCCGCGGCGAGAAGATCCAGGTGCTCGACGGCGCCGCGGCGGACCGCCTGGTCGTGTCGGCGCGCACGGCCGGCGGGGCGCGTGACGTCGAGGGCATCACGCTGTTCGTCGTCCGCCCCGACGCGCCCGGCGTGGCGCTCGAGCGGCAGGTGCGCGTCGACGGCCGGGGCGCGGCGCTCCTCCACCTGGCCGACGTCCGCGTCGAGCCGGACGCCGTGCTCGGCCAGGTCGGCCGCGGCGGCCCGCTCCTCGCCCGCGTCCTCGACCGCGCCACCGTCGGCCTCACCGCCGAGATGCTGGGCAGCATGAGCGCCGCCTTCGAGATGACGATCGACTACCTGAAGACGCGCGTCCAGTTCGGCGTGCCGATCGGGAGCTTCCAGGCGCTCAAGCACCGCGCGGCGCGCATGTTCGTCGAGCTCGAGCTCGCGCGCTCGGCGGTCATGCATGCGCACCGCGTGCTCGACGAGGGGCGCGACGACGCCGCCGTCGCGCGCGCCGCGAGCATCGCCAAGGCGCGCTGCTCGGATGCGTTCCTGCTGATCGGCAACGAGGGCGTGCAGATGCACGGCGGCATCGGCATGACCGACGAGCACGACATCGGCTTCTTCCTGAAGCGCGCGCGCGTCGCGCAGCTCACCCTCGGCGACGCCGCCTGGCACCGCGACCGGATGGCGCGGCTGGACGGGTACTGATCCTGCGCCGCTTCGTCCCCGCCGTCGTCCTCGTCCTCCTCGCCGCCTGCTCGCGGGCGCCCGAGCTGGTGCGGCGGCCGGAGCACCCGCCGCCCGCGCTGCTCGTCCGCGACGTCTCCGTCCTCGACGTCGAGGCGGGAGTGCTCGTGCGGCACCGCGACGTGCTGCTGGTCGGGGAGCGGGTGAGCCGCGTGGCGGCGGCGGGGGCCGTGAGCCCCCCGCCGGGCGCCGCGACGATCGCGGGCGGCGGCGCCACGCTCCTGCCCGGCCTGATCGACATGCACGGGCACGTGGGCGGCAACCCCGCACCGCCCTGGGTGGGCGGGATGCCCGACCTCGATGCGAACCTGCGCGCCTACCTCTACTGCGGCGTGACCACCATCCTCGACCCGGCGGACATCGCGAGCCAGATCTTCCCGCGCCGGGAGCGCGTCAGGCGCGGCGAGCTGCTCGGGCCGACGATCTACGCCGCCGGGCCGATGTTCACCGCGCCCGGCGGTCACCCCGTGCCCGTCCTCCGCCAGCTCGCGCCCTGGTGGCTTCGCTGGTACCTGATCCCGCGCCTCGCGATGCAGGTCGACACGCCCGAAGAGGCCCGCCGCGCGGTGGACGAGGTGGTCGGCAAGGGCGCCGACGTGATCAAGCTCGGTGTCGACCACCTCCCCGACCAGGCACCGCGCATCGGCGGCGAGGTGCTCGCGGCGGTGGTGGACGAGGCGCGCCGCCGCGGCGTGCGGGCCGTGGCGCACATCGGCACGGTCGAGGACGCGCTCGACGCCGCCCGGGCCGGTGTGGCCGCCTGGATGCACGGCGTCTACAAGGAGCGCATCCCGGACGAGACCGTCCCGGTGCTCGCCGCCTTCCAGATCCCGATGGTGGCCACCACGGTCGTGTTCGAGAGCTACGCCCTGATCGGTCAGGGCCCGCGCGCGCCGACGCCGCTCGAGCGCGAGACGGCGCCGGCAGACATCCTCGCCGCCTTCGATCACGTTCCGGCCAGCTACGACTTCGGGCTCTTCGGGCCTTACCTCGAGAAGATGCGCGCGCAGCGCCAGGCCTGGCGGGACAACGTGAACCGCCTGCACGAGGCCGGCGTCACCATCCTCGCCGGCAGCGACATGCAGGCGGGCGTCTTCCCGGGCGCGGGGCTCCACCGCGAGCTGCACCTGCTGGCCGAGTCGGGCCTGACGCCCGCGCAGGCGATCCGGGCCGCCACCCTCGACGCGGCGCGATTCCTCGCCGACGGCAAGGAGCCCGACTTCGGGGTGGTCGCCGAGGGCAAGCGCGCCGATCTGCTGCTCGTCGACGGCGATCCGACGCAGGACCTCGATGCGCTCGCGCGCATCCGGGCGGTGATCAAGGGCGGCGTCGTGCTCGAGCGGCGGGCGATCAGCGCGGGCTGATCCGCGGTGTACCCTGGCCGTCGCGGGACCGAGGGACGTCACTGATGGCCCTGATCGGAGAGAGACCGTCGCGGATCCGGGCCCCGCCTTTCCGGTCCTGGAGGCCGAGCTCTTCGGGGGCACCATCAGCCCTTGAAACCGGGCCGGGCCTCGCCGCTGAACTGCCTCGTTCAGCGGACGGTGGCCCTAGCCATGGCTCGGAGCCGGCCACGGTTCGGTGAACTCGAAGTTCCTGATCCGCGCAATTCGAGCGAAGTCTCGACCGTTGTCGGTCACGAGGACCAGCCCCGCCTCACGGCACGACAGCGCCAGGAGGACGTCGTTCCCAAATGCCTTCGAGAGGCGGTGCAGCTCCAGCCCTTCGCGTCGTACGAGGTCGGCCAGGACGATCCCCGATTGTTCCCATGCGCGGGCCGAGGGTGCAACGATGCGCCCTCGGCGCGCAAACACGTTCAGCACGCGGCGCTGGAGCTTGCGGAGATCGGCCGGCGTGTGCGTGCCGGCGAGCAGCTCCTGCGCCACAACGGCACTCAGGAACTCGAACGGAGCGAACAAGAGGTGGAACCTCTGGAGCTCGGCGTTGGCAGCAGGCTCGCGAAACGCCCGGATGAAAAGGTTCGTGTCGAGAACGTACTTCCGCGCAGGGGCCGTGCTCACCGAGCCGTCTTATCTGGCGGCGTGATCCGGACACCCAGCATGGTCCGGGTCCCGCTGACGAGCTCGCGGCGGAAGAGAACCAGGTCCAGCGCGGTTTCGATCGCTTCCGTTGCAGTGGCGGCGCCGAGCACACGCTGCGCGGCGGCCACCTTCCCTGGCGCCAGGCGGTAGGTTCTGGGCACCTTGCGGTCCCTGGTACTCGTCGCTGCCGATTTGCGCGCCATGCGGGCCTCTTTTTGCTCCGTAAGTACAGAGAGCCCTATACGTCAATACGTGACCGGGTCGCAAGTGGCCAGCGCCCAACGGCCGCCGCCTCAGCGCGCCGGCGTGAACTCCACCCGCATGCGCTTGATGCCGTGGATGAACGCGGACTGGAGCATGTCGGGCGCGCCGCTCACGTGGATGTCGGGCAGGCGGTGCAGCAGCTCCTCGAACATCACCTTGATCTCGCGGCGGGCGAGGTTCGCGCCCAGGCAGAAGTGGGGCCCGCCGGCGCCGAAGCCGAGGTGATCGTTCGGCGTGCGCGTCACGTCGAAGCGGTAGGGGTCGGGCCAGAACGCCTCGTCGCGGTTCGCCGAGTTGTACCAGAGGACGACCTTGTCGCCGGCGCGGATCGGCTGCCCGCCGAGCGCGACGTCGCGCGTCGCGGTGCGCCGGAAGTGGATCACGGGTGTCGCCCAGCGCACGATCTCCTCGACCGCGGTCGGGGCGATGCGCTCGAAGTCGGCCATCCAGCGGGCGCGCTCGGCGGGGAAGTCGGTGAGCGCCCGCATGCCGTGGCTGATCGCGTTGCGCGTCGTCTCGTTGCCGGCGACCACGAGGAGGATGAAGAACGACCCGAGCTCCTGGCTGGTGAGGCGCTCGCCGTCGACCTCGGCCTGGATGAGGGCGGTGGTGATGTCGTCGCGGGGGCGCGCCCGCCGGTCGTCCGCGAGCGTCTGGGCGTACTGGTAGAGCTCGAGCGCCGCCGCGATCAGCTCGTCACGACTGCTCGCGTACTCCGGATCGCCGACGCCCAGGATGACGTTCGTGAGCTCGAAGATGCGCCGGTGGTCGGTCTCGGGGATGCCCATCATGTCGCAGATGATGCGGAGGGGGAGCGCCGCAGCCACCTCCTCGACGAAGTCGCACGCCCCCTTGGGGGCCACCGCGGCGACGATCCGGCGCGCCTGCGCGCGCACGGACTCCTCGACCTGCTTGATGGTGCGCGGCGTGAACCCGGCGCTCACCAGCTTCCGGAGCTTCGTGTGCCGGGGCGCGTCCATGTTGATCATCGAGCCGAAGAACTCGTTCAGCTCGGGCGTCTGGTCGGGGATGCTGACCCCGTGGCCGGAGACGAAGGTCTCGGCATCCATGCTCGCCCGCACGACGTCCGCGTAGCGCGTCACCGCCCAGAAGCCGGGCCCCTTCGGGACGCCCGGGAAGTCGCGCTCCTCGTGGAACGACACCGGGCGCTCGGCGCGCAGCTTCGCGAAGATGCCCTCGCGGTCCGGGCGCAGCCAGAGCGCCGGGTCGCCGAGCCTGATGTCGTCCAGCGCCAGGTCGGTGGTGGGGGTCCTCATTGCGCCGTGAACCCCCCGTCGGCAACGATCTCCGCCCCCGTCACGTAGGACGACTCGTCCGAGGCGAGGAAGAGCGCGACGTGGGCGATCTCCCGGGGGTGCGCGATGCGCCCGAGCGGGATGCCGTCCTCGAACGACTTCCTCTTGGCTGGGTCCTTCAGGTAGGGCGCCTGCATCGGCGTCTCGATGATGCCCGGATGGATGATGTTGCAGCGCACGTTCTGGCGCGCGAACTGGATCGCGATCGACTTCGTGAGCGCGATGAGCGCGCCCTTGGCACTGGTGTACGAGTCCTGCGCCACGGTGAAGCCCGCCAGCGCCGACACCGAGCCCACGTTGATGATCGAGCCGCCGCCCGAGCGGATCAGGTGGGGGACGCCGTGCTTCATCACGAGGAACGGCCCCTTCAGGTTGATCGCCTGCACGCGGTCCCAGTCCGCCTCCTTGGTGTCGAGGACCGACTTGTCCTTGTCCTTCCAGAGCACGCCCGCGTTGTTGTAGAGCACGTGGAGCCCGCGGAAGCGCTTCACGCCGGCGGCGATCAAGCGCTTCACGTCGGCCTCCTTCGAGACGTCGCCCACCACCCCGAGCGCCTGCCCGCCCCGGCGCTCGATCATCGCGACCGTCTCCTTGGCCGCCTTGGCGTCGATGTCGGCGACGATCACCGACGCGCCCTCCTTCGCGAAGAGCAGCGCCCCCTCGCGCCCCTGCCCCATCCCCGCCCCGGTGATGAACGCGACCTTCCCTTCGAGCCGCATGGTCAGATCCTCTCGAAGTTCCGCTCGAGCTCCCAGCTCGTGACCACCTTGTCGAGGGCCTCGAGCTCGAGCCGCGCGGTGTGGAGGTAGTGCTCGTAGACCTGGTCGCCGAACGCCTCGCGCGCGACCTTGCTCCGCTCGAGCGCCGCCACCGCCTCACGCAGCGAGCCCGGCACCTGCGGCAGGCGGCCGTCCTCGTACGCGCTGCCGTGGTAGAGGGGCGGTGGCTCGAGCTTCTTCTCGATGCCGTAGAGCCCCGCCGCGATGGTCGCGGCGAAAGCCAGGTACGGGTTCGCGTCCGCGCCGGGGATGCGGTTCTCGACCCGTAGCGACGGCCCCTCGCCGCACACGCGGAAGCCGGTCGTCCGGTTGTCCCACGCCCAGGCGATGCGCGTGGGCGCGAATGTCCCCGCCTGGTAGCGCTTGTAGGAGTTGACGTAGGGCGCGTAGAACCACGCCAGCTCGCGCGCGCACGCCATCTGCCCGGCCACCCAGTGGCCGAAGAGCGCCGAGCCGTGGGGCTTGCCCTTCGCGTGGAAGAGGTTCCGCCGCCCGGCCTTGTCCCACAGGCTCGAGTGCAGGTGAAAGCTCGAGCCCGCCTGACCCATGTCGACCTTCGCCATGAAGGTGATGCTGACGCCCTTCGCGTGCGCGATCTCCTTGGCGCCGTTCTTGTAGATGACGTGATCGTCGGCGGTGGGGACGGGCTCGCCGTAGCGCAGGTTGATCTCCTGCTGCCCCGCGCTCCACTCGCCCTTGCTCGACTCGACCGGGACGCCGGCGCCCAGCATGCCGTTGCGGATGTCGCGGTGGACGAACTCCTCCTTGGTGGTCTGCAGGATGTGGTAGTCCTCGGCGTAGTAGCCGATCGGGTTGAGGCCCGTGTAGCGCTTCCTCCGCGCCGTCTCGTAGGAGTCCCTGAAGAGGAAGAACTCGAGCTCCGAGGCGACGTAGACGCGGTAGCCCCGGGCCGCCGCGCGCTCGACCTGGCGCCGGAGGATGTGGCGCGGCGAGGCCTCGATGGGCCGGTGGTGCTCGTCCTCGAGGTCGCACAGGACGAGCGCCGTCTTCTCGAGCCAGGGGACGGGCCGGAGGGTCGTCCAGTCCGGCACGGCGTGGAAGTCCTGGTAGCCGGTGGCCCAGCTCGCCATGCGGTAGCCGGGCAGCGGCGTCATGTCGACGTCGACCGTGAGCAGGTACGCGCAGGCGTGCATCCCGCCCCGCGCCACCTGGTCCAGGAAGAAGCTCCCGGTGACGCGTTTTCCCATGAGCCGGCCCTGCTGGTCGGGGAAGGCGACCAGGACCGTGTCGATCTCACCGCCGCGGACGAGCTTCTCGAGGCCGTCGAGCGTCAGGGTGCCGGGCATGGCGCCTCTTAGCAGAGGATTTGCATTTCTCCCAAATCCGGTGTTTTCGCTGCACCAGCAGAAAAGGAGGGGCTGGGATGAATCATGCCGCGGTCTTGTGTATGGGTCTGCTCGGGCTGCTCGTCTTCGGGCTCGGCCTCGCGGTGTCGACCGTGCGCGGGGCGACGGGGACCAACTTCGCCTACACGGTCGACCCGACCGACCGGCTCTACAAGCTGGTGCGCGCGCACGGCAACGCCGTCGAGTACGCGCCCATGCTGGCGCTCCTGACCTGGTACCTGGGCTCGCACCAACCGGGGCGCTTCGTGGTGTGGACCTTCGTCCTCGCCACCCTCTGTCGCTACCTGCACGCCCTCGGGATGATCCTGGCGAAGAGCCTCGACGGGGTCGACCCGCTGCGCTTCATGGGCGCGCTCGGGACCTACGTCACGGGCATCGTGCTGGTGGTGGCGGTGCTCCTGGCGTGACGGCGGCAGGCGCCGCCGTCACGGCGGCGCCCGCTCAGCGGTTCGGCTGCGGCGTCATCCGGAGGTAGGGCTTGAGCGCCTGGTAGCCCTTCGGGAACTTGCGCTTGAGCTCCTCCGGGTCGGTGAGCGACGGCACGATCACGCAGTCGTCGCCCTGCTTCCAATTGACGGGCGTCGCCACCTGGTACTTGTCGGTCAGCTGGAGCGAGTCGAGGACGCGCAGGATCTCGTCGAAGTTGCGCCCCGTGCTCGCCGGGTAGGTGATCATCGCCCGCACCTTCTTGTTCGGGTCGATGAAGAAGACCGAGCGCACCGTGAGGGTGTCGTTCGCCTTGGGGTGGATCATGCCGTAGAGGTTCGAGACCTTCCGGTCCGGATCGCCGATGAGCGGGAAGTTCATCTTGGCGTGCTGCGTCTCCTCGATGTCGCCGATCCAGCCCTTGTGCGACTTGACGTCGTCCACGCTCACCGCGATGGCCTTGCAGTTGCGCTTCTCGAGCTCGGCCTTGATCTTCGCGACGTAGCCGAGCTCGGTGGTGCAGACCGGCGTGAAGTCCTTGGGATGCGACATGAGCAGGCACCACTTGTTGCCGATCCACTCGTGGAAGCGGATCTTGCCCTCGGTGGTGTCGGCCTCGAAGTCCGGCGCGATGTCCCCCAGTTGGATCGCCATGGGTAGTCCTCCTCTCTTGTTTCCGATGGGTAGCGCGGGCTCCACGCAGCGTCAATGGGCGCGCGCCGCGGGTGGCGGCGCGCGGTCCCGCGTGACAGAGGGAGGTCGGCGCCACTCGGGCCGGGGGACGCCTAAAGCCGAGGCGATGTGGCTGCGGGCCTGCTGGCTCGCGACGGGTGCGTTGAAGGATCGCTCGACGCACGGTAGTTGAAAGGGTGGAGGACCCCGTCCTCCGGGGCCCGGGAGCACGCGGCGCGGGCTTCGCCGTGGATCAGCCCGCAGGCCCGCGGGGGCACTCAACGTCGATGGCGCGGTTGATACTGCCCGCAATGCCGCGTTGGGACGAGGGCGACAGCGGCGACGGCCCGATCGGCATGATCGTGCTCTCGCCCAAGGGCAAGGGCGGCGGGTACTCGAACACCATCGCCTACGACCACAGCTCGACGCTGCGCACCGTCCAGGAGATCTTCGGCGTGACCCCGCTGGGCCGTGCGGCGACCGCCACCGACTTGCGCGACCTGTTCGTCAGCTTCCCGTAGACAGCTCATCCAGGGTGAGGTGCGTGTTCGCCTCGCGACGATCGATCGCACCCGCAGGGGCCCGTCACGCCCCGGCCCCTGATGGTGAATTCGGTCGCTACGGCTTGAAGGCGAAGATGCCCTCGGTCTCGGGGGTGGCCGGGGCCACACGCACGCCCACGCCCACGAAGACCATGCTGTCGGCGATCACGGGGCCGCTGCCGATCGGGCCCCCGGTCTGGAAGGTGAAGAGCGCGGCCCCGGTGCGCCCGTCACGCG
>Ga0209057_1003087_pt1 | contig 12459 bp, 14 predicted proteins | sample GraSoiAngelo_146_FD_185903 | JGI IMG/M metagenome (GOLD analysis project Ga0209057, IMG submission 185903) | Grasslands soil microbial communities from the Angelo Coastal Reserve, California, USA - 14_1009_05_30cm (SPAdes) (version 2) | ecosystem: Environmental > Terrestrial > Soil > Grasslands ... | reverse complement strand
GGAGGGCCCGATGGTGGTGGCTTTGGGAGGGATCCCGAATCGTCCGCTGCCGGTGACTGCAGAACGACTTGATTTCGGCGGGAACGTGGGTAGCCGCTGGGGTGAGGTGACGGTGACAGTCAGCACCGGTCGTCCGGAGCGGTCACAGCTCGTGGGCCATTTCGGGGTCGACTACGGTACCGCCTTGGTCGGCGATGCCGACTCGCTGAGCGATCGACGTGTCGAGGTCGAGCTGCGGCAGCAGATCGAGCGCGGCGGGCGTTTCGCGGTCGGCACGTGTCGCGTTGGCGGCGCGACAGTGCTCGGCATGGACAACTCTTGGGGAGACGGAATCTTTCCCGTCTATGCCGATCGCGACGCTTCAGGTCAGCTTGTCTCCGTGAGGCTCGTCCTTGGCGACGAAGGGCGGCGGCAGCTGGCAGAGAAGGTTTGGGAGCGGGCACAGCGCGAAGGCAGCTAATGAAAAAGCCGCGAGTGCTGGCAGTCGCGGGTAATTCCCCGCCACGAAACCCGCGAGTGCCGGCAGTGGCGGATACGACGCGAAATGATGGGCCGCGGTGGATTCGAACCACTCAATGAGCCGGAGGGACACCCTGGTCTCGTGCTTGCCGATCGGAACGCTTCTACCGAACCAGAGCGGCAACCCAGATAGTGCCGAGCAGCTCGGCGTAGCGATCGTCCGACCAGCCCCGTTCCACGACCAGACGGTGCCATAGCGCACCGTCTAGGGTCGCGACGAGTACGTTTCGGCACTCCTGCTCACTGACCGCCAGTTGGCCAGTAGCTTCCGCGGCCCGCGCGTAACGCCTGGCAGGAGCCAATCGATCGTCGGCAGTGCCTCACCGGGGAAGGGGGTTTGGGCCGGTCGCCGTGACCAGCCGCTGCGGAACCCAGTCGCCGACGTGGTGGAACCCGTTGTCGAATTTGCCCTCAAAGAGCTCGACGGAGGCCCGTAGCGAGAGTCGATAGAACTTCACGTGGGTGAAATCCTCGAAGAGGATGTAGACGGGGTCGGGAATGCTGTTCGGCCCCTGGAATTGCTGTCCCGTCAGTACGGGCTTGTGGGCTTCGATGAATGCGTCGAATGTGTCCCCGACCACGACACCCAGGTGCTCTAGGCCCATTTTGTAGACGCGCTGGTGGACGGGCGGGATCAGCTCGATTAACGGGACCGCCTTTCCGTCCAGGACCTCGAGCGGCTCGGCGGGCACGATCAAGGAGATCGGGCGACCGTTCCAGACGTTCTCGTGATTCGCAACCGCGTGTCGCTCGAGGAGCGTCCGGACTTGGACGTACTGGTCCCACTCAGGGACGCGGAAGGCGAGGTGACTGAGCTCGTACGAGGCGATGTCGATGCCGCGCGTCAGCAGGCGGTCGCGCTGCTGTGCCGCGAACCCCCGATAGTCGCCGATGATGTCCGCGATCGGCTCGTTAAACGCCGTCATAGCGCGGCCGTCCCCACCGATCGTAGCGTCCCGGAGTCGGCGAAATCCGCCGATTCAGGTCCCCGCCGGTCGATTATCGAATCTGCGCAAGGCCGCGCGAGTCGTTTGGGTGGTGGGCCGCGGTGGACTCGAACCACCTGCCTCCGCGGTAATTGGCCCTGAACGCTGTAGGTTCCAGAGTGGGAGGTCGACCGTAAGGCGGGGTGTTATGTGGCCTGGCCGAAGCGCTGCGCCATCATGTCGGGCAGACCAGTCGCAATCAACGCCTGCGCCATGTCGGGGGATCAGGAGGGAAGTCCTTGTACAGCTCCTTCTGTGCGTACTTCTTAGCGATATGATCGCTAACCCTTTGCCTCCAACCTGCCGCGTTACGCGCTCGTCCTTCTCGCGCAGCGTCCTTGCGCGAAGTGGTGAGAAAGTGCGCGATGGCAACACGGATCACTTCAGAAACAGGCACGCCGTCCTCCGCGGCCATGGCCTCAAGCTCCGCTACGAGGTCGTCGCCCAACTCCACAGATAGAACCGAGGGCATCTACTGAAGTATGAATAGCTCCTACGCCACGGCAAGTCCAATCGGTGGTGGGCCGCGGTGGACTCGAACCACCTGCCTCCGCGTTATCAGCACGGCGCTCTGCCAGTTGAGCTAGCGGCCCGGCACCCCACACGCCCTGAGAATCAAGGCAGACCAGCGGAGTCTACCCGGGCCGCCGATTCTACGGAGACGTCTAGGTCGCCCGCGGCCGGTAGACGATCTCGTCGATTCTTCGAACGTCCGTGCCGAAGAGTGCGTACGCGATCATGCCGATGATGCCCAAGCCGACCAGGTGAAAGACCAGGACTGCGGCGAACCAGCCCCACGACCGCTGCACCGCCAGACGTAGAAGCGCTGCAATCCACATCGCGAACATCACGAAGGCCGCGAAGAACATGACGAGATATATCAGGAACACTCCCGGCGGCGGCGAGGTGCTGTTTCCTGTGAGCCGGGATTCGACGTACAGCGCGATCACCCCCAGCAGCCAGACCACCCACGCGCCGATGTACCAGCGAGTCGTGATCCGCCTGCTCATCGGGGGCCCTACATCAGGAACGAGACCGGGCGCGGCACTACCTGTGAGCGGGGGAGAATGGCAGGGGCGGAAGGATTCGAACCCTCGGCCCTCGGTTTTGGAGACCGATGCTCTGACCAGACTGAGCTACGCCCCTATGCGCCTACAGGATTCTACCCACCGCCTCCGAGACCCCGTTTAGGATCGAGCTCGTGGCCGTCTTCCTCGCCAACGTGGGCGTGAACGCATCCCACGCGGCCCGCTCACCCCTGTTCGCCGACGACACCTTCGCGCTCGTCCCCATCCCTGAGGCACAGCCCTGGCGAAGCCCGATGCTCAGGCTCAGCGATCTTCCTCACCTCGAGCCGCACGCGCCCCGCTCGTGGAGAGCAAGAGCCGTCCACTTCGACCCCGACCTCGCCTCGCGGACGCCGACGTACGGCGACAACTGCCGCCGCGCCGGCCGCGCGTTCAGCCTCCGCCGTGCGCAACCGGGCGACCTGATCGTCTTCCTCGCCCGCCTGCAGCCGAGCGACCGGCCGGCCGGATTTCATCTCGTCGCCCAACTGGAGATCGACGAGGCGCTGGAGGACGTCGTCCGCGAGCCCGGAGCCGGCTGGTGGGACGGCAACGCCCACGTCCGCCGCGCCCGCGCCACCGGCGCCTGGGACTCCTTCTGGGTCTTTCGGGGCACCAGCCGCAGCCGCCACCTCAGACGGGCGATGCCGTTCGGCAGGCCCGAGACGCAGATGATCTTTGGCCGGCGCACGCGATGGCCGGCCCACCGGACCGAGCTCCAAACGGTCGGCTCCTACACGCGTGCCGTGCGCCGCATCGAAGGCGCCGGGGAGGAATGGCTGCGGGCGATCTGCCTGTCCTGATCGTCGGCGACGTCCACGGCGACTTCGAGCGTCTGTTCGCCGCGCTCAAGCCGTACTCCGCCGAGGAGTGGCGAACGATCTTCCTCGGCGACCTGGTCGACTTCGGTGCGTTCGGCGTCGGGTGCATGCGTTTCGCGCGCGACCGCAAGAATTCCGAGGTGCTCCTTGGCAACCACGAGGTCGCGATGCTCTCGGCTCTGCACGATCCCTCACGCGTCGGGTTCTACATCAGCATCGGCGGCCAGCAGCACGACCTCGAGGAGCTGCGCAGGGACGAGCCCTTGCAGGCCTGGATGAAGGCGCGGCCTCTGCTGCTGAAGCTAGAGGACGGCACCCTGGTGCAGCACTGCGGCAACGACGATTACCGAATGCTCCTGGGCGAGGAGAGGTCGGACGCCGTGGGCACGATCAACACCAACGGCCGGCTCGTCCTCGAGGCGGGCGACGCGCACCTGTTGTGGGATGTCATGAGCGGCAAGGGTGTCTTTGCCACCCAGCCCGATCGCCTCGATCGCTGGCTCGAGCTCACTGGCTCGCGGCGCGTGGTCTTCGGGCACACTCCGCACCACCAACCCGAGCCGGCGCGCTACCACGGCGGCAAGGCGATCAACTACGACGGCGGGCTGGCCCGTTTCCACTACCGGCGCGCCACGCCAATCGCGGCGAGCGTCGGCCCGCTTCCTCCCTAGGCGACCGCCGGCCGGCAGTCCTTGCAGGGCCGGTACCCCGCCGCCCGTGCCTCCGCCTCGTCGTGGAAGAAGACGAAGTTCTCCTCCCGCGCGTGGCGGCCGTGGTAGCAGGTCGGGAAGCAGAAGATCTTGGTGCTCTTCACCCCCTCGTAGCGATAGCCCGACTGGGCGAGCCTCTGCAGGCGCGCGAGCTGCACACCCTCCAGGGAGAGAATGTTCTTCTTCGCCTCCGGTCCACCGCCGCCGTAGTTGCCGATCACGCCGTCCGAGCGGACCACGCGGTGGCACGGGATGAAGTACGGGATCGGGTTGTTGGCCAGCGCGGTGCCGACCGCGCGCACCGCGGCGGGATGACCGATCTCGCGAGCCACCCACCCGTAGGGGCGCACCTGGCCGCGAGGAATCTGCAGGGTCTTCTCCAGCACCGCCTGGGAGAAAGGTGTCAACCCGCGCAGGTCGAAGCGAAGCCGCCGCTTGCCGCTCAGCTGGTCTGAGATCTTGCCCGCGAGGTCCGCCGGTGGATCGACGCGGACGAGCCGGCGCCCGACCTCGCGCTCGAACCACTCCTGGAACTCAGCCGCGGACTTGCTCCGCATCGCCGCCGAGACGCCGAGCCGGCTCCACGCCACGTACACCGGACCCAGCACGGTCTCGAACACCGCGTACGAGTCGGCCATGCCGGCCTGCGCCAGCACGCGCTCCGCAAACCCGGCCGGCGCCTTCACGTCGCCCAGCCGCTTCAGGTCAATCATCACCGTCGCCATGGTTCTCTCCTCTCAGGATTTTCAAGCCGCGATGGACGTTGGCCTTCACCGTCCCCACGGGCTGCCCCAAAGCCTCCGCGACCTCCGCGTAGGACAGCTCCTGGACGTGCCGGAGCACGACCGCCTCGCGGTAGCGGGCGGGCAGGCAGGCGACCCGAGCCGCCAGCTCGTCGATCTCGGCCCGACGAAGGACGTCCTCCTCCGGACCTGAGGCCGGCGACGGCTCGCTGCCGTTCAGCTCGACCAGCCTGGGCCGCACCCCGCGCACGCGGTTGCGAAAGACGTTCACCGCGATCCGGTGGAGCCACGCGCGCTGCTTCAGCTCGCGGACCCGCTCGGGCGCGTAGTCGGCCAGCGCCCGGTAGGCGCGCAGGAACGTGTCCTGGGCCACCTCCTCGGCGTCGTGCCGGTTGCCGGTCAGCGCCAGGCTGAGCGCGAAGATCCGGTCCTGGTTGTCCCGGACAAGGCGCTCGAATACGCGCTCCGTACCTTCCATCGCCCTCCTAAACACGCCTGGCGAACCCTGGGTTGCAAGAGGAGCGGAACCATGATGCGACGCCAGGTGTAGATGATGCGTTCCGATGGAGGGCCGGCCAGCGGACGATTCCGAGCTCATCTCGCGCGCACAGCGCGGCGATGCGGCCGCCTACGAGGAGATCGTGCAGCGTTACCAGCAGCTCGCGTTTCGCACCGCCTACGTGGTCACGGGCTCGGCGGCGGACGCCGAGGACGCCGCGCAGGAGGGATTCGTCAAGGCCTACCGCGCCCTCGGCCGGTTTCGGGCCGGCGCGGAGTGGCGTCCCTGGCTGCTGCGGATCGTCGCCAACGAGGCCCGCAACCGCGTGCGCTCTTCGGGGAGGCGACACCGTCTCGAGCTTCGCCTGACCGAAGGCTTCCGCCCGGGGGATGCGGCCCCATCTCCCGAGGCGGTGGCCGTGGCCCTGGACGAGCGCAAGCGCCTGCTGGCGATGGTCAACTCCCTTAGCGACGAGGACCGCGAGGTGATCGCGAGCCGCTACTTCCTCGAGCTCAACGGTGAGGAGACGGCCGCCGCCCTCGGGATCCCCGAGGGCACGGTGAAGTCGCGACTTTCGCGCGCGCTGGCCAGGCTCAGGACGCGGGTCGAGGAGGCGGCGAATGCCTGACCTCGAGGAGCGGTTGACCGCCCTGGCCCCCGCCATTGACTGGCCTCCTACCCCTGCGCCCCTGTGGAGAGGCGCCCAGCAAAGGGAGGCGGCGGACAGGCAGTGGAGATGGAACAACCGCTGGGCGCTCGCCGCGGCTGCGGTACTGCTGATCGTCGCCACGCTCCTGGCCTACACCCCCACCCGCGACGCGATCGCCGACTGGGTGAACGTGCACACGATCTTCCGCCGCACCGAGACGCCGCCTCCCAGCCCCTCGCCTTTGCCCCCGGGCCCGCCGGGCCGATACCTGAACCTCGGCACCCAGGTCTCGCTCGCCGAAGCCCGGCAGGGCGTCGCCTGGACGATCCTGCTGCCGGCCGCGCTCGGCAGCCCTGACGCCGTCTACCTGCAGCAGCCGCCATCGGTGCCGAGCGGCGGCGAGGTGTCGCTGGTCTACGTGCGGTCGGACATCAAGACGTCGGGGCTGACGGGCGTCTCGGTGCTGGTTACCGAGGCGCGCGGCCGCGTCGAGGAGCAGTACTTCCAGAAGACGCTCGGCCCCGGCGTGACGATCGAGCAGGTCACCGTCAACGGCCACTCCGGCTACTGGATCTCCGGGCGGCCGCACCAGTTCGTGATCACCGACGCCGAGGGCAACCCCTATCCCGAAACCCTGCGCCTGGCCACCAACACTCTGGTCATCGACGAGGGCGGCACGCTGGTCCGCATCGAGGGGGACCTGAGCAAGGACCAGGCAATCCAGATTGCGAGGTCAATGTCATGAGAGCGCGATACGCCTTGATCTGTCTTGCGGCAATTATTTCCGGCTGCGCCGCCGCGGAAACGGGTCCGTCGACTTCCGGGGACAAGCTCTACCAGGCGTTGTCGACGCAGCACTCTCAGTTCGTATCGGTCATCGACTCGCGTTCGCACAAGTCGGAACGGCAGATGCCCCTGGGTGTTCCCTCGCCTGACTGGAAGCACCTCTACTCGTTCGACACGACGTCGGTGGTCGACACCGATCCGGCCACCGGGCAGACGCAGGCGGCGCTCCAGCTCGGCCATGCCTACCGCCTTCCCGGCGCGACGATCAACGGAATGCCGGGCGGCACGTCGCCGGACGGCCGCTGGCTGGTGCTCGAGCGGTACGACCTGGAGAGCACCGACGTGCCGACGGGATCTCACTTCCTGCTGCTCACCACCTCCCCGCTTGCCGTCAACGCTCGCGTCGACCTCAACGGATTCTTCGACTTCGACGCGATCAGCAACGACGGCAAGCGGCTCTACCTCATCCAGTACTCGGGGACCAAGGCCTACTACGTGCGCATCTACGACCTTGCGGCCGGCCGGCTCGACCCGCAGATCGTTTTCGACAAGAGTGACGGCGCCAACGCCATGACAGGCTTGCGCCTGTCGGGCGTCGCGTCGCGAAATGGGGCCTGGCTGTTCAGCATGTACGCGCGCGAAAAAGACGGCCCGTTCGTCCACGCACTCAGCCTCGACGGACCGCTCGCCTTCTGCCTTGACCTCGCCGGCAAGGGATACGCGCAGGACGGGACGGCCACGCAGTGGGCGCTGGCGATGAGCCCAGACGGCTCGATGCTGTACGCGGTCAACCTCGCGGCCGGCGACATCGCGGCCATCGCCGTCGAGGACGCGCCCCACATCGTGCGCACCGGGCACCTGGCGAAGGCCCAGTCCGCCCGCGCTCTCATCCAGTCGGTCGAGGCCAAGGAGGTCGGGGCCAACGCGGCGTTCGTGAGCTCTGACGGCCGCACGCTCGTGGCGGGAGGCTCGTCGGGCGTCGTGTGGATCGATACGGCCAACCTGACGATCCGCAAGCGGGCGCTGGGCGACTGGAGGATCTGGAGCCTGGGCCTGAGCCCGGACGGAACGACGGTCTACGCGGTCAGTGATGGCGGCAAGGTCGCCGCCGTCGGAATGGCCTCCGCAGCCGTCGAGGACACCTTCGACCTCAGCGGTGGGCAGCCCATGGCCCTCATGCGGGTGGCGGCTTCTTAGACGGGTCCTCTTCGTACCCGCGGCACCGGGTGACCGGGAGCCGCGGATACTGCGGGAATGAGGGATCGGTCCGTGATCGCTCGCACATCCAGAAGAGGGTTCGCGCGCCCTTCACCGTCCGCGAGTGCCGGCAGGTCTCACAAAGCCCGACCATCCGCCGTCACTTCTTGCTGAGGGCCGGCAGCTTGCTCAGCGCCGTCACCAGGCGCTCCAGTGAGCTGTCGATCCCGTACTTCTTGCCCAGCGCCTCGACCATCTCGGGCTCCTCCGGGTAGGCGTCCCGCCGCCCCGTTGGCACCTCGATCGGCAGGTCGCGCACCGGCGGCACGACCTTCAGCGCCCTGCGCAGGTAGTCGGCGTGCTCCTCATTGCGAAACACGCCGGCCTCGAGCATCTTCTCGACGGAGCCATAGCGCTTGACCATCTGGGCTGCGGTCTTGTCGCCGATGCCCGGGATGCCCGGCAATCCGTCGGAGGGGTCGCCCCGCAGGATCGCGTAGTCGGAGTAGGCGGTGCCCGGGATCGAGTAGCGGCGCGCGACCTCGGCCTCGTCGACCTCGGCCGGTCCGCCCTTTTGCGGGTAGAGAACGATGATGTCGCGGCCGCGCACCTGGCTGAACAGGTCGCGATCGCCGCTGGCGATCTCGATCGGCGGCTTCACCTTCGCGGCCAGTGACGCGACGATGTCCTCCGCCTCGTAACCCTCACGCCCCACGACGTCGACGCCGACCACGGTCAGCGCGGTGAGGATGATCGGCACCTGGGGGATGAGCGCCGGCGGGATCGGCTCGGCGGTGCGATGCTCCTTGTAGCCCGGGATCAGCTCCACGCGCCAGTCGGGCCGCCAGTCCTCGTCGGTGGTGAACGCCACGTGCCTCGGCTTGCGGTCGGTGAGGTATCGCGCGAGGGTGTCGAGCGTGCCGCGCACGGCGTTCACGAGGACGCCACCCGGGCCGCGCATCGTCTGCGGGATGGCGTAGAAGGCTCGGAAGAACATGCTCGAGCCGTCCACCAGCAGCCACTCAGGCACGGCTCGGAAATGGTACGCGACGGCTAAGATCGCGGCGGTTTGAGACCCCGCGCGCTCCTGGTCCTCATGGTGACCCTGGTGTCGTGTTCGGTCCTGCCGGCGCCGCCGCCGACCCCCACACCCCCGCCGCCGGCGCAGGCGGGCGACCTGCGGACGCAGCTGGGCGTGCTGCTCACGGAGCACGTGATGATCGTGGCCAAGGAGTCGGCCGGCGCGATCAACCGGACCGACGACTACGCCGGCTATGTGGCGCTTCTGTCAACCAACGAGGGCGCGCTCACGCGGTTGGTCCGAACGGCGATCGGCAGCACCACCGCCGGCCTCTGGTCGAAAGCCTGGAGGGCGCTGAACGGGGACCTGGTCGAGTACGCGATCCGCATCGCGACCCACGACGGCGACAGGGCAGATGCCGCGAGCGCCAGGCTGACCGCCACCACCATGCCGCAGCTCGCCGACCAGCTTGCGGACCTGACCCTGGGGCAGTCTTCGCAGTTTCTTCCCACGCTCCACAACGAGATCACCGCGCTTCGCGACATGATCAATGCGCAGGCGAACCACACCTACGCCGCGATGTACGTGAGCCTGGCCACCGCGATCTCCGCGGCGGCGACGATCGCCGACATGCTCGCCGGCGGCATAGCGCTGCGCTTTCCGGACAAGTTTCCCGGCGACCAATCGGCGTCAGACGTGGTGCGACGTGTGCACCTGAACGTGCTGATGCAGCAGCGCGCCTACCTGGTCACGATGGCGACCGCGGCGCAGATCAACGGCCGGACCGCCGAGCGGGCCCAGGCTCTGGGGGCTCTCTCCACCAACGTCGACCAGCTCCTCGAGGAGTTGGACAGTTCGCTCTCGAAGCAGGCCTGGGCCGACGAGCTCTCGTCGCTGCAGAGCTATGCCGGGAGCGGCGACTCGGCCTCGAAGAACGCGCTCACCGACACCTTCGTCACCCATTTCACGGCGATCACCAAAGTCTCTCCCGGGATCGTGTCCAACCAGGTCAACGCGACGATCAAGGTGATCGACGACCAGCGCGAGAAAAGGCTCGACGACGTGGCCGAGGACGACCGCGCGGCCGCGACCGCGACTCAGCCCATCGCCGACTCGATCTAAGAACCAAGCGCGGAGGCGATGATCTCCAGGCCCGTCGCGGCCTCGTCGTGGTCGAGCACGAGCGGGGGACTGATCCGCACCGCGCGCGTGCCGGCGGTCAGCAGCAGCAGGCCGCGCTCGAACGCCGACTGAACCAGCCGGGACGCGAGCTCGGGGGTCCTGAGCTCGAGGGCGAGCATCAGGCCGAGGCCGCGCACGTCGGTCACGTCGCGGTGCGACGAGGCGATCTCGCGCAGCCCGTCGAGCAGCTGGGCGCCGACCTTGGCCGCGTTGTCCATGAGCCCGTTCTCGAGCAGGTCGAGGGTGGCGAGACCAGCGGCGCACGCCACCGGATTGCCTCCGAAGGTGCTGCCATGCGAGCCCGGCGGCCAGCTCATCTGCTCCGCGCGGGCGATGAAGGCGCCCAGGGGAAGCCCGGAGGCGATGCCCTTGGCCAGGCAGACGATGTCGGGCTCGACGCCCCAGTGCTCGACCGCGAGCAGGTGGCCGGTGCGGCCCATCCCCGACTGCACCTCGTCGGCGACCAGCAGGATCCCGTGCTTGAGGGTCAGCTCGCGCAGGCGCGGCAGGAAGTCGTCCGGCGGAACCAGGTATCCGCCCTCGCCCTGGATCGGCTCGACGAAGACCGCGGCCACGCTCTCCGGAGGCGCGACGGTGCTGAACAGCTCCTCGATGCGCTCGATCGCCTGGTCGGTGGAGATGTTGCGCGAGGCGGTCGGGAAGGGGGCGTGGAAGACCGACGACAGGAGCGGGGCGAACCGGCGCCGCTGACTCGCTTTCGACGCCGTGAGCGAAAGCGCCCCGAAGGTGCGGCCATGGAACGCGCCGATGAAGGCGATGTAGCTCGGCCTGCCGGTCGTGTAGCGCGCCAGCTTCATCGCACCCTCGATGGCCTCGGCGCCCGAGTTGGTGAAGAAGACGCGCGCGGGGGTGCCGGGCAGGATCCTGTCCTCCAGGCGCTCCGCCAGCTCGATCTCGGGACCGTAGTAGAAGTCGGTGCCGGACATATGGATGAAGCGGTCGGCCTGGTCCTTGATCGCCTCCACGACCTTGGGGTGCGAGTGCCCAGTGGTCACGACCGCGATGCCCGCGGTGAAGTCGAGGAAGCGGTTGCCGTCGACGTCGGTGACCCAGCATCCCTGCCCGTGGTCCATCACGAACGGATAGGAGCGCGTGAAGCTCGGGGACATCGCCTTGGCGTCGCGGCCGATGAGCTCCGCGGCCTTCGGCCCGGGCAGGGCGGTCTTGATCTCGGGCTTTGGCGACACTAGAGTGTCCCGCCCCCGACGTCCCGCGCATCTTCGCGTCCTCGACGGCCGGGCGCCGGTGGCGCGGAAGCCGGCGTCAAGGGGCCCGGCGCGGCGGCGTCACGCAGCATTGGCTGCGCTCCTTGCCGCGCCACCCTTTCCTTGGCTCCGGCCGTCGAATGCCGCGAATCTGCGGCGGGCCGCCGGGGTCGTGACACTCGCGGGACAGGATAATGGTCGCGGTGGCCAGGACGAAGACGAAACCCGGCTATTCGGTGCGGGGCGCGACCCAGGACGACCTGCGGCCGATCATGGGCATCTACAACTGGGCGGTGAACCAGACGTTCGCCACCATCGACTCGGAGCCCCTCGACGCCGAGGAGGCGCAGCACTGGTGGGAGATGCACGGCAAGCGCTCCAAGCTGCTGGTCGCCACCGACGACACGGGCGTGATCGGCTGGGCCCGGCTCCTGCCCTGGAAGCAGCGAGGCTTCGACGTGGTCGAGTGCCTGGTCTACGTCGACCCGGTGCACCATGGTCGAGGCATCGGCGCGGCGCTGCTCAAAGAGCTGACCGCGGACGCGCGAGGCCTGGGCTACCGCACGATCGTCGCCACCGTGGCCACGGACAATCGCGCCGGGCTGGCCCTTTTCACCAAGCAGGGTTTCGGGGTCGTGGGCACCATCCGCAACGCGGCGCACAAGTTCGACCGCTGGATGGACATCACGCTGGTGCAGAAGGAGCTCGAGGGCTAACTCCCCCGATAGTCGCGACTATCGGGGCATCTCGTGCCCCCAAACCCTCGTTAGTCGCGACTATCCTGCATCTCGTGCCCCCAAACCCTCGTTAGTCGCGACTATCCGGCTAAGGACCCCCATTCATTGGGGGGTGCCGGCGTACGCCGGCGGGTACACCACCTTCATCACCCCGACGGCCTGCCACTGCCCGACCACGGCCGCGGCGCGGACGTTCTGACCCTCGTCCAGCGCCCCCGGCCCCGCGAACTTCACGCCGCCGCCGTTGATGCTGTCCCCCACCGGCACGTCGACCTTCAAGGCCACGGCGCGAATCGACTCTGCGTCCACTTGACCC
>Ga0209057_1003083_pt1 | contig 12471 bp, 9 predicted proteins | sample GraSoiAngelo_146_FD_185903 | JGI IMG/M metagenome (GOLD analysis project Ga0209057, IMG submission 185903) | Grasslands soil microbial communities from the Angelo Coastal Reserve, California, USA - 14_1009_05_30cm (SPAdes) (version 2) | ecosystem: Environmental > Terrestrial > Soil > Grasslands ... | reverse complement strand
GCGAGGAGACGTTTCGGGCGGAGCCCCGTTGGCGTGGAGGCTCCCGGTCGTCCATGATGAGCTGTCCATGGCGGCCATCGACGGGTTGCTCGCCCTCATCGAGATTCAGAAGGCGAGCGGGCTCGTATTGGTGACCGGCGAAGTGCCAGCCCTGCTCGTGGGCGGCGCCACGCGTCCTCTCAGCATGCCGGCGCTGGCGCCGGCGCTGTTCGACGCGCTCATCGACGAGCTCCTCGACCCCGAGCAACGGGAGCGTCTGCGCGCGCAAGCCACCGTCGAGCTCGTCTACAGGTCCAACCGAAACAACAAGTCCTTCAACGTCACGGCGCAATCGACCGGCGAGCGGACGGTCCTCCGGTTCGTCGTGGGCGGCGCGCTCGCGGCGCGTTCGACGTCGGCGGCGGTGCGCCGACCCGCCAGCCTCGAATCGCTCGTCGTCGAGGCGCTCGACCGCGGCGCCTCGGACATCATCCTCTCGCAAGGGCGCTCGCCACGGCTGCGCTTCGCCGGCCAGCTCGAAAGCGAGGACGGACCCGTCACGACGGCGCAGGACATCGAGACCTTCCTCGCCGCCCACATGACGTCCGAAACCCGCGCGCGGTTCGATGAGGCCGGCAGCGCCGATCTTGCCTGTACACTCGACACCGCGGAGGAGCCGCGTCGGTTCCGCACCAATCTCTTTCGGCACCAGGCTGGCCTTTGCCTGACGCTCCGCCCCATTCGCGACCGCATTCCCACGTTGGAGGAGCTGGGGCTCCCGCGCTCGCTCGCTTCGCTGGGTGCCTTGCTCGACGGAATGGTGCTCCTCAACGGACCGGCCGGCTCGGGCAAGTCGACGACGCTCGCCGCGCTCGTCGGCGAGATCAACCGAACGCGGGCCGTCCACGTGATCACCCTCGAAGATCCCATCGAGTACCTGCACACGCCGCAGCGCAGCCTCATCCACCAGCGGGAGGTGGGCGCCCACGTGGAGAGCTTCAGCTCGGGTCTGCGTGCAGCTCTGCGCGAAAGTCCCGACGTCATTCTGGTGGGCGAGATGCGCGACCTCGAGACCATCTCGCTCGCGCTGACCGCCGCCGAGACCGGCCACCTCGTCCTCTCGACTCTCCACAGCGGCGCCGGCGCCATGGCCATCGACCGCATCATCGACGTCTTCCCGGACGCGCAACAGGCGCAGGTGCGCACTCAGCTCGCCTCGGTCCTGCGCGCCGTCGTGACGCAGCGGCTTCTACCGTCGACGGAGCCCGGCGGACGCGTGCCCGCGGTCGAGGTTCTCCGCACGAGCTACGCGATCGCCGCCCAGATCCGCGAGAGCAAGACGCATCAGCTCGCCACACAAATTCAACTCGGCCAGGACGAGGGCATGATCCCCCTCGAACGATCCCTCGTCGATCTCGTGCGCACACGCCGCATCACCCGCGAGACGGCCCTCGCCGCCGCGCGGAGCCCCGAAGAGCTGCAGCGCTGGCTGAAGGACTGACGCTCGGGCTCCAGAACCCGATTGACCGCGCGGTCGTCGGCGTCCCTCACGAGAAGTGGGGAGAAGCGGTCTGGGTCCTGACCGAGCGCCGCCCGCGCGCGGGCGCTGCCCGCGCCGTCCCCCGGGCGCGAGCTCGCCGCGACCGGAAGCCGTTGACGGTTCTCAGAGTAGTCCGGCCCGCTCGAGGACCCCGTCGAGGCGAGAGGCGAGCTCGGGAGCCGCCGGCATCATCGGGAGTCGGTGCGCGTTCTCGGCGAGGAGCCCCATCCGCTTCATCATGTACTTGATCGGGATCGGGTTCGTATCGAGGAAGACGGCGCGGTTGAGCTCGAAGAGATCGAAGTGGAGGCGTCGTGCCTCGGCGAGCTTCCCCTCCGCGACCGCGCGGTAGAGCGCGGCGACCTTGCGCGGGGCGAGGTTGCCGACCGCGTTGATCAGGCCGGCGGCGCCGAGGGCGAGCATCGGGAAGGAGAGCTCCTCGAGGCCGGCCATCACGCGCAGCTCGCTGCCGAAGTGCGCGAGCGCCTCGGTGACGAGGCCCAGGTCGTCGCCGGCGTGCTTGAAGCCGACGAAGGTGGGAGCGCGCTCGGCGAGCGCGCTCAAGGTGTCGAGCGTGACCGATACGGCCGCCCGGCCGGGGATGTGGTAGAGGAGGAACGGCAGCGGGCTGCGCCGTGCAAGATCGGCGAAGTATTCGACCAGACCGCGCTGCGGCGGGCGGACGTAATAGGGAGTGACGACCAGGAGCGCGTCGGCGCCGACCGCAGCGGCGTGCTCGGTGAGCTCGACCGTCTCGGCATGCGACTGGCTGCCGGTGGCCACCACGACCGGCAGACGTCGCGCGGCCGCCTGGAGCGCGACCTCGCACAGGCGCTTTCGCTCCGCCACGCTGAGCAGGCTCGGCTCGGCGGTCGTGCCGTTCACGACGATGCCGTGGCTGCCCTCCCTCACCTGGAAGTCGACGAGCGAGGCGTAGGCGTCGCAGTCGACCCGGTCGCCACGGAACGGCGTGACGAGCGGCGGATAGGAGCCGCGCAGGAACTGAGCGGGGAGTGCGATCACGTTGCCCTCCGTCTCTCGAGCGAGCGGCCTCACTCGACCTGCGAGCGATTGGTGGCGAACCCGGCCTCGGCGCCGAGGACGCGCGGGGGCCGCGTCAGGTCCTCCTGCCAGAGCAACGATTCCATCGCGATGTTGAGCGGCTGGTCCTGGACGGTGAGCTCGTAGACGGCGTCGTCGTCGCTCGAGGCGTGGTGGTGCACCGCCCAGCCCGGGGCGCTGAGCATCAGGTCGCCCGCCTTCCACTCGTAGCGCCTGCGGTCGACGACGCTCCAGCCGCGGCCGCGGAAGTAGTAGTTGATCGCCGCCGACACGTGGCGGTGCGGCCGGTCGACGATTCCCGGCGGGCGGACGGTGATGGTAGCGAAGAAGCTCGGGGTCGTACCGTTGGTGCGGCCGGTCGCCGGGTTGTAGAGGAGATAGAGCCGCCGGCCTCCGTAGTCGGCCCCGAGCGCGTCGAGCTGGTCGAGGTGCGCCTTGACGCTCCGCCAGGGCCAGTGCAGCGCCCGCGAATCGACGGGCGGCGGGTTGATGAGCGTCTCGTAGGGCATGAGCATCGCGCCCTCGCCGGCGAGCGGGACGGCGCCGGAGGCGCCCCGTCGCGGCGCATCGCCCGGCGATGGCTCGGCTCCGGCGGCGATCGCGTCCTCGCGAGGGCTCTCCTCGACCAGGTGGACGTTCATCTTCTCGAGCAGGGGCGCGTTCGAGTAGGTGAGCCGCACCTGCAGCTCGTCGGCGTCGTTCACCTGCCAGGCGGCGTGCCAGGAGGGATGATTCCAGACGTCGTACTGCGAGAAGGCGATGCGCTTTCGGCCGACGACCGCCGAGCCACCGCCGCGGATGCAGAACTCGACCTCGGTCGAGTTCCGGCGGACGGGCTCGGTGCGCTCGCCGGGCCTGAGGACCGAGAGCGTCACGCGGATTCCCGGCAAGAGGCCGAGGCCGGGCTCCGTCGAGCGTGGATGAACGAAGAGCGATTCGCGCCGGCCGTTGGCGGGGCGCGGCAGTGAGGCGAGGCGCTCGGCCTCGGCGTCGATCTCCTCCTGCGTGAAAATCACCGGCTCCCAGAGCTCGGGCTCCGGGGCGGTCTGGCCGGACACGTCCTGGAAGAAGGGCTTCGCCATCACGATCCTCCGTGCAGCCGGGGCAGAGCCTGCGCCGGGTGCGGAAGGCGGCGGCCGATGCCTCGTGCGGCCGCGCGGCCGAGCACCTCGACCGCGACCGCGAGGTCGGCGAGACCGATGCCCATCGCCTTGAAGAGGGTGACGTCCGCCTCGGGCGGCCGGCTGCGCCGCGCGGCCACGATACGGGACAGCGGCGTGATCTCGGTCGCGTCGCCGAGCTCGGCGGCGAGCCGGCGGGCCGCCGAAGGGCTGTCGGCGACGACCAGCGAGCAGCGTCGCACGAGGTCGCTCGAGAGCTCCCGGCGCTCGGGCGTGATCGCGCCGATCGCGTTCACGTGGGCGCCCGCGGCGACCATCGCGGCGTCGAGCAGCGGCTCGCGGGCCCGGGTCGCGGTCGTGATGATCGGGCATCCCTCGACCGCCTCAAAGACCGAGCGCGCCTCGGTGACCCGAAAGGCGAAGCCGGAGGCGGCCAGGCGTGCGACGAACGCGGCTCGACGCTCCGCCGTCGGGCTGAACACGCGCACGCGGGAGAGGGGACGCACCGCGGCGACGGCGGCCACCTGCGGCAGGGCCTGCTTTCCGGTGCCGATGAGCGCGAGCTCCGCGGCGTCGCTCCGCGCCAGCCAGCGCGTGGCCACGCCCGAGACCGCGCCGGTGCGGAGCTGCCCGAGGACGAACGCCTCGATCACCGCCTTGAGACGCCCCGAGCCGCTGTCCCAGAGGATGAGGAGCGGGGTCGCGCCGCCGGCGGTGTGGGCCCAGGTCTTGGTGCCGACGAATCCCGCGCTCGCCGCCTCGCCGCCGAGCGCGTGCAGGCTGTGTCCCTCGCCCCACACGACGTGGGTCTTCTCCATGGTCTGTGCGCCCGCCGAGGCCTCGAGCGCGAGCCAGCGCTCGACGGCCGCGATCGCCTCGGGAAGGCTCACCAGGCTCGCGACCTCCGCCTCGGTGAGCCAGAGCGGGTCCTCCGCCGTCGAGGCGGTCGTGCGCGACGCCATCGTCAAACCGGGTAGATCAGCGAAATGGGGATGATCGGCGCGTCGTAGACCGCGACCTTGCGCCGGAACTTGAGCGCTCCGTCGACGGACACGACCAGGTCCACGTAGCGGCCGGCCAGGTGGACGCGGGTCGGCTCGTCGCCGAGCGACTCGGCGACCAGGAAGCTGGCGCGGACCTCCAGCCCCGAGTCGCTCTCGCGCTGGGGCCGGATGCCCGAGACGAAGCGGCGCAGCGCCCGCGGCGCGAAGGTCTGCGTCCTGCGGATGGTGTGGATGCGATCGGCGAGCATCCTGCGGCTGTCGCACCGCATCGTCGCGAGCGGCAGGCCGCGCTCGAAGTTCTCGCGCGAGACGACCCGGTACTCGCTCTCCTCCACGAACAGATCGAGCCACGAATCGAAGTCGCCCTCGTCCAGGTAGGCGACGTAGTCGTCGTAGAAATCGCGCAGGCGCGCGCGCTCGACCGCCCCTCCCGGGCTCATAACTCCATGACCCGGCGGTAGTGCGCGTAGAAGGCGCGAATCGCGGCCTCGGTCACGATATGCTCGCTGTCGGAGAGGTCGCGTCCACCCATCTCGACGAGGGCCGACGCCCCCTCGCCCGCCCGGCAGCCGAGCTGGGCGAGGCGCAGGACCTCGCTGTCGTCGATGGAGACCAGCCCCGCGGGCCCCATCAGGTTCGCCTGCCGCAGGCGCCGGGTGGTCATGTCCTCGTCGTCGTCGGCGTACCCGAAAAAGGTCCAGTGAAGCTCGAACGCGCCGGGCCCGCGCGTGACCAGCTGCCGGGTGGCGAGCGTGTTCGACTGCTGCTGGACGATCAGGTTCGGCCAGATCGTCTGCATCACCACGGTGGCGCTCCCCGGGAACTCCCGCACGGGATCGAGGAGGCGAGGGTCCGCGAGCGTCAGGTCGCTGCGGAAGGACTTCATCTCGGCCGTGGCCTCGCTCGCCTTCTGCTCCCCCTTGCTCGAGACGAGCACGGCGTGCTGGCCGCTCGCGTCCATCTGCACGGCCGAGGGCATGTCGGCGCGGAAGAGGCCGAAGCTCACCAGGAACACGTGCAGCAGGCTCGCGTGGTACGGGTCCTTGATGTTCTCGAACATGAGCTTCCAGTTGGCGGGAACGATCTGCCGCTGGTAGCCGAGAACGCGAAGCTGCCGTCCGTCGAAGACCCGGTCGAACCATCCGAGGTTGGTCTGGCCGAGATAGTCCTCGAGCGCCGGCATGCAACGCTCGAACGAGGCGAAGACGACGCCGTGGCGCTCGGCGACGGCGAGCCGCTCGAGGCCGTGCTCAGCGAGCGAGAAGTCGGCCGACATTCCTCCGGCGCCCTTGACCCCGTGCCGGAAGGGGACGCCGCGGAGGTTGCCATCGAGATCATAGGTCCACTGGTGGTACGGGCACATGAAGCTCTTGGTGCTTCCGTACGCCTCCGTGCAGAACTGGACGCCGCGGTGCGCGCAGCGGTTGACGAGCACGTTCGCCCGGCCGTCGGCCGCGCGGACGACGACCACCGGGACCTCGCCGATCGTCGAGCGCTTGAAGTCACCCGGGCGCGGGATCTCGGCGGCGAGCGCGACGTAGCTCCAGCTCGCGCCCCGGAAGATCCGCTGCTGCTCGCGCCGGTAGACCTCGGCGTCGGTGTACACCCAGTAGGGGACCCGGCTCACGCCCTCCGCCGGCCACGTGCGCTTCGCGGGGCGATCGAGGTCGTCGAGGGGTTCCATCGCTGAGAGACCCTCTACCCTCGTGTGTCGACACCCACGATCATACCGTCCTCCGGCACCACAGCCGCGCATGGTGCGGACTCAGCGCTTTCTTCCGGCCCCCGAGCGCTTATCGTGCAGGCCGGATGGGCGAGGATAGTCTGCAGGGCGGGCTGACGACAAGGTCGGATCCGATCGCCGTCGCGCACCATGAATTGGACCCGGTGATCCACTGCCGTCGCATGAGCCGCGTTCCCTTCGATGGCGTCAGGCGAGCAGGCGCGTCAGGCGCAGCGCCTCGCCCACCGACCACGCCTGGAACGGGCAGCCGCGCGGCGTGTGCGGCGGGTCGCCGTCGGCGATCTCCGGCAGATGCCCGAGCCCCGCGTCGGAGAGGTGCGCGAGCAGGGGGTCGAGGAAGCGCGCGCGCGCCTCGGCGCGCGCCGCCGGCGTGCCGCCCCGGACGCGCACCCAGGCCTCGACGAACCCGCCCATGAGCCACGGCCAGACCGTGCCCTGATGATACGCGCCGTCGCGCTCGCGCGGACCGCCCGCGTAGCGCGGCGTGTAGCCGGGCTCGCCGGGGGCGAGCGAGCGGAGGCCGAGCGGGGTCACGAGCCGCGCCTCGACCGCGTCGACGATGCGGCGGGCGCGTTCCCCTTCGAGCACCGCGAACGGCAGGCCGCCGACCGCCAGGATCTGGTTCGGGCGAAAGGTCGCATCGACCGTCCCGGGCCGGTGGTCGACGTCGACGACGTCGGCGAGATGGCCGCGCGCCTCGTCCCAGAAGCGCGCCGCGAAGGCCGGCCGCGCCCTGGCGTAGAGCTCGGCCCAGCGCTCGGAGAGCTCGCTCCCGATGCGCAGCGCGTTCAGCCAGAGCGCCTGCACCTCGACGGGCTTGCCGATACGCGGCGTGACCACCCAGTCGCCCACCTTGGCGTCCATCCAGGTGAGCTGGACGCCGGGCTCGCCCGCGGCGAGGAGGCCGTCGCCGTCGACGTGGATCCGGTAGCGGGTCCCGGCCGCGTAGCCCGCGAGGATCGCCTCCACCGCGCCCGCGAGCGTCTGCCGGTCACGCGGCGGGACCTGGGGCGCAGCCTCCAGGAAGTCGTGGACGGCGACCACGTACCAGAGCGCGGCATCCACCGCGTTGAACTCGGGCGCCTCGCCCCGGTCCGGAAAGCGGTTCGGCAGCATGCCCTCGGAGACCGCGCCCGCCCACTCGAGGAGGATCGCGCGCGCGTCGTCGAGGCGGCCGGTCGCGAGGCAGAGGCCCCGCATGGCGATGAAGGTGTCGCGGCCCCAGTCGGTGAACCACGGGTAGCCGGCGACGATCGTCTTCCCGCTCCCGCGCCGCACGAGGTAGGCGTCCGCCGCCCGGTGCAGGCGCGAGGGGAAGCGGCGCCGGCGCCCCTCCTCCGCGGCGCGCACGGCGGTGAGGTCCTCCGCGGGCTCGTGCCCTTCCGCGGCGAGCACCAGGACCGCCCCGCCCCGGGCGAGGTCCCAGCGGAAGATGCCGGGCGAGGCCAGGTCCTCGACGCAATCGAGGCCGCGGTCGCGCTCCTCGGTGTAGAGGAAGCTCCGGTACCAGTCCGGCTGGTGCGCGTACGCGCCGTTGGCGCGTGCGACGATCGCGGGCAGGCCCGGATAGGGCCGCCAGACGACCCGTCCGTCCGCGACCTCGGCGTCGAAGCGGAAGGCCGGGTTCTCGTGGTGGAGGGCGTGATAGTCGCGCCCCGAAACGAGCGGCCGCACGGCGAGCGTCCCGCCGGGTCCCTCGTGGAGCCGCCAGTAGAGCGCCGTGGCCGCGCGTCCGGGCTCGACTAGGACGCCGTGCTCGATCAGGCTCCCGTCGGGCAGGCGGAACGTCCAGCGTGGCCACGGCTCGGCGGCGAAGCTCTCGATGCGCTCGGCGCCGTCGGGGTGAATGACGTCCGGCGCGTACCGCTGCGAGGAGAGCGCCACCGCCCCCTCCGGGGTCTCGACCCACGCCTCGAGCCCGCTCACCAGCACGACGCGGCCGGCGGGCGGGGCGGTCGCGGCGAGGAGGAGCGCGTGGTAGCGCCGTGTGCGGATCCCACTCGCCGTACCGGAGGCGAATCCGCCGAGGCCGTCGGCCTCGAGCCACTCGGCGCGACTACGCGAAAGTGAGGACGTTCTTGATCCCCCTCGCGGGGCCGAGCAGCAGGTCGCGGTACGCTTCCACCGGGTAGCGGCCGGTGATGAGCGAGCGGACGGCGGCCGGCCAGCGCTGCTGGAAGAGCGTCAGGTCCCGGATCGCGGCCTCGAAGGCCTCGTGGCCCGCGTTCACGGTGCCGAACACGACCTGGTTCTTGAGCACGAGGTTCCGCATGATGACGTCGGTGTCGACCTCGATCGGCGCCTTCCGCCCCGGCACGCCGGTGAACACGAAGATGCCGTTCGTGCCGATCACCTCCATCACCTGGAAGGCGATGGACGAGGCGCCGGTCGCCTCGTAGACGAGGTCGATGTTGCCCACCTGCTCGGCGAGCCGCTCGATCGGGGTCTCCTCGGCCGAGTAGTAGTGCCCGCCGATCGCGGCCACCAGGTCGGCCTTCGGATTGGGCGCCCGCTCGCGCGAGTAGACGGCAGTGTCGTAGCCGGCCGCGGCGAGCGCCATGGCGCCGAGCAGGCCGACGGGGCCGGCGCCGAGGACGACCGCGCGGTGGCAGGCCCTGCGCGGCTTGCCCGGCTCGACCGCGCACGCCCACGGGAGCCGCTGCTGCACCTGGTCCACCTGCATGAGCGCCTTCTCGGCGATCGTGAGCGGCTCCACCAGGACGGCCACGTCGCGCAGCGCCGGCGGGACGAGGTGCATCCAGCGCTCCTCGTCGACCACCGTCTCGGTCATGAAGCCGTGCAGGTTCTTGATGCCGCGCTCCGAGAAGTCGCCGGTGAAGCAGAAGTCCTGCCGCCCGGCGCGGCACGCGACACACTCGGCATGCGGGCATGGGCGGCGGACCGTCGTGACGACGAGGTCGCCCCGCGCGAGGCGTGTCACCTCCGGCCCGACCTCGACCACCTGCCCCAGCGACTCGTGGCCGATCACGAGGTGCTCCGAGCCGGCCGGCGGGGTGCCGTACTGGAAGGCGCAGATCTCGCGGTCGGTGCCGCACACGCCGACCTCGAGCATGCGGAGCCTGACCTCGGTGGGCGCCGCGAGGCGCGGCGGTTCCTGCTCGATCAGCTGGACCTGGCGCTTGCCGGGGACGACGGCGACGGCCTTCATGCACGGCTCCTTTCGGGGCACGCCACGTTCGTGCGGGTTCGATGCGACGGAGCGGGCGCGGGTTTCAGCCCGTCGATCCTACGCGGTCCCGGCAGACATCTCTACTTCGTGGCGCGCGGCGCGGCAGGCGCGAGCTCTGGCGACGCTCGCCGCCGTGGGCGCTCCCCACGGCAGCGGCCCGCGCACGTCCTCAGCTGCCCGCCCGGAGCCGCTGGAGGATGGACGACGCCTTGACGCGGAGCTCGTTCGCGCGCGCCTGGGTGAGGATCTGCATCGCGATCTCCTCCGCATGCTCGCCCGCGGCGGCGCCGAGCAGCGTATGGAGCGCGCCGTCGTCCACGGTGTCCAGCTCGTCCACCACGGCCGCGAGGAGCGCCGGGTCCGTTTCGAGCGCGGAGACCGCGGTGCGGAGCGCCTCGGCGCGGACGTCCGCGTCGTCCTGATGCAGGGTGAGGTCGACGAGCTGCGCGAAGCTCGCCGACGACGCCCCGAGGAGCGGCGCGAGCCGGCCGGCGACGGGCACGGGCGCGTGGCGCGTGAGCAGCGCCGCGAGGTCCGCAGCCGCGACCTGCGGCGGCGTCGAGGGCGCCGGCGCGGGGGTCGACGCCACGGACGGTGGCGCGGCCGCGGGTCCGTCCGGCCCCCCGAGGAGCCGGACCGTCTTCAGACGGCCCCCGTCCCCGAAGACCAGCGCGAAGTTCTGCTCGCCGAGCAGGCGGTGGAGGGCGTCGCCGAGCGACACGGCCTCGAACTCCGCGCTCACCGCACCGGGCGTGCACGGCTGGCCGCGGACCTCGGCACCGGTCTGGCGGCGGAGCTCGTCGAGGACCTCGGCCACCGGGACGTTCGTGAGCCGCACCGTGAGCGCGTCCTTCTCGTAGCGGATGAGCCGCTCGGCGGCGGCCCCCCGCGCCCGCGCGCCGAGCAGGCCGCCGAGCACCAGCACGACCGCGGTGGCAGCCGCGCCCCGCCGCCGCCTGCCGCGCCCCTCCATGGCCGCGCGACGCCAACGAGGGTCGCCCGTCAGCAGCGGCGTCCTAGTCGGAGGCAAAGAGGCGAACGGCCGACGTGGGCGTCATGTCACCATCGCCCCAGAAACGCCGCCAATATCCGCTATCGGCCTGATGTGTGGGGACCTCCGCCGAAGACCGTGAGACATCCGCCGTCGACCAGGAGATCGGTCCCGGTGATGTAGGACGCGTCGGGGCTGAGTAGAAAGTCGACGGCGGCGGCCACCTCCTGCGGCTCCGCGACGCGCGCGACCGGGCTCGCGGCCACCATCTGCATGATGATCGCATGTCCGTCGATCTCGGACTTCCCCATCGGCGTGTTGGTGATGTTCGGAGAGACCGTGTTGACACGAATGCCTCGGCGGCCGAATTCGAGCGCACGTCTCTTGACGAGCTCCATGACCGCGAGCTTGGAAACGCCGTAGGCAATATCGGGAAAGTCACTGATCGACTCGAGGCGCTCGAGTGCCGAACGATCGGTCGGATCGCCGATCGCTTCGAGGTGAGCCGCGCGAGCCATGTGGCCCGCCATCGAGGCGATGACTACGATCGCGGAGCCGGACGGCAGGCGACGCGCGGCCTCGTCGAGGAGGGTCAGCGTCCCGCCGAAATTGATCCGGAAGATCTCCGCGGCCGAGGCCAGAGTCGGCGAGACGCCCGCGCAGTGGGCGACGGCCACGAGCGATCCGAGCGCGTCGGCCCGTTCGAGCGCTCGCGTGACTTCGGCCCGCTCGGTCACGTCGCCGGCGGCGCCTTCGGCCGCGAAGCCGCCGCGGCGCAAGGCCGCGAGCGCTTCGGCAAGCGTCTCGTTCACCCGGTCGACCAGGTAGAGCGCGTGCCCGCGGTGGGCGAGGCGCTCGGCGACCGCGCGGCCGATCCCGCGCGCACCACCCGTGATCAGAGCGACCGGCTTCATTCGCGGTGGCGGCGCCCTGCTCGGGGGTGCGGAACCCGAGCGGCACGCCAACTAAGGCAACGGAACCGGCGGCCCTCCGAGGAGGCCGACGTTCGCCAAGGGGCGGAAGGTCGCCAGAATCATGTACCAGTTGGTGGCCGAGCCCAAGGTCAGGCTCCCCTCCTGCGGGCCGCCGGCACTGCACAGGATGTCCTCCAGGTCGGAGGAGGCGCTGCCGTTCTGGACGTCGATGAGGTACGGCACCATCTGGCTGCTTCCGGCCGTCGCGGAGCCCGGCTGGCCGCCGGTGATGACGGCCGCCACGACCAGCTCGCCGGCGGGGACCGGGGCGGTCGGACCCACGGTGGCGTAGGTTCCCACGCCTTGCGATACCACCACTTGGTCGAGCGCGCCCACCGGGGCCACGTGTCTGTAGTCCGCAACCGCCCCCTGCAGATATGCGGGAGCGGACGCCGACACCGTGATCGTGAGGCCAAATGGCGCGGCGGCGGAATGCTCCCGGTAGAACAGTGCGATGTCGCCCGTTCCGCTGAACGTCGTCGAGTCCGAGCGCGCCCACGGGCCATTGATCGGGAGCGAGACCGACTGCGTCCAGGGGCCATTGATGTTGTCCGAGACCTGCACCTGGCCCGGCGCGTTGTACTGGCCGAACCACCCGACCAGCAGGTCGCCGCCCAGAACCGGTTCACTCAGGGTGTACGTGTACGACGCGAGGCGGTCGGCGGGCGAGGCGGCCGTTCCCTGGACGAATTCGGGCGAAGCGGCCGGTGTGCTGACCGTGAGGGATGCCGAGCGTGCTGAATGATCGTTCGCGAGGTCGAAGGCGTCGACCGAATATCCATAGGTGGTCGCTCGCGTGACATTCGGGTCGAGGAAGGTCGTGGTGTTGGGCCCGGTCGTCCCGATGGCGGAACCGTCTCGGTAGA
>Ga0209057_1003078_pt1 | contig 12475 bp, 9 predicted proteins | sample GraSoiAngelo_146_FD_185903 | JGI IMG/M metagenome (GOLD analysis project Ga0209057, IMG submission 185903) | Grasslands soil microbial communities from the Angelo Coastal Reserve, California, USA - 14_1009_05_30cm (SPAdes) (version 2) | ecosystem: Environmental > Terrestrial > Soil > Grasslands ... | reverse complement strand
CATCGTGGCCAGCCTGGCGTTCGGGTCGTCGTTGTGGCGACGGCCGCTCGATCAGGGCTGACGGCTCAGGTCCTCACAGGCTCAGCAGCAGCCGCGCGTAGTAGAACCCGCCGTTCATCCCGAACTGTGTCACCCGCCGGCTGTAGACGAAGCGGCCCAAGCTGACGTTCGTGGCATGCACCTGCTGGTCGGGGTAGGTGTTGAAGAGGTTCTCTCCGCCGAGCGCGACCCGGACGCCGCTGCGCAATTCGTAGGAGAGGTCGAGGTCGAAGAGCGTCTTGGCGCCGAAGCGCTCGTCGTTGGCTGGGCCGTTGGGGTGGCGATAGTAGATCGTGCCGTAGTAGGTGGCCCGCGCGAGTCCGGCGAAGCGCCCCCGGGCGTAGCGCGCCGACAGGCCGCCCTTGTTTCGCGGCAGCGCGTCCTCGAGCCGATTGCGATCCTCTCGGTTCAGGAGGATGTTGCGAACGGCCGGGAGGTTGCCGGCGGTGAACGTATCGGCCATCGCCTGCGGCACGTTCACGCGCTCGACCTCGGTTTTCGTGAAGTTCGCCGATCCCGTGAGCGACAGCGTGCCTCCGGCGAGCGTGCGACTGTGGGTGACGACGATGTCGAGGCCGATCGTGCGGGTGTCGACGGCGTTGGTGAAGAACTGCGCAGTCGTCACGCCCAGCCGTTGGAACGGTGCGAGGAGCCGCTGGACGACCGCGCCGACGGCGGGGTCGGAGCTCTGGAACTGGCTCGAGATCACGATGCGGTCCGCGATCGTGATGCGATAGCCGTCGGCGGTGAGCGACCAGTTGCTCGCGGGCCGCGCCACCAAGCCGACGCTCAGATTGACTGACGTTTCCTGCTTGAGAGGCGGCACGCCGAACGTCTGGGTCACGCGGCTCTCGTTGTTGCTCGTGAGAATGCGATTCGGGACCAGATTACCGCTCGCGTCGATCACGAACTGGTTGCTGACGTTGTTGAACCACACCTGGCCGAGCGAGGGGGCGCGGAAGCCCGTGCTCGCGGCCGCCCGCAGGCCGAGCGCGGGGACCACCTGGAACCGCGTGGCCACCTTCCCGTTGACCGTGCCGCCGAAATCGCTGTAGTGCTCCAGTCGCCCGCCAACGTCGAGCAGGATGCGTTCGCTCACCTGGCTTTCGAACCCCCCGTACACGCTGAGGCTGTTGCGCGTGCGGTCGACCTGATTGGACGGCTGGAAGCCGGGGAACACCTGCGCCCCTGACTCCTTGGGCGCACCGGTCGACGTGGTATCGAAGTCGATGCCCGGCCGGCTGCCGCCGTTGCCGAGCTGCCAGGAAGCTTCTTCCCCCGCCTCGATTCGGTACTCCTCCCGGCGAAACTCGCTGCCCGCAACGAAGGAGACCGAGCGCAACCCTCCCGGGCTCCCGAGCGGCCGGACGAGGTCCAAGTTGGCGACCGTCTGGCTGAAGGACGGGCGCCCGGCGTCGAACGTCGTTGGGCTCGCGGCCCCCATCGACGCGTTATCCGAGTGGTCGACGAGAAAGTGAAACGCGTTGCTCCCATGCGTGAGGCTGAAGTCCACGTCCCAGGCGTCGATGGTGCCCCGCACACCGGCCGCCGCCGACTGGTCGTCGATCACCGTATGGATCTCCGGGAGGAAGCCGAAGGGGTATAGCTGGGGCACCACCCGCCCTTCCTGACTCGGCAGGCGGAAGAAGCCTGCCGACACCCCGTCGCGATGCCCGACACCGCCGAAGCTGTAGAACTCAGCGGTCTCGCCGAGCGGCACGACCGCATTGTAGAACGCCATGCCCTCGGTCGCCGCGCTCTGCCCGACGCGCATCGTGAAGTCCTGGCGCGTGAGGTTGTTCGCCCGCAGGGCGGAATCGGTGCCGGCCTGGGTCGTGATGCCGGGGAAGATGTCGTTGCCCGAATACGGGGCCGCGCGATTGGTCGCACCGCGATCGAGATACTGCGCGGTGACGTTGAGGAAGCCCCGGTCCCCGATCGGGAAGCCGTAGTTGGCGTCGGCCTTGACCTGGTCGCCGTCATGCTTGTCCGTGATATCGCCGAGGGCGGTCCCGCCCGGTGTCGTGCCGACGGTGCTGCTTGCGTCCAGATGCTCGGTCTGACGCTTCAGCACGATGTTGATCACGCCAGCGATCGCGTCCGAGCCGTACTGCGCCGAGGCACCGTCTCGCAGCACCTCGATGCGCTCGATCGCGGCGGCGGGGATCGCGTTGAGATCGACGCCCACCGTGCCCCGGCCGAACGTGCCGTTCACATGGACGAGCGCGCTCGAGTAGCGTCGCTTGCCATTGACCAGCACGAGAACCTGATCGGGACCGAGGCCCCGGAGGCTCGCGGGATTCACATGGTCCGACCCGTCGGCGATCGCCTGATGCGAGGCATTGAACGAGGGTTCCAGTGTCGCAAGCATCTGGTTCACTTCGGTCACGCCCGTCTCGGTCATTTCCTGCGACGTGATCACGTCCACCGGCACCGGCGTCTCGGTGGCGGTGCGCGACGTGCGGGCGCCGACCACGACGACTTCGTTGAGCGCGAGCGGCGTGGCGGTGAGCTTGAAATCGACGGTGATTGTCTGCCCCGCGGGCACGACGACGCGCTGCTCCGCCGCCTCGTAGCCGATGAGTCGGGCGCGCACGCTGTGCGTACCGGCCGGTACGCTCAGGTGATACAGCCCCTTCTCGTTGGTGAGCACGCTGCGCGCCGTCCCGACGATCACGACGCTCGCCCCGGCGAGCGGCGCGCCCGACTCGGTCGCCACGACGGTCCCGGACACCGTGCCGGTCTGTTGTGCGACCAACGGGACGAAGGGGACCACCAACACGAACGCGGCGGACAGCGGAAGAACGGGGGTCGATCTCACGGGCCACCTCCTGGCGGATGACGGTTTGCTGATCCAGGTGGGGCTAGTAATACGCCTCCGGTGGTCGGTGCGCTACCCGTTGCCGATCGCTCGTACCCGGGCTTCGAGCGAGAGCTGCTCGAGCGGCAGCGCTAACAGCAGATCGATCCGACGACTCAACAGCAGAAACGCATCCTTGAACGCCGCACGCTTCGTGGCGTCGTCACCGTCGACCTCGGCCGGGTCCGGCATCCCCCAGTGCGCGAGAACCGGCTGGCCGGGAAAGATCGGGCACGATTCCTTGGCACGGTCGCACACCGTGACCACGAAGTCCCACGGCTCCCGCTCCAACCCATCGATGCTGCGCGGGGCGCGGCCGGACCACGGGACGTTGTAATCACGCAGCGTCTCGACTGCGTGAGGATTCACGCGATCCGCGGGGCGCGAACCGGCGCTCTCGGCGTGGAATCGTCCTCTGCCCTTCCAGTTGAGCAGGGCCTCCGCCATCTGGCTGCGGGCCGAGTTGCCGGTGCACAGAAAGAGAACGCGGAACACTCGTCTAGGCGCCGGGCTTTCGCGCCCGCACGAACGCCCCCATGACCCGGCCCCCGACTTCGCGCGCCAGCACTTCGGCGTCGAGCCCGGCACCGGTCAGCACGGCACGCGCATCCTCGAATTCGTAGATGCGCGTCGGCTCGACCCCGATCTCCTCGAACCCGGCCTCTTGAAGCAGCCGCCGATACTCGGTCTCCTCCAAGGCCCCGGCCACGCACCCCACCCACAGCTCCATGCTGCGCCGCACCGCATCCGGGATCTCGCCGCGCACCACGACGTCCGACACGGCAAAGCGGCCGCCGGGCTTGAGCACGCGGAACGCCTCATGGAGCACCCGGCGCTTGTCGGCCGAAAGGTTGATCACACAATTCGAGATGATCACGTCGACGGAGGCGTCGGGCAGCGGGATGTTCTCGATCTCGCCCTTCAGGAACTCGACGTTCGTGACACCGGCCTTGCGCTGGTTCTCCCGCGCCAACCCCAGCATCTCGTCGGTCATGTCGAGGCCGTACGCCTTCCCCGTCGCGCCCACGCGCTGCGCCGATAGCAGCACGTCGATCCCGCCGCCCGATCCCAAGTCGAGCACGATTTCTCCCTCGTGCAGCTCGGCCAGGGCGGTGGGATTGCCGCAGCCGAGCGACGCCAGCACCGCCCCCTCAGGGAGGGTAGCAGTATCCGCAGCATCGTACAGGTTCGAGCTGACGGGATCGCAGCCACAGCTCCCGGTCCCCCCGCAGCTCCCCCGCTCACCGCCGGCCACCCGGAGGGCGGCCTGTCCGTACTTCTCCATCACCGTTCGCTTGATCTCGTCGCCGGCCATGTGTTCACCTCTCCTTATCAATTACGGGCAGCATGCCCGGGCGCAGCTACCGGCGTGCTTCCCCGGCTTCACTTCGGAAGCGAACTCCGCGATCTGGTCGAGCGCGTCGCGGTTCAGCGCGTAGTACACCCAGCGGCCCTCCCGCCGATCGCTCACGAGCCCCGCGTCTTTGAGAGTCTTCAAATGGAAGGACAGGCGGGACTGCGCCGAGTCGAGTACATCCTGCAGCTCGCACACGCAGCGCTCCCCGTGCGACAGCAGCCGCACGATCTCGAGCCGGGTCTCGTCCGAGAGTGCGTGGAACATACGCGCAGCGCGCCCAATCACGGGAACGGTCGCCGTGGACATCGCCCTAAATATATCAAGTAATGTTGATACGTCAAGCGGCGCCGCTGTGCTCAGTGCGACATTCCAGGCATGTTCATCATCCCGCCCGCGGGAACACGAGCGGGGCGCAACGTCAGATACAGCGCGATACCAGCAGGCGTTCGCGAGCCATACACACCCTCGAGGCTCGCCGGCACGAAATTCACCGCGCCGCGGATCCCGACTCCCGCTGCGACTCCTCGTCCGGTCGGCAACGCCCGGTGGTACCCCAGCGCGAGCGCACCGACGTCGTAGGTGGCGCCGGCCGGCCCGGCGGGAACGACGAGATCCTCAGCGCTCTTCCGAACGTATTCGGCACGGCCGAAGATGCTGTTCATTCCGTCGAGATCGAGGTTCGACTCAAGCACGACACTATTCGACAACCGTCCCGAGCCGAGCGGGTCGTTCGCGCCCCAGATCAGCGCGCTCGCCCACAGTCCGCCCTTCCGGAACGGCCGCGTCGTGAGTGCGGAGACCCCGAACCGGTGCAGTGATTCGTCCGGGTGCAGCCCCTCCGGGCTCTTGAGGTAGGCATACCACCCCGAGAGGCTCCAGCGCGGCCCCGGGTTCAGGGAGATCCGCGCGCTGTACGAGTCGAGGTGGCGGCCAGCGTAATCGAAATCCGTGCGATCTTCGTTCGGCTCGCGGCCGTTGAACCAGGAGACCTCGACGTTCGCCGTCCGTGTGAAGACGCCGCCGGTCAGCACTCCGAACGTTATGTGCGTTCCGTCCTGCCAATGATGAGAAATCGGCGCGAGCGGGTCGTTCGCCGCCGATGGGCGGTGGGGGAACGCTACTGGCCCGACCGCCGGCTCGCCCACGGGCGCGAGGTAGAGCGATGCACCCAGGTTCTTCGCCACCGCGCGCCGGTAGAGCGCCGCAACCTCCATGAACAGGTCGTGAGGATGCTGGTGGTCGTGCAGCGGCACGCCCCGGTTCGACTCGCCCGTCTGGAGCAGCAGCGGGTAACCGGCGGAGCCGACCCCCCAAGGGTCGGTGCTGAGCATGCCCCGGAGGTCGAGTTGTCCACCCGCGAGGGAGCGGCTCGCGGCCAGCATCGCCCAATCGAGCAATGCCACCTGATCCTCGCCCCGGGTCCCCCCTTGCCGGTCATACTGGAGGAATGCACTCCCGTGGACCATCAGCGTCCACGCTCCCAGCGTGAAGTGGGAGGCGTGCATAGGCGACGAATCCGGCAGCCAGGAGGTCCCCGATCCCAGCCGCGTCTCAGGTATGCCGAGCGGCGCCTCGGGTCCGGACGTAGGGTGTGGCATGTGCATTTGTGCCCACAATGCGCCCGACGGTCGGACGGTCGGACTGACGGACAGAGACACGACGGCGAGCGCCAAAGCGAGCGAAATGGATTTCAGTAGATCCATGAGCGTACCTCAAGCCTTCCTTGACCAAACGAGTTTCAGTGCGGACGGGGACCCACTGTCCGACAGTCCGACTGTCCGACTGTCCGACCGACGTCAGGCTTGAGGGGGCGGAGCGAGCGGTGGAGCGAGGTAGGACGTCAGCGCGGAGCTCGGTCCCAACGCGGCCGTGCGCGACGTCAATATACCGCCGTCGCGGTACGGCGGCCGCGCCCCAGCAGCTGGGCATTCAGCGCGACTACCACGGTCGATACGGACATGAGCACGGCACCGACCGCCGGCGAGAGCAGGATCCCGGCGCGCGCCAGCACGCCGGCCGCGAGCGGGATCGCGACCGCGTTGTAACCCGTCGCCCACCACAGATTCTGCACCATCTTGCGATACGTGGCCCGGGCAAGCCCCACAATCGCCGGCACGTCGCGGGGATCGGAGCGCACCAGCACGATGTCCGCGGACTCGATCGCCACATCGGTGCCGGCGCCGATCGCGATCCCGACGTCCGCGGCGACGAGGGCGGGGGCGTCGTTCACGCCGTCGCCCACCATCGCGACGGTCAGGCCCCGCCGCTTCACCTCTTCGATCTTTGCGGCCTTCTGGTCCGGCAACACCTCGGCGAAGTAATCGTCCAGGCCCAGCTCGGCCGCGACCCAGCGAGCCACGGCGGCGGAGTCGCCTGTGAGCATCATCGACTTGATACCCATCGCCTTGAGCCGGCCGAGCGCCTCGCGGGACTCCGGCCGGATGATGTCGGCCAGAGCAATCGCTCCGATCAGGGTCCCGTCCGCCACCACGTAGACGACCGTCTTCCCTTGACCCGCCAAGCGCTGGACGCGCTCCCCCTGGTCCCGAACCCCTAGCCCCTGGTCCCTGAGGTATCCCCGGCTGACGACTTTGACCTCCGCGCCGTCTACGATCCCCCGGGCACCCTTCCCCGGGATGGCGGCGAACCCGTCGGGAGCCGGATGCTGCACGGCCCGCTCCGTGGCAGCCCGCACGATCCCGGCCGCGATCGGGTGCTCCGAGCGGCTCTCGAGCGCCGCTGCGAGGCGCAGGATCTCGTGCTCGGTCCGCCCGTCGAGCGATACGATGTCCGTGACCCCGAAGCGCCCCTCCGTCAACGTGCCGGTCTTGTCGAACACCACCGCGTCCAGCTCGCGGGCCCGCTCGAACGCGGAGCGGTCGCGGATCAGGAGCCCCTGCCGGGCGGAGAGGGCGGTAGACACCGCCACGACCAGCGGGACCGCGAGGCCGAGGGCATGCGGGCAGGTGATCACCATTACCGTCACCATGCGCTCCAGCGCGAAGCTGAACTCGCGGCCCGCACCGAGCCACGCAACGAGCGTAAGCGTCCCGCCCCCGACGGCAATGAGCGTGAGCCACAGGGCCGCGCGGTCTGCGAGATCCTGAGTGCGGGAGCGCGTCTCTTGCGCTTTGCGGACCAGCTCGATCACCTGGGCGACGTAGGTGTCGGCACCCGTCCGCCGGACCTCGATAGTGATCGCGCCCTCCCCGTTTACGGCGCCGCCGATGACCTCGTTACCCTCGCCCTTCTCCACCGGCTGCGACTCGCCGGTGAGCATCGCCTGGTTGACGCTGGTGCGGCCCGCGACGACGAGCCCGTCAGTGGGGACCTTCTCTCCCGGCTTGACGAGCACCCGGTCGTCCGGCTGCAGGGCAGCAAGGGCAACGTCTTCAAGGGAGCCGTCGGTTCGGAGGCGATGCGCCTCGGCCGGCAGGAGCCGGACCAGCTGCTCGAGGGCTCGCGAGGCGCCGAGTACCGAGCGCATCTCGATCCAGTGGCCGAGCAGCATGATGTCGATCAGCGTCGCCGTTTCCCAGAAGAACACGCTCCCGGGGAGCCCGAAGACAACCAGCGCGCTGTAGACGTAGGCCACCGTGATTGCGAGCGCGACGAGGGTCATCATCCCCGGCAGCCGCTTTCGGAGCTCGTCGACGAGACCAGTGAGGAACGGCCGGCCGCCGTAGAAGTACACGGCCGAGGCGAAGCCGAACTCCACGTAGCGATCGCCCGGGAACGCAAACGTCCCCCGGAGACCGAGGAAGTGCTGGATCATCTCGGACGTCGCAAGGACCGGAACAGTGAGCGCCAGGGATACCCAGAAGCGGCGGCGGAAGTCGTCCACCATGTGGGCGTGCGCCGACTGATCCTGCATGTGGTGATCGTGGTGCGCGTGCACCGGCGGCGGACCTATCGGACTTCGAACGTCAGCGTGGCCCATTTAGACTCGTAGTCCAGTTTACGCTGTGTGCCATGCACCATGTGCACGAACTTGACGTACCACCTTCCGGCGCCGTCGAGCGTCACCTCTGCCACGCCGTCCGAATCCGTGCGAGTGCGGCGCTGGACCCTCATTTGGCCGCCTTGCTCTCCACCCCACAGCACCATCTGGTTGGCCACCGGGCGCCCCTCCACGAGGCATCGCACGCGGAGCGGCGAGCCAGGCTCGATCGCGTACGGGTTTTCCAGGGGCACGATTTCCGCAGGATACCCGAGGACCATGCTGAACCCCTCGCTCCGAGCCGTGCCCACCTGAAAGACCGCCTTGACGTGTTTGGAATACCGCTCCCGCGCATGCTTACCGAGCTCGTTGTCGCGGCGTCGTGCCTCGAGGATGTCGGAGATCCCATCCTCCTCGAGGTAGGCGTTGAACTCCTCGGCGCGAAGCCCGATCTCCCGCGGGCGCGTCGAGACGCCAACCTCGTACGTGCCTGGGTCACCCAGCTCGAGACCGAGGAGGCTGGTGCTGTCGGGTCCGCGGCTCCATGCCGTCGCTGCCGCTAGCCGTGTTCGTCCGACGGGGGAGACCACGCTCATGTCCGCAACCCGCTCCGGCGTCACGAATCCTTCGCTCTTGAAAAACGTGCCGTTCAAGACCGGGATCCGCACACGGGCGTGCGGTTCGAGGAAATACGTATCGAGCTTGAGGAAGAGATCGTGTCCCAGCGCGACGGACGCGAGCAGGAGCAGCGCGCCGGCGACGAGCGCGGCGACCACCGCCGACCTCATCTAATGCGACTCACCCGGCTTCATCATCTGCCGGTGCTGCTGCGTCCATGTCTGCATTGAGTCGGCCCACGTCTGCATCTTGCTCAGCTGAGCCTCCGTGAGGACGGCTCGGGCCTGCGCCGCGGATGTGATCATGGCCCAGTGCGCTTTCCACATCGCATTGTGCGCCGCCTCGAAGTGGACCTTGAGGGCGCTCGTGTCGAGCGTCGCGGCGTTCGCGGCTTGCTCGCCTTCCTTCATATGCGCCTGCGCCTCGCCCTCTGCCGCGCCCTCCGCCGCCTTCGCGGCGTCACGGAGCGTCGTGAGGCGCGTCACCTGGTTGGCGGTGAGGCCGAGAGCGTCCTTACGGGCGAGCAGATGCTGCGGCATGTACAGCATCACCTTTCTCATAGCCGGCCCCATATGCCGCATCATCGCGTCGTCCATCGTCTGACCCATGCCCCCCGGCCCCGTCATCGGGTGCTGCGCGGCGAGAGGCCCCGCCGCGAGCGCTACCGCTGCCAGCAACGTCTTGTAGATCATATGACCAGATTCCTTGGGAGACGCGTGAATTCTAACGTTTGGGCCCCGAAGCCGGGTAAGTTGCGGCTTGTGGCTCGATCGATACGCGGCGCCCTCGCGCTCGTTCTCGCGGGCGGACCAGCCTTCACGCAAGGCCGCGCGGACGGCTGGCGCCCGCAGACGGTGCCACTCTGGGGCGCGAGCTACTCCCCGGACATCGGGCTGCTCCTTGGCGCCGGGATCCTTCACACCCGATACGGGTTCCGCGCGCTGCCTCCCAGCACCCGACTGCTCGCCGAGGCCGCCTACGCGACCGCTGCAAACACGTACCGCATCGACGTGGCCGGTGAGTTCCGCCGGCCGCTGCTCCCGACGATTCTCTACGTCGAGCTGCGGGCGTCGGGGCTCGAGCTCATTCGGTTCTACGGCGTGGGCAACGAAACCGACGGGTCGCAGCCGGACAGCGTGTACCGCGTTGGCCAAACGCAGCTGCTCGTGGGGCCGCGTGTGGGGATCCCGCTCGCGCCGCGACTCCGGCTCACACTCGGGCCGCTCCTCAAGTACGCCCACACACCCGGCGACGCAGGCACGGTTCTCAGAACTACCGGTCCGTATTACGGCACGGGCGACTTCGGTCAGGTGGGGGCGCAGGCCGGGCTCGAGCTCGATACGCGGGACTTCCCGGCCGCCCCCGCCCGCGGCCTCCACGTCAGCATCGCCGGGCAGTGGTACCCCGCCCTGTGGGACGTCGTCGACCCGTTCGGGAACGTCTCGGCGGAGGCATCGACCTACCTCTCGGCAGGCGACCCCCCATCCGCAACGCTTGCGCTCCGTGCGGGCGGCGCCGCGGTGAGCGGGGCGGTCCCGTTCCAGGAGCTCGTCTACGTGGGCGGCGGAACGACGGTGCGGGCCTACCCCGAACAGCGGTTCGCCGGCCGCCGCGGCGCGTACATGAATGCCGAGCTGCGGCTCTTGGCCGGCCGCCTCCCGTTCGGCGATCTCGGCGTCTTCGGACTCGTGGACGCCGGGCGGGTCTGGATCGCCGGTGAGTCGTCGGATCGCTGGCACGCCGCCGCGGGGGGCGGGCTCTCGCTGGCCTGGCAGCACCGCCGCGCCAACACCCTCTCTATAGCACTGGCGAGAAGCCCCGAGCGTACCGCGGCCTACGTCCGCGCCGGGTTCATGTTTTAGAGCGTTGCGGTATGCAACACCTCGGTGGCCCCGGTACCCCTTCGGCTGCGTTACCCGGGTCAGCCGAACCGCCTCTTTAGCAAGGAATCCCCCAAGTCCACCAGAACGCTCGACTCGAAACAGCGGAGGCGACCTTGTCTTCCAGCGCAGGGCGCCTGAAGCACCGCTGGAGCCGCGACCGTCGGTTGGGGCCGCTCCTCCGCCCGGTAGCCGGCATCGACGTGACGGTGATCATTCCGGCGTACAACGAAGCCGCCAGCGTCGGCGACACGATCAAGAGCCTGCAGACACAGACCACGCCGCCAGCTGCGATCATCGTGGTGGACGACTGCTCCACTGATGGGACGGGCGACCTCGCCCGCGCTTTCGGGGTCGTGGTCGTCCGACCACCGACGAACACCGGCTCCAAGGCAGGGGCACAAAATTTCGGGCTCCGTTACGTCCGCACGCCGCTCACCGTCGCCATCGACGCCGATACGGTTCTCGCACCGGACGCCCTCGAGCGCCTGCTGCCGGCGTTCCACCGCCCGGCCGTCGCGGCGGCGTGTGGTTTCGTGCTCCCGCAGCGGGTGCGGAGCGTGTGGGAGCGGGGACGCTACATCGAGTATCTGTTCGCGTTTACCTACTACAAGCGGCTGCAGGATTACTACGGGAAGCCGCTCATCTCCTCCGGGTGCTTCTCGATGTATCGCACCGACATCCTCGGGGCTCAGGGCGGCTGGTCGAGCCGAACCCTCGCCGAAGATGTGGACCTGACCTGGAGCCTGTACCAGGCGGGCCACGAGGTGCGTTTCGTGCCTGAAGCGGTGTGCTACCCGATCGAGCCTCGCACCCTCACACTGCTGGGAAAGCAGCTACGGCGCTGGTCACACGGGTTCGTGCAGAACGTGAAACTGCACTGGCGTGGGCTCCTGACGGTGCCCTATCTGCGCTCCGCGGTGGCGGTGGCGTTCTGGGATGCGACGATCGCCGCCGCGGTCTACCTGGTCCTGCTGCCGATCCTCGCGCTCCTGCTGGCGAGGCCGTGGGTGCTGATCGGGTACGTGATCGATGCCCCCGCCGTGCTCGTTCCGGTCCTCGCCGGCGCCGCACAGCGGCGGGAGATCCGGCGCGCGCTCGCGAGCATCCCCGCGTTCTTCGTGCTGCGAACCGTCAACGCCGTCTTCTTTCTGCGTGCCGTCTGCGCCGAGCTGCTGCTAGGTCGCTCGCTGCGCGTGTACCTGGTGAGCGCGTTCGCGACGCCGCTGTGGCAGGCGTACTTACGTGTGCGGGGCCGCCGGTCCCATGGGTGGGGCCTAGTTGCCGCGCAGACGGCGATCGCGGGCGTGATCCTCGCCGCTGTGTGGGCGACGGGCTGGCTTCTGGGGGTCGCGCTCCGCGCGTCCCAGCACTTCATCCCGACCGCTACCACGTTGCCTCCGGGCAACCTGCTGCCCGCACTGGCGCTCCTCTTCAGCGTCGGGACGCTGGCTGCCGTGCTCCTCGGCGTCGAGTTGTTGCGCTTGTGCGTTCGTCGACGGGCCGACCGCGAGATCCCCATCGACCGCCACCAGAGCCGGCGTGCCGTCGCGGCCGGCGAGCGCGCGGGCAGGCTCGTGCTCCTCGTCCTCGGAGCCGTCGTCGCGGCCCACGCACGCCCAGCCGCCGCACAGGGAACTCTCGCCACAGGCCCTCTCGGCCGCGCTGACTCGGCATTTGCCGCAGGGGACGCGCGGGCAGCCGAGCGGGAGTACGCGGCCGTGCTCGCCGCCGACCCATGGAACTCCCACGCCACGTATCGTCTTGCCCAGCTGCACCGA
>Ga0209057_1003073_pt1 | contig 12488 bp, 12 predicted proteins | sample GraSoiAngelo_146_FD_185903 | JGI IMG/M metagenome (GOLD analysis project Ga0209057, IMG submission 185903) | Grasslands soil microbial communities from the Angelo Coastal Reserve, California, USA - 14_1009_05_30cm (SPAdes) (version 2) | ecosystem: Environmental > Terrestrial > Soil > Grasslands ... | reverse complement strand
TTCGGACGCGATGCTCGACGAGTGCCTCCGCCAGGATCCCAACTCGCGCGTGGCGTGCGAGACCGCGACAACCACCGGCGTCATCCTCGTGGCCGGCGAGATCACCACGCACGCATACGTCGACGTTCCGCGCCTCGTGCGCAGCGTCGTGCAGGAGATCGGCTACACGAACGCCGACTATGGGTTCGACTACCGAACGTGCGGCGTGCTCACCGCGATCAAAGAGCAGTCGCCGGAGATCGCGCAGGGTGTCAACGAGTCGATCGAGGCCCGCGACGGCACGGATCCGATGGAGCTCGGCGCCGGGGATCAGGGAATGATGTTCGGCTTCGCCGTGCGCGAAACCGTCGAGCTCATGCCGCTCCCGATCACGCTTGCACATGCCGTCGCCCGGCAGCTGGCGAAAGCGCGCAGGGACGGGACCTTGCCGTACCTGCGGCCCGACGGAAAGACCCAGGTGACGGTCGAGTACGAGAAGGGCGTTCCCAAGCGCGTGCACACCGTCGTCGTCGCGGCGCAGCACGACCCGGGCATCGATTACCAGCGTCTCTGCAACGAGATCCGCGAGCAGGTCATACGGCCGGCCATCGTCGGACCGTGGCTCGACTCGAAGACGAAGTACCTGGTGAACGGGACCGGCGCGTTCACGATCGGCGGACCGATGGGCGATGCCGGCCTCACTGGACGCAAGATCATCGTCGACACGTACGGCGGCTACGCTCGGCATGGCGGCGGCGCATTCAGCGGCAAGGATGCGACGAAGGTCGACCGCTCCGCCGCGTATGTCGCGCGATACGTCGCGAAGAATGTGGTCAGAGCCGGACTCGCCGATCGCTTCGAGCTGCAGCTCGCGTACGTGATCGGCGGCGCCCAGCCGATCTCTTTAAATGTTGAGACATTCGGTACTGGAACGGTCGCCGACGAAACGATTGGCAAGCTCATCGGCGAGCACGTCGACTTCCGGCCGGGCGCGATCATCGAGCGGTTCGGGCTTCGTCGTCCTATCTATCGGCAGACGGCCGCGTACGGCCACTTCGGCAGGCCAGAGCTGCCGTGGGAGAAGACCGACCTCGCCGATACGTTCGCGAAGGCGGCGGGGGCAAAGGCAGCGCTCGCCTAGCCGACCGCCGGGCGACGGGCTGGCCAGCGTTGTGCACGACCACCCCCGATCTTTTCTTATAGGAGGGTGATCGTGAACGGAGTCCTTGTACGCCCAAGCACCTCGTGGATGTCGGTGCTCGGCGGCTGGATCGCGACGATCGGCGCGATGGCGCTCGTGGCGCCGGCGGTCGCCGGCCTACTAGGCGGCGCGAACATCGGAACCAACGACATCGCCCCAGCAGTCCCGGTCGTCATCGGGATCTTCATCTCGTATCTGATCGGCGGGTACGTCGCCGGACGGATGGCGGGATACCGGACGAGCTGGCACGGCATGCTCACGGCCTTCTTCAGCCTCTTCGTGCTTCTCGTCATCGTGCTCGCGAGCTACGCAGCCTCCCGCGGTGCCTTTGCGGGTATCGGCGTCAACAACGTGACTGACCTTGTGCCCGGCGCCGCTGGATTGAACGTCGATAGCTTCGGCAACGCGCTCACGTTCGGCGCTCTGCTCGGCTTCCTCGCCGCCATCTTCGGTGGCTGGCTCGGCGGCGTTCTCGCGCCGTCTCACGCTGCCGTCCCGGTGACGGCTCCCTACGTCGCCCGCGAGGCCGGACCGGTTCCGGGCCGCATCGTCGGCGTCGGGCCGGTCGGCTCCCGCACCGTCAAGCGCGAAACAGTGATCCGACGGCCGCCGCTCATTCCGTCACTCGGAAGGAAGGGCGGCGAGCGCGTCGACGAGCGCCGCGAAGTCGAGGAACATCGCGACACCGGTTTCTAGCGTCCGAGGGCGCTGAACCGCGGCGAGCGGGCGGACGTATCCTCCCTGAAACCCGGTCGGTTCGGGAGGGGGATGTCTATGCGTTCCGCCCGCTATCTCGCGGCAGTTCTTGGTTCCTTCGCGATCCTGCTCGCCGCTTGCGGTCAGCAACCCGCCGGGGGCGGGACCGCGTCGCCGAGCGCCGGCGCAAAGGCGGCGTACGGGGGCACGCTGACATTCGCTCTGGAGAACGATCCAGCGAACCTCGACCCAATGCTCTCCGGTCTCTTTGTCGACCGGAACATTCATTACGCGATATACGACTCGCTCGTCCGCGTCGACCCGAAGGGGAACATCATCCCCTGGCTCGCGGAGAAGTGGGAGACCTCGAGCGACGGAAAGACGGTCACGTTCACCCTGCGCACCGACGTGAAGTTCCACGACGGCACGAGCTTCGATGCCGATGCTGTGAAGTGGAACATCGAGCGGTACAAGACGACGCAGGGCTCGCTCCGAACGGGCGACCTTTCGTCCGTGGACACCGTCACCGTCGTCGATCCGAAGACCGTGAAGTTCAACCTCAAGTCGGCGTTCGCGCCGCTCCTCGGGGCGCTCGTCGACCGCGCGGGGATGATGGTCTCGCGAAAGGTCGTCGAGGCAGTCGGCGCCGACTTCACCCTCAAGCCGTTCAAGGCTGGAACCGGACCGTTCATCCTCACCGAGGCGGTCAAGAACGACCACTACACGCTCGAGAAGAACCCCGACTGGTGGGGCAAGGATGCGAACGGGAACAAGCTCCCATACCTCGACAAGGTGACCGTCAAGATCATCACGGACGCTGACGTGCGCCTCACGAACCTCCGCACCGGGAACGTTCAGCTCGTCAACCTGATCAACGGCAAGGACGTCCCCGCGGTGAAGGCGGACACGACGCTGAACTACCAGGAGGTCGGATCGTTCGCGTTCAACAGCATGGTCCCGAACGAGGCGCCGAGCTACATCTTCAACGAGAAGCGCTACGTGAAGGCGGTCGCCATGGCGATCGATCGCGACGAGATCTTGAACCGCGGTCCGGCTCAGGGCGTCGGCCTCGTCGGCTACGGCCCGATCTCGCCGGCGCACTTCGCGTACGACCCGAACTTCAAGCCCTGGCCGAAGGCCGACCCGGACGGAGCGAAAAAGCTCATCGCTGACGTCGGCAAGGGCCCGCTGAAATTCGAGCTGCTCGTTCCGTCCGGTGACGCGGCGACGCTCCAGCTTGCGCAGCTCATCCAGGCGGAGCTGCTCAAGGCCGACATCACGATGGATCTCAAGTCGGGGACGCTCGCGGATATCGTGACGCTGCAGCAGCAACACAAGCACCCGGGCATGACCTTTGTGGGGTGGAGCGGCCGGCTCGATCCCGACGGCAACACGTATGACTTCGTGGTCACGGGCCAGCCCAACAACGACTCCTCGTACTCCAACGCGCAGGTCGACACGCTCATGAAGCAACAGCGGGCTGAGCCTGACCCGGCGAAGCGCAAGACGCTCCTCCAGCAGGCGCAGCAGATCTTCACGGTCGATGATCCGTCGCGCGTGTGGTTCGGATTCACCATCTCAGCGCTGACGAGCGTGAAATCCGTTGCTGGGATGGAGTCCTACCCCGACCGGATCCCGCGCTTCCAGACGGCACAGATCCAGCGATAGAACGACCGCGGTGACGTGAGAAACGAGGCGACGGAGTGATCAGGTACATCCTCCGTCGCCTCGTGCTAATGGCGCCTGTCGCGTTCCTCGTCACCGTCGGCGTCTTCATCCTCGTGCGTCTCTCGCCGGCCGACCCGGCGCTCGTCTTTCTCGGCGAAGAGCGCGACCCCGCCGCGATCGAGCAAACGCGCATCCAGATGGGACTCGACAAACCACTCCCCGTGCAATACGTCGTGTGGCTGAGCCACGTCGTCCAGGGTGATCTTGGCCGATCGTTCGAGACGCACCAGCGGGTCCTCGAAGCGATCTGGGAGCGGCTCCCCGCGACGGTGGAACTCGGCCTCGCGGCGATCTTCTTCTCGGTGTCGGTTGCGCTCGTCGTGGGGATCCTCTCCGCCGTCAAGCGGAACTCGATCGTCGATCTCCTCTCGACCAGCATCACGCTCGCCGGTGTCTCGTTCCCTAGCTTCTTCCTTGGGATCGTGCTCATCCTGCTGTTCGCCTACGTCATACCGGGGAAGATCTTCCCGCCCGGTGGGTACGTGCCTCTCGCCCAGGACGCCGGGGACAACCTTCGTCGGCTCGTCCTGCCCGCCATCACGCTTGCGACGGCGAGCCTCGCGATCAATCTGCGGCAGGTCCGCTCCAGCCTTCTCGACGTCTTCGGGCTGGAGTACATGCGCACCGCGCGCGCCAAGGGACTTCACGAACGTACGGTCATCACCCGACATGCCCTCAAGAACGCGCTCATTCCGGTCATCACGCTCATCGGTATCCAGGTCGGAGCGATCATCGAAGGCGCCTTCATCACCGAGACGATCTTCTTCTGGCCAGGCATCGGGCGGCTCGCGGTCCAGGCGATACCCACGGGTGATTACCCGGTCGTTCAGGGCGTCGTCCTCATCTCGGCGTTCTCTTACATGTTCAGCACGCTCCTGGTCGACGTGCTCTATGCGTGGCTCGATCCGCGCATCTCGTACGAAACGATCACCGCGTGAGCGAGGCCGCCCTCCCCGTCGTCCTCCGCGCTCCCCGCGCGGACCGCTGGGGTGCGATCCGCTACTTCCTCCGGCGCAACCCGCGCATGATCATCGGAGGATCTCTCGTCGTCGCGTGGCTCCTCATCGCGGCATTCGCGCCATTCGTCGCGCCCTACGACCCGGTGAAGGTGTCGATCACGGACTCGCTCATTCCTCCCGGGGCGAACCACCTTTTCGGCACCGACGATCTCGGCCGCGATGTTCTATCGCGAGTGATCTGGGGAAGCCGGATCTCGCTGTCGGTCGGAGTCATTTCGGTGAGCATCGGCTTCATCGTCGGTGTCAGCATCGGTCTTGCGGCGGGATATCTCGGGGGCCGCTTCGATCTTTTCATCATGCGCGGCATCGACGCGCTCCTGGCTTTCCCGGCTCTTGTCCTGGCATTCGCGATCACCGCGGCCCTCGGCCCGCAGATCCAGAACGCCATGATCGCTATCGGGATCGTCGCGATTCCCGCGTATGCGAGGTTGACCCGTGGGCAGACTCTCGCGATCCGCGCGCGCGAGTACGTCCTGGCCGCCCGCACAATCGGCTGTACGCCGCTACACATCGTGCTTCGCCACATCTTCCCCAACATCACGAACGCCCTCATCGTCCAGGCGACCCTGTCCACAGCCTTTGCGATCCTCGCGGAAGCGGCCCTGTCGTTTCTCGGGCTGGGGCCGCAGCCGCCAACACCGTCGTGGGGACAGGACGTGAGCTACTCGACTCGGTATCTCGCGAACCTCAAGTGGTGGATGAGCGTCGGCCCGGGTCTGGCCATCTTCTCAGCCGTTTTTGCGTTCAATTTCCTCGGCGACGCCCTCCGCGACGCGCTGGACCCCCGCCTGCGCCGCTCCGGCTAGGTACTTCCGTACTAGCCCTCTCTCCCCTGGGTCGAGGACTCCCCGCTGGCTCGGCCGCCTGCTACTCCATACCCAAAAGCATGCAGGTGAGCCAGGTCGCGTACGACCGTTTCGTGCTCGAGCTCCCGCCCGCCGACGCCACGTGGCGTCCCCTCGCGGATCCGGAGTGCCTTGCTGAGACGGCCGCGTGGCTCTGGGACTTCGGACCGAAGCCGCTCATCGCGGTGATCGGGATCGACAAGGCCACCCCGAGCTGGCTCGCGGCATACAAACCTCGCGGAGTCCGCTTCGCGCCGGGCGGTGCATCCGCCGGCGTCGCGGTGGTCCTCGCGAAACGGTCGGACCTCGAACGCTTCCTTTCGGAAGGAGCGCCTCACGAGCACACCGTGCTGCTCTGGCCGCGCGCGTCCGATGTGAAGACGTTCGAGGCCCTGAACGGAGCGCCCAACGCCTGGCTGAAGACGGTTGACGGTCACGCCACGATCCAGCGGGGCGGCGAGGTGTACGAGGTCCATTCGGTAGTGGCCTGAGACGCGACTCCTCTTCGGTCTGACCAAATCCGTTCTGGCTATCGATCTACTTCTTGGTCTTCTCCTGCTCCTTGCAGGCATGGCTGATCCCGGTCCCGGCGTCTCCACTCCTTTCGCCGTGCAAATTCTTCCGCTGTCCGGATTCGTCGTGATAGGCGCTGGGCTCTTTGGAATGGGGGCTACGAGCGGCGCTCGGCCGGCCCGTACCGAGGGTGCGAAATTGATTGCCGTCGCACTCGTGCTGATCGTCGTGGCACTCTGGATCTCCATCGTTCGGATTCAGGCGCTCGGGGTCGGGAGTGTTCTCGCCATCGGCGCTCTGGCGCCCTTTGTCGCTGGGTTCGTCGCCCTTACAACCGCGCGAATCGACCCCCGCTGACTCGCTCCTACGTGGGTCGCGGCGCCCTCTTCACCAAGATCCCGAGATAAGCCCCGACGAGTGCTCCCGCGAAACTGAAGCCGAGCGCGGCGATGCCTCCGGGAAGACCGCTCGTCCGCATCGCCTCGACGATCGGGATCGGCGTTCCGACGATGAGCGCGATAAGGATGGCGGCGCGGGGACGCACCGCCGACAGCGCCGCCGCGATCAGGAAGATGAGGCTGGCCTCGATCCCGGTGTCGTCCGTTCGTGCGTCGATCGACGCGAGCCAGAGACCGGCGACACACGCGAGCACGATGACGATCGCCGTGACGAGATTTCTCACGGGCGTTCTTCCATCCGGCGCTCGGCCTCGGCTCCGAGCTCGCGCGTCCGCTGGTATGCCGCGTAGACCGCCTTCGAGAGCACCGTCCGCAGCGCGCCCTTCTCGAGCTGATAGATCGCGGCGGCGCTCGTGCCGCCCGGCGAGGTGACCATGTTGCGCAGCTCCGCGAGGTGCCGGCCGCTCTTGCGCGCGAAGAGCGCCGATCCTTCGACCGTGCGCAGCACGAGCTCCTCCGCGACCCTGCGCGAGAAGCCGAGGTGCACGCCCGCGTCGACGAGCGCCTCCATCAACAGGAAGACGTAGGTCGGGCCCGTTCCCGACAGGGCGGTCGCCATGTCGACGAGATTCTCGTCGTCGACCATGAGCTCCTCGCCGAGCGCGCCGAGGATCGCTTTCGCACGCTCGCGCTGCTCGGCATCGACCGACGTCGTCGACGTCCACGCGGTCACGCCCATGCCGACCTGCGCGGGTGTGTTCGGCATGGCGCGCACGATCGCGGCGTGGTCCAGGCCGTCACGGAGCGACCGCAGCGTGGCGCCCGCGACGATCGAGATCACGAGCTTGTCTTCGTCGAGCTTGCCGCGAAGCTCGCGCATCACCGTGGCGAGGACTTGGGGCTTTACCGAAAGAACCACGACGTGCGCGTCCGTCGCGGCCTCGGCGTTCGAGGCGAGCGCCCTCACGCCGTAGGTCTTGGTGAGCTCAGCTCGTCGCTCGCGGCGAGGCCCGGTAACGAGCACATGGGACGGCGGCACGAGGTGCCGGTCGAGGAGACCGCGGACCATTGCCTCGGCCATGGTGCCGCCGCCGATGAACGCGAGACGCTTTCCGGTGAGTGTCACGGGGGAAGTATGCGGACCAGGTCGCCCCGCTCGAAAAGTCGCGAGGTGTTGACGCCGATCCGCGAGAAGGCCACGTGCGGGATGCCGACGTCGGCGAGAAGGAGTGTTCCGACATAGGTGGCCCCCGCGGGCGTGAGGAGACCCGTTTTGGGAAGGGCCAGGGTCACCGTCGCGGCGGCGCGAATCGCCGGCCCGGGGACTGCGCCGCTGTCCGGATCGATCCCTGAGGGGAGGTCGATTGCGAGGATCGGCCGAGTCGACGCGTTCGCCACATCGATGAGCGTCGCGACGGTGCCACGAGGAGCGCCGCGCGCGCTGTACCCCAGAAGCCCATCGAGGATGAGGTCCGCCTCGAGATCGCGCGCCCCGCTCTGCGAGGCATAGTGGACGACCGCCACGGGCGATGCCGTTACGAGCAGCAAGCGGCCGATCTGTACCCGCGTGATCTCGTGTGCTCGCTCCTGCGGCGCGGCGACCTCGGCGGCGACGCGAGCGCCCCAGCCGATCAGGTGACGGAGAGCACCTGCGGTGTCCCCGCCGTTGTTTCCCGTTCCAACCAGCCCGACGATCCGCTTTCCCGAAACCGAACCGCCAAGGAACGCACGCGCCGCAACCGCTATCTGCCGCGAGGCATCTTCCATGAGGATCTCAACAGGGATGTGCAGGTCCTGAGCGGTGATGCGGTCGACCTCCGCCATCTGCGCCGCGGTCACGGTCGGGACCGCCCGCAGCGTCGGCAGATCGTCGAAGGTCACGCGCGACCGATGAGGATGAGCTTGCGCACCGCGAACGTGATAGGCCCGATCTGGAACGCCTCGACCGCGGCCGGCGGTGCTGTCCGCAGCCGGAGTCGGACCTCCTCGGCCCGATCCGGCGGCGTCTGCGAACGCTCCAACCATTTCTCGGTGTTGAGCTGTGCGACCGCGGTGTGGGAGTCGACCGTTGTCCGCATTCCCGCGCGCTCGAGAAGCTCGCGCCATCCGGCGACGGTGTGATTCCGGACATGCGACGGGTCGCGCAGCGTCTCCAGCTCGTTGATGAAGCGCGCGAGCTCCGGTTCATCCGGTGCGAAGTTGTCGACGAGCACGAAAAGACCGCCGGGTCGAAGGATCCGCGCGATCTCGCGGAAGGCGCGGGCCGCATCGGCGAAGTGATGTGCCGCGAGACGAGAGGTCACGACGTCGACCGTCCGCGAGGCGATCGGCAGCGCCGTCGCGTCGGCTTGGACGAGCACGGCATTCGTTATCCCGGCGCCCGCCAGGACGCCGGCGCCGGCCTCGAGCATCTCGCGCGTCGCGTCCACACCGACCGCGCCCCGGAAGTGCGGCGCGACGCGGCGGAGCGTGTGACCGACGCCGGTCCCGACATCCACGACGCATTCACCCCCGTGCTCCGCCGCTAACGCGACGATGCGATCGAGGTCCTCGCCTTTGGCGTGGTTCGGGCTGTCAACGTACGCCGCGGCGGTGCGCCCAAACTGCTTCTGGACGGGCTCGATCCCGCTCATTTGGTGATGAGCTCCTTCGCGAACTCGACCGTCTTCTCACGGTAGTAGCCAATGCCGGTCCAGAAAGCCATCGCGTCGTCCTCGCCCTCCCACACGATGAGGTTGAGCTTCCGGCAGCCCATCGCGCGGAGGCGGTCCTCGATCGTCCGAACGAGACGTGTCGCGATGCCGCGGCGCCGCACGTCGGGATGGGTCGCGACGTGGTACAGCCACCCGCGACGGCCATCGAAACCGGCGAGCGCGGAGGCGACGAGTCGACCGTCTTCGCTGCCGACGATGCAGAGCCCAGGGTTGCGCGACGCCATTGCAGCGAGCGATGCATCGTCATCGCCCGGTCGATCGCGGATGCCGCACGCGCGCCAGAGCGCGCGAAGCGCGTCGCCATCGTTCGGTCGAAGATCGCGTATCTCCACCGCCACCCATACTGACGCTTCGTGCGCGTTGGTCGTTTTGACGTTCGGATCTTCAGCGATGGCCTCTTCCGCCTCGACGGAGGCGCGATGTTCGGGATCGTGCCGAAGGTCCTCTGGGAGCGGCAGAAGCCCGCAGACGCGCGCAATCGTGTGACCATGGACATGAACTGCCTGCTGATCCGCGACGCCGACAACGTCGTCGTCGTGGAGACCGGCGCGGGCCCGAAGCTGACCGATAAGCAAAAGGAAATATTCGGGATCGAGGATCCGCCGCGCCTTCTGGCTGAGTTGAAGACGCTCGGCGTCCGGCCCGACGAGGTGACCCTTGTCATCAACACGCACCTGCATTTCGACCACTCCGGCGGGAACACCTACCGCGACGACGGTCGGATCGTCCCGACCTTCCCGCGCGCGAGCTACGTGTTCCAGCGCCGCGAGTGGGAGGACGCGATCGCCCCTAACGAGCGAAGCCGCGGCAGCTATCTCCCCGACGACTACGCGCCCCTCGAGGCCGTGGGCAAGCTCGAGCTCATCGATGAGTCCGTCGAAATACTTCCGGGCGTGCGCCTCGACCGCGTGCAAGGCCACACGCGCGGGACCCAGACCGTGCGCATTACCGATCGCGACACCACGCTCTTCTTCTCGAGCGATTTCATGCCCGATCGCCACCATCTCCCGCTCCCCTGGATCCCGGCGTTCGACCTCTTCCCGCTGGACACGCTCGCCGCGAAGAAGCTGATCCTGCGGCGCGCGATCGACGAGCGATGGATCGTCGGTTTCACCCACGATCTCCCGCGGTTCGGCCGCATCTCCGAGGCCGAGGGCAAGTTCCGGTTCGACGAGGTGGATGGCTGATCGATCTCCCTCGCACTGCGTCGACGATCATCGTCGGGGGTGGCGTCGTGGGAGCCGCCGCCGCGTTCTTCCTCGGCGATCGCGGCGAGGGCGACGTCCTCGTCCTCGAGCGCGACCAGCTCGGCTCCGGCACGACGAAGGGCGGACTGGGGGGCATCCGTCATCAATTTGTCGACGAGCTCGACATTCGCATGTCCCAGCTGGCGACGGCGTTTTGGCGCAACTTTGAAGACCGCACCGGCTCGCGGCATGATTTCGAGGAGCGCGGCTACCTGTTCATCGCGAACACGGAGGAGGGTGTCGCGCAGCTCCGCGAGCCGATGCCCCTCTACGAGCGCATGCGCGCTACGGTCCGCATGGTGGATCGTGTCGAGATCGCGGAGCTCGTTCCCGGGATCCGCACGGACGATGTCTTCGGCGGCCGGTTCGGCGCGCGCGACGGGTACGGCGACCCGCTCGCGGCACTTGCCGGATTCGCAGCCGCGGCGCAGCTGGGCGGCGCGTTGTTCCGCGAGGGCATCGCTGTCGATTCGATTCTCCGCGAAGGCGATCGCGTCACCGGCGTACGTACCGCGGGTGGCGACATTCGCGCAGAGCGCGTGCTCGTCGCCACCGGCTGCTGGACCGCCGCGCTCGCCGCGACCGCTGCGGTGCCGGTCCCGATCTGGCCATACCGCCGCTCGATCATGCAGTCAGGTCCGGTTCCCCAGCTCGCGCGCATTCCCCTGACGATCGAGTGGGAGTCGGGCTTCCACTTTCGGCCGAAGGGCGCCGCTCAGCGCTTCGCCATGCCGAACATCACGACTGATGGCAAAGAAGAGAAGGGACCCGCCGGTACGCCGGCGACATTTCCGGGCGAGTTCGCGCCGCTCGAGGTCCCCGCGTCGCTCGAACCGTGGGTGCGTGCCCGCGCGGCGTGGCGGCACTCGGCCTTCGCGGATCTGCGGATCGTGGACTCGTGGTCCTGCTACTACGAGATGACGCCGGACGATCATCCGATCGTCGGCGCCGCGCCCGGCGTGGCCGGCCTCTACATCGCGGCGGGTTTCAGCGGCCACGGCTTCATGCACGCGCCGGCGACGGCGCAGCTCGTCGTCGAGGAGATGCTCGACGGCCGGGCGCACACGATCGACATCGGCGATCTGTCGCTCGAGCGCTTTGGGGCCGGCCGCCGCCCGTTCAAGGCGGCCGTGCTCTGAACGTCCGGGTCACGTCCCTCCTCGAGGGCGCGCGCTCGGCGACGGGCCACGTCGTGATCGTCGACGTCTTCCGCGCGTTCACGACCGCGGCGTTTTGCATCGGCGCGGGGGCACGCGAGATCGTGCTCGTGCGCGATCACGAACAGGCGCTCGCGATGAAGCGCGCGGACCCGACGCTTTTTCTCACAGGCGAGATCGAAGGCCGGCCGATTCCCGGCTTCGACATTGGCAACTCGCCCTCGGCGATCGAGCGCCTCGACCTTAGCGGCCGGAGGGTCGTTCAACGCACGAGCTCGGGGACCCAAGGCGTCGTCGCCGCGAGCGGCGCGGAAGCGATCGTGCTCGGCAGCTTCGTGATCGCGGCCGCGACCGTCCGGTATCTGCGCGAGCGCGCGAGCGACGTGACGGTCGTCGCGATGGGGCAGAACGCGGTCGAGGACGCCGACGAGGATCTCCTGTGCGCGCGCTACCTCGCGTCAGCGCTGGCCGACGAGCGGCCGTCGATGCCACTCGTCACGCTTCTCGCCGATCGCGACGGCGAAGCGTGGCCTGACTGGTTTCCGCGACGCGACGCAGAGCTCGCGCTGGAGGTCGATCGCTTCGCGTTCGCGCTACCCGTCTATCGCGAGGATGGGCTTCTTATCGCGCGTCCCGACTACGGGTAGCCCATTCTCCGGACAATCGGCTTGGGTAGCCGCTCGGTCCCATCGCACCAGGCGGCGGTCCCTCGTCGCCCGGACGCGTGAAACCGGTGATCCGCTCGGCGAGGCGGCCACCTTCGGTGAGCTCGTCCATCGCCTCGTCGAGGTGTTTATCCGTGACGTGCAATCCGGCGCCATTGCCGTCAATCGCCGCGAAGACTGCCGCCTTGCGCAGGAGCTCCTTGATGTACGCCGGACTCGCGCCTTCGGTGCGTGCGATGAATTTGTCGAGGTCGCTCACCTTGAAGTCCAGGCCGCGCGCGTAAAGCGCGAAGAGCCTGCGTCGAGCGTCCGGATCCGGCAGCGGA
>Ga0209057_1003070_pt1 | contig 12490 bp, 8 predicted proteins | sample GraSoiAngelo_146_FD_185903 | JGI IMG/M metagenome (GOLD analysis project Ga0209057, IMG submission 185903) | Grasslands soil microbial communities from the Angelo Coastal Reserve, California, USA - 14_1009_05_30cm (SPAdes) (version 2) | ecosystem: Environmental > Terrestrial > Soil > Grasslands ... | reverse complement strand
GGTCGCTCAAATTTGACTGTGACTGGCGATGGATCATATCTGTACATTTAGAGCCTGCATGCTAGAGATTATCGAATCGACTTCAGTGGTCATTCGAGTCACTCTGCCCTCTTCTAGCACCAGAATCATGTTGCAGTTCCTTAGAGTGCTTGCGCGATGGGCGATCATCAAGGTGGTCTTGCCTTCCATCAGCTCCTGAATCGTCTCAAGGATAGCCGCTTCAGTATGAACATCCAATGAACTGGTCGGCTCGTCGAGTATGAGGATGGGCGCGTTCTTGAGAAATGCGCGAGCTAGTGATACTCGTTGACGCTCTCCGCCAGACAGCTTCATTCCTCGCTCACCGACCAAGGTCTCGTATCCGTTTGGTAAACTTGTGATGAAGTCGTGAGCTTTCGCGGCGGTTGCTGCTCCGATAACCTCGTCCATGGTTGCACTGGGCCGGGCGAAGCGAATGTTCTCGGCTACGGTGGTTGAGAAGAGAACGGTCTCCTGATGGACCACTGCATACTGGTTTCGGAGATCGGCCAGCTTGTAGTCTCTCAAGTTGATATCGTCCAGGGCAATCACGCCTTTGGTAGGGTCGAAGAGGCGTAGCAGGAGGGTTGACAGTGTGGTCTTGCCTGAACCGGTCGGTCCAACTACGCCGAGACAATTGGCTGACGGCAGTTCAAAGGATACGTCGTTGAGCACCGGATGGCCCTTCGTATACTCGAACGACACGTTTCGGAAAGCAATTTTGCCTTTAGCTCTCGGTAGGGGAAGCGCATTCGGTGACTCGGGCACGTCAGGCTTCTCGTCGAGAACAGCACGATATCGCTCTACTCCAGTCAGCGACATCTGAATATCAAGTATTGACTGGCCTACGTTTCTTAGGGGACCGTAGAGCTGGGTCACGTAGTAGTTTACGACTAGAAGGCTCCCGAGTGTCAGCACGCCCGCTTGAACGTGGCCTATTCCGATGTAGAACACGGCCGCCAATCCGGCAGCTGTCACAATGCCAACGAGTAGACTGTAAAATGCGCTGTCTACCTGTACCTTGAGTTGAGCGTTTAGACTCGCATTGTAGTGGGAGACTAGCTGCTCGTTCTTCCGTTCTTCTTGCCCGTATGATTTTACTAATCTGGAGGCGCCTAGGCTCTCTTGGGCCACTGCCATAGCGGCGCTTTCTGAGGCCCTGAATTTCCGCCATCCAGCGCGAATCCGTGGCCGGAATACAAAAGTGAGAAGGAACATCACGGGAGACACGAGCAGCGCGACTAGGGCTAGCTGCCAGTCAAAGTAGACCATGACAAGAATCATTGCGCCGATAGTCAGGATGGAAGTGGCCAGGGGAATCATGCTGTCGATTCCGAACGAGCGTAGCATGGGGGCATCGTTGAGAGTACGATATGCTGAGTCTGCAGCCCCCATGGTGTCATGGTAGGCAATGGACAGACGCTGCATCTGGCGAAAAAGGCGAGCGCGCACGTCAAGTGTCATCCGATTTCCTACCTTGTTGGTGTACCAGACATTCACAAGGTTCTGGAGGTAGGTCAGGACAGCGGTTCCCATGAGTATGGTGATCGCAAGCCATAGGGTGAGACTTTTGGAGAGTTGGGGTCCAACGAAAACTGTGAGGTATCCGGGCAATGGCTGAGAACCGAGGACGCTGTCGACTAACAGTTTGATGGGCAGGGGAAAGATCAGGGTTATCGGTACCGCTGTCAGAGATATCATCAACAGAACGACGATTGGCCAAAGGTACGGTCGGAGATCCTCGAAGGCTCGTTTGAGCATGAGGAGACCTCAACCCCAGTCTAGCAAGTCTGTCGAATAAACCCCGTGATAATGCAACTCGTTCAGTCCATTGATCAAATGCTCAATCTCTTCGCGAGGTCTAGTGGGTTGAATTATCCTAAAAGGACTGGATCCTAGCCCGCTTCGTCACATGAAGAGGGCATCGCACCGTAAGCGCATTTTAGGTCGGACTAGGGGCTACGGCTAGGTCTGCTTGAGGATGTGGGGCTAACTTGTAGCTGTCACTGTCACGGTAGAGGTGTGCGTCAATGAGCCGCTGGTGGCGGTCACCGTGATCGTGTACGTGCCTGTTTGCGTGCTGCGTGTTGTTGAAACAGTGAGGGTTGAAGTGGAATAAGGGCCGACCGAGGAGGGCAGAGAGATTGCGGGACCATGGCGTGTAACGGGTGCGATGGTTGCGGTTAGGTAGACAGTATTGTTGAAGCCGTTTGTTCCTGTTACCTGTATCGTGAACGTTGTGGTGGAGCCTTTTCTGACGGTTTGGGAGGATGGGCTGAGCGCGATTGTAAAGTCTGGGGATGGAGTGATCTTGAATGACACGATTACGGAGTGTGAAAGGCTGCCGCTGTTTCCATAGACTGTGACATTTCCATAGCCTCCCTGGGTCCCGCCAAAGATTGAGACGGTTGCGGTGGCGGTTCCATTAGGAACGAGATTAACACTTGTAGGATCGATAGACCAAGCGCTACATGCAGGTGATGGACAGAGAGGAGACGGAGACGTGTAAAGGTTCACGGTTCCGCTGAAACCGTTGAGGCTTGTAAGAGTGATTGTCGATTTGCCCGTGGTACCTGCGGGAACATTCAGACTGCTAGGGTTGGCGGTCATTGTAAAGTCCGGAGCTCGAGGGGACGAGACCACGGTAAACGTTACGTTGACACTGTGTGATATGCTGCCGCTCGTTCCGGTCACTTTCACGACCCAGTTGGTGGGCGGAGTGCCGGTTGTGGTGTAGAAGGTGAGGATCGAGGTAGCAGTTCCACCGGGTGGGAGGTCGACGCCGGATGGGCTGATTCCCCAACTTGGGCACGAGGCGCAGAGTGGTGGAGGTGACGTTGTGAGCTTAACGGTTCCATTGAAACTGTTGATGCTGGTCAGTACGATCTGGGACTTGCCTGTAGACCCTGCGACGACTGTTTGGCTCGACGGATTGGCTGAGATTGTGAAATCCGGAGAGCCCGAGGCCACGACTGTGAATGTGACGGGTGCTGAGTGGGAGAGGCTGCCACTGGTGCCGGTCACGGCTACATTGTAGGTGGCCAGGGGTGTCTGTGGGGAAGTGTAGATGGTGAAGCCAGCTGTGGCGTTCTGGTTCGCGGCTAATTGGACGACTGTCGGGCTTATTGTGTACTGTGGGCAGCCAATTGCCAAGCATGACACTGGCGGGCTCAGGGTCACATTTCCTTGAAAACCGTTAACGCTCGTCAGGAGGATTATGGATTTCCCGGCGGAGCCTTGTGGGATAGTGAGCGTGTTTGGATGGGCGCTCATAGTAAAGTCTGGTGCTGTCGCGGCTGACGTCACAGCGGCCAAACTGCTTGATGGAACCGCGAAGACTAATCCCGTCAATAGAACGACAAGGAGAAACAATTTCATTAGGATTCTCAAGAATTACACCTATGGCACGGCAGAGCTACGCGTAGCGTTTTTTGCGGTTAAATGTTTCGGTCAGTGACCCAATACAGTTCCTTACCAGCACACACTGGAGAAGTGACGTGCTTCAGTTCGGCGGCACTAGCGTATTTGCCTCTACGAGCGTCGGGGCACCGCTCAGAAGCCTGTCAAATAGTGCTCTTGACAGAACATCATGTCCAGTTAACTTCCAAACCTGCCTAGAAACCTGTCTACACCCTCCATGGCAGTAACGCCCAGACCAGAAACTTCTCATAGTTTGAAATCAAAGATCTTCCTCTAACGCGCACTCCCATCCTCAACCCGGACCTGCGGATGTAAGAAGTCGCCGATTTGGCGAATTTGCTATCGGCAGATGGCTTCAGATAGCGTCATATCCGCAAGTATTTATTAGGAATCCGACTGAGCCTACGTAGGTGCCCATCTACTGATGACGGGGACTAGGAAAAGGGTGTGATTCTTGAAAGGAACACCCATACTCTTCGTGCTAATTCTGTTACTCGGAGGCTCATTCTCTTTTCCATCATTAACTCACGCGAGCAATCCCAGCACAACGCCGATGATTGACGGATCATCCCTTCAAGGCTGCAGTCACTTCACGAACTCATGTTCCACCCTGTTCAGCACTATCCGTTCCAATGACATTGTAATTGTATACGCGTTTGAAACCCTCGATCTTCAAACCAGTTGTTCCTTCTCTGTCCAGGACACTGCAGGACTTTCTTGGGAGATGAGGGCTACCGTATCGGGCAGAAATGATGGAACGACCGGGAGCGACAGAGACCAGATCGCGGAATTCTGGGCGAGGAGCCCAAGCCTATTATCCTCCGACAACGTCACCGAGTCCATACTGGGCTGTGCCAGCTACGAATATGGTGGCGAGTACAATGGACTCATGGTCTTCGGAATAAGTGGTGCGAACTTCCAGGATCCCTTCGATCCTAGCGGTTCCGTGGCCGCGTCGGTCAGCGGCCTCAATGGCACACCGGCCGCCCTAATATCAACTAGCAATCCGAGTGACATGATACTAGGAGTCGCCCTGCAGAGCACCTATGGAGTATTGAGCGCCGGGTCGGGGTTCACTCTCATCAGTACAGGCGGCGGGTACTCGGTCTCCGAATACGCAGTTGTCAACTCGCCTGTTACGAACTTCCCGGTGACGTTCGGTGATGGTGCAAACTGGTACTGGGAAGTCATAGCAGACGCGGTTCAAGCAGCGAACACAACACCAGATTTCGGTCTCAGCGCGAGTCCCAGCAGCCTCACCGTCACCGCCGGTTCCTCTGGAACATCCACCGTCACCGTGACTAGTTTCAACAACTTCACCGGCACAGTCAGTTTGCAGGCGACCGTAACCCCGGCTGGACCAAGTCTAAGCCTCGATCCATCCAGTGTCCCCGTTTCCTCTGGCGGGTCTGGAAGCTCTGTTCTGACCGTCTCAACCACGAACGCTACTGCGCCAGGCTTCTACAAGCTCACCGTAACTGGCACAAGTGGCTCAAGTTCACACACGACCGCGATCCTTGTAACCATTGTCTCCCCGGCGGCCGGCTCGCTTGGCATTGACGCCTCAGCTGAAGCGGGATGTGGTCATGATACCAACTCCTGCTCAGCGACGTTCAGCACACTGCACGGATATGACCTGATCATCGTCTACGCGATCGAAAGTCTTGATCTTCAGACAAGCTGCAACTTCTCTGTCACTGATACTGCCGGGCTGTATTGGACATTGAGAGGAAGTGCTTCCGGCAGAAACGACGGGTCGACGGGGAGCGATAGAGATCAGATAGCGGAGTTCTGGGCCGCGAGTCCCAGCGTGCTTTCTTCCGATATTATTACCGAGTCGATTTCAGGGTGTGCGAGTATCGAATATGGAGGGGAGTACAACGACTTGATAGTTGTCGCCGTAAGCGGAGCCAATCTTAGCAATCCCTTCGATCCGAACAATTCGCTCCCAGGATCCGCGAACGGATATAGCAACACACCTTCAATGACGCTATCGACTAGCAACAGCCAAGATATGATAATCAGCGCCGCGCAACAGACGAGCTACGGAACCCTGACTCCGGGACCCGGGTTTACACAAATATTCTTGAATGGAGCAGGGTTAGCAGTAGAATACCAGACTGCCAATTCACCACAAACAAACCTCACAGTAACGTATGTTGACGATACGACCTGGTACTGGGAAATTATAGGAGACGCGGTGCAGGCAGCGAGTACCACACCCGACTTCACTCTCACTACGAGTCCTAGCAGTCTCACCGTCACCGCCGGTTCCTCTGGAACATCCACCGTCACCGTGACTAGTTTCAACAACTTCACCGGCACAGTCGACTTGCAGGCGACCGTAACCCCGGCTGGTCCAAGCCTAAGCCTGAACCCGTCGAGTGTACCAGTTCCCCCTAGCGGATCTGAAAGTTCTGTTCTAACGGTCTCAACGACCAACGCTACATCAGCAGGCTCCTACAGAATCACGGTAGCCGGCACAAGTGGTTCGAGTTCACACTCGACCACGATCATTGTCATGGTTGTCTCCCCTGCGCCCGGCCCATTCGGCATCGACGCCTCAGCGGTGGCAGGATGCGGTCATAATACCAACTCCTGCTCAACGACGTTCAGCACGTTGCACGGATATGACCTGATCATCGTCTATACGATGGAAAGTCTTGATCTTCAGACAAGCTGCAACTTCTCCGTCAATGATACTGCGGGGTTATACTGGACATTGAGAGGAAGCGTCTCCGGCAGAAACGACGGGACAACAGGAACTGACCGAGACCAGATTGCAGAGTTCTGGGCCGCAAGTCCCAGCGTGCTTTCTAGCGACATTATTACCGAGTCGATTTCAGGCTGCGCGAGCCTCGAATACGGAGGCGAGTACAATAGCCTACTGGTTGTCGCTATTGCCGGGGCCGACCTTAGCAGTCCCTTCGACCCTTACGTCTCTCTGCCGGCATCTGCCAGCGGATACAGCAACGCACCCACGCTGACTTTATCGACCGGTAACAGTCAGGATCTGATAATTAGCGCTGGGCAGCAGTCGAGCTTTGGAACACTAACTCCGGGACCTGGGTTCACGCAGATATTCTCGAGTGGACCGGGAGGGTCAGCAGAGGAATATCAGATTGTCAACGCGCCGCAAACAAACTTGACAGTAACGTATGTTGACGATGAGACCTGGTACTGGGAGATTATGAGTGATGCGGTGCAGGTTGCTCCGGCTGACCCGCAGGTTCAGCAAACCGCGACTTTTGGCGGGGTTACTGTATCGCTCTCGGGGAACTTTATCATAAACACAACCGGCAAGACGGTGACTGGAACAATATCGGTCACTGCGACAAACAGTACGACCGGGCAGACCTTGTTCTCAAAGACCTTCACCGTATCACTAGGCTATGGGTCAAGATCAACGGCGCGGTTCGTGCTCTCAGTACCTACGGGCAGCTCCTGGCTGGGAGCCACATGTAGCATTAATGCCTCCGCTGACACAGCCAGCTGCATGGTCTCTCGAGACCCTGATGTAGACCATAATGGAATGATCAACTTGCTCGACGTGTCCCAGGTCTTTCTCGCGTACGGTTCGTCGGAGGGAGATGCTAGATACAATCCCGCACTTGACCTGTACGGGTATGGCACAGTCAATCTAATTGATGCATCACTAGCAGCCATCGATTACGGGCTGCCAGTTTTCAGCTAGCCTCTCGAATCCCCCCACTTCTTGAATTCGCGTTGCTCAGGTATCTATTTTAGCAACGTAGGCGCGTCATTCCATCCGAGAGCATGGGAAAGAAGGAAGCGCCGACGGAGCCGAAGAAGCAGAGCGAGGTTGCGAAGGCTGCGAAGGGATTCTTCTATGGTATGGCTCTACACGGAATGGTGACCTACGCGTTGAGGCTGAGAATGCACATGGAGAACTTGTTCATGCTTATCACTATGGGCGACATGCTTGGGATACCGGTACTGCCGCCCTACTACAGTCTTAGGCTCCTTCCCTACGCGGTCCCGTCTTTGAAGACGTGGAAGCAGACACTGCTTAGGGATCGCGACATTACCGACTCATTGTACTAGGGGCGTCAAAGGCGGCGGTGAGCGTTGCGGTCAAGGCAGGGATGGCCGAATACTTTGCATCCAATCCCGATGTCAAGTACATTCTCTTCGGTGGCAAAGGGGGGCTCGGCAAAACAACTCTCTCGGCGGCGACCGCCTATTGGCTAGCGAGTAGGGAAAAGAGGGTCTGCGTCTTTTCAACTGATCCCCAAGCCAGCCTCTCGGATATTTTCGAGAGAAAGGTCTTCGGCCAGGGAGAGGTCGAGCTTGCTGCGAACCTCTATGCTGTTGAAATAGATGCGGATCGTAGAATTGCGGAGTATCAGGAGGAGATTCGGAAGAAGATCAAGGACATGTACAAGATGGAGACGATTCCCGAGGAAGTGGAAGACTACATCAACTCCTCGGCCGCTGAGCCGGCGATGGCGGAATCAGCTACGTTCGATGCCATGGTTGAGCTGATGACTGCAGGCAAGTTCGACTATTACGTGTTCGATATGATGCCGCACGGACACGCTATAAGATTCCTGGGCATGGCCGACATTCTGGACCAGTGGGTCGAGAAGATTGTCAGCGTGAGGAAAAAGGCCGGGGAGTATGGGGAGGCCGCAACGGTGATGGGTAGCAAGGGAAGTCTTGCCCAGGAAGATCTTGTCCTGAAAGAGCTTGAGTACATCAGAGGACGTCTAGACTTTGTCAGCACCATGGTCCGCGATAGAAAACATACCGCGTTCTTCTATGTGCTCATTCCGGAACTGATGCCGATACTCGACACACGAAAAGCACTGGAGATGTTCCGCGAGTTCAACGTGACTGTGAGTGGAGTCGTCGTGAACCAGGTATATCCTAAAGAGTTGAAGGACCAGCCGGATGTTCCGGTCTTTTTGAAGAACAAGATATCCTCCCAGCAAGAATACGTAAAACAGATCCAGAGCGAGTTCGGGAGCCTCATCAAAGGAATTGTGCCAATGCTTGACCGAGAGCCGAAGGGTATGAAGATGATATCGAATGTAGCAGACATACTCTACGGATCATAACCGGCCATGGAGACAACGAAACTGGGCCTGCCCTTCCCTTCTTTCATAGCCGGAAAGAAGGACTTGAAATATCTCTTCTTCGGCGGGAAGGGAGGAGTTGGAAAGACAGCAGTAGCCGGTGCAACGGCCTATTATCTCTCGGAATCGCTTGGAAGGAAAACACTGATCTCCTCCACTAATCCTGTCCACAGCCTCTCTAGCCTGTTTGGCCAGGATCTCTGGAAGAAGGGGACCCAGAAAGTTGAAGGAACAAGGAACCTCTACGCCGACGAGATCGACATTTCCTCAACCATAGAGAGATACAAGGGTGAGATCAAGGATCGGCTCGTCCAATTTCTGAAGTTCGCAGATATTCCTGTGGATGTTGAGCCTTTTATCGAGATCGCTACGACAAATCCTTCATTCGAGGAGTCGGCGATGTTCGATGACATGGTTGACTTGATGCTGAACGAAAAGTATGACGCGTACGTTTTCGACACGGCACCGGTCGCGCACACGTATAGGCTGCTGGGTATGTCCAAGGTCTACAACCTCTGGCTCAACAAGATGATCAAGAGCCGTGAAGAGTCCATGTCTCTGCGGGCAAAACTTTCTTTCCGGAAAGAGAAGATAGTTCAGGAGCTGAAAAAGGACCCGCTTCTAATCTCGCTAGCCGGAACCAAGAAGAAGACAGAGGAGGCCAGAAAACTACTCACCGACTCGGAAAGGACCGCGTTCTTTTTTGTGACCTTGCCACTCGCCCTCCCTATCGCGGTGATTGAACGGTTCATTACTTGGGTCCAAGCCTTCCAGATTCCTATTGGAGGAGTAATCGTTAACGAAGTTATTCCAACGGTTACCTCCGAAAAACTGTCTCCCTATGTCGCGAACCGGACGAATGAACAGGCGGGATACTTGAAACTGGCCGAACAGAAGTTTCCGGGAATGATAAGAGCTGTGCTGCCTTTGTTCGAGAGGGAGGTTAACGGCGTGGATATGGTTTCTAAGATGGCTCAAAGCCTGTCTTTAGACTCGGAAACGAGAATCTAAACGGTTTTACTCCTATTATGCTTTATAAAGCCTCAAACTACCAGCTACTCTTATATTTTCGGCGACTAGCTCCGCTACGTGATCTCGATTGTATGAATCGCTCATAGTAATGCTGAGCGGTATCATCGTCTATAGCGTCGTCTATCAGTTCTATGTGAAATGGTTCGACCGGAGCGTGGTGCAGTCTGATCCCAAGCGTCCGACGCCAGCCCATACGTACATGGATGGTGTCGAGTTCTTTCCATCAAACAAGTATGTTATGCTGGGCTGGCACTGGAAGAGCATCGCCGCACTCGGACCAGTGACAGGGCCCGCCTTAGCAATAGTCTGGGGGTGGTTGCCCGGGTTTCTCTGGATACTGATCGGAAATTCGTTGTTGGGCTGGTTGCACGACTACAATTCGATGGTTTCATCGGTAAGAAACGAGGGCGCATCTCTTGGACCTTTAACGTACCAGCTAATAGGAACTAGGGCTCGAAAGGTCCTTGTCGCCTTTCTAGCGTTCTACTCTATCCTCATATTCGCAGCTTTCCTGGGTGCGCTTCTTCCTGTGGTCAAGGGCACGGGCGCGGGAGGTGCGGCCGCGATGGTATCGTTCCTTCTGATCGCAACAATAGGAGCCGTGTCTGGCTTCGCAATATTCAGGGCCAAGATCAATGTTGTTGCGGTTACCGGAATTTCTCTAGCAGCAGTCGCTCTATCCGTTTTTCTCAGCCAGGTCGTGTTTGGAACGGTGATCAACTCAGCCTTCGTCTCCGCCGTACCCGATGTACAGTTGCAAGAGGATATCCTCTTGTTCGCCATGCTAGGATTCAGTTTTCTCGGAGCGGTCTTGCCGCTCTGGAGTTTTGCAATGCCGATAAACTATCTGGGATTCTATGTGGCCTACTTCGTGATCGCGGCAATCATAGGAAGCTCGTTCGTTGCGCCTCAGACTTTTGCTCAGCCTCTCTTCACCAACTGGTTCGCGCCCGTCTCGATAGGCGCCGGGTCCGGGCTGATCAGTACGATATCGTTTCCTCTATGGCCTCTTCTCTTTGTAACTATAGCCTGCGGTGCGTGCTCAGGTTGGCACGGCCTGATTGGTTCGTCTCTTTCATCCAAGCAGCTGGACAATGAGGCAGACGCTCACTTCGTTGGTGGAGGTGGTATGCTGCTTGAGGGGATTCTAGGGCTGACATCAGTGGTGGCGGTTGGGGCCCTTACGTCGACGAAAGGTGGTGCTCTATCGCTCTATGTGAATGGCGGAGCCAAGTATCTTAGCAACCTGCTAATCCCATCAGCCGCATCGACCGCGATCATGGCCCTGATGGTTCTGATACTAGGGCTCACGCTGACCCAGCTAGCCCTCCGGTTTGCGAGGCTAGCTATCTCAGAGATGGTCGGACGGCGTTTTCTCAAGAACATCTACGTCACCTCGATTGTCGTGTCGATAATCACATTCTTGCTTACGAGCACGAGGTTCAGTGCGCCTTGGGGTTTCATCTGGACCCTGTTTGGTGGCTCCAACCAACTCCTCGCCGGCGTAACACTCCTTGTCACCACACTATGGCTCGCAAAGATCCGAAGGACAACATTGTTGACGGGTATACCGGCAGTATTCATGCTAGGCACAACCATCGTTGCGCTAGGCTATACTGCCTATGCCACGCTCGACATTGCTATGACGACGAGCACACCATTGAAGATCTACGGAAACGCGATTGCGGGCGGAATCGCGATAATACTGACGATTCTTGGCATAGTGCTGTCATATGATGGTTTCCGCGCCTATCGGCGGATCAGAGTCGGGGCGGTCAGCGCGCCATCCATGATTCCGGGATCAGTGCTCGCCAAGTCTACCAAAGCGGAGACGCCGCAACCAAGCCTCACTAACGAGTTCGCTGAAAAGTAGATAGCATCATGTAGGGTGCCGGCCTCCTAGTCACTGGTCTTGGCCTTCGTCTTCTCAGATATCGAAGTTGTCGCGGCTCTAGCCACTATCCTCGTCGTCGTCTACTTTCTCGGGACCTACTACAAGCACAGGACTCTCAAGCAATACGCTCACTGGTTCGAAGAGAGATTCTCCCCGAAGGCCAGGGTGAAGTTTGCATCGTTCGGGCATGCAGGTCTCAGAATAAAGTGTGAAATGAACAGTTCATCTGACGGGTTCAAGGAGCTAGAGTTCGCCTTAACGTTAGGCGCTAGAGAGAATCTGATCTACTACCCCTACGCGTTGATCACAAGGGATTCTGACAGGCTGAACTGCTGGGCTACCCTGACCGACCCAGTAAAGTTCCAGGTTGAGATTACGAGGCTGAAGAAGAAGGTGAAGCTCACCTGGGAGACGGCTGGCATTGAAGAAGTCAAGATCCCGCAACTTAGCGAGCTGGGGTACACGGTCTACTCGAAGGGTGTCGATTTCGCGAACCAACTGGTCGCACGGAGTGGTTTGGTTGCGAGATTGAAAGATATGAACACCGTTGATTCTCTGATGCTTGAGGAAGAACCGTCGAGGCTCCACCTCGTGGCCAGGCTGCACATCGACGAGCTGGCTAAGACAATTGATCTTATCTCTCTGATTGGACGATTGATCTAGTGAGAAACTCGGGTCGAGGCTATACGGCCGGAGCGCTCCAACGCGTCGAGTATCGTCGCTCTTAGCTCTTCGTAGCCCGGAAATTTGTTGAAGACCTTGTTCCCTTGAATCAAGATGCATGGAGTCCTCAAGATTCGGTGCCTGATCGATAACCAGACTCCTTGCGGGGACGCCGAGTCCACCGGATCGAGTACTACTGACCCGCCGAACTCTGTCTTCAGCTTCTGTGCTATCTCAGAGAGCTGGAAATATTGTTTCTTGACATCCTCCGGGTAGTCTTCCAGCTGTTCCGAATAAGGAGCCATGCCGGTCGCGTGCATGATCTCCATACAGTGCTGGCAGTGAGCGAACAGAGTGGGCATGA
>Ga0209057_1003066_pt1 | contig 12498 bp, 8 predicted proteins | sample GraSoiAngelo_146_FD_185903 | JGI IMG/M metagenome (GOLD analysis project Ga0209057, IMG submission 185903) | Grasslands soil microbial communities from the Angelo Coastal Reserve, California, USA - 14_1009_05_30cm (SPAdes) (version 2) | ecosystem: Environmental > Terrestrial > Soil > Grasslands ... | reverse complement strand
CAATCCCTCGAGTGACGGAAATGTCGCTCTCTTTTGGGGTCAGAATTCCAATAACGGTCCGCATCTGGTTCTTCCAGGGAACAACACCTGGCGAGTTGGTTTCTGGGGTGGCGCGGCTGCTGATGGCGGCTCAGTTGACCTGAACACTTGGCAGCACGTAGTAGGGACTTTCGATGGCTCGAATCTGAGACTTTATAAGAACGGATCGCTGATTAGTGGGCCTAATTCGGCGTCGCCTGCTAGTGCTGCTGGCCCAGTCGCCGACATAGGCTCTTTTTTTGGTGCTTTTTGTTGGAATGGTAACATAGACGAAGTGCATATTTCCACCGTGGCGCGTTCTGCTGCTTGGATTACTGCCGAATACAACAATCAAAACTCCCCCGGCACCTTCATCACAATGGGAACTGAGTCGTGTCCATCGACAACGCCTACGCCTACAGCAACCCCAACGCCCACGGCAACACCGACCGCGACTCCTACAGCTACGCCGGCGCCCACACCCACACCAACTCCGACTCCGCCCCCACCGACACCTACACCAACTGCAACACCGACACCAACTCCAACGGCGACACCTACACCTACGCCAACTCCCACTCCAACTCCAACTGCAACTCCAACACCTACTCCAACGGCGACACCTACACCAACTGCAACACCGACACCAACTCCTACGGCGACACCTACACCTACGCCAACTCCCACTCCAACTCCAACTGCAACTCCGACACCAACTCCAACGGCGACACCTACACCTACGCCAACTCCCACTCCAACTCCAACTGCAACTCCGACACCAACTCCAACACCTACTCCTACCCCGGTTCCTACGCCTGCAGCCCCAAGCAACCTTGTGGCTACGGCAATATCAAGAAACGAGATTGACCTGACGTGGTCTGATAACTCAACAAACGAGACAGGGTTTTCCATTGAACGCTGCAAGGGCGGACAGTGCAGCAACTTCAGACCACTTATCAACGTTGGGCCTAATACAACTTCTTTCCAGGATACCGGCCTGACCAAAAACACAACTTACAAATACAGAGTCCGGGCATTTAACGATTCCGGTTACTCTAGTTACTCCAACGTTGCAGAGGCTCACACCCCGGGACACTAATAACATGAAAACAGTTCTGATAGCATTCATAGCGTTAGGATGCAACGCTTCAATTACAAGGTCTTCCTGCGGGATATGTCGGCTCTTGTACCACCACAACCATCACCGTTACCGCTCGATGAAATTCGCGATCAGGTTTTGGCTTTTTTCATATGCGCTAAGCCTCGCCGCGCCGGCGCGGGATCACACTCAGGGCGCGTGGCTACAAAGTGCAGGAAATCCACGACGGGGATCGTTCTGTCCGAGCCGACTGGCCCTGGGAGTGGTGGGGACTTGAGCCGCTCAACCGAAAGAGGCAGGATTGGCAAACCCGTTATGCCGCCGCGTTCCGGATTGGTAATCCAGAACGCCCGTAGAAAACACCGACCGTCCCTGCGGTTTCCAAGATAGCTTGCAAGCTAAAACTGACGCAGTAATATCGACGGACTTTTGAAAGCTTTATTTTCCATTTCTTCGCTTATCGTTGCAGGTTTGTTGGGCGCAATTGTTCCGACAAACGCGCAGGTCAACGTTACCCAGTATCACAACCATAGTTCACGTGATGGCCTTTACATCGATTCGGCCTTCACCCAATCGGCTGCCGCTAACCTGACGCGGGACTTAAACTTCAACGGGACGATCGTAGGCAACGTTTACGCGCAGCCGCTTTACATCGAGGGCGGTCCAAGCGGCCCAATGGTCATTGCGGTCACCGAATCGAATAACGTGTATGCGCTCAACGCAGTGAACGGCACCATTATCTGGCAGCGAAATGTGGGCGCTCCGGTGCCCACAGCCGATCTCCATTGCACCAATGTCGGTTCCATGGGCATCATCGGCACGCCAGTTGTCGATCTTGCTTCGCGCGCGCTGTTTTTGGACGCAATGGTTACACCCGATGGCGGCGCGACCATCAAACATTACATCATTTCGCTTAACGTGGACACGGGCGCCATCAACCCAGGCTGGCCGGTGGACGTGGCGCTGACGGCTCAATACAACGGCACGACCTTCACTGCAGCGATCCAACAGCAACGAGCTGCGCTCGGCATCGTGGGCAACATTCTTTATGTTGGATATGGGAGCATGGGGGATTGCGGCCTGTTTCATGGCTGGCTGGTGGGCGTGCCGATAAATAATCCAGCCAGCGTAACAGCATGGGCCGCGGGCACCACTAACGGTACCTTCGGCGGCGCCATATGGGGAGTTGGCGGCGTGGCCAGTGATGGCACGAATCCATTCGTTACGACTGGTAACACTTACAACACTGGAGGGGTCTGGAGCGGGGGCGAAGCAGTGATTCGTTTTCAACCGGGCCCGATCTTTAGCGGTAATTCCAGCGATTACTGGGCGCCAACCAATTGGCTCCAACTCGACACTGACGACCTGGATTTGGGTGGCTCCGGCCCGTTGCTGGTGGACGTGCCGGGGGCGACACCTTCCCATCTCGTGGTTGCACTGGGGAAAGATGGTAATGCCTACTTGCTTAATCGGGACAACTTGGGCGGCATCAGTGCGGCGGTAGCCTCCTTCAATGTTACCCCTCAAGCGATCATCCAGGGGGCGGCCACCTACCGTACTAACCAGGGAACGTATGTTGCTTGTCGCGCTAGCCGATTAGAGCTCTCGACTTTACGCATTACAGCAACCAATCCACCAAATATCGCCGGCGCATGGAGTATAAACCGGACCGGGCTCGGTTGCGGCTCGCCTTTTGTGACCTCTACGGACGGCACTAATAACATGATCGTCTGGACCATAGGCACAGGCGGCGAAGGCGACCTAGGTGACCAGCGCTTACATGGGTACGACGGAGATACTGGGGCTGTTGTTTATGCCGGTGGCGGCACCAACGAGACAATGGCGGGCACGCATTCCTACAGCACTACCGGCATTGTCGCCAGCGGGCGCATCTATGTTGCCGCGGCCAACAAAGTCTATGCTTTTAAGCTGCCGGGAGGAACGCCTACTCCAACGCCGACTCCTACGGCGACACCTACGCCAACACCTACGCCGACCCCACGACCGACACCGACGCCAACTCCTACACCAACTTCAACACCGACACCGACTCCTACGGCGACGCCTATACCGACGCCAACAGCAACTCCATCTGGGAATACATGCCAGCGGCAAATGACGGTGAATCATACTTTTGTTCCAAGCACGCAGTCCAATTTCGCGGTTCTGGTCAGCGTGACCGATGCGACGCTGAGGACAGTTTCAAACGGCGGTCACGTAGCTAACCCCAATGGATATGACATCGGGTTTTATACGGATTCTTCCGGATCGACAAAATTGAAATGGGAGATAGATTCGTACAACCCGTCGACGGGACAGCTTATCGCATGGGTAAAAATCCCCACTCTGTCGAGTACGACAGACACCTCATTCTATCTATTCTATGGGGACCCATCGATCACGACCGACCAATCTGACCCACTCAACACATGGGATTCCAGTTTCAAGGCCGTTTACCATCTTGGCAACGGAACAACCCTTACCGCAACCGATTCTACGGGTGGCAACAACGGGACGTTAGTTAACAGTCCTACGGCGACTGCCGGAAAGATTTATGGGGCGGCTCATTTTGTATCAACCAGCGGCCAGACCATAGGCCTGGCTAATCCAGGCGACTTTCCCGTTACGACGGCGTGGACAATGGAGGGATGGTTCAATCCCTCGAGTGACGGAAATGTCGCTCTCTTTTGGGGTCAGAATTCCAATAACGGTCCGCATCTGGTTCTTCCAGGGAACAACACCTGGCGAGTTGGTTTCTGGGGTGGCGCGGCTGCTGATGGCAGCTCAGTTGACCTGAACACTTGGCAGCACGTAGTAGGGACTTTCGATGGCTCGAATCTGAGACTTTATAAGAACGGATCGCTGATTAGTGGGCCTAGTCCGGCGTCGCCTGCTAGTGCTGCTGGCCCGGTCGCCGAGATAGGCTCTTTTTTTGGTGCTTTTTGTTGGAATGGTAACATAGACGAAGTGCATATTTCCACCATGGCGCGTTCTGCTGCTTGGATTACTGCCGAATACAACAATCAAAACTCCCCTGGCACCTTCATCACGATGAGAAGCGAGTCGTGTCCATCGGCAACGCCAACTCCTACCGCAACGCCGACCCCGACTGTGACTCCCACCGTTACGCCAACTCCAACGGCAACGCCAACACCGAGTCCGACTGCAACCGCAACCCCGACATCGACGCCGATTTCTCAGTGCACTGTTCCTAATTTCATTGGCGCCCGGTTGAATCAGGCTCAGTCAATTTGGAACAACGCGGGATTCACAACCAGGGTTACAACGGTCGGCCCAATGGGCCATCAGATCACGTCGCAAGGTCTTCCTGCGGGATATGTCGGCTCTTGTACCACCACAACGATCAGCGTTACCGCTCGATGATTCGCGATCAGGTTTTGGCTTTTTTCATATGGGCTAAGCCTCGCCGCGCCGGCGCGGGATTACACTCAGGGCGCGTGGCTAAAAAGTGCAGGGTTTACAAACGATGGACCTTTCATGGACCGGGGCGACTTCGAACAGCATCGACATTTACCGCAATAACGTGTTAATTGTTAGAGTTCCAAACAACGGTTGCTACGCTGATCATCCCAATTGCCGTGGCCATGCCACCTATATCTACAAGTATGCGAGGCGGGCACAGGTAACTGCTCTAATCAAGTTACTGTGACTTTTGGAGATTCGGGACCCACTCTTAAGCAGGAATTCGCACAGTCGATCGAAACCTTAGGACCAAACTAGTCGTGTACGACTAGAGAAAGATAATCCCGGTCGCGTTCTTGGAGGCGCACTACGACTGTTAGAACGTCGGTGGCAAGTTGGCGACGCGGGAAAATGCTACGTCCGAAGAAATACGGATGATGATTGTACGGTAGCTCCCGTTTCGAGTGCGAAACCTCATGCAAATAAGTGACAAGAGCCAGTTGGATCTTGTCGGCACAGGGTTGCTGATCAACGCGCACGAGGGCAAATGCGACCGGCTGAGCCTGGAGGCAATAGTGCCTTCGCTCATATTTCTCGTGTTCGTCGCAAGGGCGGCGGCGACGGCGCCGGCTTATCCTCTGAAAGCAAGCGCTAACGGCCGTTATGCGGTGGACAACAATAATGTTCCCTTTTTGATAATCGGTGATGCGCCGCACTCGATACTCGCCAACCTGAACAATGCGGACGCGACCAGCTATCTCACCAATCGTGGAAGCAACGGATTCAACGCACTCTGGATTGAGCTTCTGTGCGACGGCTACACCGGGGGCGTGGGTAGAGAAGGGTCTGCTAACTATGGGCGTGATGTTAACGGCAAGAATCCTTTCACGAGTACATTGACCGGTGGGTACTACGATCTGACGACGCCCAACCCACCTTACTGGTCCCACGTGGATTACATCGTCCAGACTGCGGGCACGAACGGGTTGCAGTGTGTGTTCACCCCCTTGGATCAAGGCGGCTGGACGCAGACATCGCTTCGCAATGGAACGAACCGTTGCTACCAATACGGTCAGTTTCTTGGAAACCGTTACAAGAATTCACCAAACATAATCTGGAATCTAGGGAACGATTTTCAGAACTGGGCAACGCAGCAGAACGACGCTGTGATTCTCGCCATCGCAAATGGCATCAAGAGCGTGGACACCAACCACCTAACGACCATTGAGCTCAATTCTCCGGTCAGCGAATCTCAGGATGACCCAAATTGGATTTCGCGCATCACGGCTAATGGCGTTTACACTTATTATCCGACGTATCACGAAGCGCTAGTGGCGTACAACAAGCCCAATGTCATGCCGGTTCTCTTTTTGGAGGAACACTATGAGCTTGAGAACGTCGGCGGCGAGTTCGGGACGCCGAATGTCCTGCGCCGTCAGGAATACTGGTCTTTGACCTCCGGTGCTTTGGCCGGTCACATGTACGGCAACCATTACACATGGACTTTCACGAGCGGTTGGCGGTCTCACCTAAGGACGATAGGTATGAAGCAGTTCATCAATTTCATCTTCTCTTCGTGGACTCTCCCGAGCGGTTGGCAGTCTCACCTGAACACGACGGGAATGCAGCAATTAATGTATTTTAAGAACTTCTTCTCCTCGCGCAGCTGGTACAACCTGGTCCCGGATCAATCCCACACGCTTCTGACGGCGGGCTATGGCACTTACACGACTCGCGGCAACGTCAGCAACAGCGACTACGCGACTGCAGCCAAGACGCCGGATGGCACGCTGGCAGTCATTTACACGCCCGTCAGACACACACTAAGTATCGCGCTGACCAATTTCAGCGGCTGCGTGACCGCACGTTGGTACGATCCGACTGCGAACACCTTTGCGGCCATTTCCGACTCGCCGTTCCCGAACACCGGAACGCACAGTTTTACGACTCCAGGCAACAATAGCGCCGGTGACGGCGATTGGGTGTTGCTGCTTGAGGCACCAGGAATGTAACCCACAAGGGATTGAGGGTCTCGGCGCAGCCCACTGCCCAGTTACCTCAGGCCCGGTTTGAACTAAAACTGCCCGCGAATTCCCTGGCCTTTAAGCACTGGCGCTCGTATCACTTAGGACGAACAAAGAAGAAATATTATTAGGCGTATTCTTGTAACTGGAACGGAAGGGTATCTGGGTTCGTTGTTAGCGCCGGAGTTACTCCGGCAAGGCTACGAAGTCATTGGCTTGGACACTGGCTTCTACAAAGGACGTACGTTCTATCGGGATGGCGGAGCGACGCCGCCGACGCTTGCGAAGGATATTCGTCACATCGCCGCCGAGGACCTGAAGGGCGTTGAGGCCGTCGTTCACATGGCTGAATTGTCCAATGATCCGGCTGGCCAACTGGCACCGGCCGTTACTTACGAAATCAACCACAAGGGTTCGGTGCATCTCGCTGAACTTGCCCGTAAGGCGGGAGTAAAGCGCTTCGTTTATATGTCCTCATGCAGCGTATACGGTGTCTCTGAAGGGGATGATGTGACTGAGGAGTCTTGCGTTAATCCGCGAACGGCTTACGCAATATGCAAGACCTTGGTTGAGCGCGACGTGAAACGCCTCGCCAGGAAGGGCTTCTCACCTACCTTCATGCGCAATGCCACTGCCTATGGCGCTTCGCCGCGAATGCGATTTGACATCGTATTGAACAATCTGGCCGGGTTGGCATGGACGACCAGGGAGATCAAGATGACCAGCGATGGGACACCTTGGCGGCCATTGGTTCATGGATTGGATATTGCGCGTGCGATTATCGCAGTGTTGCAGGCTCCCACCGAAGCAGTCCACAATGAAGTATTCAATGTTGGCGATACTTCTCAAAACTATCGCGTGCGCGAGATTGCGGAGGCAGTGCGCGAGGTGTTCCCTGACTGTAGTGTGAGTTTTGGAGCTCCCGGCCAGGATAATCGGAGCTACCGTGTGTCGTTCGAGAAGATTCGCAAGCATATGCCGGGTTTCGGATGCGCTTGGGACGCCCGCCGCGGAGCGAAACAACTTTTTGATCTGTTCAAGCGAATTGATATGACGAAAGACGTCTTTGAATACCGGACGTTTACGCGCCTCAAACAACTGGAATATTTGATACAGACGCAGCAGATCGATGCCCAGTTCTTCTGGACGAATGACGATAGGCGTAGCACTTGATGAGAGGAAGGTTTTCAATGACAGCGGAGACGGCTCAAACCAGAGAATTGTCCTTTGCGCGATAGGCATCTTCGACTTGCCTTAGATTTTCGCGAACTTCGCCCCGCAGTTCCCGGAGAAACGGAGGAGGAAACGTCGCCGATGGCGGATTCTTTGCAGCTTTATCGACGCGGGATCAAGATCCAACGGCTAAGATGACGAAAGCTCAAAACAAATATCATTCATGCTGAGGAAAGGCCTTTATCTTGTAATGTGCACGAGCCCCTTAAGCATGAGCGCCAAGCGTTTAAAATGGGAATGAGCCGGCTCATCGTGATCGCATGTTTCGCGGCTGCGGCGTGGGGTCATATCGTGGAGGGCAATCTCTCGGCAGCAACGGCAACACCTACGCCTACACCAAGAGCGACGCCGAGGCCTAAGCCTACACCACGGCCCCGTCCAACACCGGCGCCGCGCCCTACTCCTAGAACCACACCGACCCCAACCCCCACTGTGACGCCGACGGCCACCCCGACAGTGACTCCAACCGCAACACCCACGGCTACTCCGACAGCCACGCCGACTGCTACCCCTACACCTACAGCGACCCCAACCCCAACGCCAACAGCGACGGCGACGCCAACGCCGACACCTGCATTCGCAAGCGACAACTTTAACCGCCCTGATGGCGGATTAGGCGCAAACTGGACTGCCCCGCCGGCAGCCGAGCAGACACTTTCTATCGTCAGTAACCAAGTCGCTGCGAGCGTTGAGGGTTTTCATTGTTATGCGTTCTGGAATGCTAATTCATTCGATGGGGATCAATATTCACAAATCAAGGTCGTTACTGTAGGTGATTGGAATGGGGTTATCCTCAGAGCTAAAGCTGCGGTTGATGAGTTCTACCTGGGGATTGCCCGTGATAGTAATGGCTTTGATATTTACGCTCGGGACGGTTCCGGTTATCATCTATTGGCACATAACTCATCGACGGCTCAGGTTCCCGGAGATTTCCTACGACTAGAAGCGGTTGGTTCAGGCCCGGTTAATCTTACCTTGCGCTACAACGGCATAGCAATGCTGACCTATGCCGATTCGACGTATAATTTCACGGGCGGTAGTCCAGGGATAGGGATGTTCTCGCCAGGCACCAATTTGAGGTTTGACGACTGGGAGGGCGGGAACCTGGGCGCGGACACTCAACCCCCAAGTGCCCCTGGGGATCTTGTGGCGAGGGCATTGGGTGTGAGCCAAGTCAACTTGAGTTGGACCGCGTCAACGGATAACGTGGGAGTGACAGGCTATCTCGTGGAGCGGCAGGATCCTGGAAGCGCGAATTTTGTGCAGGTGGGGAGGAGCACCGGCACAAGCTACAACGACACGGGATTGGCAGCGGGTAGCAACTACAGTTATCGGGTGCGGGCAACGGATGCGGCACAGAACCTGGGTGACTATTCGGCGGTGGCGAGTGTGACGACGCAGGCGGGCGTTGCGGCTACTGATGATTTCAACCACGCGGATGGGGGACTCGGTTTGAACTGGGCGAAGCCGGTGCCGGCATCGGAACAAACTTTGGTGATCGCCAACAACGAGGTGACGCCGGACATCGAAGGCGCGCACTGTTACGCATATTGGATCGGGAACATGTTCAGCCAGGATCAGTATTCCCAGGTACGGATTAGCAATGTCGGGCCATGGAACGGCGTGATTGCCCGAGCCCAGCCCATCATCGACCGATTCTATATGGCCTTTGTATTTGGGCCCAACGACTACCGCCTCTATTTGCGGAAGGACGGGCTTTATTATGACCTGAGCAACGGCAATACGGAGACGTGGGTGGCTGGTGACATCATCCGATTGGAGGCATCAGGGTTGAACCCGGTTCAACTGACGTTGCTCCGAAACGGGAATCCGGTTTTAACTTATACGGACACGACAGAGAACCTAACTGGAGGGAGCCCGGGCATCGGGATCTATTTGCCATCCGGGGATCACCTGGCGATTGACGACTGGGAAGGTGGGAATCTCGGGATGTTCGGGATTCTGCTGCCGGAGACGCAGGAGCCCAGTATGCGCGGGAATCTTGTGGTCACGGCCTTAGGCGTGAGCCAAGTTAAGCTGAGTTGGACCGCGTCAACCGACAATGTCGGTGTGAAAAAGTATGAAGTGCAACGACAGGACCCTGGAAGCACGAGTTTCGTGCGCGTAGGAACGACTACAGGAACGAGCTATGCCGACACGGGATTGGCAGCGGGTAGCAACTACAGTTATCGGGTCTTGGTGAGGGATGCGAGGGGGAGCCAGAAAGAGTATTCGGGTGTGGCGAGCGTGACAACAGCTTCACCAACGATCGGTCCTCGTGCAGCACGATGACGAGGGGGACGAACCCCCGCGACCAACGGACAAACCATCGCTAACCGTTTGTTTATCTAGTATGTCATACGACGTGCACGAACGAAATCATACTATCAGCAACATGGCCCCGCGGCTGAACGCTCAACCAAGCACTTTGCGGAACCTCGGGACCTGCCGTTTCTGCGGGGCCGGGCTGCGACATACGTTTGTGGACCTCGGCATGTCTCCACCTTGTGAGGCTATTCTCGAACGCGCACAACTGAACCAGATGGAAGCCTTCTATCCGCTGCACGTGTTTGTCTGTGATCAATGCTTCTTGGTGCAGCTACAGGACCACGTGGCGCCGGAAGACATATTCACCGAGTACGCGTACTTCTCTTCCTACTCAGACAGCTGGTTGGCACACGCAAAAGCGTACACGAAGCTGATGATCGAACGTTTCAAGCTAAACGCCCAAAGCCAAATCGTGGAATTGGCCAGCAATGACGGTTATCTGCTTCAGTATTTCGTAGAGGCTGGTATCCCGGTCTTAGGCATTGAGCCAGCCGCGAACGTTGCCAAGGCTGCAATCGCCAAGGGGGTTCCCACACTGGTGAAATTTTTTAGCGCTGAACTGGGTGAAGAACTGGTGCGCGACGGCATGCACGCTGATCTCTTGGTCGGCAACAATGTGCTGGCACAAGTGCCTGATCTTCGGGGCTTCCTAAAGGGCATGAAAACCCTGTTGAAGCCGCAGGGAATAATCACGTTGGAGTTCCCCCATCTGATGCGGTTAATTGAGGAGAATCAGTTCGACACTATTTATCACGAACATTTCTCCTATTTTTCCTTCCTGACTGTGCAGAAGATTCTTGCGGAATTCGGCTTAACTGTCTTCGACGTGGAAGAACTGCGAACGCACGGCGGCTCATTGCGAATTTATGCGCGGCACGAGCAGGAGGATTCTCGGCCGGTGACTCTGCGCACCCAGGAACTTGCAGAACGAGAAGAGAAAGCCGGTTTCACGCGGCTGGAAACGTACTTTTCATTTGCAGAAAAGGTAAAAGAAACCAAGCGCAAGATTTTGGATTTTCTGATTCGCGTGAAGCGGGAAGGGAAATCGGTCGCTGGTTATGGTGCGCCCGGCAAAGGGAATACATTGCTCAATTACTGCGGCATTCGCAGCGACTTTCTCGATTACACGGTCGACCGAAACCCGTACAAGCACGGAAAATTCCTGGCCGGAACACACATTCCGGTATTTGATACCGGCAGAATTCGTGAAACGAAGCCCGATTACGTGCTAATCCTGCCTTGGAACCTGAAAAAGGAAATTAGCGAGCAGTTGTCCTATGTGCGCGAGTGGGGTGGCAAACTGGTGGTGCTGATTCCGGAGGTGGAGATCTATTAGTGCTTTTTCGGGAGACAAAGTTGCCGGGAGCTTTCGTCATCGAGTTACAAAAGCATGAAGATGAGCGGGGTTTCTTTGCGCGCGCATGGTGCCAAACGGAATTCGAAGCGCGCGGCCTGAATCCGCGAACCGTACAGTGCAACATCTCGTTCAACAAGCTGAAGGGCACGCTTCGTGGCATGCATTATCAGATTGCTCCCTGCGCCGAAGCAAAGCTTGTGCGCTGCACACGAGGGGCAATTTGCGACGTGATCATCGACCTCCGCCGTGAATCGCTAACTTACAAGCAGCATGTCTCGGAAATGTTAAGCAGCAACAATTACAAGGCGCTGTTCATTCCGGAAGGATTTGCGCACGGTTTTCAGACGCTTGAGGACGACTGCGAAGTATTCTATCAAATGTCAGAGTTTTATTCATCTGAGCATCAGCGCGGTCTACGCTACAACGATCCCGCATTCAGAATCAATTGGCCGATAGAGGCGACCGTGATTTCCGATCGCGACCGCAACTACGAGGACTTCAGAGAGTAATAATGTCCGCCAGAACCACGGATTTCTCCAGCCTTCGCTTTAAGCTTCATAACTCTTCGCTCGGCGACGAGATCTATTCCCTGATCCGTGAACTTTATCCCATCTGTCGCAGTATTACAGGTGAAGGATTCCGCCAGACGCTTGGCCGCGTACGAAAAGAAATCCCTCTGGAGGTGCATGAAGTTCCCAGCGGAACCCAAGTATTTGATTGGACCGTGCCAAAGGAGTGGAATATCCGCGATGCCTACGTGAAGAACAGCCGCGGGGAACGGATTATCGACTTCAAAAGCCACAACCTGCACGTAGTCAACTACAGCGTTCCCGTGCATCGCAAAATGGCACTGGCTGAATTACGTGTGCATCTTCATACATTGGCTGATCAGCCGGACTGGATTCCTTACCGCACGTCCTACTACAAAGAGAGCTGGGGATTCTGTTTATCTCATAACCAATTGCAAACGCTGCGCGAAGATGAGTACGAAGTGTGCATCGATACCACACTTGAAA
>Ga0209057_1003065_pt1 | contig 12499 bp, 10 predicted proteins | sample GraSoiAngelo_146_FD_185903 | JGI IMG/M metagenome (GOLD analysis project Ga0209057, IMG submission 185903) | Grasslands soil microbial communities from the Angelo Coastal Reserve, California, USA - 14_1009_05_30cm (SPAdes) (version 2) | ecosystem: Environmental > Terrestrial > Soil > Grasslands ... | reverse complement strand
AGTGATTCCGAAGGCGACCACGGCCCCTTTGCGAATTGCCGGGATTACATTGCGCGCCAGATAGAAGACGATGCCCAGTGCAAGCAGCCCGATCTCCACGGCAAACTCCGGGTCGCGATGGTTCCACAAACCGAAACCAACTTTGGCAGTGTTATCGTAAATCGGGAGATCGTGGGGATGCGCGATGAGATCGAGAATCCAATGCGAAAAGACCGCGGCGCCGACGATTAGAGCCGCTGATTTTGTGTAGCCATAGCCGAGCCAACGGCAAAGTGGTTTGTAACAGAGAGCAGCCACGCCGCTCCAAAGAACCGCTGCAATCAGGCTATGTGAATACGGGTGAAAATAGGAGTCGAGCATGCTGCCAGCCGTGAACCCTTTGATGACACGCAGTTTCTCAATGCCGAGCAGCACCAGGGTTGCCCAGATATAATCAAGAAACTGAACGGCAACGAACAAAACCCACAGCGGAATTTTGTTCTGCTCCGTCCTGACTGCGAAAGCGACACTATAATGTCCAACAAACATTCACGAATGAGCTGCCTGACGAGAGCTCCGTCTAGCGCTGACTTGCTTCGAGCCTGGTGCGAAGTTCATGGGCGGAGGCGCCGATTTGGCTGAGATCAGTGGCGAACTCCTTCTGCAGGTCCATGTAAACGCGAAACTGCGGAAGGAGCTTGCGGTCCGCTCCATAGAACGCGTCTGGGCCTAAAAGAATGCGCGGCAATACCTCGCGCTCGGTGAATTGGTTATAGCGATCGTAGTTGTCGTGGATGCCTAGGAATTCGCTGTAGTAATAGCCAAGGTCCGTCCGCAGCTTTGGCTCGATCATTCGCGCGACGCCGGAAGAGACGGCGCTGTTCCAGGCCGCGGTTGGTGGATGGGTTGCGCCCGGGATGCGGTAGTGGCCCGGCACAGCTCGCCTGCCGTCACGGTCGGCTTCTTCCCAGCGCGCGAGCTCGGCGAAGATCGCATCGGAGTAGGTGCGTGTCTTTGCCTCGGTGTTGCGCAGCTCTGCGATTACGCCCGACATGGCATCATGAAATTCCGCCACTTGGGTGCGATGATCGCGATAGTTCTCGACCACAAAAGCCGCGCTTACAGCCAGGAAGATGATGAGAAGTTCACTTGCAAGCCATGCTGATCTTTCGCGCCAGGTGGCGTTCTGCGAATGGTGAGCCATTGCTCGTTTGTTACACGGAACAATGACCACACGCCAGCCGGATTCGGAGGCTGAGTAGAGGAATAGCGCTGCAACCGAATCTTGGTGTCGGAGTGCGGCTTTAACTCTGACAATGTGTGCCCGGGCGATGCCGCTGGGCACCGAAAGACGGAATTTGCTCCGATCGGTGAAGTAGATGGGATCGCTTCGGGTTGCTTGATGGCGAGATGAGGCCGATCGCCGCGCGTGTGTTGATCACGCTGATTGTTCTGGCGTTCGTGATCGGTGTCTCGGTTTTTGTGAACTCACGATTCCAGGGCAGCTTTGCCGCGGGGATCATCGTGCTCGTCCTACCGTTTCTCGCGCTGTCGTTTTCTTTGCCGTATTTGCTACCAGTCCGGTGCCCGAAATGCTCCGGCAAAATGCGGTTTCATTTTTTGAAACAGAAAACCGATTCGCGACAGATGTACGCCTACGTATGCGACCGATGCACTGAGCGCCACGAGTGGGAAGGCGCGTCATCCAGCAGCTCGTTCGATAGTTAGCCCTGTGATTCAGGAACACAGGTAATAATCAAGAACTAGGAACTAGGAAGGCTACGACGCGACAGGTGCGCGGCGACTGCGATACGTTGAAAAGTGAGAGAAAAATATGGAAATGAAGAGAGCTGGTAGAAGATCCTAAAGACCTGTGAAAAAGGCTCGGCAATCTCGCCGCGGATTGGATCAAAAAAACAAACCTCCTGCGCCGGCTGCGCGGTGGGCTGCCGTCTTTTTCCTCTTTCTCTTTTGCGCGGGCGCCGCCCTGCGACTCCTCCTTTGCTGGTTTAATCCGCCGCAGAACGCGTTCGACAATCATTACGAACCGATCTTCCTGATCATGGAAAGGGGTGCTATCCCCGCGAAGGACGCCTGCTTCCAATGTTATCATCCGCCAGTCTTTTATTGGATCTCGGCCATTATCGGTAAGATGGCGTTAGCTGGGGGCATGACCCCGCCGCACATGATGAAGTTGCTGCAGTTCGTCTGCTGCTTTTACGGCATCGCCACTCTTGGGGTCTGTTACGTTATTCTCAGGAAATTCCCGCTCTCGGCCTTCTCCAGCGCGATCGCCTTTGGAGCGATCTGCTTCCTGCCGCGACACATTTATATGTCGGCAATGAATTCCAACGACACGATCTCCTATCTTTGTGTAGCGATTTCGATCTACCTGAGCATCGTCGCCTTTGAACGCAGACTTGCTCGGTTGGGCCTTGCGCTCCTCAGCATTGTTTTGACGGTAACGGTGTTCACGAAGTACACCGCGTTCGCGGTTCTACCAGCGGTGCTGGCAGGAGTGTTGTGGGCCTATCACGTCCGGCTTGTTGTCTCGCGAAAACAACTCTGGTTGTCACTCCTCGCAGTGCTCGTCCTGCCTTTGTCGGTTTTGGGAGGCTACATGGCGGCCAACGTAAAGCATTACCATACTCCGCTGCCGTGGAACGTCTCGCTCTATGACCCGAGCGTGCATCGGCCGCGTGATCCGGAGCCGATCAGCTTTGTTTCTTTCAAGCCGTGGGAAGACGTCGTCATGCCGATGCTCGCCCCCGGTAAACTGCATTCTTTTTGGACGATGCTTTACAGCGGGATGTGGTTTGATACTGAGCCCTATTTCCTTTCCTTCCTCGATGCCAACGGAGACTGGTGGCAACACTACTATTCGTGGTATCGCGGAGAAGAACCTTTTCCCGGCAAGAACCCTTCGCTTTCCCGTGTGACTATGTTTTCTGCGGCCGGACTCATTTTGCTGGGGCTTGTTCCTCTGGCTCTCGCCTTGGTTGGCGGCCTTCTCTGCGTGAGCGGCAAATGGAAGACCTTATTCGAGGCAAGTCCGGTGCATCGGGCTAGCCTGAGTCTCTTTCCTGTGTTACTTGGCTTCAACATAGCGGGAGTCATCGCGCTCACTGTGCGGCTGCCGGTGTATAACTCCATCAAGCCTTCTTATCTCCTTAACGCAATGCCCGCATTTATGATTTTCATTGCACTGGGCGCGATGCTCTTGGAAAAAAATAAAATCCTAAGACGAACGACGCTCGTCGCATCGGGCACGCTATTTGCCTTTGTTACCGTGCACATGCTGCACATCGTGTTCTCCATTCACACGCTCGTCACACAGGTGAAATAACGCCGTTTCGCGAGAACGCGGGTAATAGTGAAGAAGAACTAGAAAGGCTACGGTCGCCTTCCCAGCAGTTGAGTCGGGGTATTCCAACAAAAATAATCCGCTTAATTTCGACAAATCGAACCTCGCTCTGGGTGAAGCTGAATAAGGACCGTTTCCGCGTGACGATCGAGATCTGCTACTGCTCCTTGCGGGCTGGTGGGTTGACACCCAGCACCACTACCGAGACCCATCGTTGCCCGACTCCGTCGGCGATTAGCTTTCAGCAGTAGTTAAGCGGCATTCCGGCGCCAAAGGAAAGTAGGAAGATAGAATTAAGAAGCGGAAGTTCGGATTGTCGGTCGACGGTTTCGTTTGGTTTCAGGTTGACCGTTGGAGGAGATAGAAAACATATCCGTAGCTGTCTTCCGAAACATTGAATGTCTCGATTTCTTCGAGCGTCTCGATGGCAAAATCTCTGACGGCGACATCCGAATGATTCACAAGCGATTTCGCGCGCGGCTCGAGAACGTCATAATAATCTTTCATCCACGCTTCTTTGGGCAGCGTGTAGGTGTTGAATATTTTGTAACCCGCTTCTTCTGCTACCGCGATGTTTTGCGGAACAGATTGCATGTCCGGATACCCCGATCGGAAGAATTTTCTCACTGCGTCCGGAATTTGTTCGCGAAGCCAGCAGAGTTCGCTTACAACCGCGAAACCATCCGGTTTGATCGCCTTTGCCCAAGTGGTCAGTGCGTTTGCAAAACCGATGTTGTAGGCTGCTCCTTCTGCCCAAAGCAGATCGATTGTTGGAAAGACACTCGGAATGTCTTTCATATCCATACAATGCATCCGTACCAGATGATCGAGGCCGTTTTCTTTGGCGCGCCGTTTCAGGCGATTCAGGAATGGCTGATAGGAATCAACCGCTTGAATTGGTGTCCCTAGCTCATTCGCGAGCACAATGGTTTGACGTCCTGCGCCGCAACCCGCATCAACAACGACTTCAAAATGGTGTTGCGGTAAAGATCGCAAAACATAAAGACTAAGGCTGTCGTCTCCTGGACTCAGCTTGTCCATATCTGCGAAAAGGAGGTCAACGGGATTCGGTGTTTTCATCCTGGTTCGGCGAATTATTGCACCTTCGCTTTAGCGGCGAGGATTTGCGGGAGCAAAATGTCACGCACGTAATGCCAGTACGGAACAATTTCTAGCGCGTCCCGCGCACAGCGTTCAGCCGCATTTACGTCGCTGCGGGTCGTGTTCAGGTAGGAATAGGCCAGACTCATCATTAATTCCGGTTTGCCCCATGATGGTTCAAGCACGTCATCGCTTGCTTTGATTTTCGAACAAACTTCTAATCCTCGCTGATAATTTTCGATCGCCTTATTCTGGCCACCGCCGCGCTCAGGCGGAGTATTCCAAAGAATCGGGCCGCGCACCCAGATCAGGCGCGGATTATCGGGCGCCATATCAGTCGCTTCCTTCACCAGCGGCATGATCTGGCCAACCAATTCTTTGGCGTGCGCCTGGTCTTTTCGGTTCATAAAAGCCAGGTAACCCAAACATGAAATTGTCCCGACTTTGGCATCGACGAATGTGGGATCCTTCTCCAGCGCGATCTTGAATTCGTCGAGCGCGGTCTTGAGGTCGTGCTCCAACTCCTTTGGATCGACGGAATCGTTGAAGCCGTTGATGGCCCGCCTCCACTGAGCAAAGCCGCGCCAGTATCGGATGCGCGAGGCGATATCCTTTTCTTCTGAAAACGGCTTTAAGTCATCGTAACCACGTTGCATTGCGGTCCGGTCCCCCTCGTAGTCGGCTCGTTGAATCTGCGCAACGATCCGGACGGCTTGTTCACCAATATCGTTAGCGCGAGTTGTCTGGATAACCAAAAGCGAAACCAAAGTAGCGACCAACGCGACGGCGACCGCTCGATTTTTATTGGGACAGATTTTGATCATCGTCGAGGCAACGGTTGACCGGCAAGTGGCTGCAGAAATTCCAACACGGCTTTGGCCGCTGATCCGCCTTTCTCGGCGTGCACGAGCAATGGAATCCCATGCGGTCCGGGCACGTGCACAATGTTAGGGAAGGCGGCGACTGCCGCGCTCACGATGTCGAGTCTGCCGAGCATTGTCGCTGCGAATATGTCCATGCGCGCATTATGCTCGAGCAAGTATTCGGCGATGTCGCGCCGACCCATGTGAGAGGCACCGCCTAGTGCCGTTTCGAAATCCCCGTTGCCCCAATCGATTGCCCCGTTGATTAGATTCGGTTCTTCGGCGAGCATTGCTTTCACCGCCGCCAAATTCGCGTGACCGGCAATAACGAAACGCTTGACGCGTGCTCGATCGAACTGCGGATGGTGTTCGGGAAAATCAGGTACTTTGTCAGCTGATTCCGGAGTTGCTGACGGCGCCGCACCGGACAGTCTGCTTCCGGGCTGGGCCTGCAACAGACCTCGACCGCAAAAAAGGCCAACAGCGGCCCCGACACTGCCAATAAGGAATTGCTTACGCGTGCAGATTACATTGATGTTTTTCAGAGTTAATGCCGTGCGCATAGCTAGCTTTCTGTTGTTGTGGACGAAGAATACGGACGCGGCGTGATTTACCGACAACAATGTCGTGAGTGATCGCGAAAAAGTCGCGAACACGCTAAATCAAGGCGTGATTAGGGCTGTCTAAAGTGGTTTGCCCAGAAGCTCGAACAATTTGTCCTTGTAGTTTCGGCTGAGAGTAAGCTTTGTCCCGTCTTCCAAGACTATTGAGTGCTCTCCGCTAAACAGCGGTTGCAGCTCTTTAATCCGTTCGGCGTTGACAATAGCCGAACGATGGATTCGCCTGAATTTTCTCGGATCGAGTTGTGTCTCCATCGCGCTCAGGGTTTGCCGCACCATCGGACTAATTTTGCCCGTATGGAGATGCACATATTTATCGTCGGCTTCTATCCAATTAATTTCGTCAATGTTCAGGAAAGTGATGCGCCCGCCCGCCTTGATCACAAGGCGATCGAGGTATTGCGGCTTGTTCTTGATACTCTCCAACAGGGCGCTTATCTGCATACGCCCCACGTTCTGCCGCTCGGAACGGAACCGCTCTTTTGCATGTTTGATAGCCTCCTTGAATCGCGCCTGATCGAAAGGCTTTAGGAGATAGTCGAGCGCGTGAAGCTCGAACGCTCGAATGGCATATTGTTCGTAGGCTGTCGCAAAGATAATTTCCGGCAACCGCTCAATCCCGATCGATTCAAGGACAGCGAACCCGTCTATCTCCGGCATTTGCACATCGAGAAATACAACATCGGGCTTCTGTTTCCTGATCATCGCGACGGCCTCTTTGCCGTTACTGCATTCACCGACAATTTCGACATCGTGATCGTCCTTTAACATTCGACGGACAAATTTGCGCGCGAGAGCTTCGTCGTCAGCGATCAAAGCTCTAATCGGCGTATTCTTCATGTTTCCTGTCGCCTATTCAAAAATCCGCCTCTCGCTGGAAGGGAATTTCCATCACGACGGCCAGTCCTCCGTCTCGGGCGTTCATAAGTTCAAAACGGAACTCAGAACCGTAGATTTGATGGAGCCGCGCGCGGACATTACTCAAACCTACTCCCTCTGCTCCAAACAAATCGCTGTTTGAAATTATCCCCGGCCCGTTATCTCTGACCTCGAGTCGAAGCAAGCTGTTAAGACGCTTTGCTTCAATCTTGATATGACCTCGCGTCGCGCGCGGTGCGATTGCATGTTGGATGGCGTTCTCCACCACCGGCTGCAGAATAAGATGGGGCACCTGGGCAGGCAGCGTCTGCGGTTCCAATTCAAACGCCAGCGTGAGCCGATCTCCGAAGCGAACCTGTTCGATGTCAAGATAGCAGCGAAGGAATTCGGTTTCTTCCTGGAGGCTGACCAGCTGCTGGTCAGAATTTTCGAGAGTTAATCTGAGGAAGTCGCCGAGGCGCGCGATCATGCTGTTCGCTTTTGGTGGGTCTTCCAAAACGAGTGATGAGATCGAGTGCAGCGTGTTAAAAAGGAAATGCGGATGAAGCTGCATTTTCAGGGCTCTGAGCTGCGCCTGGGCGAGTTGGGCTTTCAGAGATGATTGCGCCAACTCGCTCGCCCGAAAGTTTTGATAATAGAGCAGCGCATGCACCGCGATCACGATCAGCGAGGCGATAATCAAATCGATATAGAATCCGAACCCGAAATAAGCACGGTAACAGTCGATGAGAGCGGGGAACTGTCGCCTCAGCCGCTGGGTGATGGACCAGAGCACGGTCAGATGAATAGCCTGATGAATGCCGGCGAATGAAATTAGCGCCGGGAAATAAGGCAACAGATTACGAAGATTGAGAGGACGGAACTCAATTGGGAAGCGGCGGCTGAAGCGAAAAAGAAGCGGTGCCAGAATCGCCCAAAGATAGAATTGAACCAGATTCAGCCTGAGTGCGGAGACGAACCCGAATTCTTTGTTGTTTTCACCAATCGCAGCAGCATAAGAAATCGCGGCGAAGATAACGCTGACCAGGGTCCAACCGCCGAAAAGGAGTGCCGCCCTGCGCCAGTTGATCTTGAGGTTACCCATGACGACTCCCTCAGATTATATCAAACATGACATTCAAAGCCGCCTCCTTTCAAAGGAATGTCGTGAGTGGTAGCGAAAACGGCGCGAACTTAACGGATCACGGCACGATTAGCGTTTGTTACACGGAACAATGGTCGCGCGCGAGCCGGATTCAGACGCGGGGAGCTGCGAGGAGGGAGCACGGAGCCGGGAGCAGGGGGGATGACTGGTGAGAGGTGAATAGTGGAAGAAGAAGGTGACAGGGGCAGGAAATCTGAATTAGCACGGAGTAAAGAGCTAAGAGGAAGAGGGACAGGCCAGAGGTGATCGGACCGATTTAATGGTTTAACGATTCCCTTCGGCTCTCGCTCAGAGCCTGAGCCTGTCGAACGGCAACGTTTCACCAGTCGCGCCGTAGCCTCGCGCGAAGGCGGAACGCGGCGAAGCGAAGCGTAGCCAGAGGCTTTTCAGGGATGTGGAGTTTCGGTGTCGGCGGTTGCAGCTTTGATTGTCTTTCCACTCGATCGCACCGCTGCTTCGATCTTCTTCTCGGTCGTGGCCAGCGGATCGTAGGTCACATGCATCGCCCCCTTCGCGATCTTGACCTCGCGGACTCCGGGTAGGGCCGTCACAGAGTCGGTCATTTCCTTTTCATTGGCTGCGACACCGATTTCCTCGATCTCGATCCGAGCAACCATTGGTTCACTCGGCGCCGAGTTGTCCCGATCTTTTTCTTCGTTCATAGATCCTAAATAAAATCGGCTCTCATTCTGCGTATTCGGCTATCGGAAGTCAAAGAGTCCAGAGGACCGGGGCGGGGAGGGAAAGTGATCGGTGAATGGTGGAAAAGTCAGACGTTGGGGTCAGAAAACGGCGAACGCCCAACGCCGAACATCGAACGCCGAACTGCCACGATTTAAGGATGTAACGATTCAATGTTTCAACGCGGCGACGCGAAGCGCAGCCAGTGGTCGGGAAATTGCTACGTTCGATGGTATGCATTTTTCTGTCCTGACGGCGATGGCTTCCAAAAGCAATTCCTGGCTGCAATGGGCGCTTTGGGCGGTAATTATGAGTCTGGTCATGGGCTGGGTAGCGCGGAGCCGGATGCGGCCACGGCCGGCCTGTTGCGATCAGCAACTGCGACATCCGGTCAGTACGCTCATCATCGGGCTCGCGGGTTTTCTGTTATTTGCCGCTATCGCCGTGATCTCAAATGTCTTTTCTAACAAGACAACTTCGTGGTGGACGACGGCAATTTTCTTAGGATTCGCGCTGCTCGCGCTGCCCCTGGTGGGCGATTACTTCGCTGCCCGGCATGAAGTCTCGCGGGAGGGTCTGCTCTACGGCCGGTTACTCGGTGACGGCGGATTTCTTTGCTGGGACGAACTTAGCAGCGTCCGATTCAGTTCGAGTATGAAATGGTTCCGGCTGGAAACGCAGTCGGGCACGGTGGTTCGCGTTTCTGTAATGCTGATGGGCTTGCCAGTCTTCGCGCAAATGGTCCTGGCCTATGCACGATCGGCAGCGATTGATCCAACGACGCAAATGATTCTGCACGCAACGGCAGAAGGGAATCCGCCTTCGGTCTGGGGATTATCGGAAGGTCCGAGCCGGACTAACGTTGAATGACGAATGAATGACGAAGCCGTGTAAAGATGGAAGTTTCCATCCGGTTTAAGGTGGCTTTATAACGGCGAAGGACCAATGGCGCACTCCTGCTCTTGCTCCTGCTCATGATTTTAATCGAGATCGGAGATCAGAGGTCAGAAAACGCCGAACGCCCAACGCCGAACATCGAACGCCGAACTGCCACGATTTAACGATTCAGAGGTAGTAAAAAGGTCTGCTCTTCGGCCGAAGGATGGCAAAACTTCCATCACTGCGAAACCCGAGCGCAATAGCTCATGTGACTACTGCGACAAATTTGTCGGGCGACAGCGTATTTGGTCAAGCTCAGCACTAAATGAAGCACTGAAATTTTGTCGCCCGCTTCGCGCATTCGAGATAAAGTTTACCAGCCGGCAAGACAAGGCCGGCCGCAGGAATGATGGAATGGATCAAGAACGCTCTTGCGGAAGGTCCTCGAGCCGCTGCCTCCACCATCCATTATTTATACTTGGCGCGGATTCCTTTTCTTGGTTGGCTCACCTTATTCGTCCTCCCGTTATTTGCGCGATGGGTCGGGCGGCCTCTCGTTCTTGCAGCGTACGATTTGGCGTCCGGTGGCGAGGCTTTTTTCGTTGGAATCGCCTATGGATTAGCCGGTGGCAGCATCTATTTCACCGCTCACGTTATTACCAATCTCTGCTCCAAGCGGTTTCGGCTCGTCATCGATCCAATAGTTCAAAGCCGAATCGATAAAGGGTGGGCGGGCGCGATCATCGTCGCTTTTTTCGTAAACATCCTGGTAGCTGCTGCCGCTTCAAAACCGATCCATTCTTATAGCGGCCAAATCGCGGGGGCGATGGTCCTAGGAATGCTCATCGCGTTCGCCGGCGCGTTGGCCGCCAGAGAAATCTCTTTCCGCCTGGCAAAGAATCCCACCTACCGAGGTTTAGTTTGGCTTGGGATCAAGATCGGGCTCCGAAAGCAGAAAGGATATTTGCGCCCGATTTCCGCAGATGTAGAGACCGATAATCCGGCGAAGTGGGAGTACGAAGACGGTCAGATACGTGCGGTCTGCTACACCTTTATTGTTATCGTCGCCTACTGCGTCATTACCGGAAAACAGGTCGCGCCGCTGGTGGCGTTGATGCTGTTAGTGTCTCTGTGGGTCCTTGTTCTGGCCGGTGTTACTTTCTTTTGGGACCGTTACCGGTTACCGGTGCTTCTTATTCTGGTCGCTTATTTCTGGCTCGCCGGGTTTTCTCTAAAGGCCGACCATTATTATCGCGTCTGGACCAGAATCAGGTTCGATCCCGAACTGACGCCGGGCGAAATCGTCGGTCGAGCAGCGAAGGAACATCGACCCGTCGTGGTGGTAGCAGCGGCTGGCGGAGGTATTCAATCGGCCGCCTGGACTACTTCGGTCCTCGATCAATTAGGCAGACGTCTGAAGGCCGATTCCGGCGGCGCATATGATTTGCCGCGCAGCATACGGCTGATCAGCGGCGTTTCCGGCGGCAGTGTCGGCGGAATGTTTTACGCCGAAAACTTCAACGAGGCCCAACCTGATTTCAGTCACAGTTTCCAGGCTGCGTGTTCCAGTGCTCTCGGGCCCACCATTCGCGGTCTTTTGCGACAGGACCTTTGGCGCGCCCTCATGCCATTTCTCGTTACTGATATTTGCAACGATCGCGGACGCGTCTTGGAACGACAATGGTGCAAAAGTTTCGACAACAAATTTAAACCGACCGCAAAACTGTCCGAGGCGACTCTATCGGCGTGGGGTGCGGACGCGCTTTTGTTGAAACGACCGGCGCTAATATTTAATTCAACCATTGTAGAGACGGGGCAGCGATTGGCCATCTCCACTGTGCCGATCACGCACGGACTGATTGGCGAAACTGAGTTCACCCAACGTTACTGCGCCGAGATTTCGATAAGTACTGCGGCCCGGCTTTCGGCCACTTTTCCTTTCGTCACCCCGACCGGCCGGCCCACAATGCTAAGCACGAATCCCTCGGCTTGCTCGACCGAGTCACCACCACCATGCGGCGGAGGCGATCAACACCTGGTCGATGGCGGATACTATGAGAACAGCGGCCTCGTCGGAGCGATTGAGTGGATCGACGACGCTCTAACCGATCTCACCAATCCGGCAAAGAATCCCAAACAGTATCCGTTACCAAGGGATATTTTGTTGTTAGCGATTGATGCCTTCGAACGGCCAACCGATCCGGAGGATCCGTGTCAGCCGACACAGACCGCGCCGACAGATAAGTCCGCTGAAGTAGCTCACGGCGTGATCTATAATCTTGCATCTCCGCTTCACGCAGTGATGAACGTGCGGGGCACCGGGCAAAAATCGTTTGCCCGACGTTTGCTGCGAATGTTCCAAGCGCGTTGGGCGTGGCAAGGGGTCAATATTCGCGACGTTAAAATTTTTTTCGAAGTGGAAGATCCAGCTAATCGGGAAGAGCACGTCCAGACTAATCAGAAAACGCAGGCTCTGGTTGGTAAAAAGCCGGCTGGTCGATTCTATATTGGAGTAGATCCCGGGAAAGAACCGCTCTCCTGGCATCTGCGGCCGCGCGAGATTGAAGAACTAAAGAAGCAATGGGTTGGCTTCAACACCGCTTCGGAGAATTGCCCCGATAATTACCAAGCGATCCTCGACTTCTTTAAGACCGAGCTTGCCAACCAGTAAAATTGTTGGGGTCTGCCGGGAGAAGCGAAAACACAGAATAACAAATCCGCGTTCCTGCGCCAAGGCGTTCAGCGGAAGCTATAGCCGCGGTACGTTGGCGAGCCGGCGGCGCGGCAAGGGGAAAGGTAGAAGCGACTTCGTAGAAGTTTGGAGCGAAGAAAAATTCGCCAGATTTCGATTGTAAGCCGGCGGCGGCGATCTAAAGGATCGACATCATGAAAGAATTTGAAGGAAAGGTCGCACTGGTAACTGGTGGAGGTTCAGGAATCGGCCGCGCGACGGCGCTCGCGTTTGCTCGCGAAGGTGCGCAGGTCGTCA
>Ga0209057_1003061_pt1 | contig 12510 bp, 12 predicted proteins | sample GraSoiAngelo_146_FD_185903 | JGI IMG/M metagenome (GOLD analysis project Ga0209057, IMG submission 185903) | Grasslands soil microbial communities from the Angelo Coastal Reserve, California, USA - 14_1009_05_30cm (SPAdes) (version 2) | ecosystem: Environmental > Terrestrial > Soil > Grasslands ... | reverse complement strand
CGCGGTCGATGTCGGCGTACAGCTGCGGGGCCGAGGCGCGGAAGGTGGTGAACACCCGGGCAACGTCCGGATCGCCGCGCGCCGCGCCGACGTAGGCGTCGGTCGCCTCCTGCAGCGCGCGGAACCCCTGCCCGGCGCGATCCTGGACGAGGAGCTTGAACCCGCCCGAGGTGCCGAGGCCCTGCACGGGCGGCGGTGGGATCACGAAGATGCTCGCCTCCTCGATGTCGGACAGACGCCGCTGCAGGGTCGCGATGAGCTCGTTGGCCGTCGGCCCGTGACGCCGCTCCTCCCACGGCTTCGGGCCGACGAAGATGGCACCGGCGTTCGCGCTGTTGGCACGCGTCGCGCCCGAGAACCCCGCGAACGCAACCGCGAACTGGACGCCCGGCGTGGCGAGAATGACCTCGCCCGCTCGCCGCACGACGGCGTCGGTCCGCTCGAGCGACGCCCCGTCGGGGAGCTGGATCGCGACGATGAGATAGCCCTTGTCCTGCGCCGGAATGAAGCCCGTCGGGATGGTCCGGAACCCGACCACGATGAGACCGAGCAGCAGGGCATAGGTGGTGAGCGCAAGGGCGGGTCGGCGTACCAGGCGGCCGACGGCCCCTCCGTAGCGATGACTGGTCCGGTCGAACACCCGGTTGAACGCCCGGAAGAACCGCCCGAACAGGCGATCCCACAGCCGTCCGAGCCAGTCCTTCGCGGCGCCCTCGGGCTGGAGGAGGAGCGCGCACATCGCCGGGCTCAGCGTGAGCGAGTTGAACGCCGACAGTATGGTCGCCACGGCGATCGTGAGCGCGAACTGCCGATAGAACTGGCCCGCGATGCCGCCGAGGAAGGCCGTCGGCACGAAGACCGCCGAGAGACCGAAGGCGATCGCGATGACGGCGCCCGTCACCTCGTCCATGGCTCGGTGCGCGGCCTCGCGCGGCGCGAGCCCCTCGGCGATGTGGCGCTCGACGTTCTCGACCACCACGATCGCGTCGTCGACCACGATGCCGATGGCCAGCACCAGGCCGAAGAGCGAGAGCATGTTGAGCGAGAAACCGAAGGCCTTCATCGCGGCGATTGTCCCCACCAGCGAGACCGGAATGGCCAGCAGCGGGATCAGGCTCGCGCGCCACGTCTGGAGGAACACGAGCACGACGAGGACGACGAGCCCGACCGCCTCGAAGAGCGTGTGGATCACCTCCTTGATCGACTCGCGGACGAACACCGTCGGGTTGTAGACGATCTTGTAGGTGAGCCCCTCGGGGAAGCTCCGCGACAGCTCCTCCATCGTGCGCTCGACCGCCTCCGCCGTCGCCAGCGCGTTGGAGCCCGGCAGCTGCGCGACCGCCATCGCCACCGCCGGCTGGTTATCGAGGTAGCTGTTGACGGAATAGTCGCGTGCCGCCAGCTCGATGCGCGCGACGTCGCGGACGCGCGTGATGCGCCCGTCCATTCCCGTCTTGACGACGATGTTCTCGAACTCCTCGGGCTCGCGCAGCCGGCCGAGCGTCGTCACGGGCAGCTGGAACGCGTGCCCGGGGGGCAGGGGCTGTTGCCCGACGGACCCCGACGCCACCTGCACGTTCTGCTCGCGCAGGGCCTGGATGACGTCGCTGGTCGCGATGTTCCGGCTCGCGAGCCGGCCCGGGTCGAGCCAGACGCGCATGCTGTACTCGCGGAGCCCGAAGAGGTTGACGTCGCCGACGCCCTCGAGGCGCCGGAGCGCGTCGCGCACCCGGATGAGCGCGAAGTTGCCGATGTAGAGCTGGTCGTAGCGCTTGGTGGGCGAGAGGAGGTGCACCACCATCAAGAGGTCGGGGGACGACTTGAGCGTCGTCACGCCGACCCGCCGGACGTCCTCCGGCAGGCGGGGCTCGGCGATCGCGACGCGGTTCTGGACCAGGACCTGCGCCTTGTCGAGGTCGGTGCCGAGCCGGAACGTGATGGTGAGCGTCATCTGGCCGTCGGTCGTGCTCTGCGACGACATGTAGAGCATGTCCTCGACGCCGTTGACCTCCTGCTCGATCGGCGTCGCGACCGTGTCCGCGATGACCTCGGGCGGCGCCCCGGGGTACGAGGCCTGCACCACGATGGTCGGCGGCACGACCTCGGGGTACTGGGCGACCGGCAGCGTCCCGTAGGCCAGCCCGCCCAGGATGAGCGTGACGATCGAGAGGACGGCGGCGAAGATCGGCCGGTCGATGAAGAAGCGCGAGATGTTCATCGGTCCGGGATCGTCTCCCGCTGCGCGTCGACCACGAGCCCGGGTCGCACCCGCTGGAGACCGGCCACGACGATCCAGTCCTCCGGCGTGACGCCCTCGCGGACGACGCGCAGGCCGTCCACCAGCGGCCCGATCTTCACGGTGCGGTACTGGGCCTTCTGCTCCCCGTCGACCACGACGACGTACTTCTGCGACTGGTCGCTGCCGATCGCCTCGTCGGGGAGGAGGATCGCGCGATACTGGCCGCTGCCCGGCAGCCGCAGGCGGGCGAAGAGCCCGGGGATGAGGCTCAGGTCGGGATTCGGCAGCAGCGCGCGGCCGACGATCGTCCCCGTGCCACGGTCGACCTGGTTGTCGACGAAGTCCATGACGCCGTCGTGCGGGAACCCTTCCTCGTCGGCGAGCGCCACGTGCACCGGGTTCTTGTAGTCGCGCGAGCTCGGCCGCTGCCCCGTGCGGGCGAGGCGACTGTACTTGAGGAGCGACCCCTCGTCGGCCTCGAAGTACGCATAGATGGGGTCGAGCGACACGATCGTCGTGAGCAGCGTTCCCCGCGTCCCCACGCCGCCGGTGATGAGGTTCCCCTCGGTGACGAGCTTCCGCCCGACGCGCCCGGCGACCGGCGCCGACACGTGCGTGAACTCGACGTCGAGCCGGGCGGCGTCCACGGCCGCTTGCGCTTCCTCGACCGACGCCTCGGCCTGCCGCAGGTTCGACTCGCGGATGTCCGACTCCTCCTGCGAGATGGCGTGGCTCGCGAGCAGGTCCGCCGCGCGCGCGAAGTTCTTCCGCGCCAGCGCGAGCCGGGATTTCGCCAGCTCGACGTCCGCCTCGGCACGGTGCAGCGCGGCCTCATAGGGGCGCGGGTCGATCAAGAAGAGGAGGTCGCCCTTCTTGACGATCGCGCCGTCCTGGAAGTGGATCGACTGGAGGTACCCGCTCACCCGTGGGCGCACCTCGACCGAATCGACGGCGTCGAGACGGGCGGTGTACTCGTCCCACTCGGTGATCTCTCGTGCGACCGGCTGGACGACCTTCACCTTCGGCGGCGGAGGTGCGGGCGCCGGCCGCGCGCCGCACGACGACAGCATGAGCGCGGCGGCGAGCGGTACCCACCTCGCGCGTCGGAGAGGATCATCCTTCGCCGCACTCGTCATCTGATTCGTCCGGGAGAGGCTCGATCTAGCCCGCCACCGACCGCTGTCACAAGTGGGGTGAGCTCTTCGGCCATCGACGGGGGCTCCCGCCCGTGCCAGCACCGCGTCGAGGCGCGCCGATGGATGATCTCGAGCTGACCTATTAGGCGCTGAGGAATGAGAGCAGGTCGGCGTTGACCTGGTCCTTGTGAGTCGAACACAAGCCGTGCGGCGCGCCCTTGTAGACTTTCAGTTGCGCGTTCTTGATCAGCTTGGAGGAAAGCCGGGCAGAGGCGCCGATGGGGACGATCTGGTCGTCGTCGCCGTGAATGATGAGGGTCGGCACGTCGAACTTCTTCAGGTCCGCGGTGAAGTCGGTCTCTGAGAAGGCCTTGATGCAGTCGAAGGCGGCATTGAAACCCGCCAGCATGCCCTGGAGCCAGAACGAGTCCCGTAAGCCTTGCGAGACCTTGGCGCCCGGGCGGTTGGCGCCGTAGAACGGCGCGCTGAGGTCCTTGAAGAACTGCGAGCGGTCGGCGAGGACACCGGCGCGGATCTGATCGAACGCCTCCATCGGCAAGCCGCCGGGATTGGCCGCCGTCTTGAGCATCAGCGGCGGCACCGCGCCGATCAGCACGGCCTTGGCGACACGCTTCGTGCCGTGGCGGCCGATGTAGCGGGCGACCTCGCCGCCGCCCGTGGAATGGCCGACATGGATCGCGTTCTTCAGGTCGAGCGTTTCGACGAGCGCCGCGAGGTCGTCGGCGTAGGTATCCATGTCGTTGCCATTCCAGGGCTGGCTGGAGCGGCCGTGACCGCGACGGTCATGGGCGATGCAGCGGTAGCCGCGGGAGGCCAGAAACACCATCTGGTCTTCCCAGGCGTCCGCAGTCAGCGGCCAGCCGTGACTGAAGACGACTGGCTGCCCGGTTCCCCAGTCCTTGTAATAGAGGTCGATGGGCGTGGAGTTTTCCCGACCGACGGTGACGCTGCTCATCACACTCCTCCTTCTGTTCGTCGTGTGAATCCGATTGTCGGGGGCTACGCGACTCGTCTGAGCCGCGGGAGAATGACCTGATGCCGGGACCCGCTGCCGTCACGACGTACCGACGACTTTCGCTCGGCTGTGGCTTCCACCCATTGCCGGAGACCGCGCCGGATGTACGCGGGATCGAAGCTCAGCGAGTCGCAGATGGCGATGAACGTGAAGGGGCCGTCGGTGTCGTCGGACGCGAACCAGCCGTCCACCTCCGCGAAAAGACGCCGGGCTCGCGGGTCCGCGACACCCGCCCACCGCTGGAAGGTCAGGACAGCGTCCGCCAGGACCGCGACCTGCAGGCGCTTCTCGGGCTGAATCCGGGCCCCGCCGAAGGGCCTGTCACCGAGCTGCTCAGGCAGGATGGTGTCTGGCGCGAGCTCAGGCTCTGGAAGGTGCATTGTCCGACCTCCTTGGTTCCAGGGGTCGCTTACCGCAACTACCGTGCCGTCCCGCAGAGGGCGGAGGCGGAGGATATGAAGGACCACGCGCCGATCGTTCGGCACCTGTGCCGACCCGTCGGCAGAGGGGGGCGTGCCGCGCCGGCCTACAGCCCGGGCACCTCCGCGTCGTGAGCGTGGCCGATCGCCCGCCGAAGGCGGCGGTCCAGCTTGCCGCAGTCGAAGATGACCTTCTGGGAATGCACCGCCTTGACGGCATCCAGCGGGACACGGAACTCGCCTGCATTCTCCACGTACACCACCAGACTATCAGGCGATACGTCCCGGACAGCGCCGAATTCCTCGTCCCCATCGGCAACGATGGTCTGGTACCCGACTTCGATTGTCTCTCGCATGACCCGCTCTCCCAGTTCTCACTACAGGTTGCTCTCGCTTGGCGCGTCCATTCTTGACGCGTTGCTCGCGGCTACTGAGCAGTATACCCTCCGTCAATCGGGAATATCTGGCCGGTAACGAACGAGGCGTCGTTGGAACAGAGCCAGATGACGGTGCTGGCGATCTCTTCCGGCCGGCCGATGCGCCCGATGGGATGTGCGGACTCCAGCATCTGCCTTACCTCAGGTGCAGTCGCAAAGTCGCGAAACATTCGGGTCTCGATCGCCCCCGGAGCGACGGCATTGACTCGAACGTTCTGTTTGGCGTATTCGAGCGCGACCGATTTGGTCAACCCCGCGACGGCGTGTTTGCTGGCAGCGTAGATTGGAGCCGTTGCAAAGCCGATCAGTCCTGCGACTGAAGAGTTGTTGACGATTGCACCGCCGCCGTTCTGTAGCATCGCCGGAATTTCGTGCTTGAGCGAAAGCCAAACGCCTTTGACGTTGACGTCCATGATCTGGTCGTAAGTCTCTTCGGTCTGATCAGGCAGCGGAGTCAGCGCCTGCTCGATGCCGGCGTTGTTGAAGGCGCAATCGAGCCTGCCGAATGTCGCCAGCGTCCGTTCAACCATCGCCTTGACGTCGCTCTCTTTCGAGACGTCGGTTTTGACGAAAATCGCTTTGCCGCCCAGCTCTTCGATCTCGGCGATGACTGCATGGCCTTCTGTCTCGCGACGTCCGCTGACGACGACCTGCGCGCCAAGTTTCGCAAACTGCCGCGCGGTCGCACGGCCAATCCCAGCATTGCCGCCAGTGACCAAAACGACTTTGCCTGCAAACTGACTCATGACATTCTCCCTTCTCGAACTTCTCACCGCTAGTGCTCCCTGATCTCCTCCAGGATCGCGCGTGTCATGCAGCCGGAGGCCGCGAGGGCCACTCCTTGCTCGTGCATCGTCCCGAGCAGGGCTTTGCCGGCGGCATCGATGAATGTCACGGCGTCGAGCTCGACGCAGACCGCGCGCGCGTCCTGCGTGACCGCCAGGGCCTTCCAGCACCGGGCCAGCTCGTCCACCCAGGGGCCGGCGAGCCGTCCCTCGAGCGCAACCGTCACGCCCTCGGGGCGCGTCGTGATGGTGATCCGCAGCATGGCTCGCCGAGAGAACGCACGGTCATGGGCCGACGGAACGTTCCGGGTCGTCTCGAGCGTCAGGTCGCGCACCCATGCCCCGCGGCCGCCTTCCGACGCCGGCCTCAGGCTCATCCGCGGGGTCGGTGGTGCACTCGAGCCGTTCGACGTTGCACATGCCGGCGTCGCGAGCCCCCTGCGCCCTCGCGTCGCTGCAGTCCTGGTGGAACTTCCGGCAGTCCTCCTCGTTCGCTCCGTCTGCGAGCGAAGGCTTGCCGGCGGCGAGTACGGCGGCGCACGCCAGGGCGCCGAGCATCAGGGTGAGTTGGCCTGCCATGGGGCCTCCTTGTGGGCGGCAATCCTACGGACCGTCGTCCCAGTAGCAGTATTGAGGGGCGTAGGAGGGTGAATACGGGTCGCAGTACGCGGCGTACGGGTAGCCGGGATAGTAGGGGTCGTACCAGTAGTAGGGATCGTAGAAGTACGGGAAGACGAAGACTCGCGGGCCGCGGTGCACGTGAGGGACCGGTCCGCCACCGAAGCGGCCGCCCCCGAACTCCCGGCCGCGCGGAACACCCTCACCGCGCTGGCCGCCGCCGGCGAATCCACTGACGTGGCCGCCGGCGTGACCTCCCACCACGGCGGGCCATGCCGCACCGCTTCCCAGCGCGAGCACGAAGAAGGCGGCGAGAACCAAGACTGGCAACCAACCGTCCCGATGTCGTGCGGCGCCGGACATGATCACGTACCAGAGGCAAGTGCCGTGCCGGCCACCCAGGGCGACGGGACCGCCGAAGGCCCCGCGTCACATCGAGGCCGGCGCCTGAGTCCGGCTGGCGATGCCGAACGACGATGCCGACCTGTCGGCGCGCGCCGACATGTCGGCAGTTGGCTCACGCCGTGGAGCGATCGATGCCGAGCTTCTGTATCCGTGATTGGAGCGTGGTGCGCTTGAGACCCAGGCGGGCGGCGGCCCCGTGCGGACCTCCGAGCACCCAGTTGGTCTCGAGCAGCGCGCGGAGAATGGCCTCGCGCTCCGTCGCCTCGAGCGTGCTGGCGCCGCCGGACGGCACGACCGCGCGACCGCGGAACTCCGACATGGGCACGCGAAGGGCAGGCCCGCTCGTCAGGATGACGGCGCGCTCGACTGCGTTCTCGAGCTCCCGCACGTTTCCCGGCCACGCATAGCTTGAGAGCGCCGTCATTGCGTCCGCGGGGATGGTCTCGATGCGCTTGTTCATGCGACGCGCGAACTTCTGCACGAAGTACCGGACGAGCGGCGGAATGTCCTCTGGCCGCTCGCGGAGCGGTGGAAGCGTGATCGGGAAGACGTCCAGGCGATAGTACAGATCGTTCCGGAACGCCCCGGCGGCGACCATCTCTTCGAGGTTCCGGTTCGTGGCCGCGACGACTCGGACGTCGACTCGTTTGGTACGCGTGCTGCCGAGACGCTCGAACTCCTGCTCCTGGAGCACCCGGAGCAACTTCGGCTGCAGCTCGAGCGGGATGTCGCCGACCTCGTCGAGGAAGAGCGTCCCCCGGTCCGCCAGCTCGAACCGCCCGATCCGCTGCGCGATCGCGCCCGTGAAGGCGCCCCGCTCGTGGCCGAAGAGCTCGCTCTCGAGGAGACCCGTCGGGATGGCCGCGCAGTTGAGCTTGACGAACGTGCGCTCCCGACGCTGGCTCAGGTCGTGAATGGCGCGGGCGATCAGCTCCTTGCCGGTGCCCGTCTCGCCGCGGAGGAGCACCGCCGAGTCCGTCGGCGCGACCGTCTCTACCTGGTGCAGCACGCGTTTCAGCGCCGAGGACTCCCCGATGATCTCCTCGAAGTTGTACTCGGTGCGGATCTCGTCCTCGAGGTAGACCTTCTCCGCCGCGAGCTTGTCCTTGAGCTCGGCGATCTCCTGGAAGGCGAGGGCGTTCTCCACCGAGAAGGCAATCTGGTTCGCGACCGAGGCGAGGAGCTTCTCATCCCAGGTGGTGAACGGCTCGCCGCCGAGCCGGCCGATGCTGAGCGTGCCCAGCCGGCGGTCGTGCACCGTGAGCGGCACGCTGCACATCGACTGGATGCCTTCAGCCAGCAGCATGCGCCCGACGTCGGATTCGAGCGCCGCGAGATCCGCACGCTCGAACCGCGCGGGCTTACCCGCCGTGAACGCCTTGCCCGCGGGCGACCCCTCCACCGGGACGAACATGTGCTCCTTGATCAGCCCCTTGCCGGCGAACTCGAGCGCCCACATGTCGAAGGCGTTCCGCTCGCCGTCGTAGACCGCGAGGCTCGTGTAGTCGTGCGCCACGACGCGCCGCAGGCACGTCGCGATGGCGCTGAACAGCGCCCGCGGCTCGAGGTTCGAGACGAGCGCGTTGTTCACCTCGAGCAGCAGCCGGAGCCGATCCCGTTCGCTCGCCAGCTCCTGCTGCGCCCGCTGGGCAGCCTCGTGGTGGAGCGTGTTGTCGACGGCCAGTGCCACCTGGCTGGTGAGCTCCTGCAGGACCTCGACGTCCGCGTCGGAGAAGGCATCTTCGTCCTGGCTCGCGAAGCTGAGCCCGCCGAGACGGCGGAGCGGCGTCGTGAGAGGGAGCACGCAGAAGGATCGCATCCCCTCGGCCCGCAGGATCCGTCTGACCTCAGGGAAGCGCTTCTCACCGTCGATGCGCGGCACGACGAGGGGCCGTTGCGTCTGCCACACGAGGCCGGCGGGGGACTCGGGCACGGGCAGCTCGATGTCGGTAGTGAAGGTCGGCTCGAGTGAGACAATGGTGTGAAGGCGCATGAGGTCCCGTTCCGGATCATGGAGCACGATCGCGAGCCGGTCGAAGCGGGCGACCCTGCGGAGAAGCCCGGCCAGATCACCGAGGAGGCTCTGCAGATCCCGGTGCGAGGCGGTGGCGTGCGACACGTCGAGCAGCATCCGGTGGAGATTGCCCGGCGCGCACGCGCGGTGATCGGCGCGCGCCTCGCTCACCAGCGCATCTCCCATCCTCCAGATTTGGCCCGCGAGAGCATGCCCAGAGTGGCTGCCTATGTAGCCGGCCGTTCCGGATGAATCCATAGCCCTCGGCGTGCCGCGTCTGCCGGCCGGGCCGGCGTCGCACCGAGCGGCGTGATCGTCCTGGCGTAGGCGAGACCTCCACGCGCCGCCCGCATCGCCTCGGCGTTACCCTCCGCCTCCGCACAAGCCCGCCTCCCACCCCGGACCGCGCCCGGCGTGGGGGAGGCACTCGTCCTCTGCATCCTGAACATGTGCCTCATGCGTGAGCATAAACCACTCAGCGCGGGCAAGTCCGCGGCCCAGGTAGGCGGCATGGCAGCGCCTCGGGTCGAGTCGGCGGGATGGACGGGCGCAGCGGGGCGGGGATGGCAGGAGGGGACGGCACTCGGACGGCGACCCGGCGACTGTGCACGACCCGTGCTCATAGTAGCTCAGTGTCCTGCGGCCGAGCGGCGCTTGTTGCCTTCTGATATCATCGCCGAAGTCGAGTCCCGCCAGCGGCGCTCGGCGGCATCGTCGGCCTTCTTCGTCTGTCCTCCTCCGGCCGCGACCCTAGCGCACACGTGCACGGCCATGGAACCACGGCATTGGATCGCCGATGAGCGCCGAGCCGAGCCTCCACGTCGCCGAGCGCCTCTGCCGTCGCCTGCCTACTGAACCGTGATCGTGCCCTTGGTCCCGAGCGAGTCCTCCCCACCGTGCGGATCGCGGCTGACTCGCTTCGCGACGAACGTATACTGCCCGGGAGCGAGCGAGCATGCGCTCGCGAACTTCCCCGGGGGCATGGTGGCCGTCAGCCGCCGCCCCGGGCCCCAGTCGAAGAGCAGCCCGGGCGCTTCGTACGGCCGTGCGATCGTGTGATCGATCGGGAAGCAGCGGATCTTGTCGGTCTGATCCTGCGGCTCCACGAAGATGAGCTTCATGAGCCGGCTGGACTCGTTGTCCAACTCGAGCACGTCGTCGTGACTCATCGTCAGTGCGGAGGGACTGATCAGCTCGTCATCCCGCATGATGAGCTTCCGTGCGGCGGCTACCCGGCCGTCCTCTGATGCCGATGCGATCCCGGACGCTACGGCCACCGCCAGCATCATGGCCGCGATGGCTTTGCCCCAGCTGCCGATGTTGGTCCCGAGCATGTCACCCTCCTTTGTTCGTTGACCTCGCAACTGCCGTGCCGCCCGCAGCCGCCGGTGCGGGGCCAGGCAATTCCGGAGCGAAGCCGAGAGCTGCGTGCCGAAGCCTCGTCACCGTGCCGATCATTCGGCAGCATCGGGCGCTTCGTATCGCAGGTCCCCGACGCCCGATTCTTTCCCGGTGCCGCCGAGGGAAGGGTTGCCTCAAGGCAAAAGAGGCGTATCGTCCGGGGACCCCATGGCGGCACCTGCGCGCCCGGTCATCGAGACCCGCTACGAGCAGATGTTCCCCACCCTGGAGCCCGCGGACGTCGACCGCCTGCGGCGCTTCGGCGAGCGGCGCGCCTACGGCGCGCGCGAGCGGCTCGTCGCGACCGGCGAAATCAGTGCCGGCATGTTCGTCGTCCTGACCGGCGAGGTCGCGATCACGCAGCACAACGCGCTCGGGCGCGACGAGGCGATCATCACGCACGGTCCGGGCGCGTTCATTGGCGAGCTCAGCCAGCTGTCCGGTCGCCCGTCGCTGGTGGACGCGCATGCCGTGAAGCCGGTCGAGGCGCTCGTCATTCCGCCGCGCAGGCTGCGCGACGTTCTGGTCGCGGAAGCCGAGCTGGGCGAACGCATCATGCGCGCGCTCATCCTGCGCCGCGTCGGTCTCCTCCAGAGCGGCGTCGCGGGCCCGCTGATCATCGGCCACGCCGGCGACGGCAACGTGCTTCGGCTGGCAGGATTCCTCACGCGCAACGGGCATCCGCACCACACGCTCGACCCCGACAGCGATTCCTGCGCGAAGACCCTGCTCGAGCGCTTCAGCGTCGCGCCGTCGGAGCTGCCGATCGTGCTCTGCCCCAACGGGCAGATGCTTCGCAATCCGAGCGAGGTCGAGCTCGCGCGCTGCATCGGCCTCGTGCGACCCATCGATCCGAGCAAGGTCTACGACGCGGCGATCATCGGCGCCGGACCGGCCGGCCTCGCAGCGGCGGTATACGCGGCGTCCGAAGGGCTCTCGGTGATCGTGCTCGATTGCCGCGCCTTCGGCGGCCAGGCCGGCGCGTCGGCCCGGATCGAGAACTACATGGGCTTCCCCACCGGAATTTCCGGTATGGCGCTCATGGCGCGCGCGTACAACCAGGCGGAGAAGTTCGGCGCCGAGATGGCGATACCCGACGAAGTGGTGCGTTTGCGATGCCGCCCCGCGGGCGCCGACGCGAGGTTCGAGCTGAGGCTCGCCAGCGACGAGCGCGTCAACGCCCGCGCCGTCGTGATCGCGAGCGGCGCCCGATACCGCCGCCTCGATGCTCCCAATCTCGCCGAGTTCGAAGCCTCGTCCATCCACTACTGGGCCTCGCCGCTCGAAGGGAAGCTCTGCGCCGGGCAGGAGCTGGTGCTGGTCGGCGCCGGCAACTCGGCGGGCCAGGCGGTCGTCTATCTCGCGAGCCAGGTGACCAAGGTCTGGCTTCTCGTGCGCGGACGGAGCCTCGAGGCGAGCATGTCGCGCTATCTCGTCGACCGCATCGCCGCGCTGCCCAACGTCCAGGTGCTGGCGCAGACGGAAGTCGCCGCCCTCGAAGGACAGGGCGGCATGCTCGAAGCCGTCCGCTGGCGGCATCTGCCGTCGGGCGAGGAGACACGGCGCCCGATCCGCCACCTGTTCCTCTTCATCGGCGCCGACCCGAACACCGCGTGGTTGTCGCAGTCCGACGTGGCGCTCGACGACAAGGGCTTCGTGCGCACGGGCGCAGACCTCGGGAACGGGCGCCGGCCGCTCGAGACGAGCCGCCAGGGCGTCTTCGCGATCGGTGACGTGCGCGCCGGATCGGTGAAGCGTGTCGCCGCCGCCGTCGGCGAAGGGGCGCAGGTGGTCGCGACGCTGCACGCGTTTCTCGCCGAGGCCGCCGTCATCGGCAACATCGGGAGGACCAATGGCTGACGAATGCGCCGACGCGACCGGCCATCCGATCATCGAAGGCTACGACCCGCCCGAAGGTTGGGGATGGTGCTACGTCGACGAGGCCACGCTCGACCTCACCGGTGACATGACCCCGCACAGCGGCCCCATCCCGCGGTACGTCTGAGGCTCCGTCTCTGAA
>Ga0209057_1003057_pt1 | contig 12525 bp, 13 predicted proteins | sample GraSoiAngelo_146_FD_185903 | JGI IMG/M metagenome (GOLD analysis project Ga0209057, IMG submission 185903) | Grasslands soil microbial communities from the Angelo Coastal Reserve, California, USA - 14_1009_05_30cm (SPAdes) (version 2) | ecosystem: Environmental > Terrestrial > Soil > Grasslands ... | reverse complement strand
GCGCATCAACACCTGCTCGCACGAGGGGCAGCGGACCACGGTTCCCGGCGCGTGGACGTAAACGTCCACCCGCCCGACCTCGTTGACCGCGCCACACGAGGCACACGTGCCGTGCGCCGTCGTCATCTCGACGGCGAAGATCTCGCCCAGCAAACCGGCGATCGCGTTGCCATCCAGCTTCATCTCGGACGTTTGCATCTTCATCCTCCTCCGGCTCCTCCGGTGGCTCCAAACCTTTCCGTCTTGATCCACAGCGGGTCGTATTCCAGGCCGACCAGGAGGTCGGCCGCCGTCTCCACGAATGGAGTCGGGCCACAGACGAAGACCGCCGGCGTCTGGGCCTTCGGCCATGCGACCTCTTTCACCATCGCGGCGTCGATCCTCCTGGTGTAGCCGCTCCATCCGGCCGGCTTCTCGCGCGTCAGCGTGTGAGAGACGAACAGCCCGTCGTTCGCAGCCACCAGGCGCTCGATCTCTTCGCGATAGATGATGTCGGCCAACGCGCGCGAGGAATAGAGAAGACGCGCGGGCGCCTTGTGCGGCGCAGTCGCCCGGTGGCGGAGCATCGCCATCAACGGGACCACCCCGGATCCTCCGGCCACGAGCAGCAGTGGACGATCGTCGCCGGCTCGCCATACGAAATGTCCGCCGATTGGGCCCCGGAGCTCCAGCTTGTCCCCCACCTTGAGCTCGCCCACGAGGTACGGCGACACCTCGCCATCGTCGAGGCGCTCGACCGTCATAGCAACCCAGCGGGCTTCTGGCGGCGAGGCGATCGAGTAGCTGCGTTCGGCCTGGTAGCCGTCCTCGGCGGTCAGCCGAACATCGACGTGCTGACCGGCGAGATGTCCGGGCCACATCGGGATGTTGAAGTAGAGGCTCGAGACGCGCGGCGTCTCATGTACGAGCTCGACGAGCTCTCCGAACTGCCAGCTTAATCGCCCCAGTAGCGCTGCTCGCGCCAAGGGTCTCCATAAAGGTGGTAGCCGTTGGACTCCCAGAATCCCGGCTGCTGCTCCTTCTCGAGCTTGATCCCGCGCACCCACTTCGCGCTCTTCCAGAAATAGAGGTGAGGGACGAGCAGTCGCGCCGGACCGCCGTGCTCCGGGTGCAGCGGCTGGCCGTCGAACTCGTAGGCGACCCACGCCTTGCCGTCCATGACGTCCTCGAGCGGCAGGTTGGTCGTGTAGCCGCCGTCGCAGAAGGCTGTGATGTACTCGGCCGCGGTCTCCACGCCTTCCATCAACGTGTCGAGCGAGACCCCTTTCCATGTGGTGTCGAACTTCGACCACTTCGTGACGCAGTGGATGTCCTTGGTCACGGTGTCCGACGGAAGGGCGAGGAGCTCCTTCCACGTCCAGCGTTTGGGTTCGTCGATCTCGCCTTCGATCGAGAACGACCACTGGTCGAGGTTCGGGCGTGGCGTCGGTCCGGCGGAGAGGACGGGGAAATCGTTGACGAGATACTGGCCAGGCGGGAGGCGCGAGCTCGATGCGGTGTCGCGCCGCCGTCCCTTGAAGCCGCGCGAGATGAACCCCATCAGTCGATGAGTATCGCGCATGGTGCGGCGGCTGGAAAGCCGCCGCACCTGGAGTCGAGCTAGATCGCGACGATGCCAAAGGGTGTCGCACCGACCGGCAGGATGAACGGCGTTCCGGGCAGCTCGGCGAGCGAGCCGCCATGACCGCGAAGGCGCTGATTGCGCTGAGTGAGGCGTCGACGACGTAGAGGTCCGCGCCTGACGGATGCCCTCCTACAAGGAAGGCGCCGAGCTCAGAAGCTGACCCGGGTGAGCCTCCACAGGCGGCCGGGAGGATACAGCTGGTCAGCCGTGACGAGAGGTACGTCGAAGCTGTAGTCCCCGAGCACAACGTGCTCGGTTCCCTCTACCGTGCTTGGTGCCACCGGCTTCTCGATGACGATCGCCTTGGCGTCGAGGTGCTGGCGCAGGATCATGCCCGGCCACTCGGCAAGGTCGACGTCGACGGTCGAAACCAGGTCCGACTGTTCGCCCCAGGGCGTCGTGTAGTTCGCGACCGACTGATTCCGGGCGATGACGCGGCGAACGTGCAGCGCGGGCGAGGCGGCCGCAATCAGCGCTTGAGCGGTCGCGAACGCGATCTGGAGCGTCGGCTGCCCCATGACGCAGCCGTACACGACGATCGTGCGACTGTCCACCGTGACGTTCGCCGCGAACAAGAAGTTCGCGCCCGTGTTGAGGCCGGAGCCGGTCTTGATGCCGATGATCCCGCCCTGGCCAAGGAGTCCGTTGACGTTGTAGACGGTGCCGGCCACCGGCAGGTTGGCCTGGCCCAGGGCGACGATCTGCGCGAAGACCTCGTTGAGCATCGCCACCATGCCCAGGGTCGTGAGATCGGTGGGCGTGCTCACGCTCGAGGCCGACGCGCCGCTCGTGTCGGCGAACTTCGTATGTGAGAGATGCAGCTCGGCGGCGCGCTTGTTCATCTTGGCCACGAAGGCGTCGATCGAACCGGCGTCCCAGCGTGCGGCCGTCTCGGCAAGGTTGTTCCCGGACGGAATCAGCATTCCCTCGAGGACCTGGAACAGGGTCAGCTGCTCTCCCGCCTGCACCTTCACAACGGACTGCATGTCGGCGAGATCTGCTTCATATGAGCGGATGTCGGCGTCCGTGATCGTGATGTTCGCGCCCGTCTCGCCCTTCTTCAGCTTGCTGTCCTCGAGCACGACCAGCGCGGTCATCACCTTCGTCACGCTCGCGGCGGGGATGGCCTGCTCGTTGCCGGAGGTCCCCACGAACCCCAGACCCGAAACCGCGATCGCCCCAGATCCTCTAGACGGCCAGGGCAGCGACGGCGCTGTGCCCGGGACGACCTCGGTCGGATGGAGAAGATGCGTGGCAGCGACGGCGGGGATCGGGCGCAGGTAGTTGAAAGCCGACGCCGCGACGACGATCAGCAGCAAAACGACTCCGACCCGCCGCCACATCCCCGAAAAACCTTAACTGAGAGCGCGCCGGACCGGTTCCGAAAGGCGAATTCCCAGGTAGGTGGCGAAGGCCAGCGACGTGATGAAGAAGCTGACCGGGTGCGGCGAGAAATAAGCGACGCTCAATCCCAGCCAGGTGAACAGGAGCGCCAGGCCCACGCCGATCCCGATCGCGTACGGAGGATGGCTCGTGAAGCGGATCGCGATCGCGGCGGGGGTGACGATGAGGGCGAAGATCAGAAGCACCCCGACGACCTGCACGGCCTCGGTCACCGCGACAGCGAGGATCGCCATGAACGCGACCGACAGCAGTGTGATAGGGACACCTTTCGCGCTCGCGAGCTCCTCGTCCACGGAGGAAAAGAGGAGCGGACGGTAAACGACGACGAGAGCCACCAGCGTGATGACGCCGGCGATCAGGGTGACCAGCACATCCCGCTCGCTGATGCCGAGAATCTCGCCAAACAGGAGCGCGTAAGCCTCGGTGGCGTAACCGCGGTACAGCGAGATGAACAGCACGCCCAGGCCGAGAGTCCATGCAAGGACGATGCCGATGGTGACGTCGCGCCCCCGCAGCCGGTTGCCCAGCGCACCGATCGCCGCGCCGCTCCCGAGCGTGAACGCCAGCAAGCCAACCACCGGGCTCAGGCCGGCCACGATGGCGCCGGCCGCGCCGGCAAACCCGATGTGGGAGAGCGCATGAGCCGCGAACGCCGACCCACGAAGCACCACGAAGTAGCCGATCGATCCGGCGACGATGGCGACGATGGTCCCCGCCTGGAACGCGTGGATCATGAAGTCGTAGTGGAAGAGCATCGCCAGGTCGTCGAACGGGTTCCAGCTCGGTGTCGGGTTGGCGCTGGTCAGGTGGAGAGCGGCGTCAACCATGCGGGTGGCTTGCCTCCTCCTCGAGGCCGACCACGAACACCCGGCCGCGGCTGTCCCTGACCACCTCCACCGGAGAGGAGTAGATCTCGGACAGCCGCTCGGTGGTGATGATCTCGGCGGGCGTGCCCATCGAGACCTTGCCCGCCGCCATGTACAGGACATGGTCGATGTGCGGCAGCAGCGGGTTGACGTCGTGCGCGATCAGCAACACGGTCAGCTCGCGACGGCGTGCCACGTCGCGGATCAATTGCACCATCGCGCGCTGGTTGCGGACGTCGAGGTAGGAGAGCGGCTCGTCCATCAACAACAGACGCGGGCTGCCGACGAGTGCCTGGGCCAGGAGCATGCGCTGCTGCTCGCCTCCCGAGAGCCGGCCCAGCGGCTGGTCCGAGTAATCGACGGCGCCGACGGCTTCCAGCGAAGCCTCCGCCGCAGCGGCCGCCCGAGCGCGTCCCACGAGACGGACGCCCCAGCGATGGCCGTCGAAGCCAAGCTCGACGAAGTCCCGGCCGCGGATCGAAAGCTCGGGGTCGAAGACCGGCCGCTGCGGGACGTAGCCAATCGTCGGATCACCTCGTCGGGGGGTCCGTCCGAAAACCTCGAGCTTGCCGGCGGAGGGCGCGAGCCGGCCGAGGATCGTGCGGATCAAGGTCGTCTTCCCAGATCCGTTCGGGCCCAGGATCGCCGTGAAAGAGCCCGCCTCGATGTCGAAAGTGGCGCGCGACCACACCGTCCGCGTGCCATAGGTCGCGGCCAGGTCGTGCGCGGAGATCGCGAGGTTGCTCAGCCGGACGACTTGAATCCAGCCTCGAGGTCCTGCAGCTGCTTGAGCTGCCAGTCCTGGAACGATAGGTTCTCGGGCTGAAGCGTCTCGGACACGCCGACGCTCGGGATGCGATGCGAGGTGGCCAGCGATTTGATGTTCGTCGTCACCGCGGTCGAGGTCTGCACGTTGTAGACGAGCGCCTTGATCTGATTGCGGGAAATCTGGCTCTGGAACTTCGCCACTGCGCCGGCCGGCGGGTCGTTGCCCTGGGCGACGGCGTCCATGAACTCGACCGGCGTGATCAGGTCCAATCCAAGCGCGGCGGCCATGTACTGGAAGATGCTCTCCGTGGCTCCGATCGGAACGTGGGGGTACTTCTGCTTGATGTTCGCGATCTCGTCCATGTAGGGCTGGAATCGCGCCTTCACCTGCAAACGCTGCTGGTCGAAGTAGGTCGCGGCCGCGGGGTCGATCGACTTGTAGTCCGACGTGATTTCGTCGGCGATCCGGGTCACGTATGACGGGTCGTACCAGAAGTGCGGGTTGTCGCCCTGCTTCTTGCCCAAAAGCTCGGCGATGTTCAGGACTTGGCGGTTGGTCCCCTTGTTCGCGTCCAGGAGCTTCTGGCCCCAGCTGTCGTAGCCCGCGCCATTGAGGATGACGAGCCTGGCCTCGGCGAACGCGCGCGCGTCGCTGGAGCTGCTCTCGTATTCGTGGGGGTCGGCGTTGGGGTCGGTGACGACGCTCTGCACGGTGACCTTCGAACCGCCGAGCTGGGCAGCGATGCTGCCCCAGAAGTTTTCCCCGGCCACGACGGTGATCGCCGTGCCGGACTGCACGGAGGCCGCGCCCCCGCATGCCGAGCAGAGCAAGAAGCCGACCAGAAGCACGGCCCACCTCCCCATCGCGCAAGAGCATTGCACAAGTTGATTGCGCAAGTCAAGTGCGCGTAGACTGGGCGGCAGTGGCGCGACCGAGTCCCGTCAGCGACCAGGTCCGGTCCCTTTTCGGGGCGGAGCAAAAGCACCTCTGGTCGATCGACGAGCTGCATGAAGCGGTTGTGCAGTCGCTGGGCGCCGCCGATTACTCGACCGTTTTTCGCGCGGTCAGCGGGATGGAGAAGGACGGCGCGATCAAGCGGATCGACCTGGGCGACGGCAAGGTCCACTACGAACTGTCGGAGGACCACCACGAGCACATCCGCTGCGATTCGTGCGGACGGGTGGTCGAGGTGCCAGGGTGCGTGCTCGAGGACGCCGAACGCTCCGTCAAGTCGAGCACCGGTTTCCTCGTGACGAGCCATCAGCTGCTTTTCACCGGCGTCTGTCCGGACTGCTCAGCCCAAGCAAGCGCGCGATAGGCAGTAGCAGGCCGCCCTGCACCACCAGCGAGAGCACGACCATTCCGTAGGCCAGCACCGCCACGTTTGGATTCACCTGCGGATAAGTCGCAACAGAGAGCGCGAGCGCGACTGAGAGCGCGCCGCGCAGTCCCCCCCACATCGTCATGTGCTTCCAGCTCCAAGGGATCGACGAGCCCTCGAGACCGGCCAGCCCCAGGAGGCCGTAGACCGGGACGGCGCGGGCCACGAGCATGATCGCGTATGCGCCCAGCGCGAGACCCGCGACCGCGGCCAGGCGCTGCGCCGGCAGGGCGACGCCGACCAGCAGGAACAGGATCGCGTTGAGGACGAAGGCGAGCAGGTTCCAGAAACCGTGCAGCTGCGTGCCTTGCAGGCGTCCGGTCCGGCTCCCGTAGCGCGCGACCACGATCCCCGCCGCGACCACCGAAACCACCCCCGACGCATGCACCACATCAGCGGCGAGATAGGCGCCGTAGGCGAGGACCAGAGTGATCAGGATCTCCAGCTCGGCCTCGCGGACGCGACGCAGCGCGACGACCGCCGCCGCGCCCGCGGCAAGACCGATCGCCCCGCCGACGCCTGTCACGTAAGTGAAGCGCAAGCCCGCGTCCATCGCCGACGGATGACCCGAGAGGATCGTGCCGAGCACGGCGGAGAAAACGGCGACGCCAGTCCCGTCGTTGAACAGGCTCTCGCCGTCGAGGATCGCTTCGAGACCGCGCGGGGCGCCGACCTGGCGGAGCAGCTGAACGACCGCGACCGGGTCGGTCGCTGCCACGATCGCGCCGAGAAGAAATCCGCTGGCCCAGTCCAGGCCGAGACCGTAATGGGCCAGGGCGCCGATCAACATCACGGTCAGGAAGACGCCCAGCGTGGCCAGAAGGCTGATCGGCACCACCCGCCTCCACATCTCGTCCAGGTCGAGCGCCAGCGAGGCTTCGAAGACGAGCCCGGGCACGAACGCGAGCAGGATCAGGTCCGGGCCGATCGGTGGCAGCCTCAAGCCGGGAATGAGGCCGATCACGATGCCTCCCACCGCGAGCAGCACCGGATAAGGAATGGTCGGCGCGGTCCGAGACAAGAGGCGCAGCGCCGTCGCCGCGGCGCCGAGAAGGATGAGGAAGAAGAGAAAGCTCTGCGCGGTGCTCACGGCGGCCGTCGACCTCCTGCCGACCAGCCTTCCCGGCACACCACGAGATGCGCGACGCTTCGCCGCTGCGGCGGAATCTTAATGGTTTGTTGCGCCTTTACCCCGGCCTAGGGCGAGGCGCCGCACATGACCGAGCGCCCGAGCTTGTCGAGAAGTCGCTTCCGTAATGCGTCGACGCCTCCCCGAAAGAAAGACTCGCCCGGCGCTGCGCCGGGCGAGCCGCGTTCGGGGAGTTAGCGGTTCAAGCTCATCGCGTCGCCGAGGACGAACCCCTTTTCGCTGATCTCGTAGCGGTGAACCATCGGCCGGTGGTGGAGGGCGCGCGTCTTCAAGATGGTGATCGCCCGTGCCAGCTCGGGCCCCTCCTGCACGTACTGCAGGAGCACCACGTTGTCGGCCAGGTGCGAAAGGCCGTGCTCTGAGATCCGGCTCAGCTCGAAAAGCTCCGGCGTTTCGACGATCATCATCAAGCTGACCTGTGCGCGCTCGAGGCGCTGCGTCAGCGAGAACATCCACTCGCGGAACCGGGTGGGATCATCCGCCGCGGTCATCACATCCGGAAGGCTGTCGATGACGACACGCCGGGCGCCAGTCTTCTCGATCAGGTCGAGAAGCTGGTAGACCCATTCGTCGATGTAGACATCGACGACGCTGCGGCTGAGGATGGTGACTCCACCTTCTTCGAATGACCATCCGAAGCCGTTGGCGATCCGGGCCAGCTGGGTGGTGTTTTCCTGAAACGTCGCGAGTATGCCCGGCTCGCCCGATTCCACCCCCCGAAAAAGGAAGTGCAGGCCCATCAGAGTCTTGCCAATACCGGACGGCCCGGCGACGAGCGTCGCCGCGCCTGACCAGTAGCCGCCCTCACCGAGCATCTCGTCTAGCGCCTGAATGCCTGTCGACGAGCGCGCCTCGCTCAAGTCGTAGCGTCTCTCATCCATGGTGTCGGCCAGCCGCGGAAAGACGTCAAACCCGGCGTCCGTGATCCGGTAAGCGTGCTCGCCTGAGCGGTACGCGCTGCCGCGCAGCTTGAGGACCTGCACCACGCGCAGCTCACGAGCGCCGACTTGCTTGACGTCCAGTGCGATGATGCCGTCGGCGACCGCAAACTCCGCCGCATCCAGTGCCTGCCCGCGCGTGTATGGCGCGTTCCACAGAGCGGTCGTCGCGCTGGCGCTGAACAGCCGGGTCAGACCGTAGAGGAAGCGCCGGAACGAGGTGGAGTCACCGGAGACCGCTTGAAATGCTCGAAAGCTGTCGATCACCACGACGCCTGGCCGAAGCTCTTTCAGGAAGCGCTCGACCGCGGACAGTATGTGGTCGAGGCCGTCACCACCGAGGACCTGGCCGAGGTCCTCATAGACGACGCGACCCTTCCGGATGGCATCAGGATCGAAGATCTTGAGGGTTTCGCCGAATCGAAGGATCTTGTCCAGAGGCTCGGAGAGGGTGGAGAGATACAGTGCCGGACGCTCGTCCGTCGCGTTGTGGAACGCGAACTGCTGGCTGAGGATCGTCTTGCCGCTGCCGGGCACCCCGACGATCAGGTTGATCGAGTTCTTGAGCAAGCCGCCGTTCAGGATCTCGTCGAGTCGTGGGTTGCCGCTCGCGAGTCGCTCGATCAACGGGTGACAGGCGAACGGCGCGATTGACGCGTCAGGGCACTGGTACCGAGCAGGTCTCGCACAGAAGAGACGAGTGCCAGCGGCTCGAGGGGCTTGTGGAGAAAGGCCGAAGCGCCCAGGTCTATGGCCTCGTCAGCGCTGTCAATCGCCGCCACCGCAAGGACAGACGCCGTTCCTTTGGCCGCGAACTCCGCGCACAGGCGGAAGCCGGCTCCTCCTGAGATCAACAGGTCGATCACAACCACGGCCGGCGATCGTTCCTGGAAGTGCAGCCGTGCCTGGACGGCATCGAGCGCGATGGCAACTTCGTAACCCTCGGTGCGGAGGAAGTACTCCGCCAGGTCCGCCGCATACGCGTCCCTGTCGACGATGAGGATCAGCGGCCTGGCCTCCAACGGCCGCTCCCGGGGTGCCGCGGGAATTCGGGACGCGGCCAGGTCCTGGGCGAGAAGCCGGTGTGCGTCGGCGGCGCTGGCGCCTGAATCCATCTGCGCCTTGACGAAGCGAAGCTGTTCGACCTGGGTTCTCGAATAGAGGCGCTGGGCGCCACCGCTGCGGCTCGGTGTGACGACGGAGTAGCGCTCCTCCCACGCTCGAAGGGTCGAGGCGGGTACGTCCAGCATCCGCGCGACGGCTCCGATGCTGTACACGGCGCGATCGGATTTCTCGCTGGCCACAAAACCTCAGGTTTAGTCTAACTGTTCGAGATATTTCGCGCAACACTTGGCCCAAGTAGGCTTCTGAAGCTAGCTGTTGCAGAAGTATCGAGAAAGTTATAGAGTGTCTGGGGGGAGATTCGATCAACTTGCAGAGGGATTGGGCAATGAGCGATGGCATTGAGCGCCCGCTGGATGAGGAGCTCCATGCCCGGCCCGCGAGAGGATTGATCGAGCTCTGGTTCGAGGCGCTTGATCGCTGGATCGCGCGCTTCGATCGGAATATGGGAGGGGTGGCCGGCAGAAGGGAGGGCCGTAATCGAGAGGAAGGAAGGGGACCGACTCTACGCTGACAACCGTCTGGTCGTGTTGCGGACCGAGCCGTTTGGCACCGTCGTCCTCGCGGGATTGATGGACCGTCGCAACGCCGGCCCGGTAGCACGGTCACTTGCCAGGGAGCTCCGTCGCGACGGCCAATCGCCAGGCGGCGTGATGCGCCATGACGGGGATCTGCGGATTGACGTCAGCCGTCTCGAGTTTTCCGATGTGAGCGCGATCAGGGCCATCGTCGACGTGGCTCGCAACGCTGCGAGTGGTCGACTCGTCCTACGTGGCCTTCCGGACGCGATCGTGCGTGTGATGTTCGTCGTCGGTTGGAGCGACCTGCCGAACCTAGTGGTGGAGGAGAACTAACCGCCACCCGGCGCATCTGTAAAGTGGCGACCAGTGAAGGCCCTGGTCAAAACGAAGAGGGAGCCGGGCCTGTGGCTGCAAGACGTGCCCGAGCCCAAGCCAGGGCCTGGTGAGGTGCTGCTCCGCGTGCTCCGCACCGGGATCTGCGGCACCGACCTCCACATCGACGCGTGGAACGAGTGGGCCCAGCACACCATCAAACCCCCGCTCGTGGTCGGCCACGAGTTCGTGGGTGAGGTCGTGGAGCTGGGTGAAGGCGTCGCGTCCGTGTATCCCGGTGAAACAGTCGGCGCCGAAGGTCACATCGTCTGCGGCCGCTGCCGCAACTGCATGGCCGGCCGCCGCGCGCTTTGCGCGAACACGGTGGGCATCGGCGTGCAGCGCGACGGCGCCTTCGCCGAGCTCATCGTCATGCCGGCGGGCAACCTGTGGCCGCACCTGACCAAAATCGACCTCGACGTGGCGTCGATCTTCGATCCCTTCGGCAACGCGGTCCACACCGCGACCCAGTTCCGCCTGGTCGCGGAGGACGTCCTGATCACCGGCGCCGGGCCGATCGGGATCATGGCCGCGATGGTGGCGCGCCACAACGGCGCACGCTTCGTCGTCATCACCGACGTCAGCGACTACCGGCTCGAGCTCGCGCGCAAGATCGGTGTGACCAGGGCGGTGGACGTCAGCAAGACCAACCTTCGTGACGTCCAGGAAGAGCTCGGCATGAAGGAGGGTTTTGACGTGGGCTTCGAGATGTCCGGCCGGCCGAGCGCGATGCGCGACATGATCGACAACATGGCCCACGGCGGCAGGATCGCGGTGCTCGGCCTGCCCGATCACGAGTTCGGCATCGACTGGTCGCAGGTCGTTTTCAAAATGCTCACCGTCAAAGGCGTCTACGGCCGGCAGATCTTCGAGACCTGGTACCAGATGTCGGTCTTCGTGCAGAGCGGCCTTGACATCTCACCCGTCATCACGCACCGCTTCCCATACGAGCAGTACAAGGAGGCGTTCGCCGTCGCCCACTCAGGCCTGTGCGGCAAGGTTGTTCTGGACTGGAGCTCCTGATGTTCGAACGAATGCGATCTCACCTGACACAACAGCTGCAGGAGATACGCGACGCCGGGCTGGAGAAGCCGGAGCGCGTTATCGGTTCGCCGCAGGGCGCGACGGTAGCCGTCATGGACAAAGACGTGCTCAACCTCTGCGCCAACAACTACCTGGGCCTGGCCGACCATCCCGCGGTCGTGGCGGCCGCCAAGGAAGCGCTCGATCGCTGGGGCTACGGCATGGCCTCGGTGCGGTTCATATGCGGGACACAAGAGGTCCATAAAGAGCTCGAGGAGGCGCTCAGCGATTTCCTGGGGACCGAGGACACCATCCTCTACTCGTCGTGCTTCGACGCCAACGGTGGGATCTTCGAAGCCCTCCTCGACGAGCGCGACGCCGTCATCTCAGACGCGCTCAACCACGCCAGCATCATCGACGGCATCCGCCTGTGCAAGGCGCGGCGATATCGGTACGCGAACCGCGACATGGCCGACCTCGAGCGCCAGCTGCATGAAAGCGCCGACGCCCGATTCCGGTTGGTCGTGACCGACGGAGTGTTCTCGATGGACGGATACATGGCGCCGCTGGCGGAGATCTGCGAGCTCGCCGAGAGTCACGACGCCATGGTCATGGTCGATGACTCGCATGCCGTCGGATTCATCGGCCCCAACGGCCGAGGCACGCACGAGCACCACGGCGTGATGGGGCGGGTCGACGCCATCACCGGGACTCTCGGCAAGGCACTGGGCGGAGCTAGCGGGGGCTACGTCTCGGGCCGCCGCGAACTGGTCGCAATGCTGCGCCAGCGCTCCCGCCCATACCTCTTCTCCAACTCGGTCGCCCCGCCCATCGCGGCCGCGAGCCTGAAGGTGCTGGACCTCCTGCGGACCGCCGGCGACCTGCGGCAGAGGCTGGCGGACAACACGAAGCTGTTTCGGAGCCGTATGGCCGAGGAGGAGTTCGACATCCTGCCAGGCGACCACCCCATCGTCCCGGTGATGATCGGAGACGCGGCCCTGGCCGGTCGGATGGCGGCGGCGATGCTGCAGAAGGGGGTCTACGTGGTCGGGTTTTCGTACCCGGTCGTGCCCCAGGGCAAGGCCCGGATCCGGGCTCAGGTGTCCGCCGCCCACACGCGCGACGACCTGGAAAGGGCGGTCAAGGCGTTCGTCGACACGCGGCACGAGGTGAGCCGGTAGCCCGACCCCGGAAAGCGTTTTCCGGATACATGAGCGAGCACGAGCTTTTACTGGTCCAGCTGGGGGACGCCCTGTCCAAGGTGGCGCGACCTCACCGGTGCGACGACCAGCTGCCGGCGGAGGTTCGGATGAGCCTCTGGCAGCTCGGGTTTCCCTGCAGCGAGCTGACCTCGC
>Ga0209057_1003046_pt1 | contig 12562 bp, 8 predicted proteins | sample GraSoiAngelo_146_FD_185903 | JGI IMG/M metagenome (GOLD analysis project Ga0209057, IMG submission 185903) | Grasslands soil microbial communities from the Angelo Coastal Reserve, California, USA - 14_1009_05_30cm (SPAdes) (version 2) | ecosystem: Environmental > Terrestrial > Soil > Grasslands ... | reverse complement strand
GACGGAGCGCCTACCCGATGCGAAGGACCAGGCGCTGCTGCGGCGCACGAGCATTTCCGGCGGCGGCCCACTGCCCAAGGGTTTCTACTTCCTCCAGACCGACGGCCAATACATGTCCCGCTTCGCGTTCGCCGTCGTCGACACCGTGCTGGTGTCGAAGATGTCCCTCGACGAGCTGCTGGTCTGGGTGCTCGATCACGACAGCGGCAGACCCGTCTCGGGCATCACCGTCCACACCGGCAGCGGTGAAGCGATCACGAACGCGCAAGGTCTCGCGACGTTCCCGCTGCCGACGCCCATGCCCGGCACGGGCATCGATCGCAGCACCTGGTTGTGGACCGACGAGGGGCGCTTCGGCGTGCTGTCGACCCACTGGCAATCGCTGTCGCCCTACCAGTTCGGCCTTCCGGGCGAATACGGGTCGCGCCAGTACGTCGGCCACGTATACACCGACCGGCCGATCTACCGGCCCGGCGAGACCGTCTTCTACAAGGGCATCGTGCGCGCCGACGACGATGCGCAGTACTCCCTGCCGCCCAGGGATGGCTTCAGCTACGTGATTCGGAACGCTCGCGGCCAGGAGATAAAGCGCGAGACGGTCACCCTCGATGACTTCGGATCGTTCAACGCGTTCTTCGATCTGCCGGAAGACGCCCCGACCGGCGCGTACTACCTCACCATCACGTACCCGGCGAACAGCGGGAGAGGCGGGATCAACGAATACGCCTTCGCGTCGAACTCGTTCACTGTCGCGGCGTTCCGCAAGCCCGAGTTCCAGGTCGAGATCGACACCGACCGCGCGTCGTACCTCAGCGGCGAGACGATCCGCGCGAGCGCGACCGCGACGTTCTTCTTCGGCGGCGCGCTCGAGGGCGCGAACATGCAGTGGTCCGCGGTCGCGGAGCCGTCCTACATCCGCGCAAAGGGATTCGAGTCGTACTCGTTCAGCGACTACGACTACTCGCGTCAGGCGGTCGCGCGCGATCCGATCCGCGCGAAGGGCGCAGGCGTCACCGGCGGGGGCGGCGTGGCGGCGTTCACGGTCCCCGCGGCGCTCAACGCGGCGGAGGGCGCGCAGCGCTTCACGGTGTCGGCCACGGTGCTCGATCAGAACGGACAGGCCGTCGGCGGCAGCACGTCCGTCATCGTCCACCCCGCGAGCGTGTACGTCGGCATCCGCCCGGACCGCTATCTCGCGACGCAGGATGTCGCGTCGACGATGCGGCTCGTCACGGTCGACACGGAAGGCAAAGCGATCGGTGGGCAGACCGTGCGCGTGCAGGTCTACGACCGGCAGTGGATCACGACGAAGGTGCAGATCCCCGGCGGCGGGCGCCGCTACCAGAGCGACGTGAAGGACATCCTCCTCACCACGCTCACCGCACGCACCGCCGCCGACGGCACGGCGAGCGTCCGCTACGCACCGGAGAAGCCGGGACAGCTCCGTTTCGTCGCCGAGGTCACCGACGCAGCCGGGCGCAGCGCGCGCTCGTCGACGCAGGTGTGGGCCGGCGGCCACGGCTTCGGCCTTTGGCAGGTCACGAACGACGACGCGATCAAGCTCGTCGCGGACAAGGACCGCTACGAGGTCGGGGATACCGCCGAGGTGCTCGTGCCCGCGCCGTTCGCCGGCGCGACCGCGCTCATCACCATCGAGCGTGGCAAGATCATCACGCGCGAGGTGCGCACGTTCGCGACGAACAGCGAGCGGCTGCGCATCCCGATCGTCGACCGCTCGGTGCCGGACATCTTCGTCTCGGTGGTCCTGTACCGCGGACCAACGGACGTTGATCCGCTCCCTCGCTACAAGGTCGGCTACGTCGAGCTGCCCGTGTCGACCGCCTCCCGCGTGCTGAACGTGAAGATCACGCCCGACCGCGATCAGGCCGAGCCGCGCCAGGTCGTGAAGTACGCGCTGAAGGTCACGGATCAGAACGGGAAGGGCGTGAGGGCGCAGCTCTCGGTCGCCGTCGTCGACAAGGCCGTGCTCAGCCTCATGGAGGACCGCGGGCCGGACGGCATGAAGGCGTTCTGGTTCGAGCGCGGCCTCGCGGTCACGACGAACTCGTCGATGGCGAACTCGCTCGACCGCTGGAACGACGTCGTCGCGGAATTGCCGAAGATCGGCAAGGGCGGTAGCGGGGCGGGTGGCGGTCTGAATCAGCAGCCACGCAGCGACTTCGTGAACGTCGCGTACTGGGACGCCGGCCTCGTGACCAATGACGACGGAATTGCGACGGTCGAGGTCCCGATGCCCGATGACCTCACCACCTGGCACATGCGCGTGCGCGCGATCAGCGGCGACACCCTCGTGGGCGAGGGTGAGAACGAGCTCGTGTCGACGAAGCCGCTCCTCGTGCGCTCGGCGCTGCCGCGCTTCGTGCGCGTCGGTGACAGCGTCGACCTGCGCGTCCTCGTGCGCAACGCGACGAAGAGCGAGCGCACCGTCGGTGTCACGCTCAAGGCGAGCGGGATCACGATGAAGGACGCGGCGCGCAAGATCGCCCAGGTCGCGCCGAATGCCTCCGTCGCCTACACCTGGCCCGCGAGCGTCTCGAGCGAAGGAACCGTGAGCGTGCGGTTTGACGCGGACGATGGAGCGGATCTCTCCGACGCGATCGCCCTCGAGTTCCCCGCGTTCGCCGACCTCGTCCCAGAGACGATGTCGACGGGCGGCATCGTGACGAAGGACGCTGCGCTGGAGGCCATCTATCTACCGAAGTTCGCGGACACCGCGCACGGTTCGCTGGGCATCTCCGTACGCTCCGCGCTGGTGGGCTCGCTCGCGAGCGAGCTCCGCTGGTTCGATCCCTGCGGGACCTGCGGCGCGTACGAAGAGGACACGATGTCCATCGCGAGCCGCGTCATCGGCACGATCGGAGTCGCGCGCATGGAGAAGACGACACGCTACGACGCGCGTATCACCACCGATATCGCGACGATCATGGGCCGGCAGCGGCCCGACGGCGGCTTCGCCTGGTGCACGAAACCTGAATGCACGAGCGACCCGAACGTCACCGGCTGGGTGCTCTTCGCGCTCGGCGAGGCGCGCCGTGACGCGCGGAACGTCGACAGCGGCGTCGGTTCGCGAGCGACGAACTTCATCGCGACGTACATCAATCGCCCGAACACGACGGCGCAGGCGACGGACCCGCATCACGATCAGGACGCCCTACTGCTCGCTGCGCTCGCGTCGGCCGGTAGCCCGACCGCGGGGACGATGGCGCTCGCGCAGTTCGAGCAGCACCGCGCCCTTCTCGCGAACTGGGGCCGCGCGTACCTCGCGAACGCGCTCCTCGACGGCGGCTCGAAGCCAGTCGACGCGCCGGTCCGCGGGCTGCTCAACGATCTCACCGCATCGACGATCCCCAGCGCCAACGGCAACCACTGGGAGGACGAGACGACCTCGAGCAAGTACTCCTTCATGACGAGCACCGCGACGACCGCGCTCGTGGCGCTGTCGATCGCCCGCGCGATGCCCGACCACCAGCTGTTGCCGCAGTCGATCCGCTGGCTCGTCGTCGCGCGCGACGCGCAGCGGTGGCAGACGAGCATCGACCGCGCGATGAGCATCCTCGCGCTCGCGACGTACGTCGGCGTGACCGGCGAGCTCGGCGCCGAGTTCGCGTACAACGTGTCGCTCGATCAGAAGGAGCTCATGTCCGGTCAGGTGAAGGCGAGCACCGCGCCGACCGAGGAGAGCAAGCGCGTGCCGCTCGCGAACGTCGTGACCGCGGGGAAAACGAGCCTCCTGGGCGTGGGGCGCGAGTTCACGAAGAGCGGCCGCCTCTACTACACGCTCGACCTGCGCTACATGACACCGGCGACGCAGATCGACGCGACGAACCGCGGCTTCGCGGTGTCTCATCAGTACACGCTCCTCGGCGCCCCGGGGACGCCGGTCAGCCGTGCGCGCCTGGGCGACGTCATCCGCGTGACGCTCACGGTCATCGCGCCGCACGACCGCAACTACGTCACCGTCGAGGACATGCTCCCTGCGGGTCTCGAAGCGATCGACCCGCAGCTGAAGACGACCGATCCCGCGCTCCGTGCGCAGCTCGAGAAGGACCGCCTCGCGTCATACACGCGCAGCGGCGATAAGTTCGTCGCGCCGTGGTACCGCTGGTACTACAGCCCGTGGCAGCAGGTCGACACGCGCGATGACCGGACGATCCTCAAGGTCGACCGCCTGACGAAGGGCATGTACGAGTACACGTACTACGCCCGAGCGACGACGACGGGCGACTTCTTCGTCGCGCCCGCGCACGCCGAGGAGCAGTTCTTCCCCGAGGTCTTCGGCCACAGCGACAGCGCGCGCTTTGTGATCACCGCGCCGTAGACGCCGAATCGACGTAGTTGAGAAAATCGATATCGCCCGGTGAATGACCGATGCGCGTGAGCAGGATCGCGGCATCGGACCGCTGCTGCTGGCTGTGCGTGATGACGTGGACGAGGAAGAACCACAGCGGGAAGCGATCCCGGCCGCCATCGTTCCACTCGGCATCGAGCGCGACCTGATCCAACGTGCTGAGCCAGGCGCGCATCTCTGCTTCATCTCGGCGCCACTCGTCGGCGAGCGTCGTGGGGTCGTCATAGGAAGCCGGGTCGAGCTCGGCGTCCCATTCCGCTTTCGGCCGCTTCTGCAAGCGCAGGCGCCAGCTTCGCTCCACGTCCAGAGCATGGACGAGAGTCGCCCGCAGGCCGCGGGTGGTGACATCCGAGTTCGCCCGCCACGCCGCTGGCGTGAGCTTCGCAGCGACGTCAAGCAGGTGTCGATCTGCCCAGTAGTTGTAGTCAAAGAGCGCGATCACGCCATCCCGATCCACCCGAACGACGATAACGAGAGAAAAGGACGGCCCCGCCCAAGTCGGGAGGTCGCCGATCATCCGTACCGCGGGATCGAGGGAGGGTCGTGCCACGGCCCTCCCGTCGAACACGAATTAAGGGATCGAGATCTTCCAGATGCCACGACCGTGCGTGGCCGCCACGAGATAGCTCCCGTCGGGCGCGAGGCTGAGATCGTTCACGGACGCGTTCGGGAGGCCCGTCCCCAGGCGTGACCATGAGGTCGAGCCGACCGGCGCGGTGAACACACCGACGTCGGTCGCGACGTACATCGTGCTGCCCTTCAGGACGAGGTCATCACCCGGCGCGTCGGGCAGGTTGCCACTGATGTCGGTCCATGAGGCGCCGCCGTTCGTCGACTTGAATACGTGACCCACTCCGCCTGCCGGGATCCAGCGACGTGAGAAGCCGCCGAAGACGGCGTACACGGTCGCGTCATCCGCGGGGTCGACGGTGAGCGAGTACACGTAGCGGTTCGGCAGGCTCGTCACGTCGAGCTCGTGCCAAGTCCCGCCATAGTTCGTCGCGATACCGCGACGGAAGCCTTCGCCGGTGGTGGATGACGCGCGCGGGTTGCAGCCCGATGGGCCACACCACGCGGCGTACGTGACGCCGCCCTTGACCGCGATCGCGGTCGTCGAGTCGCCCGAGCCGGTGTTGTACACGATCTTCCAGTCGCAGGCGCTGGAGCCACAGGTGGTGTCCCAGCCCTTGTTCTGGTTGTCCCACACGTACTGGCCGCCGGCGACCCAGTGCGTGCCGCTCGAGACATCCGCGCGGAACGGCGCGATGAAGCGCGCGTTCGGATCGCACGGGCTCGGCGTGTAGGTGAATGCAAAGCAGGATGGGCTGATCTCACGCCAGGCGAAGGTCGTCCCGTCGGAACGCCCGGCGTTGGTCGTGAGGAACATGTCGAGGTCGACGTATTCGTTGACCGCGCGCTCGTAGCTCGTTGGGTCGACGATCACGTCGCCACCGTCGCCGCCGAACGGCGACACCATCGTCGCCGCGCCGGGCAGGATGAGCGAGGCGCCGTTGTCCTGCAGCCCACCCCAGACGCCATCGCCTGTGCCACCGGGCACGCGGCCGGCGCCGGCGTAGTAGTACTGCAGGGTTCGCAAGGTGGCGTTCAGATCGGTCCAGCCTTCGACCGTGTGGATGGATGTCGACCGCTTCCATACACCGCCGTCGTTGCCGACGTAGACGGTGCCGTTCGCGATCGCGACCGCGTGCTGATCAGGGTGCGTCGTCTTCGGGCATGAGTCGAGCCCGTTCGCCGAGCACGGCAGCCCGAAGTTCCAGTACGGACCGATCGCGAACCAGTTGCTGCCGCCATTGGTCGTCTCGAAGACCTCCTCGAGACCGAGGTACACGTGGTCCTTGTCCGCGGGGTCCACGCCGATGAAACGGTTGTACCAAGCCTGCACGCCGGGGTTGAAGCCGCGGAAGTAGTTGTACAAAGCAGAGCCGCTCGTCGCGAGCTTCCGCCCCTCGGCGATCTTGTTCCACGGTCCCGATGCGTCACCCGACGGCGAGACGAACACGCCCTGGAGCGTGGTGCCGCCGGACTGGGTGAAGTGGTTGATCTGGAATGGCGACTCAACGACCGCGTACAGCGTCGAACCGTCCGCGGAGTACGCGAACGAGGTGCTGCCGATGTCCGCATCGTTGACCGCGCCGCCGGCCTTCGCACGCGTGAAGTTGTTCCCGCCGTCCGTCGAGATGTAGAAGCCGTCATATGCGGTGCCGTTGCGCCACGACATGTTCGCGACGATGTACTGGCCGTTCGTCCCGGGACGGACGACGACGTCGTTCGTCATCGAGAGTCCGTACGGGATCGCTGAGTAGCCCAAGCTCGCGGCGTCGAAGACCTTCGTCCATGGAGAGCTCAGGTTCGTCGTCGTGTGCTTCCACAGTCCGCGGCTTGTCGCCGCGAACACGAGGCCGTTGCCGTCGAAGGCGAGCTTGCCGATGGTCGTCCCATCGAGCGCGTCGTCGCCGACGAGGGTCCACGAGGAGCCACCGTTCGTCGAACGGAAGACGCCGGCGCCACGGTAGTTCTCGAAGGCGGTGTTGTTCTCACCTGTGCCGACCCACACCGACTGGTTGGCCGGGTCGATCGAGATCGCCCCGACGGAGAGGCTCGGCATCTGGTCGAACGTCGGTGTCCAAGTCGTGCCGCCGTTGGTGGACTTCCAGACACCGCCATCCGCGGCGCCCGCCCAAACCGTTCCATTCGCCTGAATGGCGAGCGCGGTCATCCGTCCGGAGACGAGACCGGAGCCGCCGCCGGAGTTGCTGATGACAGGGTCGCGGTACGCGGGATCGTCGGAGTCGTATGGCCGATTCGTGACCTCGGACCACGTGCCCGTGACGACGGGAAGCTGCTGCGTCGCGGCCCGCGCCGATCTGATCGCGCCGCCCGGAACGGTCGTGGCGGGCGCGATGCGCGCGGCCTCGTACTCGAGCGACGCGCGGTTGACCTCATCCTCGAGCTCGGATGCCCTGCTCTCGGACTGGAGCTGCCGATTGCCGGAGCGGCCGCCCTGGGCGAGCGCGAGGTTGGCGAATGACAAGAGCGCGAGGATCGCAAGACAAGCCGCGAGAACACGCGGATGCCTGAAGGACATGCGGACCCTCCCCATGTAGTGACGGCGCTTCGCAGCGCGCTGCGTGACGCTATCAGGTTCGACCGACGCTGAACTTGCCCGTTCGTCCGGTCGCCTGCCGACCGACACGGGATCTTGCGCACCAGCCTCATGAGCGATGCGACCGATGAACCCGCTCGGCGTCATCGCAGCGATCACGCTCGTCGTCGTGCTCGGCCTCGGCCTGCTGTACGCGTATCGATCGCAAACGCCGGCGACGCAGACCGTGCCGATACCGCAGGCGATCCAGGACGTGCAGAGCGGGCGCGTGCAGCAGATCGACTTCGAGGACGACCGCGCCACCGTCACGCTGAACGATGGGCGCCGCGAGCAGGTCGTCACGCCGAATGGTCCGGGCGACCCACTGACGGGCGCGGCACTGGCGTACAACGCGAGTAACCCGACCCGGCAGATCGCGCTCCGACGGCAGCCGTCATCGCCCGGCGCCGGCTTGCTCCTGAGCATCCTCTTGGGCCTGCTGCCGCTGCTCGTGCTCATCGCGCTCGTACTCCTCGCAGCGTTGGCATTCGCGCGCGCCCGTCGGTCGGACGCGTACGAGCAACTCGAGCGCATCGCGAACCTGCGCGACCGCGGCGTCCTGACCGAGGATGAGTTCCAGCGCGAGAAGCGCCGTCTGCTGAAGTGACCGCGGCTCGGTAGTATCGGCGGACCAGGGACGGAGGTCGTTCAGGTATGGACTGGATCGAGCAGCTCTTCGGCATCGAGCCTGACTTCGGCAGCGGTTCGCTCGAGATGCTCATCGTCGGCGCGGTCATCGTCGCGATCGCCGGCGTCGTCATCTCCCGTCGTCGCAAGAGCGACGTGGCCGAGAAGGTGCGCTGACCGCAGCAGTAGCGCCGCGCCGCGAAGCGTTCGCGGCGCTCCGTCACGCCGACTTCCGCGTCTACTTCGTGCTCGGCCTCGTCGCGATGATGGCCGACAACGTCGAGCACGTCATCACGTACTGGCTGATCTTCGAGCGCTTCCATTCCGCCGCCCTCGCGGGCTTCGCCGTCATCAGCCACTGGGCGCCATTCCTCCTGTTCGGGATCACGTTCGGTGCGCTCGCCGACCGCTTCGATTGCCGTCGGATCATCCAGGCCGGTCAGGGGCTCTTCATCCTCGCGTCCTTCAGCTGGGCGGCCCTCTTCCTCACGAACACGCTCGAGGCGTGGCACGCGGTGATCCTCCTCATCGTCCACGGGCTCGCCGGCGCGCTGTGGAGTCCCGCGTCGCAGCTCTTTCTCTACGACGTCGTCGGACGCGACGAGCTGCAGAGCGCCGTGCGTTTGAACGCGACGAGCCGCAACCTTGGCATCCTCTTCGGCCCGTCCGTGGGCAGCGGGCTGCTCATCGCGCTCGGTCCGGCCAACGGGCTGCTCGTGAACTGCCTGCTCTACGTGCCGCTCATCGCGTGGCTGTTCATCACGCGGTACACGGGGCACATGCACCACGGCGCGGGACGCGTGCCGCAGGCGATCTCGCTCGCGGACGCATGGCAGACATTGAAGGACGTGTCGCGGCAGCCGGTGATCCTCTCGATGGTCGTGCTCGCCGGCGCGACCAGCTTCCTCGTGGGCAACGCGTATCAGGCGCAGATGCCCGCATTCTCGGCCGATATCCCCGGCGCGCAGGGTGAGGTCGGCTACGGCGTGCTGCTCACGGCCTCCGCGGCCGGCGCCGTCGCCGCGGGGTTCTCGCTCGAATGGTCGACCTGGCTGCGACGCGCGTCGGTGCTGCCTGCGCTCGCGATGGGCGTCGCGTGGGCGCTTGCCATCGCGGTCTTCGCGTTCACGCGCAGCTATGTGCTCGCGGTCGTCGCGCTCTTCATCGCCGGTTTCCTGAACCTCGCGTTCTCATCGCTTGCCCAGACCATCGTGCAGCTCGAGGCGCCGCCCGACCGGCGTGGACGCGTCGTCGGACTCTTCTCGATGTCGCAGAACGGCCTTCGCGTCGGAAGCGGTCTGGTCGTCGGGGTCGTCGGAGCGGCCGTCGGTATCCACGCATCGCTCGGATACGCCGCGCTGGTGTCGCTCGCGATTTGTGCGGCGTTGCTCCTGCTCGCACGCAGTCCGCGCGTGGCGTTCGGCTGAGCGTCTAGACCGCGTATCGAACGAGCGGGACATATAGGCCACGCTCGTTCGCCGACTTATCGTGCGGTCATGCCCTCGCGTTCACCGCGTTGCCACCTCTCGCCCGCTGCGGGCCGCGCGGACAGGCGTTGTCCCTGATGGTGAGGAAGAGCGTGGTGCGCGGCGCGACGGTCGGGCTCGCTGCCTTGTTCCTGGCGGCGTGCTCGGCCGGCGCGGTCTCCCCGAACGACAACGACGGGGTCGAGTCGCGTCCGGTCCCGGCGATCCGTTACACCCCTGAGCCGACCGCCGCGCCGACGAACGCCGCGACGCTCGCCCCGAAGCCGAGCGCCACCGCCGCGCCCGACTGGAGCGCGGTCCCTCTAGCCGCGAACGACGCGACCGGCGTCGCGCAGCAGCTCGTGATGGTCGAGGCGATGCTCCGCGACCCCGGCGTCAGTGGCGCGCAGCTGAACTCCGCGGGCCATCTCGAGCAGCTGCTCTTCGGCCGCCTCGCTGACTATCCGGAGTGGCGCGATGCTGTTCTCGCGGCGCTGCCCGCCGCGCAGCGCGACGTCGTGAAGAACGGCCTCGACGCGGGCAAGCAGCTGCGCATGCTCAGCGGACCGATCCCATCGCGGTTGCCCGACTGGAAGATCGTCGAGCCCGCGCCGATCGAGGAGCTGCTCTCCTATTACAAGGAGGCACAGGACACCTTCGGCATCGACTGGGAGTACCTCGCGGCCATCCACCTCGTCGAGACGCGCATGGGTCGTATCCGCGGTCTGTCGAGCGCGGGCGCGCAAGGCCCGATGCAGTTCATGCCCGCGACCTGGGCTATGTACGGCAAGGGCGACATCAACGACAACCACGACGCGATCATGGGCGCGGCCCGCTACCTCAAGGCCGCCGGCGCGCCGGGCAACATGCAGAAGGCGCTGTTCGCCTACAACCACGCGCAGGCCTACGTGAACGCGCTGCTCCTCTACGCGGAGTCGATGAAGCTCGACCAGAACGCCTACCGCGGCTACCACGGCTGGCAGGTCTACTACCCGACGAAGGACGGCCCGGTCCTGCTCAAGGCGGGTTGGGTGAACGGATAGCCCGCACCTAAGCGGCGCGCACAGCGCTTGCATCGCCGCCGACCGTGACCGTCTCGTGGGAATCCGGATCGGTGCATCGCCTCGTCCGCTGTCCGGCCTGCGGCGCGCGCGTGGATCCCGTCTCGAGCTTCTGCCCGAACTGTCTTGCCCGACTGCCCGCATCGTCATTCGCGCGGGCGTTCCTCATCGCGGGTCTCGTCGCCCTCGAAGCCGCGCTGCTCGTCGACGCATCGATGCTTCGCGCCAGCGCGAACGGCGTCGCGTCTAGTCCGACAGCATTCGCCTCGGCGCCCGCGCTGACCGCATCGGCGACGCCGGCAGCGTCGAGAGGTCCCGCGGCATCGATCACGCCGAGCGCGACACCGGCAAGCGATGACGCGACCGCAGCGACGAGCACCATGCCCAACACGGCGACGGAGCCGGGCGTCTACCTATTCGAAGCGATCGGTCTTCTCGTCCCAGCGACGCAGCAGCTTGAGCCCCTTCGGTCCATGCGCGTGGACGTCGGCGACGACGCGACGGGTCGGGCTCTGCCAGTCATCACCGAGTGAGCGCAGATGCACGATGAGCTCAAGGCGCGCGAGGTCGTCGGCGGGCACGCGATTGGCGCGCAGGATCCGTAGCGCATCCTCGGCGGAGTCGGCGTGCAGCGCGGTCGACAGCGAGGTTCCGTCCTTGATCGCGGCGAATGCCGCGCGTACCGGCGCGCCCCAGACGTAGCCCGCGGTCACCGGGTAGCGGCTCACCTCCGGCACGTACAAGTACCCGCCGCGTGCCTCGCGCGCGAGGACCGCGACATCGGTGCCGTCCTCGCCGAGCTCGCGGATAGGGCAGTTCGCGCGGCGCGCCACGGCGAGCATCGCCTTGCCGACCGTCGACTTGCCCGCCATGCGCGGAAGAGCGATGACCAGGAATGACCGCCGTTGCTGGGCCGTCCGCTCGAGCGCCGCGGCTATCTCCGCCGACATCGTGTGGTTCCGGACGAGGTCGGCCAGGCTCAGTTCTGCCACCGAAAACGACACTAGACGTCGGACGGCCGTCACCCCACACTGAACAGGCCGAAGAGGCGCCGAACGACCAGGGACGACCAGTTGCGCGAGGTAACTCCTTCACGGACTGACGGACTCGACATCGAGCGGCAAAGAGCAAGGAGGAGACCTCGTGTCTTTCCAGGACAAGACCTTGACCTGTCGCGACTGTGGCCAGGAGTTCGTGTGGACCGCGGGTGAGCAGGAGTTCTACCAGAGCCGCGGCCTGCAGAACGCACCGTCTCGCTGCCCGTCATGCCGTGCGGCACGCCGCGCGAGCGGCGGCGGCGGTGGCGGCAGCTACGCCGGTGGCGGCGGTGGCGGATACGGCGGCGGCCAGCGCGAGATGTTCACCGCGACGTGCAGCAACTGCGGTCGCGAAGCGCGCGTGCCGTTCCAGCCCCGCGGCGACAAGCCGGTGTACTGCTCGGACTGCTTCGAGAAGATGCGGTCCACGCGGTCCCGCTACTAACCGAACTCGCGGCGACACCAAGAGCCGGCGGTGGCAACACCGCCGGCTTTTGATTTACTTGCCGAGCACCACTGTGCAAAGATCGCGTTGGAGGAAGGGATGTCATCGAAGCTCGCGCTCACCATCGGTGCCGTCGCGGCGGTCCTCTTCGGCCTCGCGCTCGCGCTTTTCCCCGAACAGATGCTCTCGGGCTTCGGGCTCGGTGTGCCGAAGGAGGCACAGGTCCTGTCACGCGATGTCGGCGTGACGCTCATCGGCCTCGGCATCATCAACTGGCTCGCGCGCAACGAGATGGGTCCTGCGGTGCGTGCGCTGCTCATCGGCAACGCGTTCATCCAGATCGCTGAGCTCGTCGTGAACGGTTGGGAGGTCGCGGCGGGCATCCTCCCAGGAC
>Ga0209057_1003041_pt1 | contig 12570 bp, 10 predicted proteins | sample GraSoiAngelo_146_FD_185903 | JGI IMG/M metagenome (GOLD analysis project Ga0209057, IMG submission 185903) | Grasslands soil microbial communities from the Angelo Coastal Reserve, California, USA - 14_1009_05_30cm (SPAdes) (version 2) | ecosystem: Environmental > Terrestrial > Soil > Grasslands ... | reverse complement strand
TCCAGGGGATCGGCCCGCTGCGCGCACGCCTCGACGCCTCCGGCCTGCGGGGCTTCTCGCGGCTGGTGGGACGGGGAGGGGAGCTGGCCTGGCTCGACCACGTGCTGGCGCGGGCGACCGAGTCGGATGGGCAGGTCGTCGGCGTGGTCGGCGACGCCGGGGTCGGAAAGAGCCGGCTCTGCCTCGAGTTCGTGAGTCGCTGTCGCGCGCAGGGGATCGCGGTGCACGAAGCCCATTGCCCCGCGCACGGCTCGACCGTGCCCATGCTGCCCATCCGCGACCTCTTGCGCAGCTACCTCGCGCTCGGCGATGGCGATTCGGCCGAGGCGGTCCGATGCAAGGTCTCGGATCAACTTCTCGGGCTGGACCCGAATTTTCGGGAAGCGCTCCCTCTCGTTCTGGATCTGCTCGGCGTGCCGGATCCCGATACGCCGGACACCTCCCGCGCCAGCTCGGGCGAGCGACTCGCCGCCTTCGTTCGCCGGTTCGTTCCCCTGCGCAGCGCGAACGAGCCCGTGGTGCTGCTGATCGACGACGCGCACTGGATCGACCCGGCGAGCGAAGAGCTCGTGCGCGAGCTGGCCGCCGCGGTGCACGGCACGCGAACGCTGCTGCTCGCGAACTTTCGGCCCGAGTACCGGCCGGCGTGGTTGGGGGGATCGCACTACCACCAGCTGCCGCTCTCGCCGCTGGGGCCGGAGGCCACCCGCGAGCTGCTCCACGAGCTGCTCGGGTCGGACAGCTCGGTCGGCGATCTCTCGGGGCGCATTCGCGAGCGAACTGGGGGCAACCCGTTCTTCATCGAAGAGGTCGTGCAGGCGCTGGCCGCGTCGGGAAGCCTCGCCGGGGAGCGTGGGGCCTATCGTCTCACCGGGCCCGTCGACACCCTGGCCCTCCCTGCCACCGTGCAATCGCTTCTCGCCGCGCGTATCGATCGGCTCGGCGAGCAGGCGAAGCACGTGCTGCAGGCCGCGGCCGTCATGGGCATGCAATTCGACGAGCCGCTCCTCGAGGAGGTCGGTCGGCCCGGCGCCCCCGATCTCGACACGGCGCTCGGCAGGATCCGGGAGGCGGAGTTCATCTACCTGGTCACGCCGTATCCGCAACCACAGTACGCCTTCAAGCATCCCCTCACGCGCGAGGTGGCGTACCACTCGCTGCTCGGTGACCAGCGTGCCCGGCTGCACGCCATGGTCGCGGCCGCCCTGGAGAAGCTGCGCGCGGACCGGCTCGGCCAGTACGCGTCGCTGATCGCCCATCACTGGGAAGCCTCCGGCATGCGCTACGAGGCCACGCGCTGGCAGCGCCGCGCGGCGCTCCAGGTCTCGAACATCAAGGTGAAGAGCCGGCGCCGGGTGCCGACGCCATGAGACTCGCCTGCCGCCTCTACAGCTCCCCCGCCAGCCGCTCGGCGAGGCGCGTGGCGAGCGCCATGATCGTGATCTGCGGGTTCACCTTGCAGGACGACGGGAAGAGGCTCGCGTCGCCGACCCAGAGGCCGGGCGTGCCGTGCACCCGCCCGACGGAGTCGGTGACGGCCTGCCGCGGGTCCTCCCCCATGCGGGCCGTGCCCTGCGGGTGGAACGCCATCATCTCGAAGTCGGCGGCGGGAAGGTCGGCACCCTGGAGGGCGCGCGCCTCGTCGATCGAGCGCAGGACCGGGCGCGAGTGGGCGCCCGAGTAGACCTCGCGCGCGCCGGCGGCGAAGAAGATCTCGGCGGTGAGGCCGATGGCGCGCGCGAGCCGCTTCGCGTCGGCGGCGCCGAGCTGGTAGGTGACGCGCGGGAAGCGGCCGCGGCCGGCGCGCACGCGCCCCGCCGACTCGTCCGAGATGAGGGCGCCGAAGGAGCCGAGGCGCGCGTAGCGTGCCATGATGTCCTTGTGAGCCCTCCCCACCCCGGGCAGGACGGGCGCCTCCATCGCGGGCGGGACGAACTGGCCCTGGATGAAGATGCCCTCGCGGGTGAAGTGGTGGACGTTGTAGGCCTGCGGCACCTCCTCCCAGCCGCGCACTTCCTCGTCGAAGAGGGCGCCGACGCGCGTGGCGGGGTGGATGTGGAGGTTCCGCCCGCGGAGCCCCGACGGATCGGGCACGGCGCTCCGCTCGAGGAGCGCGGGCGTGAGCAGCGCGCCGCAGGCGACCACCACGTGGCGTGCGAGCACGCGCAGCTCGTGGCCCGTCTCGCGCTCGTCGCGATCGACGAAGCGGGCGACCACGCCGATCGCCTTGCCGGCGGAGAGGAGCACCGTGCCCACGCGGCAGCGCGTGAAGAGCCGCGCGCCGGCGTCGAGCGCGCGCGGCACGTAGGAGACGTGCATCGCCTGCTTGGCGTCCTGCGGGCAGCCGAAGGCGCACACGCCGGTGCCGAGGCAGCCGCGTTCATTTCGGGGTATCCTCGCTCCGGCGTAGCCGAGCGCCGCGGCGCCCCGCTCGAAGAGCGTGCTGTTGCGGCCGTAGGTCTCGTCGGGGACGGGGCGGACGTGCAGCTCCTGCTCGACGCGCTCGAAGTAGGGGCGGAGGTCGGGCTCGCGCGCACCGCGGACGCCGTAGCGCTCCGCCCACTCGTCGAGCACGTAGTCGGGGGCGCGGTAGCAGGTGCCGGAGTTGATGGTGGTGGTGCCGCCGACGCAGCGGCCGAGCGGGATCGGGATGGTCGGGCGGCCGAGCGCGCCGGTGAGCCCGCGGCCGCGGTAGAGCAGGTCGATCATCGCGCGCGGGTTCCCGGTGAAGTCCTTGCCGGTGAAGAAGCCGCCCTCCTCGACCAGCAGCACGTCGCGGCCGCGCGCGGCGAGCTCGCGCGCCACCACCGCGCCGCCCGCGCCCGAGCCCACCACGACCACCTCGGCCAGCTCGTGGACGTCGTGCGCGACCGTGGCGCCGTCGGTCATGTCGCGAGCCGCGCGGCGTGGTGCGCGGCGTTCGGCCCGGCGAGCAGCTTCTGCCGGAGGTGGGCGTCGTCGTAGCCGATGGCGGGCCAGACCTCCGGGCGCTCGTAGAAGTGCATCAAGGCGAGGAGCTTCAGGCTCGCGAGGAGCTGCCGGCGCGGCCCGAGGCGAGAGGCCTCCCAGGCGGCGAGCGCACGCGCGCGCGCCGCCGGGTCGAGGCGCGAGAACGGCCGCGTGCGCTCGAACACGGCCGCGCCGTACTCGATGGCGCGGAGGAGGAGGCGGAGGCCGGCGGGGCCGAGCGGATGGAGGCGCGCGCAGTAGCGCGCGAGGGCCGCGTCGAGGTCGGTGTCGGCGGCGCCGATCGCGAAGGGCCCGCCCGGCGGCACGAGCGCGTCGAGGACCGCACGCAGGAGCACGGCGTCGCGCGCCGCGGGCGCCTCGTCGGTGGCCCACACGACCGCCCACGCGCCGAGCGCGATCGCCGCCAGCGCGCCGTCCACGAGCGCGTTCGCGAGGTAGATGAAGGCGGGCATCGAGAGCACGAAGTAGCCCGCGCAGGTGAGCGACGAGGTCGCCTTGCCGGCGGCGAGCAGCGGCATCAGGTGCGCGCGCCTGCGCGGGTCACGCGCGATCTGGGCGGCGAGGAGCGTCACCAGCACCATGTAGGCGAGGCCGAGCGAGAGCCAGAAGCGGAGCGCGGACGGTGGCGCCGGCGGGAAGCCGAGCGGGCTGCCGGCGGCGTTGAGCACGCCGAGGGTGCCGTCGGGGAAGAGGAAGAAGACGAGCCCGGTGGCGGCGAAGGCGACCGCCAGCCCTGCGAAGAGAAGGCGGAGCGCCGCGAGGATGCGGTCCGGCATGGCCGGCGCCATGGAACACCCGGGCTCGCGCCCGCGTCAACCGGCCGCGGTTGACAGCCCGCGGGGCACGGCAGTACGTGCAGGCGCCGTGGGGCGCCTCCTCATCTCGGCCGACTCGCACGTCATGGAGCCGGTCGACCTGTGGACGAGCGGGCTTCCGGCGCAGCTCCGCGCGCACGGCCCGCGCGTCGAGCCGCACGACGGGGTCGAGTGCCTCCTGGTCGAGGACACGGTGGTGCGGCGCTTCCCCCCCGTTGCGAAGGCCGCGGGCCCGGCCGACGCAGCGGACGAGAAGACCTTGATGCGCGGCGCGAGCGACCCCGCCGGCCGGCTCCGCGACCTCGACACCGACGGCGTGTGGGGCGAGGTCATCTACCCGAACCTCGCCTTCTTCTGCTGCTTCCACATCCGGAGCCCGGAGCTCCAGATCGAAACCGCGCGCCTCTACAACGAGTGGGTCGCCGAACAGTTCATCGTCGCCTCGGAGCGCTTCGCGCCGGTGGCGGTGCTCCCCGTGAACGACATCGCGGCGGCGGTGAAGGAGCTCTGGCGCGCGGCGCGGCGCGGCTTCCGCGGCGCGATGCTGCCGGCGCACATGGACCTCCGCCCCTACAACGACCCGGCCTACGACCCGCTCTGGGCCGCAGCCGAGGAGCTCGGCGTACCGCTCACCTTCCACGCCGGCACGGGCCGCACGCAGACGCCCGCGCATGGGCCGGGCGGTGCGGTCATCAACTACGTCGTCACCGTGGCCGGGCCGATGGAGACGGTCGCCTACCTCTGCAGCTCGGGCGTGCTCGAGCGGCATCCGAAGCTGCGCGTCGTCATGGTCGAGTGTGGGAGCGGCTGGCTCGCGTGGGTGCTGCACGCCATGGACGACGCGTATCGCGAGCACCACGTGTTCGTGCGGCCGAAGCTCGCGCTGCTGCCGAGCGAGTACTTCCGCCGCCAGGGCGCGGTCACCTTCCAGCGCGATCCCGTCGGCCTCGCGAACCTACCCTTCACCGGCGACCGCTCCCTGATGTGGGGCTCGGACTACCCGCACCCCGAGGGCACGTGGCCGCACTCCCAGGAGGTGCTGGCGCGCCAGCTCGAGGGCCTGCCCGAGAGCACGATCGACCGCATCGTGACCTGGAACGCCGCCGAGCTCTACCGCTTCCGCCTGCCCACCGATGCGGCGTAAGCGTCAGGCGAGGTCGAAGAGCAGGAGCTCGGACGGTGCGCTCGCCGCGAGGGCGAGACGCGCCTCGTCGCTCACCGCGGCCCCGTCGCCCGCCGCGAGCGTCGTACCGTTCATGACGAGCGCGCCGCGCACGACCTGCAGCCAGGCGTGCCGGCCGGGCGCAAGCGAATGGACGATCTCCTCGCCCGGCGCGAGCCGCGCCGCGAGGAGCCGGACGTCCTGGTGCACGGTGACCGAGCCGTCGCGCCCGTCGCGCGCGGCGACCAGGCGGAGCCGGCCCTGCATCTCCGCGGCCGGGAACGCGCGCTGCTCGTAGCCGGGCGCGAGCCCCTGCCGCTCGGGCAGGATCCAGATCTGGAGAAAGTGCACGGGCTCGGTGCGCGACGGGTTGTACTCGCTGTGCGTGACGCCGGTGCCGGCGGTCATGCGCTGCACCTCGCCGGGGCGGATGACGGAGCCGGTCCCCAGGCTGTCCTTGTGCTCGAGCGCGCCCTCGACGACGTACGTGACGATCTCCATGTCGCGGTGGCCGTGGGTGGGGAAGCCTGCGCCCGGCTGTACCCGATCCTCGTTCACGACGCGCAGGCTGCGGAAGCCCATGTGGCGCGGGTCGAGGTAGTCGGCGAAGGAGAAGGTGTGGCGGCTCGAGAGCCAGCCGAGCTCGGAGCGGCCGCGCTCGGCGCTCGGGCGGACGGTGATCATGGGGCATCCATACCCGCGGCGCCGGGTGACGCAACATTGCCTTGGCGGCCGAGGGTTGCTAGAGAAGGCGCCGTCGGGAGCCCTTCACGTCACCGGGCGTCAGCGCGGCGCCATGGAGGCAACGCATGTCGACTCGCTCGAGGCTCCTGCTGCTCGCAACCACGGCGGCGCTCTTCGCCCCCGGTCCCCGTCCGGCGGTGGCCGCGCCGAAGCCGCCGCTCTGCACGGCGGGCCGCTTCGCCGTGCAGGGATCACCGCTGCTCGGGCCGGGCGGCGAGGTCGTAGTGCTCGAGAACCGGACGCTCGCCGTCGGGACGCTGTGCGCGGCGCGCAAGGCGAAGCTGCGCGCGACCAGGAAGGGGACGCGGGGCAAGGTCGTCTTCCGCAAGCGTGGGTGCACCGGCGTGCAGGGGAAGGTGCGGTTGAGCGCGCTCATCACCGTGAGCTGCTCCATGATGGACGGCACGCTCAAGGCGCCGAAGACGCCGCCAGTCGACTTCCACGCCGCTACCTCGGCGTGCGGGGACGGGGTCGTCGACGCCGGCAACGGCGAGGCGTGCGACGGTGCGGCCGGCTGCGCGGCCCAGGAGAGCTGCACCCCCGGCTGCACGTGCGCCCGCACGCTCGCCCGCCCGTCGAAGTCGGGCACCATCGCGATCACGGACGACGACGCGCTCGTGGTCATGGTCAATCCCGACGACGACTCGATCTCGATCTTCCGCACCGCGGACGACACGCGGCTCAGCAAGGTGACGACGGGCGACGAGCCCTCGGCCGTGGTACTGAGCGCCGACGGCAAGACGGCCTGGGTCGCCAACCGGGCCGCCGCGACGGTGGTCAAGGTGAGCGGCATCGACACCGCGTCGCCGACGGTGAGCGATCCGATCGACGTGGGCTCCGAACCGACCGGCCTCGCCCTCACGCCGACGGGGGCGCACCTGTTCGTGGCGGAGTTCGCCGAGGGACGGGTCTCGCGCATCGACACGGCCGCCATGACGGTCACCGGCACGATCGACAGCCCGCAGAACCCGCGCGGGATCGGCGTGACCAACGACGGCGATGCGGACGACGCGGACGAGCACGTCGTGGTGCCCGAGTTCTTCGGCGAGCCGAACGCGAACGGCGAGGGGAAGGACACCGGCCGCACGGGACGGGTCCGCATCTACAAGGTGAGCGACCTGAGCCCCGAGCCGCCGATCACGTTCGACCCGATCGACAGCGGGGTCGCCAAGGGCGGGAACCCCGCCAACGGGACGGTCATGACGTCCCCGAACCAGCTCTGGGGGGTGGCGTTCCGCGACGACCGCATCTACCTCCCGTCCGTGTCGGCCTCACCCGAGGGGCCGCCCCGCTTCGACAACAACGTCTTCGCCGTCGTCTGGGTCGGCGACCTCAGCGGGCGCCAGCCGGTCACGACCGGCGCCGGGACCACGAACCTGACGCGTGCGGTGCTCGACAGCTTCACGGCGCCGCCCGCGCGCTTCGTGCTCGGGGACATCGTCGACCTCGACTTCGTGCCGGGCACGAACGTGTCCTACGTGGTGTCGCGCGCCGCGGACGCCGTGCAGCGGGTCGTCTGGAACGAAGCCGGGGTGACGCTCGGCAGCACCGCCACGCGCCAGATCGACGTCATCGGCAACGCCACCATCGGCCAGTGCCAGGCGCCGACCGGCATCGCGGTCAACACGTCGGCCTCGCGCGCCTACCTGAACTGCTGGGTGAGCCGGCGCCTCGGCGTGATCGACCTCACCGCCCAGGCGCTCGCGAAGACCGTGGTGGCCTCGGACGCGCCCACGATGTCGCCCGAGCAGTCGGTGCAGCGGGGCAAGCGCTTCTACAACACGGGCCGCGGCCGCTGGTCGAACGCGGGCGCGAACGGCACGGTCGGCGGCGAGGGGTGGTCGTCGTGCGCGTCCTGTCATCCGGACGGCCTGACCGACGACATCACGTGGAGTTTTGCCGCCGGCCCGCGACAGACCGTGTCGCAGGACGGCTCCTTCTCCCACGGCGCCGACCCCCAGAAGCAGCGGGTCTTCAACCACACCGGCATCTTCGACGAGCACCACGACTTCGAGGGGAACACGCGGGGCGTCTCGGGCGGCCTCGGAGCCATCACGACCGCGGCGATGGCCGCGGACTGCAACAACCTGACGCTCGAGATGCGCGTCGCGCTGACGACCGATCCCGTACCGGGCCCCCTGGCCCTGGGCCTCGGCAAGCCCGCCAAGGAGATCGCGGACGACCCGGCCATCGCGCTGTGCCAGCACAAGGACTGGGACGACATCGACAACTTCGTGAGGACGATCCGCCCCCCGCGGCGCCTCCGCTCGCTGGACGCCGCGTCGGTGGCGAACGGCCGCGCGCTCTTCCAAGCCGGCGAGTGCGCCAAGTGCCACGGCGGGCCGGGATGGACGCTCTCGCGACGCTTCTACACGCCCTCCGAGGCGGAGAACGCGAATCTCGCCACGACCGACTTCGTTCGCCCGGCGGCCTGGCCCGTCACCTGGTCGTACCTCGACGGCGCCAACCCCCGCAAACACATCTCCGTGCAGCCCGTGATCGCCACCGACGCGACCGGCCCGGGCGAGGCGGCCACGATCGCGCCGCCCGAGGTCGCCTGCGTGCTCCGGAACGTCGGGACCTTCGGCGTCCCGGGGGACACCGCCGCGACGGACGCGCTCGAGGTGAAGGCCACCGGGGCGCGGGCGCAGGGCCGAGGCGGCTACAACATCCCGTCGCTCTACGGCCTGGCGCTCGGGCGCCCGTATCTGCACCACGGCCAGGCCAAGACGCTCGAGGACCTCTTCACGCAGCCGGCGTACAGCTTTCATACCGACGCGGGCAACGCGAACTTCTCCGTGACGCTCGACGCGAACGACGTGGCTGACCTGATCAACTTCCTCCTCTCGATCGACGCCGAGCAGTCGGAGATCGCGCCGCCGGCAGGCTTCGACGGCTGCCCGTAGGGGGCTCCTGCGGCGCGTCCCGACGTTCGTCGCGCTCGGCTCACGCCGGCTCGAGCCGCCGCCCGCGCGTCTCCGGGAGCAGCCACACCCAGGCCGCGGCGGCCGCCGCGAAGCCCGCGGCGATCATGATGCCGCCGGCGAGGCCGTGGCTCCGGGCCACGCCCGCGACCACGAGCGGCGTCACGAGCTGCACCCCGCGGGCCGCATTGAACACCGTCCCCACGGCCGTCGTGCGCAGCCGCGTGGGGAACAGCTCGGCGAACATCGGTCCGAAGTTGGACCACGTGCCCGTCCCGAAGCCGACGATCCAGAGGCAGAAGAGAAGGAGAGGGGGCCACCCCTCGATGGCCCGCCAGAGGAGCGTGATCGACACCAGCCCGGCGGCCATCAGCATGGCGTAGAGCGAGAACGCCGGCTTCCGACCGACCCGGTCCGAGACGAGGCCGAAGGACGCGTACCCGAGCAGCTCGCCGCACACGACGACCAGGATCTTGAGCCCCGAGCTGGCGATCGAGAGCCCGCGCTCTTCGGTCAGGTAGGTCGGCAGCCAGGTGTAGGTGAACCAGTACGAGGACATGTTGAGCACGGCGAGGCCGAAGGCGAGGCCGACGTGGCGGCGGAGCCCGGGTGCGAGCAGATCGGCCAGCCGGGGCCGCGCCGCGGCCCGTTGCCAGAGGTCCGACTCGGGCAGCGTGCGACGGATCGCGGTCACGAGCAGCGCCGGCAGGCCGGAGAGGACGAAGGCCGCCCGCCACCCGATGTGCGGCGCGACGAAGCTCCCGACGATCGCCGCGAGCCCGACACCCGCCGGCGCGCCCGTCTGGAGGAGCGCGCCGAAGCGCCCGCGGAGCCGCGGGGGCACCGTCTCGCCGAGGAGCGCGTGCCCGATCGCCCACTCGCCGCCGACGCCGAGCCCGGTCACGACGCGCGCGGCGAGGAGCGTGGCGACCTCCGGCGCCAGGCCACAGAGGACCGTCCCGGCGCTGTAGGTGAGGATGGACCACTCGAGGACCGCCTTTCGCCCGAAGCGGTCGGCGAGGTAGCCGAAGAGCGCGCCACCCAGCGCCGTCGCCCCGAGCGACGCGCCGAGCAGCACGGCATGCGCCTCGCGCCCGAGGCCGAGCTCGCGCGAGATCGGTGCGAGCAGGAACGTGTAGAGGATAAGGTCGTAGAAATCGAAGAGCCAGCCCGCCCAGGTGAGGGCCAGGATGCGGTAGTGGATCGCCGTCGGGCGCTCGTGCTCGTTGAGGAGCATCGGCGGGCCGGTGTAGCATCCCGCACCTCGGCTCGGGAACGCGGGAGGTCGCACTCATGGCAGACATGCTCGCCGGCCGCGTCGCGGTCGTCACCGGCGCGGGCCGCGGCATCGGGCGGGGCGTCGCCCTCGGGCTCGCCGCCGAGGGCGCGAAGGTGGTCGTGAACGACTACGGCGTGGCCCTCGACGGCAGCGCGCCCTCGAGCGGCCCCGCCTTCGATGTGGTCGAGGAGATCCGCCGCGCCGGCGGCGAGGCCGTCCCGAACACCGACTCGGTCGCCACCTGGGACGGCGCCGCGCGCCTCATCGGCACGGCCCTCGAGCGGTGGGGCCGCCTCGACGCGCTCGTCACCTGCGCCGGCATCCTGCGCGACCGCATGGTCTTCAACATGAGCGAGGAGGAGTGGGACGCGGTCATCGCCGTGCACCTGAAGGGCACCTTCAACTGCGTGCGCCACGCCTGCACGCACATGCGCGAGCGGCGCTACGGGCGGATCGTCACCTTCAGCTCGGGCGCGGGCCTGTTCGGCAACCCGGGGCAGGCGAACTACGGCGCGGCCAAGTCGGCGATCGGCGGGCTCACCAAGGTGGCGGCGCGCGACCTCGGGAAGTACGGCATCACCGTGAACGCCATCTGCCCCGTCGCCGGCACGCGCATGACGGTCAACGAGGAGGTGCGGCGCGCGCGCGAGCTCAGGAGGCAGCAGGGCATCCAGCGCGAGGACCGCGGCGTCGCCCAGATCGAGGAGCTCGACCCCGACGACGTGGCCCCCATGGTCGTCTACCTGGCGAGCGAGCACGCCGGCGGCGTCAATGGGCAGTTCTTCCTCTGCTTCGGAAGCCAGGTGGCGCTCGTCTCCCAGCCGCGGCCGGTGAAGACGCTCTACAAGGCGGACGGCGACTGGACGCTCGACGAGCTCGAGCGGCTGGCGCCGGCGACGGTCCTCGAGGGCCTCGTGAACCCGGCGCCGCCGAAGGAGGCCTGAGCCATGGCGAAGCGGCTCGAGGGCAGGGCGGCGGTCGTCACGGGCGCGGGGCGCGGCATCGGCCGCGCCATCGCCGAGCTGCTCGCGGCCGAGGGGGCCGCGGTGGTCGTCAACGACCTCGGGGCCGAAGTCGACGGCCGCGGCGCCTCGCGCCGCGTCGCCGACGAGGTGGTGGAGGCGATCCGCGCCCGCGGCGGGCGGGCGGTCGCCAACGCCGACAGCGTCGCGGACTTCGCGGCCGCCGAGCGCATCGTCGAGACGGCGGTCAAGGAGTTCGGCGCGATCGACATCCTGGTGAACAACGCCGGCATCCTGCGCGACCGCATGATCTTCAACATGACCGAGGAGGAGTGGGACGCGGTCATCGCCGTCCACCTGAAGGGCACCTTCAACTGCACCCGGCACGCCACCCGCCGCATGCGCGAGCAGCGGCGCGGGCGGATCATCTCCATCTCCTCCACCTCGGGCGTCTACGGCAACTCGGGGCAGGCGAACTACGGCGCGGCCAAGGACGGCATCGCGGGGCTCACGCGCGTCGCCGCGCGCGACGTCGGCCGCTACGGCATCACGGTGAACGCCGTCTGCCCCGGCGCGATGACCCGCATGACCGCGACCGTCCCCCAGACGGCGCGCGCGGTGCGCGCGGAGCGCGGCCTCTCGACCGGCGCCGGGGAGCGCCGCTTCCCGCTCCGCAACTTCGGCCCCGAGAACGTGGCGCCCTGGGTCGTCTACCTGGCGACCGACGCCGCGAAGAACGTCAACGGGCAGCTCTTCCTCGTGATGGCGGGCATGGTGGCGCTCCTCAACTACCCGGCGCCCGTGCGCACCATCGCCAAGGCCGGCCGCTGGACGCCCGAAGAGATCGCGACCATCTTCCCGCACACCCTGGGCCAGGACCTGGCGAACCCGGCCCCGGCGAAAGAGTCCTAGCCGACGATTTCGTCGAGCCCTTCGACAACCCGAACCAGCTCCTCGGACGTGAGCCGGCCGAGCTTGCGGCCAAGACGCCTCATCGATAGCGTCCGGACCTGGCTGATCTTGACCCATGCCGGTCTCCCGAGTCGCTTCTCGGGGAGTTGAAGCGTGAGGGGGAAGCCCGCGCGTTGCGGCTGACTGGTGATCGCCATCGCGATCACCGTGCCCGAGCGCTCGTTGAAGACGTCGGCACTGATGACGGCCACGGGTCGTTGGCCGGCCTGCTCACGACCGACCACGGGGTTGAGGTCTGCCCAAAGAACGTCGCCTCTTAGAACTCGGGCCATTCGGCCAGATCCTCCGCCACCCCCTCGTCCGCGAGCTTCTGCTCGAGCCTTCGGTCGAGCTTGGCGCACTCGCGCGCGAGGCGTCCCCGCTCGATGAGGTCGAGCTTGTCGCGCACCGCCTCCTGGATGGCGCGGCTTCGATTAGGGAAGCGTCGCTGCGCGACGAGTTGGTCGACCCGACGGAGGAGAACCTTGTCGATCGTGATGGCGACCTTGGCTGCTGCCATGACAAGCCCCCGGTATGACGTATTCTCCTACCACGGCTGGCAACGGTTCACAACGGACCCGAGGTGGCACCAAGGACGCGCGCACATGCGCGAGCACTGGACGGCCCCAGGAGAACTGAGTTTGCCGAGCGCGGCTTTGCCGCGCTCGGCACGCCCCGAGTGCGCGAAGCGCGCGAGTCAGCTACGAGGGGAGCCGGCCGCGGGAGCGGATGGCGACGGGGTCTGGGGGCATCGGAAGCGCGC
>Ga0209057_1003040_pt1 | contig 12571 bp, 11 predicted proteins | sample GraSoiAngelo_146_FD_185903 | JGI IMG/M metagenome (GOLD analysis project Ga0209057, IMG submission 185903) | Grasslands soil microbial communities from the Angelo Coastal Reserve, California, USA - 14_1009_05_30cm (SPAdes) (version 2) | ecosystem: Environmental > Terrestrial > Soil > Grasslands ... | reverse complement strand
CGTTGACCTCGACCTTTTCGCCATCGGCCGTCGTGCCCGAGAAGGATCCACTCCCACACGCTGCGGTTGCCCGCCACGAAGTGGTGCGCGTCACCGAATTTGGCGTCCGGGAAGATCTTGAACACCCGGGCGAACGCCTCACCCACACGCTCGCGTCCCCTGTAGCGCGTGCCGCAGACTTCCGGGCCCGCGGTGCTCTCGAAGACGCAGTCGTCGGACATGAAGGTCACCAAGACGTCGACGTCGTGACGGTTCCAGCCGTCGCCAAAGAACCCCCAGCGACGGCGTCCGACGCGCGCGATGATCCTCCGCGAAAGGGCGCTGAGTCAACCCCCATACATCCATCGCACTCTGCGGACCGGCACGATATATTGCGCCGGCAACATCGGGCCGCGACCCAAGAACTTCAGACGTCCCGCGTGCCGGCACGCCTCATTGAGCCTCATCAGGACGGTTGAGCCTCTCGGGGAACGCAGTCCTCCACGAAGTAGTGGTCGGTCCAGGGGTCCATGCGGCGAATCGCAGCGCGCGCAGCCTGGCAGACCTCGCGCGTTGGGTAGACCAACTGCCCGTCTGGCTCGAAATGGCGCGCGTGGCCGCTCGAGCCCACCGTCGCGACCGAGAGGTAGAGCGCGAAGACCCAGACGACCATCAGTCGAGCACCTGACCGGAGCCCTCCATGGCAGGACTCCAGAGCAACTCTGGTACCGGACTCGAACTCCCAGAACTATCAATAGCTTGGGAGGCTCTGAACAGGACCGGCCTGATCAGTCTCTGCCCTGGCAGATTATTCTCGAACCAGCACCCCCGGCCATGGCGCCAGACGACTCGTCTGGATTAGCCCTCGAACTTGGCGCCTACGAGATGTCCGCCACTTCACCCTGCGCCCCGACGGTGAAGTTTGAGGTGATACGGAAGATCTGACTGGTCGCCGAGGCGTTGGCCGGCAGTCTTTTGGCCGAGCCCTGACGGCGCCCGCGGGGCGCGCCGTATACGAGTGCCGTATAATGGCGCGACCGTGTCCACTCCGCCGCCTCGACACCACCGGCCGCTGCTCGTCGCGGCGGTCGCGCTGCTCGCGCTGACTGCAACTCCTGTCCTGGCCCCGGCCCAGGCGAAATTCAAGGTCACCTACCAGGTCGAACGGACGGACTCCAATCGGGTCTACCTCGCGGGCCGGGTGTACAACGACGCCAGCGTGGACGCGGTTGACGTGTACGTGACGGCCGAAGCCCTGGACGCGTCGGGCAAGGTGTTGGCCCGCGGGGTCGCGTTCGTGGCCAGGTCCATCCCCGCGCGGAGCGACGCCGACTTCAGCGCCCGGGTACCCAACGTCGCCGGGACGACGGGCTTCAGGGTCAGCGTCTCGAACTTCCGCTTCGGGCTCGGGCGCAGCGAGTCGCCTTGAGGCCGGACGCCTGCGAGCGCGGAGGCTAGAGAAAGCGGCGGTTGGTGCGCTCGTCGGGCGGCTCGAGCCCGAGCGCCACGAGCTTACGATCGACGTAGCCTTTGTAGGCCTGCCGGATCTCGGCGTTGTCGACGCCCTTGAGCCCCCACTGGATGAACTTCGGGGCGTTGCGAGAGTCGGAGCGCCCGAACATGTCGAGCGCCGCCGGATACCATTTGAGGAGCAGGCGCCGGGCCAGCTCGCGCCCCCTCCCCTCGCTCACGATCTCGCCGAGGAAGTGGTAACCCATCTCCGAGTGGCCGAGCTCGTCGCGCTCGATCGTCGCCGACATCTTCGCGAGCGGGACGTAGCTCGACTCGCGCCAGTCGCGCGCGTGGAAGGCCCCGTTGAGGTCCACGAAGAAATGGAAGTAGGCGTCGTCCGCCCACGTCTCGCGCGGCAGGTGGAAGGCGTAGTGGGCGTACGGGACGTCGCGCAGCGCGAAATCGTGCTGGAGCCCGACCGCGATGCGGTGGAACATGATCGCGTGCTTGAGCTCTTCGGCGAGGTACTCGGCCTTGAGGAGCTTCGCCTCCGCGGTCGGGAACAGCGCCTCGGCGATGTCGAGGCAGGTTGCCATGAAGCCGAGGAAGCTCTTGTTGCCCGCCCGCTCGCCCTCGTGGCGCAGCATCTTGATCAGGAGCTCCTTGTACTCGTGTGGCAGGGGCTCGCCTTCGTCGAAGCGATAGGTCGGCCGGCTCACCTGAGAGGTGAGCGCGGGCAGGGGATCGCCCTGGGCGTAGGCCGGTCGCCAGAAGGGCCAGCGGGCGGTGCGCCCCCGCCGCTCGGCGTCTTCGATCACGCTCATCTCGCTCGGCAGTCCGGATCCGTCCGCCATCGTCCCTCGCTCACCCGGCGAAGCGTTGTCGTGCGGCCTGCCAGCGCGGGGCGTCGAGCTGGCGCACGCGCTCGCTCTGATGCCCGCACGGGCAGCCGAGAAGCCCCGACGCGTAGAGGTCGAACTGTTCGGCGACCAGCGCGGCGGCCATGCCCGGCAGGAGCCGGTCGCCCACGTTTCCGACCATGCGCCCACACCCGGCGCAGAGGAGGCGGTAGTAGGTCCCGTACGCCGCCGGCGCGTCCAGCGTGATCCCCACCGAAGCGTATGCCTGCCGGATCTCCTCGACGATCTCGCCCACGGCGCGATTCTACCCGCGCGGCCGCTCCGGCGCGAGTGGCGTATAATCCGCTCATTCGTCGACGGGTCGGTGCAGACACCCGGAAAGGAGAGGGTGATGGCCACTCAGACCGGCGCGACCACTTCAACCACTCCCGAGGCTCGAACGATGGCGCTCGCTCAGGAGGGCCTGATCGCCGGCCTCGTCGGCGCCGCGACCATCGCGGTCTGGTTCCTACTCCTCGACTCGCTCAGCAGTCGGCCGCTCTACACGCCCACGGTGCTCGGCACCGCGCTCTTCCGGCGGGGCGCCACGACGCCCCTGTCCGAGGTGCTGCCCGACCTCGAGATGGTCCTCATGTTCACCTGGGTCCACGGCCTGGTCTTCGTGGCGATCGGCGGCATCGTGGCGCGCCTCCTCGCGCTCGCCGAGCGCAACCCGAACTTGGGCTTCGGCATCCTGATGCTCTTCGTCTTCTTCGAGTGCGGGTTCGTCGTCGGCGCGATGTTCTTCGCCGAGCCGATCCTGCACGCGCTCGCATGGCCCGCGGTGCTCGTCGCCAACATGCTCGCGGCGGCGGCGATGGGCGGCTACTTCTGGGTGCGTCACCCGAATCTCAGGGTGCAGCCATAGGTCGGGTATACTGACGAGGCCTGACCCCGTCGTCTAGCCAGGCCAAGGACGCGACCCTTTCAAGGTCGAGATCGCGGGTTCGAATCCCGCCGGGGTCACCACCGTAATCTTTGGCACTTCTGAATTTCATCACGCCGGTTGGTCTCGAGCCCGCCCTCACCGTTGGACCTGGCACGAACCTCGCCTATCGAGATCGCTGGTTCATAAGGCGTTCGCACGCTCCTCGGACGAGGCTCGAGAGCCGGCGGCGAACACCTCGGAAATTCAGGACAAGGACACGGGGCGGTGAGGCCGTTGCATCGAGCGTCGGGGAAATCCCTGTGTCAACGAGGACGTCGCTTGTCAGGCCGGCACGTTTCGTGCGCGCATATGGTCAGGGTGAGGGTGTCACGATCGATGGGACGGCATCCGAACGGGGCCGGGGAGTCTGGATCCACTGGACCGCCTGGGCGACACGCTCAAGCCCGCAGAAAATGACCCTAATTAAAGGAAAACGTTGACTATTATGTCCGCGTTGCAGGCGTTGATCGAGAAATCCAAGGCGAAGCAGAATACATTCTTTGAGCTGCTTGGATTTGTGGTCCTTGCCGCGGGTATTTTTTGCGGCCTTGCTCTCCTCACTTACGACCCTACCGACCCGACCCAGATCGCCACGACGAGCGAAACCTACCGAAATATGGGCGGACCAGTGGGCGCCTGGCTCGCCAGTGTGTTGCTCAGCACCTTGGGGATGGTCAGCTTGCTGATCGCGGTTGTGCTGTTCTTTTGCGGCGGGCTTATGGCCCTCGGCTTCATTCGCTGGCCGAAGCCCAAACGTCTTGTGGGCTTCGCCGTCATCGTCGTGGTTTTGTCCGGACTCGTTCATATTGAACAACCGAATCTAGGCACGACGCATCTGCCCCATGGTCTTGGCGGTGTGATCGGCACGTTCCTCGGCAACAACCTTCTGAAGAGTATCGGTTACGGGGGCGCGGTCATCGGGTTGACGTTTGCAGGCGTCGCTGGCCTGGTGATGAGCGGTAACTTGACGGCTTCCAATACGGCAAAATTTGTCGAGTACCTGCTCTTTCTCCTGCAACGCCTGGCCAGCCGACCTGCGGGCAACGACAGCAAGAGACGACTCGCGTCGCTTACCAGCCCCCTCCCAAGTGAGACGACAGCCCAAGCCAATGGCGGAAATGGTAAGCGTACCGCCCAATCGATGACTGCGGACCAGGGCGACGAGGATGAAATTGACGTTCCACTCGACCTCACCTCCGCAGTGCCGAAAAATGGGAAACCCGACCCCAACATGTTTCAGACTAGCAAGGTCAATTCTTCAAGAAAGACCGACTTCAGCCTCCTGGTGAAGCAGCTCGAAGGTCACCTGCGTGAATTCAAGATTGAAGGCAAGATCACCAACACGACCGAGGGCCCGGTCGTCACGACGCTGGAATATGAACCAGGCGCGGGAACCAAAGCCGCAAGAATTGTCAGCATCGCGAACGACATTGCCCGCATGTTGCGCGCTCAAAGTGTGCGGGTGATTCCAGCGCTGCCCGGCAAAAATACCGTCGGCATCGAGATCCCCAGTGAGCAACGGAGCATCATTCGGTTCGGTGATGTGGTGAAGAGTGCCAGATTCCGTACCGAAGAGCTCACCCTGCCAGTGGCCCTCGGAGTCGACACCTTTGGCAACCCGGTGATCGAAGATCTGGTGCACATGCCCCACCTGTTACTTGCTGGCACGACCGGCTCAGGCAAGAGCGTCTTTATCAATGACCTCATTGCGGGACTCGTCTGCAAGAATAGCGCTAAGGAAATGCGTTTCGTCTTTATCGACCCCAAGATGGTCGAATTGGCGGCTTACAAAAACTTACCCCACCTTGCCTGTCCGGTGATCAGCGATGTGAAGACCCAGGCCAGAGCCGTCCTCCACCGCTTGGTGGCGGAGATGGAAAATCGCTACGAGATGATGCTCGCGCTCGAGGCGCGAAATATTCAAGAGTTCAATGAAACGATCCGCACCCGACGCCGCAGTGAATTTGTCACATTCAGCGGTAAATGGCATCCCCTGCCCTACGTGGTGTTCCTCATCGATGAATTTGCCGACTTGATCCTCATTCTTGGCAAGCCGGCTGAAGAACTTATCACGCGCCTGGCCCAAAAAGCTCGCGCGGCCGGGATTCACCTGGTCATCGCCACCCAGCGCCCCTCCGTGAATGTCGTCACCGGTTTGATTAAGGCAAACTTTCCTACCCGCATTGCGTTTCGCGTCCAGAGTGGTGTCGATTCACGCACCATTCTCGATGCGATCGGCGCCGAGACCTTGCTCGGCAAAGGCGATCTTCTCTACCAGTCGGCCGGCAGAATCCAAAGACTTCACGCGGCTCTGCTCGAAGACAACGAAGTCAGGAAGCTGGTGAGGGCCTGCGCCTGAAGCCGAAACGTGGTCGCCTCGATGCATGCCTTTAGCGAGATGATCGGCTGACGTTCATTCCGTGCCGCTGCCCGCACCGGCGGGCCCGCGCCGTAGGCAGTCCCCGCACCGTTCAGAGGTGCTTCACGCGGACGAATGTGTTACTCGTTGACCGTGAGGTGCGGCCATGCCCGAGCGAGACCCTGAAATCGTAGCCCCCGGCCAGGGACGACGCCGGGAGTCAGTGGAGTTCGTCTCCCAGCCAGCGAAGCTGCTGCGGATCGCGTCGATGATTCGAGAGGTCCTCCAGGATGTCCGCCAATCCTCGGTGGACGAACCTGGCCGGAAACGCCTGCGCGAGATCTACGATCGGGCGGTGGGCGAGTTGAAGGAAGGCTTGTCCGAGGATCTGCAGCACGAGCTGGGCACGCTCACGATCCCTCTCGAGGGAACCCCAAGCGAGTCGGAAATCCGAATCGCCCAGGCCCAGCTGGTCGGATGGTTGGAAGGATTGTTCCAGGGAATTCAGGCAGCCCTCTGGGCGCAGCACATGCAGGCGCGGGCTCAGTTCGACGAGATGCGCCGTCGAGGACTGCCACCTGGTTCCCCTGAGCAACAGTCCGGCGACCGCGAGCCGGGTCAGTATCTCTAGGGCCCACTCCGGTCCCATCGCCGCGGATGACGGAAGCGATCATGTCCGGCGCGGTCCCGCCGGGGTCGCGCCCTACTCGTCGGTCGACGACTCCTCGGCATCGATCGCTGAGACGCGATTGAAGCTCACGGCGAGGCGCCCGGACGCATCGGTCTCGAGGATCAGTCCGTCGTCGGTCAGCTCGATCAGCGTCCCGATGATCGGCCGCGGGGAGCTCAGCACGGAGACGGCGACGCGCCGTCCCCTGTAGCCGGCGGCTTCGGCCCGCCACAACACCCCCATGACCCGGCCGAGATCGTGCACCTCCCGGATCGTGCCGAGGCCCGGCACGGTGTGCGCTTCCGCCGCCTGTTGGCTCATTCCCTCCTCAGTGGCGACGCTCGCGGGCAGGCTCGCCGGCGGTGGAGCTGGCGCTGGGAACGTCGTCGCGAAGGGGCTGGGCGTCGCCGTGACGCCCGCGGGCTCCGCGGCGGCGAGCGGTGCTGGCTCGGCCGCCGGGCGACTGGCTGCCGGCGCCGGGAGTGCCGCAGCGTGTGCCCAGGCTCCTGGTGCCGGCCCGACGGTAGCCCGCGGCGCTTCGGCGCTTGCCCGAGCAGTCGAACGCGACGCGGACTCCGCCGCCCGCCTGAGCGCCAGGATGAGGTCGGACATCTGCCCCATGAGCCGTCGGAAAACCCAAAAGCCCAGGAGGGCGACGGCGAGGGCCAGGCCGAGCCCCACCTGAGCCTGCAGCCGCGAGAGCGCGCCGAGGGAGTGGACCGTCCAGACGAAGAGGAGGAGCGGCAGGATGGCGGTCAGGGCGAACACCGCCGAGGCGGCCTGCCGAAGCGTGTTGGACCGCGTCTGCGGCCTCGCTGCGCCCGCGCCCTCGGACGGCGTCGCCATCAGTCTTGATCCTAGAGAACAAATCACCAATTCGCCCAAAGAAAACCGCGCCCGCCCAGGCGCTACGGGCGCACGCCGATCTCATCGCAGAGCGCGTCAGAAGCGCTCCCGGTTCGCCCACGCAACTCGAAGGTCCTCGAGGCGTGGACGACCCTGCCGAAGGCCCGCCGGAGCGCCGCTTCGAAGGCGCGCTTTTCGGGGGGATCGGTATCGGCGATGGCGGGGAAGACCATACGGAGATAGCTCGGGTCGCTCCAGTGGTGCTCGATGACCACCCATTGTGCCTCGCCCACGACGCGCGCGCAGGTCTCACGGAAGTGCTCCACCGGCGTGTACGCGGGCGTCATCACGTCGATCGCCGCGACGTGCCGGCGCCCCGTCAGGTAGGGGAGCATGGGGCAGAAGGGGTAGAAGAAGAAGGCGTCGCCGGGGGGCGTGCGCTCCAGCTGAGCCACGATGGCCGTGAAGTCTCCCGCGAAGTCGTCGGCCGACAGACCGCGGCCCGGGACGACGAGCCCCCGCGCCGTCGGCACGGGGCGTGATCGGCTCGCGACCGTGACCACCTCGAGCGCACCTCGGACACCGGGGAGGCAGAGGCCGATCAAGAGCGCACTGACGGCGAGGCGCCCGCGGCGCCCAAGATATCCGAGCAGATCCGTCACGGCGAGCGCGAAGAGCGGGCAGGCGAGCGCCACGGTGAAGGCGATGTGAGTGGCATCGCCGCGCGGGTAGATGCCGAGCAGGCCGACCACGGCGAGCGCCAGCGCCGCGTCGAAGCGCGACTCGCGCAGTCGTGCTCCGCGCGCGAGGGCCAGGGTCGCGCCGGCGAGCACGAAGGTCACGGGAAAGAGCGCGACGAGAGCCCAGGTCTGCGAGGACACCCAACTGCCGAAGGGGACGGGTTGGATCCAGGCGTGGTGCCGGGCCGGGAACCTGATCACATCGTCGAACGCCGAAGAGAGGGTTCCCCGTGCGGCGAGGTAGATGATCATCGACGCCGGAACGAGGGCTTCGCCGGCGATCGCGCTCGCCAGCCGGGAGCGGTCCCTGGGGAGGGTGAGAAGCACCGCGACGACGGCGACGCACAGGAGCGCGCCCCGCGTCTGGGTGATCATGGCGGCGGTGCCGGCGAACAGTCCGGCGGTGAAGGCAGCCCCCCGGCGAGGCGCGCCGTCGAGTGCCAGGAACAGGCCCGCGGCCGAGGCCATCGAGCCCTGCGAGAAGCCGGCCCAGGCGATCGCGAGCAGCGCCGCGAGGGGACGGGAGCCGGACGCGAGACGGGCCGTGGCGTAGACAAGGGCGGCGATCGCCGCGACGACGCACACGGCAAGCACCCGCACCGAGGCGAAGCCGACTCCGAAGACCTTCATCCAGCTCGCGACGATCAGGAAGCCCCCGGGCGGGAGGAACTCGAAGAAGTCGCGATAGGGCACTTCGCCGCCGAGGATCCGCGCCGCCCCGTGGAGCAGGACGCCTTCGTCGCCGAGCCACTCGACGTAGCGGAAGAACGGGGCGCAGACGAGCGCCGCGCCCAGCGCGACTCCGTAGAGCAGCGGATCGCCGAGGAGCGATCGGCGCCGGGTCAGCATCCGGCTTGAGTCGGTGTTCTGACAGTCTGTAGCATGCGCGGGGCCATATGGTCGCTCGTTTCCGATGTTATGTTCCCGATTTTTTGGATTATTCCCATGGCATCCATCTTGCGGGAATACACCGACATCGGGAGGTCACTCGAGCCGGTCGTTGGAAACGATGGATCAAGCGAAGCCAAGAGTCCTGGTCGTCGACGACGATCCTCTCACGCGCTCGCTCCTCAGCATCGCGCTACAGTCACAAGCGTTCGAGGTCATCTCCGCGGGGGACGCGGGAACGGCTCTCGAACAGGTGAGGTCGGAGGCGCCGGAGATCGTGATTCTGGATCTGCGGCTGCCCGGGCTCGATGGGATGGAGGCTCTGCGCAAGTTCAAGGAGATCGCGCCGGAGCTCCCGGTCGTCATCCTCACAGGGTACGGAGACGTCCCGTCAGCGGTCGAGGCCATGCGGCTCGGCGCGTACGACTTCCTGACCAAACCCGTTGAGCCTGCAAAGATTCTCGTCGTGGTCCGGCGCGCCCTCAAGCATCAGGCGCTGGGCACGGAGCTCAAAGAGCTCAGGCGGCTCGGGCAACGTGACGCGCTCCGCTGGCTTATGGGCCGGGGCCAGGAGATCCAGCAGGTGATCCAGCAGATCAAGCAAGTCGCCGACTCCAACTTCACCATCCTGATCCAGGGAGAGACCGGCACAGGGAAAGAGCTGGTGGCTCGCTCGATCCACCAGCTCAGTGCCCGCCGCGAGAAGCCCTTCGTGGCTCTGGACTGCGGCGCGATTCCCGAAACGCTGATCGAGTCGGAATTGTTCGGCTACGAGAAGGGCGCGTTCACCGGGGCGGACCGGCGAAGGGAGGGGCACTTCCAGCTGGCTCAGGGTGGGACGCTGTTCCTCGACGAGATCGTCAACCTTCCCTTTCCAACGCAGGCAAAGCTTCTCCGGACGCTCGAGGAGCGCCAGGTGCAGGTCCTCGGGGCCAAAGGCCCGCTTCCGGTCGATGTGCGGATCATCGCGGCGGCCAACGTCCCGATGGACGGCGAGATTCGAACGGGCCGATTCCGCCAGGATCTCTATTACCGCCTGAACGAATTCGTCATCGTCGTGCCCCCGTTGCGGGAGCGTGTGGAGGACATCGTGTACCTGGCGGAGCGATTTCTGGCCGAGGCCTCGATGGAGCTCCAGCGCCCGGTGCGCGGAATCTCGGACGAGGCCGTCCAGGTTCTCCTCGGGTATCACTGGCCGGGCAACGTCCGCGAGCTCAGGAACGTGATTCGCCGGGCCGTCCTCCTGAGCTCGGATCTCGTCGAACCCGCGCATCTCCTGCCCCTGCCCGCGAACAGCGCGGAGGCACGTCCAGTGGAGGTCTCGGCGTTTTTGCCTCCCGGGCTTCCGCTCAGGGAGATGGCCCGCATGGCCGCCGCCGAGGCTGAGCGGCGGGCGATCCGGCAGGCGCTCCGCACGGCCCGGGGAAACAAGAGCGAAGCGGCCCGAATTCTCTCGACGGATTTCAAGACACTTCACCTCAAGATGAGACGCTACGGCATCCGACCGGGGGAATTGTCCTAGGCTGTCCTCGTTTTTCGTCTTCCCGAGCTTCGCTCAGGCGTTTGCCTGGCCGAAATTCGAGGAAACCCCTAGGAGGTGTGGCACCCGGGCCAGAACATTCGCACCATAGATCTGGCGCCCGCGCCAGAGTCCTGCCTCACGAAGGAGATCGCGCGCCCCGCGCGCTCCCTCCTACCCGCTCCCGATTCGTGTCAGCGCTCCCGGTGGTTACGGCGGCTCGTACGGGATTCACCCGCTTTGGACTAAGGCCGCGGCACAGGACTTGCCGACTCGTTTCGCGAAAGGGGGAACGCCCATGAAGAGTCGACTACGGGTTCTCAAGTCTTCGCTCGCGGCGTGCGCCATCCTCGTCGGGGGGATCGCGTGGGCTATTCCGGTCCAGGCTCAGACCACTTACAGCGGTCGGGCCTTCGCTGCGTTCGTCAGCACGTCCCTCACCGGCCCCATATTCATCACCGATACGGGTGAGTTGCCACCGAGCGGCGGCTTCAGATCCGACGCGCTTCTGGACACCAGAGACCTCCACCTGGCGCTCCTGGACAGCGCTCTGACGGCCGAGGTGCTGGCGGCTTCGACCAGCGGCGCGAGCGGTGTGGCCGAGAGCTCCGCCTCGCTGGCAAACGTGAGGGTTCTCCCCGGCACTTCGACGCAGGTCACCGCCTCCTTTGTCGGGGCCCGGACCGAGGCGACGTGTGCCGGCGTCCAGGGCTCCACCGAAATCGCCGATCTCACGTTCGGAGGCCAGACGATCCAAGTCCCCCCCGGCGGGTTTCCGGCGAACTTCACGGTCACGATCCCAGGCGTCGCGACGCTCATCATCAACGAGCAGACGATTGTCTCGAGGGGCACGTACCAGGAGATCCGCGTCAACGCCATCCATCTCATGGTTGAACCGGGCATTGTCGTTGGACCTGACATTGTGGGACCCGCCGAGGTGATCCTGTCGAGCGCGAAGAGCGACATCAACTGCGGGGTGACGACCCAGCCCGGTCCCTGCCACGACTTCGTGACGGGCGGCGGGTGGATCTCCGTCGGGAACAGTCGGGCTAACTTTGGGTTCAACGCCGGGTTCAAGGGCGGTTCCACGACACCGGACGTCCACCTCAACTACATCGACCACGACAGCGGCAGGAAGGTGAAGGCGACCAGCATCACCGTGTACGTCGTGGGCAGGACCGCCGCCACGAGCCGCCACCTTGAAGGGAGCGCCGAGGTCGACGGGAAGACCGGCTATACCTACGTGGTCGACGTCGACGACGAAGGCGAGCCCGGACGGAACGATACCTTCTCGATCAGTCTGAACGACGGCTACGCCGCCGCCGGAGCGCTCGACGGCGGGAACATTCAGCTTCACAAGTCGTGTCAGTGACCTCGGGATTCTAGGACAGTCAGGTGAGCGACCACGGGCGCCCGGATTCTCTCGGGCGCCCGTGGCGCGTGTCACGCGGCCTCCATCAGCTCGCCTCCACGGGCGTGAGGGAAAGCTCGATCCTTTCCTGACCCCGGATGACCGTAATGGTAATCTCCACCCCGATCACCCCGCCGGCGAGGGCTCGGTGCACATCGTCCACCGTCGCGACGGGGTGTCCGTCGATCGCGACGATCGAGTCGCCTTCGCGCAGGCCCGCCCGCGCCGCGGGGCTCTCGGGCTCGACGGAGAGGATCTCGACCGCTTGCGGGCTCGGAAGATCCCAGCTCCTCGCGAGACGTCGGTCGAAGGAACGCGTTTGCGCCCCGATGCCGAGCCAGGCGCGCCGGACCCGGCCTCCCACGAGCAGCTCGGCGATCACCCATTTTGCGGTGTCGATCGGGATCGCGAAGCTCAGTCCCTGCGCCATGGCGATCACCGCGGTGTTGATGGCGACGACCCGCCCCTCCGAGTCCACGAGCGGACCGCCTGAGTTGCCCGGGTTGAGCGCGACGTCGGTCTGGATCACGGCGTCGATGAGCCGCCCAGTCGTGCTTCGGAAAGAGCGCCCGAGGGCGCTCACCACCCCCGTTGATACCGTGGACTGGAAGCCGTAGGGATTGCCGATGGCCACGACGAGCTGGCCGACCCGCAGTGCCGCCGATTGCCCGAGCGTCGCGGTCGGCAGGCCCGTGTCGTGGACGCGGATGAGCGCCAGGTCGGTCGACGGATCGTCGCCGACGAGCACCGCACCGAGCGTCCGACCGTCCGTCAGCGTGGTCTCGAGCCGGCGGGCGCCGTGGATGACGTGGCTGTTCGTGACGACGTAGCCATCGGGTGCGACGATCACCCCCGAGCCAGCCCCCGCCGCCGCCGAGCG
>Ga0209057_1003039_pt1 | contig 12572 bp, 8 predicted proteins | sample GraSoiAngelo_146_FD_185903 | JGI IMG/M metagenome (GOLD analysis project Ga0209057, IMG submission 185903) | Grasslands soil microbial communities from the Angelo Coastal Reserve, California, USA - 14_1009_05_30cm (SPAdes) (version 2) | ecosystem: Environmental > Terrestrial > Soil > Grasslands ... | reverse complement strand
CAACAGTGACCGTGATTTTTCTTTCTAGTGTTGCTCGGCAGATGTCAACCCGATTCAGAAATCTGGGTAATTGTCTTGACCATTCTTTCTGCGGAAATTTGTTGATGATTAGCTAGTAGTTTCATGCGGCATGGCTGATAATTGACTTCTCTCTGAGAGAATTGGTTCAACTATCGACTTTCAACCCTTATCTTGTATTGCCAGGTTTTGCCCGTGACGTGGGTCTCGTTCGGTAATAACCGTTCTCGACTTTGGGTGACGCTTATCGGAGTCCGAGTTCATACTCACACTCCAGAAGCGGGCTCTGAACATCGGGCTTTTTTCAGAGTCAAATCTCCTCACTAAATTGCTCCAGAAAGGGACAGAAGTCCTTTCTCTGTACGGATTAGTGCCTACGTATCGCCAGAGTAGTAAATCAATATCTCGGGCTTAAGCTAGGTATCTATCGGTGGATCGTGCCGAGCAAGTTTTATATCTGCAGTTCTCATTACCACCCTTCAAGTCTCAAAGGCGTGTTTGAATGAGTCTGATGAATCGTAGAATGTTGCCGTCGGTAATCTTTGTAGCACTTTCACTGTCGTTTGCTGTGTTCACAGCGGGCATTCTGAGGGTTTATGCCGCACCCAGCTTCACGGTGGAAGCTAATCCCACCACTCTTGGTCCTTTGGCTGCTGGGTCTGGTCAGACAGCCGATTCCACAATTACTGTAACGGGTCACGACGGTTTTGTTGGCACGGTTTCCCTCTCGTTTCCTCCGTCAGGTCTGACCGAGAGTTCCACGATATCCTCATGCAGTCTGGACGCGTCTGTGACATCCTGTTCAGGGACGCTAACCGTGACAGCCGCCAGTATCCATGGTCCCTACTCCGTAGATGTGGTCGGTTCGTCCTCTGGGTACCCGGACAGCACGGCTACTGTGACGGTGCATGTAGCTGATTTCAGTGTCGGCGCGAATCCGAGCGTCGTGGGTCCTCAGAACCCCGGTGACACCGGAACAAGCACCATCACGGTGACGGCTCAGGATGAGTTTACTGGCGATGTGGGCCTCGTACTTACTACGTCGTCTTCGCACATTACAGCGAGTATCCTGCCTACTAGTTTGACCTTCACGTCTTCGGGTCCGACTTCTCAGACTGCTATGTTGAGTGTGAGCTTTGACCAGCTGGGAACCTACACTGTTCTTGTGAAAGGCCAGTCCACAGGCTATCTGGACCACTCTGTGCTTGTGACGGTAATCTCTCCGGCTACGGTCCTAGTAGTGCCCAGGTCTCAGCTTCTTACGAGTACCGGTGCTACAGTCGTCTATAACGTAAACGTAGTGAGCATGCCTCCCTTTGCCGGGTATGACATCATGGTCGTGACCAATCCCAACGTGCTCAGTCCGGACAGTATCGACACTTCGGCTAGTGCGCTTAACCCAGGAACCGCTTTTACTAACTGTGTTAACAACGGGTTCTATGCGAATGGGACTGCTATTCCACTCGGCAGCCCCGGCAATATCAACTGTGGTCCGGGTGATGGGCCGGGCGTGGCTCATTCTGGCTTTTCGAGCTCAGGCGAGTTTACTGGCGACGGCATGCTGTTCTCAATCAACTACAAGCCGCGCACTCTAGACTACACTATAAGTGCGAGTCCGAGCACCGTCACTTTTGCAGCAGGCCAAAGCGGAAGTAGCACTATCAATATTGCCCTAACAAGCCCGCCTTCGACCGCTGTTAGGTTGACGGAAGATGCTATATTTGATAGCAACGGCAATCCGGTCAGCCACAACAGTATCAACGGTAATTACGGATCTGTAGTCACCGTAGTCCTAAAGGCTAATCCGTCCAAAGGGCTCAGATCCACTGTCGACCCGAAGTTCACTATCTTTACGGGCAGCAGGACCACCGGATCTGCCACGCTGACACTGACCTCTGGAGCGGCTGGAACGTACAGTGTGGTAGTAACTGCCACACTCAGATATCTCAACTCAGACCTTAGACAGGTCATGGTGTCCCATGCGATCACGGTAAACGTGATCGTTACATAATCCACCTCCTGCCGCACAAGAGTATTTTTTCATCTCTTTCTTGTCTGGCGCTACGGTCGAGGCCGGTTGAGGCAGCTAGTAGGATGACGCTGGCGGTCAGAACCAGCGATGCGTCTCACGGAACTGTCAGCGCCTAACGCTGAGACACCTGTGGAGGCCCGTTGGAATATCGAATTTCCCTCAAGGCTGGATCCGACCCTGTTCTGAGGGTAAGCTCATCAACTTTCTTACACTGCCATTGTTACCGCACTTCGCTGTGGTTTCCTGAGCCACAGCACCCGTTGAATAGTTATCGACCACTGAAGTATAGCTTCATCATTGGCGCCGGCCCAAGTCTCAGCTTTGTCAACGAAGAGCAAAACGACCTACAATGCTGGGACCAAGATGAGTGCGGGTCAGATGCTTCCCAGGTTGTGACCAGTGGGGAGTCAAAGATACGAGTTGGGTCCTTGGATCGGGGGAATCTGTCACTGGTGAGCCTCGGGCACCTTGGAGAAAGCAGGGTGCTCAGAGTTGATTAGTCTGACGGCGAATATCAGCCTCAATAGTTGTCCGTCTCTTCGAGACTCTCGTAAACGCCAACAATATCCTCCTAGACATTGTCAGTACGAAGTGCTATGGTGGATCCAGGCCGATGGAGAATCCGTCCAGATGAGAGGCTATCGGGGCCATAATTGTTCACTGCACTCTCTATGGCTAAACACGACACTTTGAGCGAAAGAGAACGGACATCGATGGCAATGACTTGAGTCGATACTCCTCGTTAGGATTGCGGGAAAAGATCTTCAGGCAAGTTGATAGAAAAATTCCCCGATAACCTTTTCTAGAACGGGTTTCCTCCATCGAGCAATGTCCCGGTGAATCTATGCAATCTCAACTCCTCGCGCGTGTACTGGGCATCGTCTTGGTTTCGTTGATACTTCTCCCCATCATGCCAATGCATCTGATAATTTCTGTCCGGGCCGCGTCTAGCCCAACACTGCTCATCTCTCCCCTCAGCCAGCCACTGGCCTCTCCGGGTATAACTATCACTTTTCAGGTGAATGTGTCAAACGTTAGCCCTGCTAGTCCCGTAGCTGGATGGGCGATCTATGTTGAGACAAACAGTAACGTTCTCGATCCGGTAAGCATCGCTCTGGGTTCATTCCTGGCTGGAGCACAAGAATCGACCGAGTGCATCAACAATCTTTGCAATGTAGGCTCCCCTGCTGCAGATGACGGACCGGGCGTAGTCCATTCTGAGGCCTTCACCGGAGGGAGCGGCAGTTACGGTAATGGGACTCTCTTCACCATATCGTACAATGCGGTGGCTGGGCCCTACACTTTTGTGACCTTTCTCTCCCCAATGGCCAAGACACAACTGATCGACACCAACGGAATTCCCATATTCGTTACGACAGTGGACGGCGCATATGGAAACGTTCCCGCGCTTCCGGTGGCGAATTTCAACTATTCTCCACAGCAGCCTTTTGCAGGTGACAGGGTGACCTTCAACGCCACTTCAAGCTCAGCCCCTCTGGGGCAGAGCCTTGTCGATTACCTCTGGACGTTCACGGAGATTCCTACCACTGTGCCCCCGGTCAATACCCGCGGCGTTATCACCTCCCGTATCTTCGATGCGGGAAACTGGACTGCGACCCTCGTCGTGAAGGATGACCGCGGTATCTCTTCTCGTCCCACTACACTGTCCCTCGGTGTCGCCGTGAAGCCTTCAACCGATCTTTCACTCTCCGGCGGCCTATCAGTTTTCCCGATCGACAATATTCTCCCTGACACAATTGTCACCCTGAAGGTCTATGTGATCGATTTGGGAACGACCTTCGAGACCCGTTTCAACGTCTCGGTTAGCGTGGCGGGACAGACCTTCACGGCTCCTCCCTACGCGAACGTCCTCGCACCGAGACAACAGGCAAGTTTTACTTTTCTCTGGAACACTACTGGAGTCGCACCCGACTCTTACACGGTGCACGCTCATGTTGATTCGTTGGTTGGTGAGAACAATACTGCTAACAATGAGGGTTTCGCGACTCTGAGAGTAATCTATCCGTTCCAAGGGGCTCCGATACCTCTCCCCTTCCTCCAGTTGCTCGGTCTTACGTTGCTGGCCCTCGTGACCCTGGGCTTCGTGATCTCTTTCTTAAGACGAGTCCGGAATCGGAGGCTGATGGCGCAGCGAGATCTTCTCTAAGCTGATCCGGAAGGTGTTCACATCCCACATCTTCTCCTGGCAGTTGATAGACACTTCGGGGTATCGGAGAATATCTGAAGGTTGAGTGGGCACGATACAAGGGGATAATCTTTTAAGGGGTGTCCTCCTAGGTCCGACGTTAAGGAAAAAACAATGATCTCAAAGTCCGTAATCCAACTATTAGCAGTCTTCGTACTAACGCTCTCTGTAACGGTTCTTCCAACGCTGGTTCATGCAGACCTTCTTCCTAGCACTGGACTTACCCCGGCTACTCAGTGGGTCCCTTCGGGTCCCGCGTCCGACAAGATAGCCTATACCTTCTATGATAGTGACACGTCCGAGCTCAACGCGATATGCGCTGGCCAGGCGGCTGGTTGCACTCCATCAATCGACCTCACCGACGTACCCCTGCCCGGGGCTGATCTCGTCGCGGGTGGATGTACTACAAACTGTGCTGACACCGACCCGAGATTCTGGGTCACCACCGCAACCCAACAGCTCGGCATGTTGCAGCTCGACTTCAACCATGCTGCTACCATGTGGGGAGTCACTTTCTGCAACGGCCGCGACAATGTTATAGCTGGAGTGACTCAGTGCTTCGATGGTCTCGGTGGTACAGCGATTACTGCCAGCTGTCCAAACGTGCCCGCTCCTCATACAAATGACTGTACCTGGGCAGCCAGGAACATTCGACAGGGTATTGCAGCCCTCATAAACAAGGTTGCCTTCACTCTCGCCGATGTTGGCGCAATTGGGCCTAACGCTGCCGTCATGGACAACGCTCTGACTCCAGCCTCGACTGTTCTGCACTCTGGCTATCCAAACGACAACACGAACCCGTGTGCTAATCCGTCGAATCCGAGTGCCGGATTCAACACTGCTGGACCGTACTCTATAACTCTAGGCGACGCGGGAAGTCTGAGCAATTCGTTTCCGCCCGCCGGCTGCCAGAACGTTGCCCCAGGAGGCACTGCTGTTCCCATTGGTGGTGTCTGTAGCTGGGATGCTATTATCGGCTGCAGCGTACCCGCCATCTCCGCCTACCACTACTTCACGGACGCAACCGACTCATCTGGCTTCAATCTTCCGGCAGGTACACCCGCAGGGAATCCGGGACGCGACTTTTGCAATGCTGCCAACCACTTCATAGCTGCAGGCCTCGCAACAGGCAAGAACGCGGCATGCGAACTTACGGGCGAGTCTTCTCAGCTGACCAACCCTAGCGTTCCGGTCATATTCAAGGGCCGCGCCTCTCTGGGCAGACTACAGCTAAGCACCGGCCTTACTGCTGCGATCTGTGAGCTGATCAATCTCGGCTCAACCAGCTGTCCCTCCAGCTCATTCCAGCTAAGCGTCATAGGCCTCGGCACTGCTCACCAGCAAGTGTTCAGGACAGGATGCACGACGCTCGCTGCAGGACCATCATGCCACACCGTGGGTCCGAACACTCCGCAGAACGCTGGCGGTTCTTTCACACAGAGCTGGAACCTCTACGCGGGCGGCTTCTTCTTCCCAACCCCTACCCCTGATGCCCAGTGGGCTCTCTACGACAGCAGCTTCGCATCTGACTATTGTGGTGGTGCTCCTGGTGAGGAGGCTTCCAACTACGACTACATCTGCAACCCAACCCATGATCTCTGGGTTGAGCAGAGCCAGTTCTTGGCAACACCTGCTGCGGCTGAGGCTAGTCTACAGGTCGCGATGGACATCTATGGCAACCACACTTTCACAGTTCCAATGTGGACACCTTCTGTCCAGTACCCATATGTGAAGGGATGGACAGGAGTGAGCAACTCTGCCGGTATCGGCACCGCACAAGGAAACCCATGGAGCCTACTGAACGCTTGGAGCGCTAATCCAACACTTGCGGGCCCCACCATCAGATGGGGACAGAAGGACGCAACGGCAAGCCTCAACCCGTACACATTCAGCTCGGTCGTAGAAGCAGATGTTTTCGGCGAAGTCTATGACAGTCTACTCATCACAAACCCCGCTTCTCCCACGCAGATAATTGGCTGGATGACCAACTTCTATCGACTCGAAACCCACGCTACTCAGCCAGCCGAATGTCCCGCCACCTACACTAACGCGCGAGGCACCTTCGACGTAGGCGCCTGCGTGAAACTAATACTGAGAGGCGACATTCCATGGCACGATATGATCAGTGCTTGTGCAACCCCAACATCGACCTGCCTCGGATCCCACGTAGTAACGGCTAGTGATGTCAAGTTCAGTTTCGCCAGCTTCAATGCCACAGGAAGCCTAATCAGTCCAGGCACCGCTAACACCATTGACGTCGTCTACAACACAAACCAGCTGCCAGCCAGTGCTTACAGCCAATCTGGAGGAGCGAACGGTGGAGGCATATCTGAGACCCTCTTCCTCTACCTGCACAGTTTCAGCGCTTGGGCTCTCAATGACATCGTGGGTGTACCAATAATCCCCCAGCGGCTATGGGTGCTACAGACAGCCCCCGTTCAGTCAAACGGAGTATTCGCACCCTGCACCACCCTAGGCTCTAATGCCTCGCCAAATCCAAGCTGCACTGCTGATCCCGCCTTCCTCGGCGGCGTCAACTCTGACCCTGTAGCGACCAACCGGTTCATCGGCTCTGGTCCTTGGGTCTGTGCCAACGGTGACCTGACGGCGTCGGGAACAGTGATCGGCGGTGGATGCACTAGCTCCGGTACGCAGTCAATTCCATTCTTCGGATCCGCAACCCTCCGGCGTTTCAGCAAGGGCGCCAACGGGCTGGACCCGAACTTTGCCTATTTCAGAACCAACGCAAAGTTCCAGCAGTTCCAGTGGGCAGCTTATGTTCCTGCTACCAACTCCGTAGGTAACTCTGCTTCAGTGGCGGACATCATCAGCGCAGTCAACGCCTGCAAGGCGAGCGCTACTGCGGTTGGTGGAGTCGGCAACTACCAAGCTTGCGCGCATTGGAACACACCATCCGCTGGCTTAGGGCCATGTCTTGGCCCTGCTGGTACTCCATGTCTCGGAGTGGCGGCGGGCGGGCATGGAAGCCTCCCGGCTAATCCTGGTCCCATAACCACGCAGATACAGCAGTGGATCGGTAGAGGTGCATGGACGTTCGGCGCTTCATCCTACAGTGCGGTCACCGGAGCCGCGGCCATACCTCAGACGCTCTACGATGGTGGAAACTCTGAAGGTAGCTTCAGCATAGCCGCGAGTCCCACTACTGTCAGCACAACCACTACTACCGGTGCAGACGTAACAGTCTCAGTGTCGCTATCAGGAGGACCTGACAACAACTTCACCGGATCAGTACCCATAACCCTTGCAGCCGTCTCGTCAACTGGTGTAACCGTCGCATTCACAGGCCCGACAACCCTCACTCTGACTCCGTCAGCGCCAACAGCAAGCTCATCGATCCACATCACTTCATCAAATCCGCCTGGAACCTACACTGTGTTCGTCAAAGCCTCGTCTACCAACTTTCCATCAGTGACCGTCAAGATCACTGTAAACCAGACATAACCAACGGCAAGCCTAAAGAATAACCTCCCCTTTTTTGTTTCCCTGGTCTAGTCATGAGTCTGCGCGGATTCATTCTCAAACGAGTCGTCTACACTTTCGTCCTCGTGCTATTCGTTATCGTAATGAACTGGGTCATATTCCAGGCCGTCCCCGGTGTTCAGGGTGCCATAAGCGCCCTGCAGGGCAACCCGAGAAGCACGTCGAAACAGTACGAGTATTACGAGAATCTGTACGGTCTCAACAAACCACCACTCGAGCGTTTTCTTAACTATTTCTGGGGCATGCTCACATTCAACTTCGGGAACTCGTTCAACACCCAGCATCCGGTCATAGACGACATCGTCGGTTCGGGAAGGCTCTTCAACACTCTCCTCCTCTTGGGATCCTCCACCGTTCTTGGCATAGTAATAGGTGTCCTCTTGGGCGTAGTAGTTTCGTCACGCCGCGGCAGCGGCGTAGATACCGGATCTGTGACCGTTTCGTTGACCACCTTCTCCCTTCCGGTCTTCTGGATGGGTCTGACCTTCATCACCGTCTTCTCCTATATTTTGCACTGGTTCCCACCAGCGGGAGCTTATCCAACTACGTGGTTCTTGTACGGGACGCCACCCTTCCCACAGTACATCCTCATAAGACTCCAGTATCTATTCCTCCCGATGCTGGTCCTTACTCTCTTCCAGTATGGAGGATTCCTGCTCCTGACGAGGGCGACGATGCTGGAGACCCTGAGCGAAGATTACGTCACCACTGCGAGAGCGAAAGGTTTGAAGGAGCGGACTGTGCTTTTCAAGCACGCCTTCAAGAACGCCTCCCTCCCGATTGTCACAGCAAGCGCTCTTGGCTTCGGCACGGTTCTGGGAGGGGCAATACTCACTGAGACCGTGTTCAACTGGAACGGGCTGGGACTCTACCTCTACAATTCCATAGTCGGGAAGGACTTTCCGGTCATGCAAGCCATGTTCTATATCTTGGCTCTGAGCGTAATCATGGCCAACTTTGTGGCGGACCTGATCTACGGGATCATCGACCCCAGAGTAAGGTACGAATAGGTTCCTGGTCGTTTCCGTTGAGGAGGTCTACAGAGAGCGGTCTAAGGTTCAACCTGAAACGTTTCTACAATTTCGTCCGTCTCATGCTTTCCAACCGGATGGCCGCTGTCGGCTTGGCGATGCTTCTGATTTCAACGGGGGCTGCTCTTGCTGCTCCTATAGCGTATCCTCGCAATCCTCAGACTGTCTCGTCCGGAGGGTTCTTCGCGCAGCCTCAATGGATGTTGTCCTTTCCGGAAGGATACTACCTCAGTGGTAACCTCGTCGTGGTGAACGATCCTGTTTTCACCTCTTCATCTGCTCTGCAGGAATGGTCGTATGGGTACAGTACTGCACAGGATCCCTACCTTTCTATCTCTAGATCATCCATATCTCCCACCACTATATCCTCTGGATCGCTTCAGATATCCTCCAGCTCTAGCTCAGGCCTCAACGTCACTGTATCCAAGACATTCCACTATCCCTATCGAGGCGCACCCACAAAGTTCTTTCTCCCATCAGTATCCGTGGAAGCCCACGGCGCCTCACCTATTCAACCCTTACAGGTCAAATTGTTCATAAGCCGAGGGGCCGAGCGTAGTTTCACTCTTTGGTCGGCTAATCTGACACAGAGCGATGTGTGGATTCAACCATCATATATTCTCGACTCGGGCGTGCCAAGTTTGCAGGTGGCTGCCGGAGTTCGGGGTGGGCAGCTCCCTCTCACAGAGGTGATCTTCAGCAAAGTCGGCGACTATGAACTAGGTTTTTCGGTGAGCTTCCCGGGTCAGGGGAGCATTAACGTTTCAAACCTGGGGCTATCACTGTATGGAAGCGCCTTCGGTCTTCTGGGGGCAGACGCACACGGGGGAGATCTCTTTGCTGAACTATTGTGGGGAGCAAGGACGTCCCTATTCGTAGGCCTCATTGCCTCCTTCATAGGAATCGGGTTGGGTCTCGTGGTCGGGCTGGTGGCAGGCTACAAGACCGGTTACATCGACGAGGCCCTGATGCGCTTTACGGATATGATGCTGGTACTTCCAGCCTTGCCGCTGCTACTGGTACTCATCGCGGTTCTGGGGCCCAGCATTCTCAACATAATCATATTGATCGGATTCCTGGGTTGGATGGGGTTCGCCAGAGTAATTCGCTCCCAGGTTCTGAGCCTGAAGGAGAGGCCCTTCATAGAAGCCGCAAAAGCCGCAGGGGCCGGGACGAGGAGGATACTTGCAACACACATATTCCCAAACGTAGTCTCGCTGACTTATGTCAACTTGGCACTCGCCGTTCCCGCAGCGATCCTAACGGAGGCGGCCTTATCGTTCTTGGGTCTGGGTGATCCCCTGGCCATATCTTGGGGACAAATAATTAGCAACGCTCAGGCCGCCAACGCGCTGAATGACTGGTGGTGGATAATCCCACCGGGGATCGCGATAGCCTTCGTATCTCTCTCATTTGTCCTGATTGGCTACTCACTCGACGAGATTTTCAATCCGAGACTCCGAAGACGCCGCTAGCCCGAGTCCTCTGAACCGGCACGCGCCCGCCCTAGGGCGGACTCTGTTCCGACAAGATCGACCCAGCATCTAGCACACATTTCTTCCGTCCGGTCCCCAAACCTTAATTGTGCCGGGAAGATTCGATCTCTGGAGCCACTAGGGTTCCATGTCAACAGTGCTAGATGTCCAGCACCTCACCACTCACTATCGCACCCTCAGGGGATGGGTAAAAGCCGTAGAAGACGTGTCCTTCAGTATCGAGAAGGGTCTGGCTTTGGGTATCGCCGGCGAGTCCGGCTGCGGCAAGACGTCCATCGCACTCTCTCTTTTGAAAATACTTCCCAAGGGTGGAAAAATCCGGAAGGGCTCCATCATCTTTGATGGAGTCGACCTAGTCCCGCTCTCCGATGATGAGATGAGAAAGGTACGATGGAAGGGCATATCCATTGTCTTTCAAGGAGCGATGAACGCTCTCAACCCTGTCTTCAAAGTCGGAGATCAAATAGTCGAAGCCATCAGAACCCATGAGCCTGGTGTTGACAGGCAGACAGCTCTAGAACGGGCCCGCAATCTCCTGCAACTAGTCGGGGTCGATCCTGAACGAGTCGACAATTTTCCACACGAGTTCAGCGGTGGTATGCGCCAGAGGGCGCTCATCGCAATGGCCCTGGCCTGCAATCCTAAGCTTCTAGTCGCGGACGAGCCTGGCACCGCCCTAGACGTAATCGTCCAGGCTCAAACCTTGAAGCTGATGCGAGAACTCAAAGACCGTCTAAACCTCTCCATGGTCATGATCAGCCATGACCTATCAATAATCGCGGAGACGTGTGAGAAAGTGGCGATAATGTACGCTGGTCGGATCGTCGAGTACGGAAGCGCGGAGGACATTTTCAGAGAACCTCTCCATCCTTACACGCAAGGTCTGGTCAAGGCCTTTCCCAGCATCAAAGGGGAACGAATACGATTAACTTCTATCCCCGGATCTCCCCCTGACCTTCTGAACCCTCCCTCAGGGTGCAGGTTCAATCCACGTTGCCCGTACGTCATGGATGTCTGCAAGAAAGAGGTTCCACCGCTGGAAAAAGCGGGGAAGGGCGAACACTTGGTGGCCTGCCATCTCTACTAGGGGGATGAACGAGTTGAGCGGGGACGTTGTCGTTGAAGTAGTGAAGTTGAAGAAACACTTTCCTTTGAAGAAGGGTTTCTTTGAGACCTTCGTCTCAAGAGAGGAGATCACTGTCAAGGCCGTGGATGGTATTAGCTTCTCTGTCAAGAAGGGGGAGATTCTGGGACTGGCAGGTGAGAGTGGAAGCGGCAAGACAACGACAGGGCGTCTCCTCTTGCGTCTCGTTAAACCCACGGAGGGGTCGATCTTTTTCAGCGGAACGGATTTTTCCGAGTTCAGCAAGTCCGAGCAGAAACATCTCAAGGACCATATGGAGGCCAACGGGATAGACATTACAAAGCTCAAGGATTCCGAGATGAAGCCGTTACGTCGGGACCTGCAGATCATATTCCAGGATCCCTTCGAGTCTCTGGACCCGCGGATGACGATCAAGGAGATTGTGGCGGAGCCTCTCCGGGTTCAGAAGATTTGTAGAACCGAGGAGGAAATCGAGGAACGGGTGAAAGCTATCATGAGTGATGTGGAGGTTGTGCCTCCTGAGGAGTTCATGTACCGATATCCCCACGAGCTGAGCGGGGGGCAGCGCCAGAGGATCGCGGTAGCCCGAGCCTTCGTGTTGGACCCGAAGTTTGTCGTGGCCGACGAGCCTGTGTCGATGCTTGATGTTTCCATCAGGGCTGAGATTTTGAATCTGATGATCGACCTGGTGAAAAAGAAGGGCTCCTCAGTCGTCTTCATTACTCACGATTTGGCTGTAACCAAGCATGTCTGCGACCGGGTCGTGGTAATGTATCTGGGCAAGATGATGGAGATGGGCAGTTCCACAGCTCTGATCGACTCGCCTCTTCACCCGTACACCAGTGCGCTTGTCGCCGCCGTGCCTGTGCCTGATCCTAGTTATAAGAGGACCAATGTGATTCAGGGGGAGATTCCCAGTCCCGTCAATCCTCCTCCTGGATGCAGGTTCAATACTCGATGCCCCTACGCCCATGAAAGATGCACTCTGGAAGAACCGGCCCTAATCGAGGTGGAAAAGGATCATTACGTGGCCTGCCATCTCTACACTTGACGAGCCACGCATGGTTTACAAGCCTTAGAAAAAAACGCCCCCCCATCAGCGATCCTTCCAAGTCGCTGTCTTGGCTGTCTCGCCCAGGATTCTTTTCAAGTTTCTCCGGGATCTTCAAGATTTACACCATTC
>Ga0209057_1003032_pt1 | contig 12588 bp, 7 predicted proteins | sample GraSoiAngelo_146_FD_185903 | JGI IMG/M metagenome (GOLD analysis project Ga0209057, IMG submission 185903) | Grasslands soil microbial communities from the Angelo Coastal Reserve, California, USA - 14_1009_05_30cm (SPAdes) (version 2) | ecosystem: Environmental > Terrestrial > Soil > Grasslands ... | reverse complement strand
ACCCGGCGTAACCGAGGAGGAGGCGCGCGCGCCGCCGCTCCATGTCGGCGGGCGCGGCCTCGAGGAGCCGGCGGAGCACCTCTACCGACGCGGTCAGGTGGAAGCCCTCGGCGACCCGCTCGCTGTCCGCCACGCCCGGGTCGTCGCCGAGGAGGAGGAAGCCGCGCTGCGACTCGACCGGGCCGCCCGCCCACAGCATGAGGCCGTTGTCGCCGCTCGGCGGCGGATCGAGCACCACCGCGTCCGCGGCGCGCACCTCGGTCGGGCGATTCACCACGAAGCCGAGCGCGCCCTGCGCGCCGTGCTCGCAAAGGAGCACGACCGAGCGCACGAAGTTCGGATCACGCAGCTGCGGCATCGCGAGGAGCAGGGTGGGAGCGAAGGAGGCGGGGGCATCCATGGGCGAATGGTCGCCGTCGCCCGCCGGCTTGTCAACCCAACTCGCCCGGGGGCCCGTGCCCTCTCGGCGCCGGCCGACTAACTCACTTGGGGGCCCGTCCGCTGCTCGCGCGCTCTCGCGCGCTGCGCTGCTCCGATGCCCCCAGTTCAACGCCCGCGCGGCTCGCGCCGCGCGCCGCTTGGCGCCTCTCGGCGCCTGACGCCGCCCACGCGGGCGGTGGCGCGCGTCACCAGGAGTCTGCCTCCTAGCGGCGCGGCCCCCGCGGCGCGCCGCCGCGCGGCCGCGTCGACTGATCGGCCGCGTCGTCGATCCGCAGGCGGCGGCCCTTCAGGTCGGTGCCGTCGAGCTGCTTCTTGGCGCGCTCGGCGTCCTCGGCGCTCGCCATGGTGACGAAGCCGAAACCGCGCGACTGTCCCGTGTCGCGGTCGGTGACGATCGACACCGACTCGCAGGTGCCGGCCTGCGCGAACAGCTCGCGCAGCTCGTCCTCCGTGACCGTGTAGGCGAGGTTGCCGACGAAGAGCTTCTTGGCCATCTCGGCCCGCTGCTTATCAGCGCCTCCCGGCGGCTGCAATGCGGGTGGCGATCGGATATGAAGGCGCGCCCATGGCGATGACGCTCGAGGTCTACCCGAGCGACGCGGAGGCGTTCGAAGCGGCGGCGGCGCTGGCCGCCGAGCACCTCCGCTCGACGGGCGCGCGCGCTGCGGTCGCGCTGGCGGGCGGCCGGAGCGGGCGCGGCGTCATGACGGCGCTCGCCGCGCGCGGCGATCTCCCCTGGGAGCGCGTCGAGTGGTTCTGGGGCGACGAGCGCTGCGTTCCCGCCGACGACGGGCGGAGCAACCTGCGCCTGGCGCGCGACTCGCTCTTCGTCCCGCGCGGCGTGCCGGCGGGGCGCATCCACCCGCCGCCCGTCGCGCTCGGCGACCCGCTCCGCATCGCGGCGGCGTACGCGGAGACGCTCGCGGCCGAGGCTCCCGTCTTCGACCTCGTGCTTCTCGGTCTCGGCGCGCGCGGCGGCGTCGCCTCCCTCGTGCCCGGCGCCGCGGCGCTCCACGTCTCGGCCCTCGTGGCGGCGGTCGCCGCGGAGGAGGTCGCCGAGGAGCCGCGGGTCGCGCGCATCACGGTGACACCGCCCGTCCTCGCCGCCGCGCGCCACGTGATCGTCACCGCGGTCGGCGGGGAGAAGGCGGCGGCCGTGGCCGCCGCGGTCGACGACGGCGCCGACCCGGCGGGCGTGCCGGCGGCGCTGGTCCGTCCCTCGGAGCGCATCACCTGGTTCATCGACCGCGCCGCCGCGAGCGTGCTCCTGCGCGCGGCGCGGCCGGCTCCCGCTCAGTAGCGCCGCTGCCAGATCAGATCGACGGCGCTGGCCCCACGCGTCGAGGTCGACGCGCGCACCGATACGTTCGCTCCCACCGCGTACTCGACGCCCGCCACCTGCGCGACGCGGGTGCCGAACTCCTGCCCGAGCGAGATGAGGACGTCCTGCCCAACGTAGCGGCCGACGCGCACCTGGCCGGGCGCTTCGGTACGGTCGGGGAACGCCACCTCGAGGGTGTCGAGCCCGAGCACGTTCATCACCGAGTTGCGCAGCTCCGGCACCACGTAGCCCGTGGCGATCTGGAGCGCCTGCTGCTGGAGCGCGACGCTCTGTCCGCGGCCGAGCTCGTGCGCGGGCTTGCCGAAGAGGATCACGGAGAGGATGTCGGCCTGCTCGAGGGGCGGGTCCGAGGTGAAGACCAGGTTGGGCTTGTCGGCCGAGCCCGTGATGTGGACCGTGATGCGGTAGACGGGCGTCCGGTAGCCGGCGGTCACGTCGAAGACGGGCTTGGGGGGCGTCCCGCCGCCGAGCGTGATCGTGCCCTCCTTGATCTCGAAGTGGCGCCCCTGGAACTCGAACCAGCCGTGCAGGAGGCGGACCTGGCCGGTCACGTGCGGCGGCTCGCCGGGCGCCTTCGCCAGCGCGAGCTCGCCGCCGAGCGCGATGTTGGCATCGCTGCGCCGGACGGAGGCGTCGTGCGCGATGCGGATGGTCACCGCGAGGGCGAGCGGCGCGGGGAGGCCGGGGGTCGGCTCGGCCGCGACCGGCGCCGGTGGCTCCTCGAGGCCGACGACGGTGATGGTCGGGTTGGGCTGCAGGGGCTGGCGCGTGGACGGAAGGCCCGCGGGGCGGAGCACGGCGTGCTCGACGTCGAGCGTGCCGTTCACCTCGGGGGCGGTCAGCGCGCCGCGTGCCGTGAGCGTGCCGCTCACCGCCGCCTCGACGGCCTCGCGGCGGAGGGCGCGGAAGCGATCGAAGCGGAGGGTGAGCGCCAGCGGCAGCGGTCCGCCCGGCGCGACGTCGAGGTGGCCGCTGCCGTCGACGGTGCCGTCGCCGGCGCGCGCGTGCAGCTCCTGCACGTCGAGCACGGTGCCGTTGGCCGCGATGCGGGCGCGCAGCTCCTCGTACGGCAGGCCGGTGTCGACGAGCTCGAGCGTCCCGCCCTCGAGCGCGAGCCGGCCGACGGGACGAGGCGCAGCACGCGTTCCCGTGACCCGCAGGTCGACGGTGACGAACCCCGCGGAGCGGCGGATCACGTGCGGCGCGAGGGCGCGGAGCGCCGTCAGATCGAGCCGGTCGGCGCGCAGCTCGAGTTCGAGCGGTGCCGCGCCGAGGTCCCGCCGCGGCCCCGTCCAGGCGAGGTCGAGCGGCACGGTGCCCCCGGCCCTCAGCTCGCCCGCCTCGGGATGGACGAGGACGGCGTGCAGCGATGCCCGCGTGTCGGCCGCATGGGCGTCGAGGGAGAGGACGCCGTAGCGGACGTCGTCCACCGCGAGGCCCTCGGCGCGCGCCGTCGCGTCCACCACCGGCGCGGCGGCCGTGCCCGTGAGCGCCGCGCGCGCCGTCACCTGGCCCGCGCAGCGCGGGCCACCGGTGAGCACGCAGAGCGGCCCGAGCGCCAGGCGCTCGACCGCGAGCGTCGCGTCGGAGGCGCCACGCAGCCCGACGCGGCCGGCAAGCACGATGCGCTGCCCGCCGGCCGTGAGCGTGACGCCGGCGGTGCGGAGGCCGTCCTCGAGCGCGAAGGCAGCGGGGGCGGCGAGCTGCCACGGCGGGCCGCCGGGGAGTGCCAGGGTCGCCTGCTCGAGCCGGCCGGTGGTGCGCGCGGCCGTGCGCTCGACGGTCGCGGCGAGCGCGAGCGTGCGCCCTTCCTCGCCCGCGGCGCGCGCGCTGACGCGCGCCCGATCCGTGTCGCCGGCGCGGCGCCACTCGAGGTCGGCGAGCGCGTCGGCCCGAGCCGCCGGGGCGCCGCGGAGCGCGGGTGCCTCCACGTGGAGCGTGCCGTGGGGTGCGCGGCTCCCGAGGCCGTCGAGGGCGAGGCGCGCGCTGAGGTGATCCGCGCCGAGCGCACCGTAGAGCGGGCGCTCGACGGTTGCCGTCGCGCGCGCGGCGAGCGCGGCGAGCGGGCCCGCGGCGCTCGCCGAGAGGCTGGCCGCGCCCGCGAGCGGCCGGCCGAGGCGGCGGCCGAGCTGCGTCAGGTCGGCGCGCGCCCCGAGGGTCAGGTCGGCGACGCTGCGGGCGAGGTCCAGGTTCCCCGATGCGTTCGCGTGGAGCTCGGGGCCCGTCACGCGGGCGGACGCGAGCCGGACACGGGCGCCGTCGACGACGGCGCGCGCCGCGCCGTGCTCGAGCGGCACGCCACAAATCATGGCGTGCGTGAGCACGACGCGCGCGCGCGCGTGGCGGTCCGCCGCATCGAACCCGCGCCCGTCGAGCCGGACGCGCCCGCTCGCGGAGCCGGTGACGCGCGCGTCGAGGGCCTCCAGCCGCGGGAACGAGACGCGCGCGAAGAGGCGGTAGGCGGGTGGCGTGCCGGGCGCGAGCCGTCCCTGCAGAGCGGCCTCGCCGAGCGGCGTGCGTACCACGCCACGCACGCGATGCGCCCCGCCGGCGCCGCGGAAGGCGAGCTGGCCGTCGGCCTCGGCGCGCGGCAGCCGCGGCACCACCGCCCCGGGGTCGAGCCGGGCGAAGGCGAGCCGCGCCGCATAGGCCACGGGACGGGCGGTGGCGTCGAGCGCCGCGCGCGCGTGCAGGCGGCCGCCGCGACCGAGGTCGGCATGGGCCGCGACGGCGAGCGCGTGCCACGGCCCCCGCATCCGCACCCGCGCGCGGAGATCGGTCGCGAGCTCGCTTCGCGGCGCGAGCGCGCGCACGTCCGTCGCGGCGAGCGGCGCCAGCGCGAGGTGTGCGTCGATCGCGCCCGTGCCGTCGAGCGCCGCCTCGGCCGCGAGCCGGCTCTGTCCGCTCGCCAGGTGGAAGCCGCGCAGGCGCACGGTGCCGTCAGGGCTGGCGGTCACGCGCCCCGCCGCCTCGACCGGCGCGAGCGCGAGCCCGCGCGGGACGAAGCGGAGCTTCGTCACCTCGAGCTCGGCGCCGCGGGGCTCGACGTGCCCGCGCGCGGCGAGCGCGAGCGCGGTCGCGGCGAAGCGCCGTCGGGGCTCGGTGTCGAGGAAGGCGACCGCCACCCGGCCGTCGACGACCTCGAGACGGTCGACCTCGACCGCGAGGCCGCCGCCCGGCTGGAGGGCGAACGGGCGCGCGCCCCCTTCGCGCACCGCCCGCACGCGCGGCGCCGTCAGCGTGACGCGCTCGAGGCGCAGGACGCCGCGCAGCAGCGCGAGCGGCGCGTACACGATCTCGAGGCGCGGCACGTGCACCACCGTCCGGCCGCCGGCGGCGAGGCGGAGGTCCTCGAGCACGAGCGAATGGCCGAGCGTGCCGCCGACCTGGCCGAGCCTCACGCGCGCGTCGGTCGCCCGCTCGAGGAAGTGAACCACGGCGCTGCGCTCGAGCGCGCGCACCGCGCCGGTCCGGCTGCCGACGGCGAGCGCGAGCGCCATCAGCACCATCGCTACCAGCAGGCGCGCGAGCCAGCGCCGGAGCCGCCGCATGCCTAGAAAACCTGCCCCACGCTCAGGTGGAGCTGCCAGCGCGCGTCGCCGCGCGGCGGCTCGAGCGGGAAGCCCAGGTCCACGCGCAGCGGCCCGACCGGGCTCTTGTAGCGGACCCCGAAGCCGAAGCCGTAGCGCAGGTCGTCGAGCGGGAAGTCGAAGCTCCTGAGCGACACCTGCCCCGCGTCGGCGAACACGGCCGCGCCGAGCCGCTCGGTCACGGGGTGGCGGAGCTCCGCGGAGCCCTCGACCAGGGAGCGGCCGCCGATCGGGTCGTCGTCGATGAGCGGCCCGACGTGCCGGCGCTCGTAGCCGCGCACCGAGCCGATGCCCCCGGCGTAGAGGCGCTCGAAGAGCGGGACGTCGCGGCTCCCGCCGAAGGGCTCCTCGGCGCCCAGGCGGAGCCGGAACGCCGCCGCCAGGTCCGCGACCAGCGGCTGGTAGCGCCGCCCCTCGCCCTGGAGGCGCACGAAGGAGAACTTGCCGCCGAGGAAGCCGCCCACCGGCTCGACGCTGGCGCTCGTCACCCAGCCGCGCGTCGGGTCGAGGAGATCGTCGGTCCAGTTCCAGTCGGCGCCGAGACCCACGCCGGAAAGGAGGCCGGAGTGGGGCGCCAGGTCGGGGAGCCGGCGCGCGACCATCCGGTTCACGCCCGAGAGCGAGTCGTACTCGAGGCGGTAGAAGGCGTAGGCCGTGAGCGCGGGCAGTGGCTCGAACTCGAGGCGCGGCGTGAGGCGCGTGCGGTCGTTGGTGTAGGTCTCCTCGTCCTCCTGGTCCTCGGAGGCGACCAGGCGCACACGCTGGTGCGCGCCGGGGAAGTGGGGCTGGAGGAAGTCGGCGGCGATCGAGCGGCGGAGGAAGGACGCGCGCGCGGTGAAGCCGAGCTGGCGCGCGCCGCCCAGGAAGTCGTAGTCGCGCCAGCCCGCCAGGCCGCGGAGCTGCTCCTCGGTGTCGTAGCCGACGCCGAAGCGGACCTCGTGCCGGGGCGCCTCGATCACCCTGATGCGCACCGCGACACGCGGATCGCGGCTCTTGTCCTCGTCGATGCGAATGGTGCGGAAGAGGCGGAGGGCCATCAGGTTCGCGCGGGTTCGCTCGAGCAGGCTCGCCTTGAACGGATCGCCCTGCCGGAAGGCGAGCTCGCGCCGCACCACCTCCGGGTCGACCGCGCGCGTGCCGGCGACCCGCACCTCCCCGAACACCGACGGTGGGCCGCTCGCGACCTCGTACGCGACCCGGGCGCGCCCCTGCCGCACGTCCACCCGGGCCCGCTTGCGCACCCGCGCGCGCGCGAAGCCGCGCTCGCGGTAGTAGGCGCGAAGGTAGGCGACGGCGCGCTCGTAGGCATCCTCGCCGAAGACCGCGCCGCGCGCGATGGGGAGCGCGCCGAGGAGCCGCTCGCGCTCGGCGGGCGCCAGCGCCGTGCCGCCGAGCGACACGGCCACCTCCTCGACCACGACCGGCGGCCCCTCGTCGATGTAGACGACCGCGGTGAGCGCGTCGCCCTCGGCCGGCAGCTCGAGGTCGTGCGCGACGCGCGCCTGATAGTAGCCGCGGCTCCGGTAGAGGCGGCGCAGGCGCTCCAGGTCGGCGCGGAAGGCGACGGGGTCGAACTCGGGCGCCGGGCGCCACACGCGCCAGCGCTGGTACCACGGGCGCTCGCCGGTCAGCAGCGCGCGGCGGAGCTCGTCCGTGGCGAGCGCGTGGTTGCCGCGGAAGACGAGCGCGCGAAGCCGCCACTCGCGCCCCGCCTCCAGCGCCTCGAGCTGCACGGCGAGCGCGGCGCGCGAGCCGAGGAGCGCGACGAGCAGCGCGAGCCAGGCGCGCGGCGGCATGCCCCCTGGTAACAGGCCGCCGCCGAACTGCAAGCCGCAGCGCCCTTGACGCCGGGGCGCCGAGGGGGGATCCCTCCCCGGCGGGGAGGTGACCATGGCGAAGGACACGCTCACCGTCACCGACAACCGCACCGGGCGCAGGTACGAGATCCCGATCGAGCACGGCGCGATCCGCGCCGCCGACCTGCGCCCGCTGGGGCTCGTCTCCTACGACCCCGCCTTCGTGAACACGGCCTCGTGCACGAGCCGCATCACCTACATCGACGGCGACGCGGGCATACTTCTCTACCGCGGCTACCCGATCGAGCAGCTCGCCGAGCAGAGCACGTTCCTGGAGACCGCCTACCTCCTCATCAAGGGCGAGCTCCCCAACGCCGAGCACCTGGCGCACTGGACGCACAACATCACCATGCACACCATCGTGCACGAGAACATCAAGCAGTTCATGGACGGCTTCCGCTACGACGCGCATCCCATGGGCATGCTGGTCGCCACCATGGGCGCACTCTCGACCTTCTACCCCGACGCGCAGTGCATCCACGATGCCGAGTCGCGGCGCGTGCAGACGCATCGCCTGCTCGCCAAGATGCCGACCATCGCCGCCTTCGCCCACCGTCACGCGATCGGTCAGCCGTACGTCTACCCGGACAACGAGCTCTCCTACACCGGGAACTTCCTCGCCATGATGTTCAAGATGACCGAGCTCAAGTACCGGCCCGACCCGCTCCTCGAGCGCGCCCTCGACGTGCTCTTCATCCTGCACGCCGACCACGAGCAGAACTGCTCGACCAATACCATGCGCTCGATCGGGAGCTCGCAGGCCGACCCGTTCTCGGCGCTCGCCGGCGCGTGCGCGGCGCTCTACGGGCGCCTCCACGGCGGGGCGAACGAGGCCGTGCTGCGCATGCTGGCGGAGATCGGGTCGGTCGCGCACGTCCCCGCGTACCTGAAGCGCGTGAAAGCGGGCGAGGCGCAACTCATGGGCTTCGGCCACCGCGTCTACCGCAACTTCGATCCGCGCGGAAGGGTGATCAAGCGCCTCGCCCAGCAGGTGCTCGCGGTCATGGGCCCGAACCGGCTCCTGGACGTCGCCCTCGAGCTCGAGCGCATCGCGCTCGAGGACGACTACTTCGTCGAGCGCAAGCTCTACCCCAACGTGGAGTTCTACTCGGGCATCATCTACCAGGCGATGGGCTTCCCGGTGGACATGTTCCCGGTCCTGTTCGCCATCGCGCGCACCGCGGGCTGGATCGCGCAGTGGCTCGAGATGGTACAGGACGAGGAGCAGAAGATCGCCCGCCCGCGGCAGCTCTACCTGGGCCGCGCGCGGCGCGACTACGTGCCGCTCGCGGCGCGCGCGGCGGACGCGGCGTGAGTGGAGGGATCACGTGCTGAAGACCCGCCTCTGCGAGCGGCTCGGCATCGAGCTGCCGATCATCGCCGCGCCCATGGGCTTCGTGACCGGGCCCGAGCTGGCCGCCGCGGTCAGCAACGCGGGCGGCCTCGGCGTCATGTCGTTCAGCGGCAACCCGGCGCCCGTCCTGCGCGAGGAGATCCGCCGCCTGCGGCGCCTCACCGACAGGCCGTTCGGCGTGAACCTGCTCCTCTACTTCCCGGTCGAGGACCAGGTCGCGGTCTGCCTCGAGGAGCGCGTCCCGGTGCTCTCGCTCTTCTGGGGCGACCCGGCGCCCTACGTCGCACGGGCGCACGCGGCGGGCGTCACGGTGATGCACCAGGTGGGCTCGGTCGCGGCGGCGCGGAGCGCGGCCGCCGCCGGGGTCGACGTCATCGTCGCGCAGGGCGTGGAGGCCGGGGGCCACGTCGAGGGGAAGGTCGGCACCATGGTGCTGGTGCCGCGCGTGGTGGACGCGGTCGCGCCCACGCCGGTCGCCGCCGCGGGCGGCATCGCCGACGCGCGGGGCGTGGTGGCGGCGCTCGCGCTCGGTGCGCAGGCGGCGGTGCTCGGCACGCGCTTTCTCGCCACGCCCGAGGCGGCGGCGCACCCGCTCTACAAGGCGAGGGTGATGGCCGCGAGCGAGGAGGACACCGTCCACACCCTGCTCTTCGGCGGCGGCTGGCCGGACGCGCCGCACCGTGTGCTGCGCACGCCGTTCGTCGAGCAGTGGCTCGCGCAGGAGCGGCGTGGACAGGAGCAGCGGCCCGACGAGCCGGTGGTGGGCGAGACGCGGATGGGGGGCGAGCCGGTGCCGGTGGCCCGCTTCATGTCGCTCCCGCCGAGCGCCGACACGACCGGCGACATCGCCGCGATGTCGCTCTACGCGGGGCAGAGCGCAGGGCTGGTCGGCGAGGTGAAGCCGGCTGCGATGATCGTGCGCGAGCTGGCGGAGGGCGCGCGGCGCATCCTCGCGGCGCTCTAGGAGTCTGCGCCACGGCGGCCTCCGCGTGCTCCGATGGCGGCGCGTCGCATGGGCCCACGTGCCGGCGGGCCGCGTCGTAGCTACGCCAGCGGGCCGGCAGCGAAGCCATTGGTGGACTCCTGCGGAGGCTATGCGTCAGCCGCCGGAGGACAGCGGAGGACAGTCGCCGCTCGCGGGGAATGGCTGCCTGACTTGATCCTGGCCCGTCTGCGGATCCGCGAAGTGCAGGCACTCGAGGTTGTTGGGATTGGCGATCGGGACCTCGAGCCACGCCGGGTTGGTGTTGACGAGCTGGCCGGTGGAAAGGAACAGGCCGAGCTGCTGCTCCCCCGCCGTGCGCCCGGCCAGGCTCGGATCCGCGAGCCAGCCGTGCGGATCGGTTGAGTAGGTTGGCGTCTTGTCGTTGCGGTAGAAGACGACACGGTCGAAGAAGGCGCCGGCGCGGACGATCGTTCCCCCGGCCACGTCCGTCGTGGTCCCGTCTGCGTAAGCGATCTGGAAGACGAAATTCTTGGGATTGGAGGCCCATGCCGGGTCGGGTCGCAGCCGGATGCGCGGAGCGAACGTCTCCGGGCTCCCCTTGCGGTCGTACCAGTTGGTGTTCGCGAACAGCTCCTGGAGGGCAGCGGCGCCCGGGTGCGTGATGACCTCGGGCGGATCGACGCGAAGCGGCAGGTCCTCGGTGAAGCCGTCGAGCCCGGGACCACCGTTGAGGAGGCTCGGCCTCGAGATCGCGAGCTTGTCGGCCAGATCGCCGCGGAAACTCGACAGCCGCGCGATGTCGACGATGGGCCCTCCGGGCACGTTGAGCAGGCCCTGATGGAAGAGCGGGTCGGTGCCCATCAGCATCGTCCCGTAGATGCCGCCGAAGCTGAGCCCGTAGTACATGATCCTCGAAGGGTCGACGAGGTTGGTCCCGACTCCGGGGATGTCGAGGCCGGCCTGGAGGGCGCGTCCCAGGGCCATGTTGTCGACGACGGTCTGGATGAGCCCCGACTCCAGCCCGTCGATCGGCTTGCGCGAGGGCAGCTGGCTCCCGTCCGGCTGAACGTGGCCCGTCGGTCCAACGCCGTCGTTGAGGCCGTCGCCGATGACACCGTCACCATCGAGGTCGCGTCCGCGTCCGTAGCTGAGGAAGGTCGTGGGCGTGCCGTTGGCGGTCACCGTCGTCGTGCTGAGCGGCCCGAAGCCGTGCCCGGAGGGGTTCGTGGCCAGGGTGACGATTCCGAGCGAGGCGTTGTAGTCGGCGGTGACGAAGAGGTCGTAGTCGCTGCGCGTGAACCCGGGTCCGTAGATCGCCGCGGGCCACGGTGGCGGGAACTGCGCCGGGTCGGGCGTCACCACGATGACGCCGATCCGGTCGGCCCCGAACGGGACCGGCGTCCGGGTCGTGGGGACCGGCGGGATCTCCCCATCGGTGAAGCCGTCGCCGACGCCGTACGGATTGTCTTGTTGCCCCGACGCCGAGGCGAACTGGTATCGAGGGGACAGGAAGCTGCCGAAGGCGTAGTACCCCGCGGTCCCGGACGGGATCAGGTTGGGCACCGCGCTCGATTGGAAGGCCCCAGGGGCGGTCGGATCGACCTTCACCTGGTCGGTGCGCACGATTCCGTCGAACGGATCGACGAGCGACGGCTCGACGCTCGCCGCCAGGAAGACGTCGTCCACTCCGTTCTGGGTGAACGTGAGCTTGCGGCTCGCGGTCGACGTCGACGCGCCAGGAAATCCCGCCAGCACGTAGGCGTTCGCGCTGTTGGACAGGGGAAGGTCCATCGACTGGCGGATGCGCGCGAGCTCGCCCGTCGCCGTTCGAGTCGTGAACCGAACCACGCACCCTCCGCCGCACGCATTGACGTGACGGCCGGCGTTGTCGAGGATGCCGTTGGTGACGTGGATACGGTAGGAGGTGTTCTCGTTGAGGAAGCCATCGCTGATTCCGGCCAAGGTGTTCGTGGCCGGGTCGAAGGTGAGCTGGCGCAGACCGCTGACGAAGCCTCCCTTGTCCGTGCTGATGAAGAAGTCCGATGCGTTCACGGATCCGAGGTTGATCGCACCGGTGAACGGCACGAGCACCCGCGGCTGCAGGTCGAACCCGTCGAGCTTGTTGAGTTGGGCGAAGGCGTCGCAGATCGAGTAATCGGCGTTGGTGCACGACGGCTGCACGACGCCTCCGATGTTCGGGTAGTCGATGCCTTCGCGGAAGTTGATGCGCCTTCCCGTCAGCTGGCTTGCGTCTGCGACGGTGAAGGCGTTGTCCGGGAAGATCCCCGATCCGTAGCTGGGGCCGTGCATGACGGCAACCGTCGACCTGGCCGAGCCGGAAAAGCCCGTGAGCATCGCGTACATCGCCGCCACGCCCGCGAGAGCAGGCGCTCGATACCAGAGGAAGCCAAGGAAGCGATCTGACCGTCCGTGAACTCTTTCCATCCGAAGCCCTCCCTGGCTCGGCGTTCGGGAAACACCATCCCCCATCGGCGGCGTCACGAATCGAAGTTACGCTGCAGGGCCGGCCAGTGCACCATGGCTCTGCGGGAGGGCTGGGGGATCAGATTGGGGGGTCAGAGCAAGAAAAACCCGTCATTAGCCTCGCTAAAGAAGGTGACGAGCGCCCCCATCTGGAACCGTCGTTGCCACGAGAGGGACTGGCTTCGGCGGCTCGGCATCGGCGTGCGAGAGGCCGGCGACCTCGCGGCTGAGGTCCGTCACGCAACCGGCCATTGGCGTGAGCGGGAGCGTCCGCAATCGGCCATGCCGTCACATAAATGGCGATGGTGTCCGCCGCCTGCCCCCGTCTCCCGCTCATTAGCTGAAGGCACGGCGAGCGCAGCCTCGGCATGGCTCTTGCCAAGCCATGCACCACTTCGCGTCACCCGGAGGAAGGGACCGCATGAAGAGACTACGCGCCGCCACAGGGCTCCTGTTCGCCCTCACCGTACTGGCTGCCGCCCCGGCGCCTGCGGCCGCGGCTCACGTCACACGCTGCTACGCGGATTGCCCCGTCGAACTCACAGGGTGCCGCGACGTGTTCATCAGAGGCCGCT
>Ga0209057_1003026_pt1 | contig 12599 bp, 5 predicted proteins | sample GraSoiAngelo_146_FD_185903 | JGI IMG/M metagenome (GOLD analysis project Ga0209057, IMG submission 185903) | Grasslands soil microbial communities from the Angelo Coastal Reserve, California, USA - 14_1009_05_30cm (SPAdes) (version 2) | ecosystem: Environmental > Terrestrial > Soil > Grasslands ... | reverse complement strand
CAGACCTATATCGCGCTCCTGATAGGCGATGTTGAGCCACCGGAAGGCCTCATCCTTGTCTCCCAAGTCGGCATAGAGGCAAGCAATGTCGTATGCGGACGAGTAGCCAGTCTTGCGTTGCGCTTCACGGGTTTCAATGCCTTTGGTGAGAGCGCCCTTCCAGCCCGCTGAGCGAAATCCTTGCTCCGCGGCAGAAGCGAAAGCAGAATCGTTCCGGTCGCCCGAGAGCTGGCCGTAGGCCCTCCATTCTTCGATGACCTGCGGGTACCCGCGTTTCCCCCAATAAGCTCCTGCTAAACAATCGTGCACTCGGGCGAATGTCGGATTCTCCAGTAACACTTTCTTACAGATGACAATGGCTTCGTCGTAATGTCGTGCCATAAGACGAACATATCCCTGCTCCTCGCTGATGATCGCTGACACGGGGTCGAGCTGGTGAGCTCGATCAATTTCAGCAATGGCCTCCTGTTCCCTACCTCCAATGAAGCTGATATCTTCGGCGTACCACTGGTGGGCCGTGGCATCATTAGCATCGAGTTGGAATGCCTTCTGGTATTCGGCCTCTCCTCGCGGAAAATCCCAGTCATATTCCATCTCGTCGCTGCCTAAAACGGCATGTGGATGGGCCAATGACCCGTCCAACTCCAACGCCTTGCGGGCGGCGGCGTTCGACCTCGGGTATGTTTCGCTCGGTATGCCGCCATAGTTCGGCAATACGTTATAGGCATCGGCCAGACCTGAATACGCCAGAGCGTAGCCGGGATCCTTGGTGATGGCCTGATTGAAATAAGAGATTGCCTTCTCAAGCTCTGGACCCGTGCGTTTATTCCAAGAGTAACGCCCCTTCAGATACACCTCGTAGGCTTCTGGATTTTGCGTGCCCTGTTTGGTAACTTGCTGCCTTTCTGAGCTACGGAGTTTCGAACGCAGCTTTTCTGCGATGTCGCCCGCAATCTGCTGCGGCACGGACACGATGTCTGCGCTCTTGCCGCTATAATGCTGCCCCCAGATTTCGTTGTTGTCCCGAACGTCGGTAAGCTCTGCGCTCACTTCAATGCTGTCCCCGTGCGGCGTTACGCGCCCGCTCACCAACGCCGATACACCCAAATCGTTGCCGACCTTTTGCATGTCAACGTCCTTGCCTTTGTAGCGGAAGACCGAGTTGCGCGACTTCACCTTCAAATCGGGCACATGAGTGAGGCCGGCAATCACCGACTCCGTGATGCCGTCGCTCAGGTAGTCCGTATTCGCGTCTCCACTTACATTAGTGAAGGGCAACACGGCAATGGAATCAATGGTCGAGCCTGAATCGGGCGAAAGCCTGCGGTACGCCCCGTAGCCGAGGCCAATCGCAATCAGTATGGCAGCCGCGATTGCCAAGAATGCCGTTTTGTGTCGTGCCAACAGCCCAATGACAACTTGAGTATCGGAACTTGCCTCTGCCCCGGCTAACGGGATCCCGCCCGCAGATGCTGCTGAAGAAGGTGAAATCGCACTCGCATTAGCGTTCGCGGTAAATCGGGCACTGGATTCAGTATCGCGTTTCAGCCGTTGCAAATCAGTTCGAACGTCGGCCGCGTTCTGGTACCGTAAGTTGCGGTCTTTCTCTAGCGCCTTATTGATAATGTCTTCCAGCTTGGGCGGAACGTTATGATTCAGACGCACCACGGGAACCGGAACGCGGTTCATGATGGCTTCGCAAATGACGGCAGAGCTTTCTCCATGAAACGGGAGGTCCCCGGTCGCTATCTCGTATAGCACTGCCCCAAACGAGAATAGGTCCGTACGCGCATCCAACTCTTTGGCTCGCACCTGTTCGGGCGACATATAGGCGACCGTGCCGACCATCGTGCCCGGACTCGTCAGGTGCGCTTCATCTATCGTGCGCGTCTGCGTGTTGCAAGATTCGATCTGGCTCGACGAACTGCCGGCGGGCCCTACCTTCGCCAGCCCGAAATCGAGAATCTTCGCATGGCCGCGTTTCGTAACGAAGATGTTGGCGGGCTTAATGTCGCGATGAACGATGCCTTCAGTGTGGGCTGCATCGAGTGCGTCGGCAATCTCGATAGCGAGGGACAGTACCGTTTCGGTTTCCATCGGCCTGCCTGCGATGCGATGCTTAAGCGTTACCCCGTCGAGAAACTCCATCGCGATGAAGGCATGGCTCTCGTGCTCGCCAATGTCGTAGATGGTGCAGATGTTCGGATGATTCAACGCGGACGATGCCTTTGCCTCGCGCCGAAAACGGCTTAACGCTTGTGGGTCTTTGGCCACATCATCGGGCAGAAATTTAAGAGCGACAAAACGGTCTAAGCGCGTGTCTTCGGCCTTATAGACGACGCCCATGCCCCCGCCGCCCAGCTTTTCGAGCACGCGGTAATGGGAAATGGTCTGGCCGACGAGTTGTGACGGCGTGGCCATCGGTCAAGGAATGGTAGGACGCAATTGCGGGCAGGTCAATCGCAGCACTCCGGAGGAACGCAAGGCGCTTGGACGATGCTTTGCGAGTGCTGGTCAGGTTGATGCAGAGAACGCGCGCTCCACGTTGCTGACCAATGGAAAGGTGTTGCTCGCAGGGGGAGAAAATCTTGGTCGTGCGCTTGGCACCCTCGCAGTGGAACGCTTGGTACATGGCTGGTCAGTGCTGCCGTTTTCTCAACAATATAGATGGCGCGATTCAGCACCTCTCTCGCGCTGCGGAGCTAAAGAGAGATGAGCCCTCGATCTTCCTCGCGCTGGGGATAGCGTTCCAGCTGAATACTCAATCGGACAAGGCGATCATGGCATTTCGCCGTGCTATCGAAATCGATTCTGACTACGAATTGGCCTACAACAGCTTAGCTCTCACACAGAGGACGTCCGGCGAACTGGACAAGGCGTTGTACAACTACGACGCTGGTGCGAAGGCCCTTGCCCGTCGAATCGTGAAGGCCATGCGAAACAGTCGATCAAACCCGATTCTCAAGATCGCGAAACGATTGGGAAACTATGGCTCGAACATGCAGGCTATGCTGCGCTGTATTTGGGTTGCAGTGCAGAAGGCATCAAAAGCATTGCTTGGCTGACCGGAGAACAGGCTCTAGAAGAGGAGCGCACGGAGAGCCATGCTGGTCTCTACGTTGCGCGAAAATTCGATCTGCTCCCGATGCACTCAAAAGTTAACCTTCAACCCAAACTCAATCTGTCTCGGCGAGCCGAAAGCGAATACGCCCGAGCCAACGCCGACGCGGTTGACATTGTGATCGGCATAAGTTGTCCCATTGACAGTTCCACTCGATCCCAGCAAGAGCCCGTTCAACGTGTTCCCAGGCAGATCGAAGTTGGCGAAATTAAATAGGTTGTATATGGCGATATTTGGCTCGATGGTAAGGCCCTCCTTTATGGCGTGAGTCCACGCCACCTTCAAATCGAGCGCCCGCAACCAAGACAAATTGACTTGGCCTTTTGGCGCTAATGGAACCGGCGGAGCAATCGCGCACAGCGCGTTAACGGGCAGGTTGTTGGGATTGTCATAACACAACGAATTGCCCACGCCCATCTGGCCCGCCGTGAATAACCCGCTCTGGACGAGAACCTCTCCCGCTGGCGTCAATTGCAGGGCAGTGGCGTTGTTGTAATTGGTAAGCACATGGTTGATGTTCGAACCGTTGATCCCGCGGTCGAAATTGCCAACTTTCGTGCCTGGCAGGGGGTCGCCGACGGTACCGTCCCCGGTGAAGTCCGTGCGGAATATTTCTCCGGCGCCAAAGCCGGCATTCGGAACCTGAAGCGTGGTTGAAAGCGGGCTATAGAAATGCGAAATGAGGCTCACACTGAAAGATCCTGGAAAATCGGCAAATCCGCCAAACGAAATCTGATGAGTGCGGTCCAGCCCTGAGGGGCCAAAGTAGCGGTTGGGACGATTGTTGTCCAAAGCGCCAGAATTGCCGAAGTCCTGATCGAGAGTTCCCGGATTCTCAAATCGTGAAAGACTGTAAGCCAGTTGAAAATTCAGAGCTCGAATTAGCGACAACGGTTTTTTAATATCCTGCACGAGCTTCAGTTGAAGAGCGTTGTAGACCGAACGTCCGATCGGCAACTGGAAGAATAGGCTAGGCGCAGAAGGATTGACGCCTTGAAAAGCGCAGAATGAACAAGCACCACCAAAATCATTTGCCGACGTCAAACCATTGCCGGCATATTCGGCTATAGTCGCCCCGTTAGCGATGGCGCAGTTAATCGAAGCTACGTCCGTTTCGGCGCCACAGCCAAAGGAGTTGTTCGTCGATGAGATCGCGTCAAGAGCGTTGGCCCGGTTAAAGAAGCGGGCATCGCCAACATGGTTCAGCTCCACGCCCAGGAGAAAGTGTAGGTTCACGTTGCGAAGGTAATCTGCGCTCAGTACCAGATCGCGCCGGACTTCTCGCTGTATTCCGATGTTCATCTGAATAGAGCGCGGCGTCCGATAGTTGGGTCCAAGTAAACCGCCTGAGAGGTTGAGCCCCTGAGAAAGCACGTTGCCCACAAACTGCGGATTCGGGGCGTTCAAATCGGCAGTCGAAAGCGATTGGTACTGGTTCTGAAAGGACGTAATATTGGCGACCGCCGAGCCGATCGCGATGGGTGCGCCGCCAGCAGTTCCGCACACTCCAGCTCCGGGGGTGATCGCCGTATCGGACACCGGCACCGGAAGTGCCACTCCCGGGCCGGCACAGGCGAGAGGGAAAGCGTTGAAAGCACCTCGGGGAAGGCGAAGAGGACGATCAAAAAATATATTGTTCCAGATGGAATTCTCAAAGAAGAGTCCGATGCCCCCTCGGATTGAGGTCCTGCCGTGGCCGGAGGGATCCCATGCAAATCCCGCTTGCGGAGCGAAGTTACTATTCGGCTGCCGCACAGAATTCCCCAATCCTGGAACCAGAGCATTCAATTGGGGAAGAGCTGGAACATCGCTGTCGGTTCGGCCAGTATCTCGGACGTAACGCAAACCATAGGTGAGGGTCAGATTTGGTCTGATCTTCCAGCCATCTCCTATATATACGCCCAAGCGGTTGTCCGGACCTAAGCCACCTGCAGGGTATCCGAATGCGGGCGGTTCCGAGTAATAGCCCAGGCCGTTGCCAACAAGCACTCCCTCCACAGGGTAGTTCAGTGGATTCGAGATTCCGCCGGTGAAGCAGGGCGTGCCGGCACCACATGAGTTCGCGGCAAACGATTCTTCGAATGGTCCAACATTCGTGAAATCGAGTGGCTGAAGACTGAGGAGGGCCTCGTAGGTGAAACCCTGGATGTGGTTGAGTGATACTCCATAGCGCAAGATATGCGAATGCGCAGTCTGACTGCCGTCATACTTAATTTGATGATTGCTTTGAAGCGTGGTTTGCGGAGCTAGAAAGTTCGCGCCCGTTGCCAGACCAGGTCCGTTCATGAACAGCGCGAGCCCTAGATCAGCTAAGGGGAGACTGCTGCTGCCTATCGTTTTATCGAGAACCTGATTTGCAAATTTCAGGTACTCAAACCGAATCGCGTGCGTGAAAGTGCCCGTATTGAAGTCTGCCCCCAATACGTGCGCACGCGTGATGTTCTTCGTATCGTAAACCTGAAATCCTTGACCCCGTGTAGCAAAAAGCGAGCTCTGGTAATAGGAGTTCCTGTAGAAAAGGTTAGCACCATGAGCGAACTGATAGTCCACGCGAGCGAGTGTATTGGTCTCACGGAAAGGGGAAGTAAAGCCTCCAGAAAAGGCTTGGAAAGGAGGCCCGACCGGCACCGGTGCGAACTGGTCCCCCTTGATGCGCTCGCTATCCAGAAAGAAGAATAGTTTGTTCCTGATGATTGGTCCGCCGAACCGGCCCCCGAACTGTGATCGTTGGAACGGTGAACTGAAGCCTGGTGGCTTGGGTAAATTGGCAGCAACTGAGCTATCCCGGAATAAGCCGAATGCCTGGCCATGGAGGTCATTGCTGCCAGAGCGCGTGGTAATGTTGACGGCACCAGAGGAGGTAAGTTCGTTAGAAAGGTCCAGAGTGGATTGGCTAAGCTGAAACTCCTGGATGGCGCTGGAGGGAACGTCAGCAGTTGTGGTACCGACGGTCTCGTCGCTGACGTCCACACCGTCCACTTCAATGCGAGCTGTGCGACCGTATCGCCCGCCGAACGAAATTGAGGAGTAGCCTGCCTTCGTAAGGTCAAAATTTTGTCCATCTTGAATCTGCACTCCCGGCTCAAGCTGTGCCAGGTCAAGAAAGTTGCGCCCGTTGACAGGCAGGCTTTCGACCTGCAGTGAATTCAGAACACCTTGCACCAAGGCTTGCTGCGCGTTCACTTTGAGTCCGGATGAAGTTACGTCGATGACCTCAGCTCCTGTTCCCAGTGGCAGTCTTGCATCACCAGAGGTGGTATTACCAATCAGCACCGTGATTCGCGACATGACTGTGCTGAAGCCTTTCGCTGAGATGCGCAGAGTGTAATCGCCGGCGATCAGAGCACCCGAGTTATAGGTGCCCGCCGAGTTCGTGGTGACATGAATTTCTTGCCCAGTTGCGTTGTTGCTAACGCTTACTTGAGCTCCGACGATGACTGCACCGCTGGGATCGGTCACCGTTCCAACGATACTACCTGTCGCAACGGTTGTTTGCGCTAGAACATATGGAGGAAGAAATATCAGTAGAGCCAGAGCTGTTATTGGATAAAAATATCCCGAGGCAGTTGCATGGGCTCGAAAGTAATAAAGCATACGGCTACTCCTGAAGTTGAGCCCGCAGAGATAGAAACGTTCGCAGCTTCAAAAACTCTCCATCATCCACATGTTGGCGCTCAACTTCCAGTCATAAATTGCAAGATGACGCCCGTCCGGGGAAGGCAGAGCCGACGGCGCCAAAGGTGCACCGATCATGGCTTTGAAATCCATGTCCCATGCGAAGCTGCCTTGCTTTTCCCAAATGACGTGCGCCATCCCTGTCAAGTCGACGAGAAGAAGGACGGAGCCCGATTTGGTTTCGCTAGAGGCAAAGATCCCCTTTCCATCGGCCGCCCAATCCACGCTCTGTAAGCTATTCCAGCCCTGCACGCGCAACTGTTGCGGCGGCCGACCATCTAAATGCAGAATGTCGATTTGTCCTTCCGAGTACAGGACGATGGCGATTTGAGTGCCGTCAGGAGAGAGATCCCACATATACTCGTAGTAGTCGTTCGGGCTGATGTCAAATCGAGCCACTTCGTTCCCACGGCCTTTCAAGGCATCGATCGCTGTAAAGACAAGTTGCTTAAAGTCCGGCCTGTGCTCAGCAATCAAACACAAAGTTGCCGGCGCTTGAGCGCAGCGTGGCCCTCGGTAGCCGGCGGGAGCTGATAGTACTACCTCGGGAGATCCTCCGCCTAGTGAGACCCTGTTGAGTTGGCGTTGGTCGCTATTGTCGTCACTGTTCGAAGCGGTGTACAGAAGCCATGCGTCATCCGGCGTCAGAGTCGCACCCGTGACGTTCCCAGTCCCCTTCTCGTATACCTGCGTTACGATAGGTTCCGCTGTATTCTCGTCTAAGGATTGTTTAAAGATCTGCCAACGACCGTCGCGATAGGCTTCGAAGAGTACAGTCTTGCTATCCGCGGTCCATGCGATCGGATAATGCGGGCCCTCGCTCAGTGTGAGGCGCCTTGGCACGTCTTTGAGTATGTTTTTCGGTCCCAAGCCGGCAACATACACTCCACCTTCCGACGAAAATCGTCGAAACGCGAGCCGCTTTCCGTCGGCGGTGGGGCTCGGACTGGTCATACAGAACCCGGTCCAGTTAGTAAGTCGCTTTGGCGATTCCAGCGGTTTCCCCGTTCGCGAGTCAATTCGTCTTGCCCAAAAATTGCAACTTGCGCCGGGGGGGCCCGGCTCGTCCAGCGAATAGATGATCCTTCCGTCAGGCGACCAGCTCCAGTCCCATGGAGTAGGAATGGCAGCGATGGCAGGCCCGCCTTCAAGATCACGGCTCACTACCTGCCACTCAAACTTGTTGCCCACCACCCGTCCAAGATTGAAGGCTAGTCTTTGGCCATCCGGTGACCACTCAGCGCCTGTGAAGCCGCTATTCTCATCGCTCTCGTAGAGCTTCCGCGCTTCTTCGCCATCGGGTCTCATCACCCACATCTCGCGACCCTCAGCTATCCGCCCGCGGTTGGCGGTGAATGCCACCCAGGAGCCGTCCCGCGAAACAGACCATGCCCTGGCATCCTGGCGAAGTTTGCGTGGCGGTCCGCCGGTCATCGGAACCAACCAAACGCTGTCGCCCTGTCCGGGTATGCTTGCATTCGCAATGAAGCTTGAACCGTCGCGAACCCACGTCGAGACAATTGCCCAGTTCACCCGTAGTCCTTTGAGCTCCCCGGGTTGCGGAACAGTCTGCATCTCGCCCGTTTCAATCTGCTTGATATGAATCCCTTGCATGTCTGCGTAAGCCAAGTATTGGCCATCCGGTGAAATGGCCCCGCTCGAAACCGGGTTCTCTCTGGAATTGAACGTAAGTTGCCGCTGTTTCACCTCAGGCAAGCTAGATACTGGAGATGGCCGCGTCCAGAAGAGAACACTAGTGATGAGTAAAGTGAAGATTCCGGCGATCGCGACGCGCCAGAGCTTCGCGAACCGCCTCCTTACTCCGCCAATTTCATTTCTGTGGCGTATCGCGTCGGCCTCGGATTTTAAATCGGCGCCTATCTCCGACGCAGACTGGTAGCGCAGCTCACGATCCTTCTCGATCGCTTTGCCGATGATTTCTCCTAACCTGTGGGGAATTTCGGGATTTAGTTCCCGAACTGGTGTGGGGGTGTTGTTCAGGATGGCGGTGTGAAGTATCGGCGCAGTCTCACCCGTAAACGCCCGCTGCCCCACCGCCATTTCATAAAGGAGAAGGCCAAAGGAAAACAAATCAGTTCGGGGATCCAGCCTCTCGCCTCGCACCTGCTCGGGGGACATATATCCCGCTGTTCCGATCGCCGCCCCCGTGCGAGTAAGGTTGAGATTTAACATCTGTTTCGGCCCCTCGGTCTTGCTAACAGTTGATACCTTCAAGTCCGAAGTTTGAGACTCCTGTAGTTTGGCCAAACCAAAATCCAGGATCTTCACCTGCCCGCGAGCCGTAACGAAGATGTTCCCTGGCTTGATATCGCGATGGATGATGCCCTTCTGATGCGCTGCCTCCAAACCATCGGAAATTTGCACCGCTATATCGAGCAATGTCTGAAGCTGTAACTCGGTCTTGTAAGCATCCGTTCCGATAGGCCCCCCGGCTGGGGTAATAAATTCCCGCAGCGTCTGTCCTTCAAGCAATTCCATGACGATAAAAGGTTGGCCTGCGTGTTCTTCGACTTCGTAAATGGTGCAGATATTGGGATGATTAAGCGCCGAGGCAGTCCGCGCCTCCCGCTCAAAACGTTCCATCGCAGGAACATCGTCGGCTAGCTCTTCGGGCAGAAATTTCAACGCAACGCGGCGGCCTAACTTGATGTCCTCGGCCTCATAGACCACACCCATGCCTCCGCCACCCAAGATCCCCAGCACTCGATAATGCGAAACCCTTTTGCCGATCAGGGAGGAAGCCGCTAATTCGGCTTGCAAGGATAGACCCTCTTTGGCAGAGATTCTGACTGGATCCGATTCTAAGCACTCGACCGGCACCGTCCAGCGATAACCGCGGCGCGCCAAAGTTTCGATATATCGGGGATGGTCGGCTGAGTCTCCCAGAGCTAGCCGCAGCCTTTTGACTGCTGCGTTGATACTATTCTCGAACTCCACGACAGTGTCATTCGGCCACAGTCTCTTTTGGATCTCACCCCGCCTCACTACTTCGCCGGGTCGCTCCAGCAGCATCGCCAAAATTTGAAACGATTGCTCCGGCAGCTTTACTTTGGCTCCGTCCTTGCACAACTCCCCAGACCGAAGGTTCACTTCAAAGGTCTCGAAGCGGACGAGATGCGGGAGGTGGGCAGCTTCTCTCACGGACGTAGACCCGAAGCCCTGAATGAGCCAGCGGTGGAGGGGAAGGGTCATTAGCGCCGGCATTTCAGGGCGGGCAGAAGTTTAACATTCTTTCCCCATGAAATGAACTGGCGGATGTTCTTGGTTCGGTGGAGTCTCGTTCTTGGGGGCGGCACGCGCAGATGCAGAGATTACTGGAAGATAGCACCGTCAGGCAGCGGCCTCTACATGAGCTCTAAAGTTTCGTATGGCCTCCAAAATCACATCGATATCACCCACATGTCACACGCATAACATTGAACCTGCCATGCTGCCTGGCGCAAAGTTACGCCCAAACCGCAAGACACGGTGCCATTGCGGGGAGGCAAACATGAAAAGGAATCCAACAGCCGCAATTACTGTCATCACTCTCCTCGCTGCGCTGGCGCTGCCGGCTCCACTGGCCGCGCAGCACACTCGCTACAAACTCATCGACATCGGTACGTTCGGCGGGCCTGCAAGTTATCTTGGCGATCCCGGCGTCGGGCCAGGAGTACTTCATCTCAATAATCGGGGGGTACTCATTGGACACGCAGATACGGCTTTTTCCGATCCCAACGCCCCGGACAACTGTGACAACCCAGACTGCTTCCTGAGCCACGGCTTTCGCTGGGAAGATGGTGTTCTCACCGATCTCGGTACACTTCCGGGTGGAAACCGCAGCCAAGCCATCTCGATCAATGCACGCGGCTGGATCGCTGGTGGCTCCACAACTGGAGAATTCGATCCGCTGACTGGCTTGCTTCAGTTCCATACTGCCCTTTGGACAGACACTGAAATCATCGATCTCGGAACGCTCGGCGACGGGCGAAACAGCGTAGCAGTCCACGTCAGTAACGGGGGCCAGATAGTAGGGTTTTCAACGGTCAACACGACGCCCGATCCATTCTCGTTCGGTGGAGCATCAATTCACCCGTTCATCTGGCAGAACGGAGCGATGCGGGATTTAGGCACATTGGGTGGCCCCGATGCACTTGCCAGCCCCGGCTGCGCAAATGAGCGCAGCGGCTTGGTGACCGGATTTTCGTTCATAAACTCAACGCCGAATCCGGACACCGGTGCCCCTACGGCGCATGCATTCCTTTGGCAAGATGGCAGAATGATAGATATTCCGACGTTTGGAGGCACTCTCGTGAGCGGGGAATTGGACGCGGGTGCCTTATGCGTGAACAACCGAGGTCAGGTTGCCGGCGCATCGACTCTTCCTGGGGACTCTGTTCTTCACCCGTTCCTTTGGGACCGTGGCGTCCTAACGGATTTGGGCACCCTCGGAGGAGACAATGGCATCGTCGGTTGGCTCAATGACGCCGGGGAAGCTGTCGGGGGTGCTGATACTCCAGGCGGTGAGGCGTTCCACGCAACTCTCTGGAGAAATGGCGTGATCGCAGACCTCGGGACGCTTGCCGGTGATTGCGTCAGTGTTGCGAATGCGATCAACTCTAATAATCAGATCGTGGGAGCATCGTTCAATTGCGATACAAACACTTTACGAGCAGTTCTGTGGGATAAGGGATCCATCGTGGACCTAAACACCTTGATTCCTTCCAACTCAAGTCTGGAGTTGTTCGACGTCACCAATATCAATGATCGAGGAGAAATTGCAGGCCGGGCACTGCCTGCTGGATGCGATGATGTCCACTTCTGCGGACACGTATTCCTTCTGATCCCCTGTGACAACGCTGCCACTGGCGCCGAATGAGCGGCAGTTCTGGCGCATCGTGAACGCCTCGGCAGATCGTTATTTGGACCTGCAGCTCGATGGACAGACATTTGAAATCGTGGCGCTTGACGGGATGCCGCTCGCATACCACGAACCTAAAAGCCCGACACGCATCACTAATCACCTACTGCTGGCGCCTGCGGGACGGCTCGAAGCGATCGTTACCGGTCCAGGGCCTGGAACACATAGTGCTCTGCGTACGCTTTGCGTAGATACGGGTCCAGACGGCGATCCCAATCCGGAGATGGTGCTGGCAGATCTGGTGCAACCAGGTTCGGGTCAGCCTCTGTCGCACGTAGCTTCTAAGCAAGCGCATGCTGTCGATCACCGCCCGCCGGTCTACAAGCCGATCGACGTTGAGCCGCTGAAGAAGACCGCACCGGACTTCATTGTCACCTTCACCGAGGACAAGAACGGCTTCTACATCAATGGCCGCAAGTTTGCGCCGGATGCAAGTCCGATGATGAGCGCTCGCGTAGTTAGCTATCAGCATTGGCGTATTGTCAACCAAACTGCCGAACTGCATCCATTCCATATACACCAGGTCCACTTCCTGGCTTATGCGGAAAATGCCGTGCCGCTCGCGCATCCTGCGTGGCTGGATACCGTGAATGTTCCGTATCGCGGCTCCATTGACGTGATCCTGGACTTCACCGATCCCGTCATCAAGAGCATGTCGGTATTCCATTGTCATTTGCTGAATCACGAGGACAAGGGAATGATGGCCAAGATTCTGTTCAAGTAAGGCGACAGCCGCTCGCTAATTGCTTCGAGGGTCCTCAGTTCCCATAATCAAGTTTCTGGCCCCGCCGAGGATGGTGCCCCAACTATCCTGTGCCAGCTTGGCACCGAACGCGGCTTGCCTAACGCGTTGGGGTGCGTTCTGATCTGCTGGAACTTCCT
>Ga0209057_1003018_pt1 | contig 12611 bp, 9 predicted proteins | sample GraSoiAngelo_146_FD_185903 | JGI IMG/M metagenome (GOLD analysis project Ga0209057, IMG submission 185903) | Grasslands soil microbial communities from the Angelo Coastal Reserve, California, USA - 14_1009_05_30cm (SPAdes) (version 2) | ecosystem: Environmental > Terrestrial > Soil > Grasslands ... | reverse complement strand
CCCGCCTCCAGGGCGGCGACATCACCGTCGCCTCGGTCGAGGGGGAGGGGAGCACCTTTACGCTGCAGTTGCCGCTTGCGGCGGCGGAGAGCCACGCCGCCAAGGACGGCTCGGGCGACGGCGCCGTCGAGTCGAAGCAGCCTCGGCCGCGGGGCGGCGCCGGCGCCAGGGCCGGGAACGCCTGAGCCCCGCCCGACCGATTAGTTTTAGTCGTGTCGGCGGTCTAGAGATCTGAACCAGAGATCAATTTGTCTTCAGGGGTGAAGCTATGAGCGGAGTTCGCGTGCTGGTCGGCACTCGCAAGGGTGCGTTCATCCTGACCTCGGATGGGGGTCGCAAGCGCTGGAAGGTCGACGGCCCCCACTTCGCGGGCTGGGAGATCTACCACCTCAAGGGGTCGCCGGCGGACCCGGATCGGATCTACGCCTCGCAGTCGAGCGGATGGTTCGGCCAGGTCCTCCAGCGCTCCAACGACGCCGGCAAGACATGGGCGGCCGCGGGCAACCAGTTCCAGTACGAGGGCGAGACCGGCACCCACCTCTGGTACGACGACACTCCGCATCCGTGGGAGTTCAAGCGGGTGTGGCATCTCGAGCCCTCGCTCGACGATCCCGACAGGGTCTACGCCGGCGTCGAGGACGCGGCGTTCTTCGAGTCGCGCGACGGCGCCACGACCTGGACCGAGCTCGCCGGCCTGCGCACGCATCCGACCGCGAGCGGTTGGACGCCCGGCGCTGGCGGCCTCTGCCTGCACACCATCGTGATCGACCCCACCAACCCCGAGCGGATCTACATCGCGATCTCCGCGGCCGGCGTGTTCCGGTCCGAGGACGGCGGCAAATCCTGGCGGCCTGCCAACAAAGGCCTGCGCTCCAACACGATGCCGGACGAGGACGCCGAGGTCGGCCACTGCGTGCACCGCATCGCCATGCACCCGTCGCGGCCGCAGACGCTCTTCATGCAGAAACACTGGGACGTCATGCGCACCGACGACTGTGCCGACACCTGGCGTGAGATCAGCGGCAACCTGCCTACCGATTTCGGGTTCGTGATCGACGTCAACGCCAACGATCCCGAGACGGTCTACGTGATTCCCATCACCAGCGACTCGCACCACTTCGTGCCCGACGGAAAGCTGCGCGTGTACCGCAGCAAGACCGGTGGCGACGACTGGGAGGCGCTCACCAACGGCCTGCCTCAAAAGGATTGCTACGTCAACGTGCTTCGCGACGCCATGGACGTCGACTCGCTCGATCCATCCGGGATCTACTTCGGCACCAGCGGCGGCCAGGTCTACGTCTCGCCGGACGGCGGCGACTCGTGGAGCGCGATCGTGCGCGACCTGCCGGCGGTGCTGAGCGTGGAGGTGCAGACGCTCAAGTGATCCAGGTGGTCCTGCCCCGGAACCTGCAGATCCTGGCGGGCGTCGGACGGGTCGTCGAGGTGCAGGTCCAGGGTCCGGCCACCCAGCGCTCTGTGCTCGACGCCCTGGAAGCCGACCATCCGGCGCTGCTCGGTACGGTGCGCGACGCCGTGACCAAGAAGCGCCGGCCGATGATCCGGTTTTTCGCCTGCGAGGAGGACCTGTCCAACGAGCCGCTCGACGCGCCGTTGCCCGCCCCGGTCGCGGAGGGCAAGGAGCCCCTCTTGATCATCGGCGCGATCGCGGGAGGCTAGACCAGGGCAGATGCGAGTTGTGGCCTGACTTCGACTGCGAGGCGCTGGAGCGTCTCCTGATCGAACGGCGGCGGGAAGTCGAACAGCACGTTGTGGAACCCGAGAGGCAGGTAGGGCGCAAGGCTTGCGGCGATCTGGTCGGGCGTCCCCACGAGCTCTGGCTCCCCATCCCAGCCGCGATTCGTGCGGTGGATCTGCTGCACGTATTCGCGCGCTTCCGCCTCTGAACCGCGGACGACGACGACGCCGGGAAGCAGGCTCCGCTCGATCTCGTCGGAGTTCCTGCCGACATCCTCGCACCACCTTCGGAGCACGGCGTCCTTGTGCCGTACCTCCTCAACGGTGCCGCCCACGTTCCATATGTCGGCGAAGCGCGCGACCGTGCGCAGCGTCTTTCTCTCGCCGCCACCGCCGATCAGGATGGGCAGGTGCTTCTGCAGGGGAGGTGGCTCGTTGACGACCTGTCGCGCGGCGTAGCGCCGGCGGCCGCTGGGCCGCGTGCCGTCGAGCATTCCCCGGATGATCGCCACGGCTTCGTCGAGCCAGTCGAGCCGCTCGCCCACGCTCTTGCCGAAATCGATCCCGAACTCGCGGTGCTCCAGCTCGAACCACGCGCCGCCGATTCCGAGCACCGCCCGGCCGCCCGAGAGATGGTCGAGTGTGGTCACCATCTTCGCCACCGGCGCCGGGTTGCGAAAGGGGTTCGCGCCGACGAGGAGCCCGAGCGTGACGCGCCTGGTGACGCTGGACCAGCCGGCCAGGGTCATGTAACCCTCGAAGATCGGCCCGTGCGGGTCGCCGAAGATCGGGTAGAGGTGATCACACGTCCACAGCGAGTCGAAGCCGAGCTCGTCGACGGTCGTACCCACTGTCCGGAGCGACGGCCAGTCTGTGTACTGAGGCCAGGCGAGAATGCCGAGCTTTACGCCAGGCCCATCCAGCGCCGCCACCCCTCGGGTCTGCGCAGCCAGTAGATCATCCACATCTGATACATCAATGTCACACAAGAGGAACGCATGAGGAACGAGGAGGGCACCCGGCGGTGGTCGCGCAGCACCCGGGGCTGCGGGTGCGGCTGCGCAAGCGTGTTCGTCGTCCTGACCGCGGGATTGCTGCTGACGCTCTTCAACTCCAGCATCGGCATCGGCGTCTCGGTGCGGGTGCCGTTCACGGAGAGCAACCTGACGATCGCCGGCTCGGTGGGCAAGAAGGAGAAGGCTGCTGACGCGCTGCCGCCCTACGTCCGCGGCAAGCTCGCGAGCAACCAGAGCTTCATCAACCAGTCGAACACGCTGACGATCTGGGTCGCGGAGGGGACGGCGATCGTCGTCCTGGGCCGGCAGGAAGGCGCGCCCCTGGTCGACCTGCACCTCGAAGCGCGCTAGCGCGCCGCATTGGCGGCCGGGTTTAACCCGGCCGCGACCGGCGTCGCATTGCAGTCTCCCAGATGTCGTATGCGGAGGGTATTTCCACACTTCCGCTCCGGAAGGGGTTAGGGCCGCGAATCCGGCCGGTTACGCCCCAGCGTCGAAACGATTTTCGCCATCGGCCGTTGAGCGACCTTAGGTATAACCCGGCTTCAGCGGGACCGGCCACACCTGGTCGGTGTGGATGATGTAGCGCTGGGTCGCGAAGGCCCCGGCCCAAAGTGGCCAGCATGTGGTCAGGGTCAGGTGGAAACCGTTGGCGTCAGGGACGAGTGCGGTCCTGTTGTCTGGATCGACGATCTCGGTGCGCGTGACCTGATAGCGGTACAGGCCGTAGCGGGTCTCCAGATCGATCTCGTCGCCCCTGGCCAGCTGCGGGAAGTTGATCCAGTACACGTTGTGCGCCGCCACACCGACCGTGCCGGGGTCGCCGGGCCAACGGGTGGTCGGATAGTGGCCCGGGCCTGAGTAGAGCACGCCGCTGTCGATGCCCTCGCGGATGGCGGCGAAGTACTCGAGCTTCGGGATGCGGATGGCGAAATCGATGCCGTCCACGGGCCGTTTGAGCTTTGGGTCGATGGCCTTGGGGGCGTCGCGGACGCCTACCTGGTAGTGCCACTGCTGGTTCAGGTGCTGCTGGTCGGCCTGGCCCTTCCACATGCCATAGCCGAACGTCGCCAGCAGGACGATTCCGGCGACCATACAGACGGCCCAAAAGGCCGTCATCGGATGGACCCGATGCGTACGCAACCCGGAGATAGAACGCGCGGGAAGGTCCTAACAGACGACGTGCACCTGAGGGCCGAGCTCAGGTCGGCCCCTCCGTCAGCGCCACGAAAGGCTGGAGGAGGTCTACCTCCGCCAGGTCTACAGCACGAAGTAGAAGGTCGCGCCCTCTCCTACCGCGCCCTCGGCCCAGATCCGGCCACCGTGCCGGTTGACGATCCGGCGCGCCGTCGCCAGGCCGATGCCCGCGCCCGCGAACTCGCTCTGGCTGTGCAGGCGCTGGAAGGCCCCGAACAGCCGGTGGGAGTCGATCATGTCGAGGCCCACGCCGTCGTCCTTGACGAAGACGCGCGACTCGCCATCCACCGCCTCCTGGCCGATCCAGATCCTGGCCGCGGGCTTGGCGCTGGTGAACTTCCAGGCGTTGTTGAGAAGGTTCGAGAGCAGGATGTGGACGAGTCGCCGGTCGCCGTTGACCGTGATCGCCGGGGCGATCTCGACCACGACCTTGCGCTTCCGATTTGCCGCCCGCAGCTCCTGCACGATCTCTGCGGCGAGCGCGCTCACGTCCACCTGCTCGCGCCGGATCTCGCCGCTCGTCAGCCGGAACAGCATCTGCAGACCGTCGAAGACCGACGCCATCCGCTCGCTGACCTCGCGCATCTTGCGCAGCTGCTCCAGCGCGCGCTTGTCGAGCTTGCCGCCGTGCTCCTCGAGCAGCGCTTTGCTGAGCGCATCGAACGAGGTGAGCGGTGCCCGCAGGTCGTGCGACACCGAGTAGCTGAATGCCTCCAGCTCGCGGTTGATGGCCGTCAGCGCGATGGTGCGCTCTTCGACGAGGGTCTCCAGCTGCGTCCGGTAGCGGCGCAGCTCCTGCTGGGCTCGATACAGCTCGACGAAAACGCTGACTTTGGCCCTCATGATGGACGGCACCACGGGCGCGAACACGAAGTCGACCGCGCCGAGCGTGTAGCCGCGGCCCATGTCGGTCTCGGCCTGATCCAGCGCCGTGACGAAGATGATCGGTGTCAGCTCGGAGCGCGGCCGCTGGCGGATGAGCTGCGCCGTCTCGAAGCCGTCCATGATCGGCATGCGTACGTCGAGCAGCACAACGGCGAACTCGTGGCGCAGGAGCTGGCGCAGGGCGTCGGCGCCGGACGAGGCTTCCACGACGTCCTCGTCGAGCGGCGCCAGGATCGTGCGCAGCGCAAAGCGCTTGGTCGCGTCGTCGTCGACGACCAGGATGCCGACCTTCGAGCGGCCCGTGGCGGGCGTCGATTCGGTCTCAGGTGTGGTTTCTGTGTTCGTCACCATCTCGTCTTCCGGAACAGGTTCACGCCGTCGCGCACCTGCTCGTAATGGTCGCGGTCGGGGCAAGACAGAAGCGACTCGCGCTTGCCCAGCGCAAGGTAGCCGCCGCGAATGAGGCTGTCGTACAGCAGCCGATGGGCGTGCTGTTGCAGCGAATCTCGGAAATAGATGAGCACGTTGGCGCACACGATCAGGTGGAAGTCGTTGAAGGATCCGTCGCCCACCAGGCTGTGTCGGGCCCAGGTGACGCTGCTCTGCAGCGAGCGGTGGAAGCGGGCGCTCCGGCCGACGACCGCGTAGTGGTCGGCCAGGCTGCCCCTGCCGCCCGACTCCCGGTACGCCTCCTCATAGCGCCGGATCCGCTCCAGCGGGTACGAGCCAAGGCGAGCGACGGCGATCATGTCCTCGTTGAGGTCGGTGGCGTAGATCGTGCACCGGTCGAGGACGCCCTCCTCCTCGAAAAGGATGGCGAAGCTGTAGACCTCCTCGCCGGTCGCGCACCCGGCGATCCAGACGCGCGACGAGGGATAGGTGCGCAGCATCGGCGCCACCTCCTCGCGCACGGCTCGCATCAGGTCCGCGTCGCGGAACATGCTCGTCACGTTCACGCCGACCGTGCTTAGGAACCTCTGCATGCACGAGGCGTCGTGCAGGATCAGGTCCTGGTAGGCGGAGACCGTCGGCACGTGCTCGCGCGCCATGGCAGTGAAGATCCCGCGCCGCAGCGGGTTCAGCGTGTACTCACGGAAGTCATAGCCGTAGCAGAGATGGATGCCCTCCAGCAGGAGGCGGATCTCGATCTCCTCGATCTCCGTCCCGGAGCTGTCTAGCCGAAGAGCTTTGGCCTCGGCTCCGCTCACCGCGTGAGCCATGAGTTGAGCATGGCGAGCAAGTGCCCGTTGTTCACGGGTTTCGCGATGTAATCGGACGCCCCCGCCTCGATGCATTTCTCGCGGTCTCCTTTCATCGCTTTTGCCGTCAGCGCGATGATGGGCCGGCCGGCAAACGCTTTGACCTCACGCATCTTCGACATCGTGTCGTAGCCGTCCATCTCAGGCATCATCACGTCGACGAGGGCGATGTCGAAGTCGCCTCCGCCCTGCTCCAGCAGGTCCAACGCCTCCTTGCCTGAATCGACCGAGACCACCTCCATCCTCTGCCTCTCGAGCAGCGCCGTGAGGGCAAAGATGTTGCGGATGTCGTCATCGACCACCAGTGCCTTCTTGCCCGCCAGCGCTCCATTCGCCGACTCGGCTCCGTTTGCGCGCACGGCCACCTCGGCCCCGCTGTCAGGCTCGCCCTCGTGCAGGATCGCGGCGATCTCCTGCTTCAGGCGCTCGGGCGAGCGCGCGTCCTTGATGACGATGCTCCGCGCCGCCTTGACGAGCTTGATCTCTTCGCGTTTGGTGAGGTTCTTCGCGGTATAGACGAGCAGCGGCGTCGAGCCGAGGGCCTTGCTCTGCTGCAGCTCATCGATGACGCGCCAGCCGGACAGTCCAGGCAGACCCAGGTCGAGCACGACGCAGTCGAACTTCTCCCTCTGCAGCAGCGCCAGGGCCTCGTCGCCGGTGCCCACCGCCACCGTCCTGGTGCCGCTGGGCGCCATGAGGTCGGTGATGTACCGCCGCTGCACCGGGTCGTCCTCAACCACCAGAAGGGACCGGGCAGGCTCGCTGCCGTTGGCCACCTCCGACGTCTGCGCCCGCCCTGACGCCGCGCTGCCCGTCGCCACCGGGACGCGACCCTCGGACTGCTCGGCGGGTGCGCTCTCCATGAACTCCATCGGCTCGCCGCGACGCGGCTGCACCGACGTGATGACGGGCAGATAGATGGTGAAGATGCTGCCCACACCAGGCTCGCTCTGGATCCGGATCTCACCGCCGAGCAGGCGCGTCAGCTCACGGCAGATGGAAAGGCCGAGACCGGTGCCGCCGAACTTGCGACTGGTAGACCCGTCGGCTTGGGTGAACGGCTCGAAGATCGTCTTCTGCTTCTCGAGCGGGATCCCGATCCCGGTGTCGAGGACCCGGAACGCGACTACCTGGGAAGCGCGATTGAGCGCCTCGTTGGAGGGGCTCCAGCCCTCCGTGGCGATCTCGGCGATGAACTCGACCTTGCCCTTCTCGGTGAACTTGAAGGCGTTGCTCAAAAGGTTGTTGAGGATCTGCTGCAGGCGCTGCGGGTCGGTGGGCAGCGTGTCGGGCAGGCCCTGCCGGAGCTCGATGTGGAAGGCGAGCCTGGTCGCCTCGGCGACATGGCGGAAGGTGCGCTCGAGCATCGGCTTCAGCTCGGCCAGCGGCCAGTTGCTGATCTCGAGCGCGACGGTGCCGGATTCGATCTTGGACAGGTCGAGGATGTCGTTGATGAGCTTCAGGAGGTCGGTGCCGGAGGACCGGATGATGGTCGCGTATTCGATCTGCTTCGGCAGCAGGTTGCCGTCCGGGTTGGCGGCGAGCTCCTGGGCCAGGATCAGCAGGCTGTTCAGCGGTGTCCGCAGCTCGTGCGACATGTTGGCCATGAACTCGGACTTGTAGCGCGACGTCAGCGCCAGCTGCTCTGCCTTCTCCTCGACGAGGGCCTTGGCCGACTCGACCTCGTGCCGGCGGCGCTCGACCTCGGCGTTCTGCTCCGCGAGCTCGCTGGCCTTCTCGGCCAGCTCCTCGTTGGTGCGCTGCAGCTGCTCCTGCTGGCTCTGCAGCTCAGTCGCAAGGGACTGAGACTGCTTGAGGAGGTCCTCGGTTCGGCTGTTCGCCTCGATCGTGTTGAGGACGATCCCGATGCTCTCGGCCAGCTGCTCGAGGAAGTCGAGGTGGGTCGGGCTGAAGGGCTCGAACGACGCGAGCTCGATGACCGCCCGCAGGTCGTTCTCGAAAAGGATGGGAAGGACGACGATGTTGGCGGGCGCCGCCTCGCCGAGGGACGATCCGATCTTGATGTAGTCCCTGGGCACGTTGGTGACGACGATCCGCTTCTTCTCCAGCGCGCACTGGCCGATCAAGCCCTCACCGATCGCGAACTCCATCGCCACGCCCTTGCGCGGCCGGTAGGCGTAGCCGGCCTGGAACGCGAGGTAGCTCGGCCGGGCGTTGGCGGGCACCACGCCGTAGAAAACCCCGTGTTCCGCGTGCACGACCGGGGCGAGCTCGGACAGGATCATCTTCGAGACTGTCATCGGGTCGCGCTGGCCCTGCAGCATGCGCGTGAACCGCGTCAGGTTGGTCTTCAGCCAGTCCTGCTCCTGGTTCTTCTCCGTGGTCTGGCGCAGGTTGCGGATCATCTCGTTGATGTTGTCTTTGAGGTTGGCCACCTCTCCGGACGCATCGACCCGGATCGACCGGGTCAGGTCGCCCGTGGTCACCGCCGTCGCGACCTCGGCGATGGCTCGCACCTGGGTGGTCAGCGTCGCCGACAGCTGGTTGACGTTGTCAGTGAGGTCGCGCCACGTGCCCGCGGCCCCGGGCACGTTCGCCTGGCCGCCGAGTCGTCCCTCGGCGCCGACCTCGCGGGCCACCGTGGTGACCTGCTGGGCGAAGACGGCGAGCGTGGCGGTCATGCTGTTGATGGTGTCGGCGAGCTCGGCGATCTCGCCCTTGGCCTCGAGGGTGAGCTTGCCTCTCAGGTCGCCGTTCGCGACCGCCGTGACCACGCGCGCGATGCCGCGCACCTGGTCGGTGAGGTTGGACGCCATCGTGTTGACGTTGTCGGTCAGGTCCTTCCAGATGCCGGCAACACCCTCCACGTTCGCCTGGCCGCCAAGCTTGCCGTCGGTGCCGACCTCGCGCGCGACGCGCGTGACCTCTTTGGCGAACGCGTTCAGCTGGTCGACCATCGTGTTGATGGTCTGCTTCAGCTCCAGGATCTCTCCCCGGACGTCCACCGTGATCTTCTTGGACAGGTCGCCCTGCTGGACTGCCGTGGTGACCTCGGCGATGTTGCGGACCTGGCTGGTCAGGTTGCCGGCCATGATGTTCACGTTGTCGGTGAGGTCTTTCCAGATGCCGGCCACGCCCTTGACGTCGGCCTGACCTCCCAGCCGGCCCTCAGTGCCGACCTCGCGCGCGACGCGCGTGACCTCGTTGGCGAAGGCGTTGAGCTGGTCCACCATCGTGTTGATGGTGTTCTTGAGCTCCAGGATCTCTCCCTGGACGTCGACCGTGATCTTCTTCGACAGGTCGCCGTTGGCGATGCCGGTGGTGACCTGGGCGATGTTGCGGACCTGGCTCGTCAGGTTGCCGGCCATCAGGTTGACGTTGTCGGTCAGGTCTTTCCAGATGCCCGCCACGCCCTTGACGTCCGCCTGGCCGCCCAGCTTGCCCTCGGTGCCCACCTCGCGGGCGACGCGCGTCACCTCGCTCGCGAAGGCGTTCAGCTGGTCGACCATCGTGTTGATGGTGTTCTTGAGCTCGAGGATCTCTCCGCGGACGTCGACGGTGATCTTCTTCGAGAGGTCACCCTGCTGGACGGCCGTCGTGACCTCGGCGATGTTGCGCACCTGGCTGGTCAGGTTGCCGGCCATCAGGTTCACGTTGTCGGTGATGTCCTTCCACACGCCGCCAACCCCACGCACGTGCGCCTGGCCACCGAGCTTGCCCTCGGTGCCCACCTCGCGCGCTACACGCGTCACCTCGCCCGCGAAGGCGTTGAGCTGGCCGACCATCGTGTTCACGGTCCGGGCGGTGTTCAGGAACTGGCCCTGGAGAGGGCGCCCGTCGATCTCCAGGGGCATGGTCTGCGACAGGTCGCCGTTGGCCACCGCGCTGATCACGCGCGCGATCTCGGTGTTCGGGCGGGCGAGGTCCTGGGCCAGGTCGTTGACCGCGTCGAGGGTGGTCGTCCACGCGCCTCGCACGCGCCGCGACGCCGGCCGGCGGACATGGCCCTCCTTGCCGACCTGGCGGGTGAGGCGGCGGATCTCCCGCTCGAGGCTCTCGTTGGCCTCGATGATCGAGTTGAAGGCGGCGGCGACCTTGCCCCCGGCTCCAGGCCAGTCTTCCGGCAGGCGGGTCGAGAAGTCGCCGCGCTGCACGGCCTCGAGCACGCGAAGCATCGTCTTGGTGTCGATGGCCTCGGCGCCATTCGTGGCCTGGGTCCCCTTCCTGGCTGCGGTCCTGGTCGGCATGTCTCCCTTCCTCTCCGGCTATTCCTTCGTGTTGCGTCTCACAGGCTGAGCGGCACCCAGAACTCGATCTTCGTGCCGGTCCCGGGCTCGCTCTCGATGCGGCACCAGCCGCCGGCGAGCTGCGCGCGCTCGCGAAGCGCGACCAGGCCGATGTGGCCCGGCACGCGCACCGATTCGGCGACGACGAACCCTGTGCCGTTGTCCCTGACCTCGACGCGGAGGCCCCCATCGAGCTCTTTCGCGACCACTGTCACGCGAGTGGCGTGGGCGTGCTTCTCGGCGTTGGTGAGGGCTTCGGCGACGTTCTTGACCACGATGGCCTGGATGGCCGATGGCACGAGCTTGGGCAAGCGCGTGTCGATGTAGACCTCGATCCCGGCGCGGAGGCGAAGTGACTCGAGCCGCTCGCTGATCGCCTGCCGCAGGTCGTTGGGCAGCTGCAGCGGCTCGGGGCTGACGTTGATCAGCAGCCGGCGCAGCGAGTCCTCGACCTTGCGCAGGATCACGCGGAGCTGGTCCAGCTGCACGGCCTGGTGGCCGGTGGCGCCGTTGGCCTCGGCGCGAACGCGCTCCAGCTGGAGCTCGGCGGCGGTCAGGAGCTGGAGCGAGTCGTCGTGCAGGGCGGTGGCAAACCTGCGCCGTGCCTCGTCCCCGCCGGCCGCGATGTTGTTGAGCAGATGGCGGCGCGCGGCCATCGCGTCCTCGAGCCGGCCGGCCGTATGCCCGCGCTCGTCCTCGGACTCCCTGTACTGCCAGACCAGACCGGCGGCCGCGCCGACCAGGCGCAGCACCGACAGGTCCTGGCTCGTGAACCCCTGGTCGGAGTCGTAGACCACGACCGCGCCGATCCGGCGCTCCCCCGCGCGCCAGGGCGCGGCGATCGAGTTCTTGACGTCCGTGAGCCGTTCCCGGCGCCAGATGGAGTCGAGGCCTGGCGACGTGCCCCCGGCCAGGTCGAGCTCGTCGGCGAAGACCAGCCGCTCCATCACGCCCGCGCCCGGTGCTCCCAGCTGGAGGCGCAGCTCGTGCACCCGGGAGGTGTGGGCGAATCCGTAAGGCGCCGGCCGGAGGACGAGGGCGCCGCGGGGCCCCAGGCGCCAGAACGCTGCCCGACGCGCCCCGACCTGCTTGGCGATCGTGCCGCTGAGACGGCCGAAGAAGACAGGAAGGTCGTCGCGCGAGTCGAGGTAGGACGAAACGGCGGTCAGGGCGGCGATCGCCGACTCCTGCCAGCGCTCGAGCCGCGCCGAGGAGCGCTTGGACCGCGCGCGGTGGGCGTCGTCGAGCGTCACGTCGCCCTCGACCGGCACCGCGACTGATTCCACTGTTCCCCCCAAGGCGCTATTTTTCGAACTACATCAAATCGCCTCAGGCGGGGGCTCGTCACCGTACAACTGAGGTAGATCCGACGGGCCCCCGGGCCCAAAAAAACTGGTGTGCCCGCCCCTTGCGAGGCAGGCACGTCTAAGAAACGCGCCACTCTCGATCCATACCGAAGATCACCGCCGAAAAGAAAGAACCGGGCCCGCGCTGCGCGGGCCCGGTCTTGACGTTGTCGGTTAGCGCCGTCGCTTGCGAAGTCCGAGGGCACCGAGGAGGAACAGGATCCCGCCGGCGATGCCGCCCAGGATGGGCGTGCCGGTCGCCGCGAGAACCGCTCCCTGTCCACCCGACGCGGCTGTTGCTCCGGCCACGCCGCCCGTGGCTGTGGCTCCGGACACGCCGCCCGTGCCACCCGTAGTGCCTGTGCCACCGGTGCTGACGCTGGTGCTGGCGCCCGTGCTGGTGCTCGTGCTGGCGCCCGTGCTGACGCTGGTGCTCGCGCCTGTGCTGGTGCTGGTGCTGCCAGTGCTGGTGCTCTGGCCGCCCGTGCTGGTGCTGGTGCTGCCGGTGCTGGTGCTCTGCTGGCCTGCGCTCTGCGAGGCCGCGCTGCCGGCCGTGTTGCCGGTGCTGGCGCCGACGCTGGTGCTCTGCTGGCCCGCGCTCTGCGAGGCCGCGCTGCCGGCCGTGTTGCCGGTGCTGGCGCCGACGCTGGTGCTCTGCTGGCCCGCGCTCTGCGAGGCCGCGCTGCCGGCCGTGTTGCCGGTGCTGGCGCCGGTGCTGGTGCTCTGCTGGCCCGCGCTCTGCGAAGCCGCGCTGCCGGCCGTGTTGCCGGTGCTCGCCCCTACCGAGCCGGTGCTCTTGTTGCCCGTGCTCTGGGAAGCTGCGCTACCGGCGGTGTTGCCGGTGCTCGCGCCGACCGAGCCGGTGCTCTTATTGCCGGTGCTGCCCGAGGCCGCGCTGCCGGCCGTGTTGCCGGTGCTGGCGCCCACTGACGCTCCGGTGCTCTTGTTGCCCGTGCTCTCGGAGGC
>Ga0209057_1003016_pt1 | contig 12614 bp, 11 predicted proteins | sample GraSoiAngelo_146_FD_185903 | JGI IMG/M metagenome (GOLD analysis project Ga0209057, IMG submission 185903) | Grasslands soil microbial communities from the Angelo Coastal Reserve, California, USA - 14_1009_05_30cm (SPAdes) (version 2) | ecosystem: Environmental > Terrestrial > Soil > Grasslands ... | reverse complement strand
CGTCAGCTTCGTCCTGGGTTGGCTGGGCCTACCCGAGGCGGCATCGCCGATCGGTGACGTGCGCCTCGCACTGGCGGCGACCATCGCGATCGAGGTCTGGCGGATGGCGCCGTTCGTCACCTTTCTCCTGCTGCCCGGGCTGGTGGCCATTCCAGAAGAACGCTGGGAGCAGGCGACGCTCGCGGGCACGTCGTGGTTCTGGCGCATCGTCAACGTCGCCCTTCCTGAGGTCGCACCCCTGATGCTGTCGGTGGGGATGCTGCTCACAGGCCTTTCCCTTGGCGCCTTCGACACCATCCTCATCCTCACTGGTGGCGGCCCCGGGACCGCGACCCTGACGCCCGCGCTCTACAGCTACGACCGTGCGTTCGTCACCAATGATTGGCCGAGCGGAGCGACTTCGGCCTGGTTGATCGCCGGGGGCGTGGCCCTTGTCGGCGCGGCTTACATCCGGCTCTCCGGGAGACGGTCGGGTTGAGGGCGGCGCGCACCATCGCCATTGCCGCCGTCACCGGCGCCTTCTTGCTGCCGCTGGCCTGGACCGGCCTTGCCGCGATCGGCGTGCTGCCAGACGACAGCATGCGGCCCCCTTCGTGGACCGGGCCGCCGACGCTCGACCACATTGCCGACATCGGTGTTGCAGAGCCGACCTTCTGGCAGGAGCTCGCGACGAGCACCCTGGCCGCGATCGTGGCGGCCTGCCTCACTGTGGCCGTCGCATTTCCGGCGGCCTTCGCGCTTGCGCGTTCACGGTACCGCGGCCGTCGGACCGTGACGCAAGGGTTCCTTGTCCTCGCCAGCCTGCCCGTGATGGCGTATGCGATCCCGCTCGCCGATCTCTCGCGCCGCGTGCACCTGATCGACACTTTCGCCGGCATCACCCTCGCCGAGGCGGCGGTGACGGCGCCACTCGCGGTCTTCGTTCTGCACGGCGCGGTGGGGCAGCTGCCCACGGATTGGGAGGAGGTTGCGGTAATCGATGGTGCGGGCCTGTTTCGCATCCTCGGCCGGGTCGTCCTTCCGCTCATCGCGCCGACCGTCGCGGCCACCCTGGTCGTGATGTTCGTCCTCGACTGGAACATGCTGCTGGTGCCGCTCGTGCTGACGTCGGGCGAGGTCAAGACAGTCCCCGTCGCGCTCAGCGACTTCTTCACCTTCGAGCGCGAGCTCGACTGGCCGACCGCGGCCGCCGCGCTGATGGTGTCGCTGGCCCCGCTGGCCATGCTGGTGGGTGTCTTCCACCGCGTCCTCGAGAGCTTCGCTTTGCAAGGGCGCGGAGACCGAGACATCGGATGAATAAGGGCCAAACAGGCAATTTGCGCTTGACAATCCGGCTCTGACGAGATAAACATCCCACTATTCGTGGCAGTTCCGGCCACCCGGCCCATTCAGATTGATAGGGGAAATGAGCAGATGAGTCGACAGCTGGCGAAAGCCCTTGTCCTGGCGCTGGCCGCCGTCATCATTGCGGCCTGTACGAGCGGGACGCCGAACACTTCCTCAAACAACAAGTTCAGCGGCGTCACCGTCCGCGTCTTGACCTTCACCGGGCCGCAGATCGCCGAGCCGCTGCAGCGACGCGGACCTGAGTTCGAGAGGCTGACCGGCGCAAAGATCGCGGTCATCACCGTTCCCTTCTCCGACCTCTATCAGAAGCTCCTGACCGACTTCGCGACCAAGACGAACTCTTACGACGCGACGGTGTTCGACCCACAGTGGATGGGCGACTACGTGCCCTCTGGCTACCTCGAGGATCTCGACAGTCGGATCCAGGGCGACTCCGCCCTGCAGTGGAACGACATCGCGCCGTTCTTCCGCGACTTCAGCGCAACGTTCAAAGGCAAGATCTACACGATTCCCCTCGACGGCGACTTCCAGATGGTCTACTACCGGACGGACCTTCTCCAGAAGGATGGCCTGCAGCCGCCGCAGACCTGGGACGACTACATCAGCATCGCGCAGCATTTCCAGGGCAAAGACCTGAACGGTGACGGCAAGGCCGACTACGGTTCCTGCCTGGCGATGAAGCGCAGCGCGCAGTCCTACTGGATGTACAGCTCCATCGCGTCCGCCTTCATCCAGAGCCAGGGCACCAAGCAGGGCGCCTTCTTCGACACGAACAACATGCAGCCCCTGTACAACAACCCCGCGGCGGCCAAGGGATTGGGCATATACAAGACGCTGTCCAAGCTCGGCCCACCAGATCAGCTGAACAACGACGTCGGAGACTCTCGCGGACTGTTCGTCACCGGTCGATGCGCGCTGTCGCTCGACTGGGGTGACATCGGCCCACTGGCGGTGGACAAGACACAGTCGAAGGTCATCGACAAGGTAGGCGCTGTGATCCTGCCGGGCTCGAAGCAGGTGCTGGACCGCAGCACGATGCAGCTCGCCGACTGCAACTCGACCCTTTGCCCAAACGCGACCAACGGTGTGAACCACTCGCCGTTCGCGGCTTTCGGCGGCTGGTCCGGCGCGATCAATCACGCCGCCTCGGACAAGGTCAAGGACGCCGCGTACGCATTCCTGTCGTACATGTCACAGCCGGCGCAGTCGAGCCAAGACGTCACCATCGGCAAGACCGGCTTCAACCCCTACCGCACGTCGCACTTCACCAACATGGGCCCGTGGTTGGCGTCAGGCATGAGCCAGCAGGCAGCCCAGAACTACCTCGGCGCGATCAAGGACAGCCTGAACAACCCGAACATGGTCCTGGACATGCGCATACCGCAGACCTCCTTCTACCAGCAGACGGCGCAGGACACCGCGCTCGCGCAATTCCTGGCGGGAGAGCTGAGTGTCGACCAGACGATGGCCCAGATCACCGCCCAATGGAACAAGAAGACCGACGAGATCGGACGCCAGTCCCAGCTCGATGCGTATAAAGCGAGCCTGAGCGTCACCAAGTAACTGCCGGGGCGCGGGCGAGGCCTTCGGGCCTCGCCGCCCGGCCCAGTGCAACGAGTGGAAGGACGGGATCTTTCTAAAGTGAGCGGCTACGTGTCAACGCGCGGCTTCCGTCGGGCTGCCTCGATCTGGCGCCTAATCGGCGCCAGGCTCGACCACCTGGCGGGGGGTGTCTTCATTCTCCCCGCCGTGGTCGTAATCCTCGGGTTCTCGATCTTTCCGCTGGTTGCGTCCCTCTACGTGTCGCTATCACGCCTGAGCTTCTCGGAAGGTGGGGTGGATCTAAAGTTCGTCGGCCTCGACAACTACGCCAAGCTCGTCACCGGGATCGACCACGTCCACTTCCTTGGCCTCGCCGGCCCGCTGACCCCGGTTGGATTCGTGGTTCTTGCCGCCGGGTATGGGCTCCTTGCGTTCGCGCTTTACCGCTACGTTCGCGGCCACAATCGCACGGCGGGCGGCCTCGTGGGAAGGCTTTTCGCCGCTGGGGTGGCCGGCTTCCTGCTGTGGCTGGTGGTCAGCACGGTGCTGACGAGCGGCCGGCCCGGCACCCTGGTCGTGACCATCATCTATGTGGCGGTCGACGTCAGCGTCCAGGTCCTGCTTGGCCTGGGCCTGGCTCTGCTCGTCGTCCAGCAGTTGCCAGGACGGCGCTTCTTTCGGGTCGTCTTCCTGCTGCCGATGATGATCACGCCGGTGGGCGTGGCCTACCTGTTTCGCATGCTGACCGACACCGACAAAGGCCCTCTTTACCCGCTGTGGGCGCACTTTGGGCTCACCGACGTGTCATGGGTGACCAATCCCTGGGGCGCGCGTGGGGCGGTGATGATCGGCGACATCTGGCAGTGGACGCCATTCATCTTCATCGTGCTGCTGGCGGCGCTTGAGACGCTGCCCCACGAGCTCGTCGAAGCCGCGGTGGTGGACGGGGCCACCCGCTGGCAGGTCTTCTGGCGGATCAGGTTGCCGCTGATCCTGCCCGCCGCCTCGACGGTGGTGCTGATCCGGCTGATCGAGGGCTTCAAGATCGTCGACTTGCCGAACGTCCTCACCAACGGCGGGCCGGGAACCGCCACCGAGTCCTTGACCCTGCACGCCTACACCATCTGGCGAGCGCTGGACATCGGTGGGTCGGCTGCGGTCGCATACATGCTCCTTATTACAGTGACCTTCATCGGGGTCTGCTACGTCAACCTCTTTCGCCGTCGCGTGACGGCGATGGCCTGAGCCATGGCTCTGACGCGCCGCCGTCACCATTCGGTCTCGACGACCACCATCGGGGTCCCGACGATGTTGGCCTCGTACGTCCTGCTTTTTGCCTGGGCCTTCGTCGTGCTGTTCCCCTTGTACTGGCTCGCGGTCACTTCCCTAAAGACCCCGCTCGATGTCAACGACGGGCCGTTCTACATCCCGTGGCGCGACTTCCAACCGAACCTAGACAACTGGCGTTACATCTTCGTCGACCTCGGACCGGACACCTTCCGCCCGTACATCAACACGGTCGTCGTCGGACTGACGAGCACGGCCATCACCCTGATCCTCGGCTCCATGGCTGCGTACGGCCTCGTGCGCATGCGCTACCGGGTGAGCATCGGCGCCATCGCCTCGTTCGTGGCCGGTGCGGCCCTCGCGGTAGTCGTGATCGTCGCCCAGGTGCCGTGGCAGGTCGGCGCCGTGGCCGGCTTCGCGCTGTTCCTGCTGCTGCTGAACACGGTGGCGCGCCGAGTGAAGAGAGGTTTCGGCAACGACGACATCGCCTTCTGGATGATCTCGCAGCGCATGCTGCCGCCGGTCGCGGTCGTGATCCCGATCTACATCTTCTTTCAGCAGCTCGCGCTGCTTGACACGTGGGGGGCGCTGATCATCGCCTACGTCGCCTCCCACCTGCCGATCGTGGTCTGGCTGATGCGCGACTACTTCCAGAGCATCCCCATCGAGCTCGAGGAGAGCGCCGCCATCGACGGTGCCTCGCCCTACCGCATCTTTCGCACGATCGTCCTTCCGCTGTCGATTCCCGGGCTCGTCGCCACGTTCCTCTTCGTCCTCGTGTTCGCGTGGAACGAGTACCTGATCGCGCTGTTCCTGACCAGCGCAAACGCCCAGACACTGCCCCTCACGGTCGCCGCGCAGAATGCTACCCGCGGCCCGCAGTGGTGGTACATGTCGGTGCTCATCCTGATCATGATCGGGCCCGTGATCGCGATGGCGATCGCGCTCGAGCGGTTCATCGCTCGCGGCCTTCTCGTGGGCGCGGTCAAGGGCTGACGGTGCACAAGATCGTCAGCTTCTCGGCGCACGACGTGCGATTCCCCACCTCGAGGACGCTCGCAGGCTCCGATGCCATGCACACGCAGCCCGACTACTCCGCCGCCTACGTTGTGCTCAAGACGGACGCCGGCGACGGGCTCGAGGGTCATGGGCTCGCCTTCACGCTGGGCCGGGGTACGGAGGTCGTGGTGGCCGCCATCAACGCCCTCGCGCCGATCGTCATGGGAAGGACGCTGAACTCGATCACCACGGACATGCGCGGTTTCTGGCGCGCGGTCACCGGCGAGCAGCAGCTGCGCTGGATCGGCCCGGAGAAGGGGGCGATCCACCTGGCCGCGGCGGCGCTGGTCAACGCGGTCTGGGACCTCTACGCGAAGGTCGAGGGCAAACCTCTGTGGAAACTGCTCGTCGACATGAGCCCCGAGCAGCTGATCGCATCCATCGACTTCCGGTACATCAGCGACGCGCTTACGCCCGACGAAGGGCTGGCGATCCTGAAGCGGTTGGCGCCGACTCGCGCCGCTCGCGAGGCGGAGATCGTGCGCGAGGGCTACCCGGCCTACACGACGTCGGCCGGCTGGCTTGGGTACTCGGACGAGAAGCTACGGGCCTTGTGCCGCGAGGCCGTGGCCGGGGGCTGGACGCATGTGAAGCTGAAGATCGGCGGCAAGATCGAGGACGACCGGCGCCGGGCGCGGATCGTCCGCGAGGAGATCGGAGCGGACCGCTTCCTGATGATGGATGCGAATCAGGTCTGGGAGGTCGGGGACGCGATCGAACACGTGAAACGACTGGCCGAGTTCGACCCCTACTGGATCGAAGAGCCGACGAGCCCTGACGACGTGCTCGGCCACGCCGCCATCGCGCGCGCCATCGCGCCGATCAAGGTCGCCACGGGCGAGCATTGCCAGAACCGCGTCATCTTCAAGCAGCTGTTACAGGCTGAGGCGATCGGATTCTGCCAGCTCGACGCCTGCCGGCTGGGAGGCTTGAACGAAGTTCTCGCGGTGCTGTTGCTCGCGGCCAAGTTCGGCGTCCCCGTCTGCCCGCACGCGGGCGGCGTCGGCCTTTGCGAGTACGTCCAGCACATCTCGATCTTCGACTACGTCGCCGTCAGCGGCTCGCTCGAGAATCGCGTGCTCGAGTACGTGGAGCACCTGCACGAGCATTTCGTCGACCCGGTGGTGATCCGCGACGGCTGCTACATGGCGCCGAGCGCGCCTGGTTACAGCATCACGATGCGCGCCGAGTCGATCGCGCGCTTCGAGTATCCTTCCGGCCCGGTATGGAGCAGCTGATCCGGCTCGAGACCGGTCTTTTCGTCCAGCGAGACGGGACCTGGAATCGCCTGGGCGCGGGCACGTCGCTCGACTCACTTCTCGCTCAACCACTCGACGAGGTGCGACGTGTGCTCGAGCGCGAGGCCAAGGCTGTGGACGCGCCTGCAGAGCCGAAGGAGCTCGCACCGATCGAGAGCCAGGAGGTGTGGGCCGCCGGCGTGACCTACAAGCGCAGCCTCGCCGCGCGGGCCGAAGAGGCGGTAAGTCCGGACCCATACGAACGCGTCTACACGGCGGCGCGCCCGGAGCTCTTCTTCAAGGCCACCGCGTCCCGTGTTCGGGGACCAGGCGACGTCATCAACATCCGTTCCGACTCGACGTGGGACGTCCCCGAGCCCGAGCTGGCGGTCGTCTGCAACAGCCGGATGGAAGTCGTTGGCTACACGATCGGCAACGACGTGAGCTCGCGGAGCATCGAAGGCGAGAACACGCTCTATCTGCCGCAGGCCAAGGTCTTCGATGGCTGCTGCGCGCTAGGGCCGACCGTCGTCCTGGCGTGGGACTACGTGCCTGACGACCGCCGCATCACGCTGCAGATCAACCGCGCCGGATCGGTCGTCTACGCGGGCGAGACCTCGACGTCGGCGATGCAGCGGAACGTGCCCGAGCTTCTCGAGTATCTCGGTCGCGACCAGAGCTTCGCGCACGGATGCGTACTGCTCACCGGTACCGGTGTCGTGCCGCCGCAGGACGTGACTTTGCAAGATGGAGACGAGGTCGTGATCGCAATCGACGGCATCGGGGTGCTGAGCAATCCCGTGCGGAGGCACCCGGTTTAGAGGCGCCGTCGTGGCCGGCGACGAGGGGCAGCTGATGGATTTCTATCCCTACCGGAATCGGTTCCAGGCCTAAACGGCTCGAGCCTCGCGGCCGCGACCGCCAGGACATGCTCGACGAGCTCCGGACCATGTAACTACGACAGGTATATCCCGCGGAATGTCATCGCTCGACGGCGCGCTGATGCGATTGACTCTCTAACGGACCGTCGACAGGACTAGTCAAGTTGCCTAATCCGCCCCCGCAACCAACCGCGGAATCGAGGTCGGTTGCGCGTCATGTCGGCTCAGTCGTTGTCTTCTGCCTGGTTGCGTTCCTCGCCACCCTGGTTTCCCAATCCGTTTGGACTGGCCTGCTCGTCGCCAATCTGACGACGTCTCCCGGCATCCCATGGTCAGTCGCAGTCATGGCCGTCTTGTTGTGGGCCATGTGGCGATACGCGGGTGGCGCCTGGTGGCCCAACAGCACGCGGCAGTCCCGCGCCTGGTACCGCCGCGCGAACCCGGTTGCCAGTGATCTTTTTCTAAGGGCGATGCTGGCCGGCTTACTGAGCCTGGGCGCATTGATCTCCCTATGGCTCGCCCTAGGACATCTCATTCATGTTCCTGGGAATCCAGCCGCCAACTACGCCGGATATTCGCTCCTGACGGTCGTCGCGGTGATCGTGATGGCAAGTCTGGTGGGCGCTGTAACAGAGGAAGTCGGCCTTCGCGGTTACATGCTGACCCGCCTCGAGCGATCAGTGGGAGGCTGGCTTGCGGTGGCTATCGTCGCGCTCGCCATCTCGCCTGGCCATGGTGCGACCCAGGGCTTCGCAGTTGTGACACTGGCCTGGTATTTGCTCTCCGACCTCCTGCTAGGCGCGCTCTCGCTCCTCACTCGATCGATCCTCCCCAGCATTGCGGTGCATGCAGTCGGTCTCCTCGCATTCTTCTCGCTGGTTTGGCCCACCGACCGTTTCCGGCATCCAGCTCCGCTCGGCTCGCAGGGGCTGGAGTTCTGGATCGAAGTTGTCGTGTTCGGCATCCTGCTGGTCTCAGGACTCGCCGCGCTCCGGAGTCTCGCTGCGCGCACACCGAAATACGGCGCATAAGCCTCTTCTGAACGATCAGTCCGCGTCGGACAAAATGATTCGGACAAACCATTTGGACGGGGAGGTGGAACGAAGCGCCGTGGCAACCCCGGAAACCTGGAAGGGCCGGTTGCCGGCCCTTCCAGATTCAACGTCTAGCTCTGTGAGCCCACTCCGACCAGCTGCTTTTGCGACTTGCCGCTGATTGCGATCTTGCGCGGCTGCGCCGCCGGCACCTTGGGGATCTCGATTACCAGGATGCCGTTCTCGAAGCTTGCCTTGATCTGGTCCTCCTTGACGTCGCCCGGCAGCTGGACGCTGCGCGCAAAGCTGCCGTACGTGAGCTCGCGCCGCAGATAACTGCCTCGCTTCGAGCTTGACTCCTGCTTGTGCTGTGCCGAGATGTTCAGCATCCCGTCGGAATAAGTCAGCTCGACCTCCTCCGGCGAGAAACCTGGTACGGCGGCCCTGACCTCATAGGCCTCGCCCTTGTCGACCACGTCAATCGGCAGGTACCAACTACGCGGGCTGGTCTCGCCACTCTCCAGCAAAGGCCCGCCAAAGAAGTCACTGAACAGCCTATCCATCGCCGTATGCAGGCCGGCCAGCTCCCCCATCGGACTCCAGCGACTCAACGCCATCTTTCCTGCACCTCCTGTTCTGATGAACCGGGCGGATCGCTTAGCTGGTGACATACCACACTCCATCCGGGCTCTAAACCAGGCCGTTTCAAGCCCTGGCGAGCCGGCGAAATGACCTGGAGGCGGGGTGCCCGGGCTAGGCCCGCAGGAGCGGTCGCCCAGACGTCGGCTTTCTTGGTCGGACAGTCATCTGCGACTTCTATCAATGTGTCGGAGAAGGTCATGAGCTCAGTGGGACAAGCTCGTAGATGAGAAGAGCGAGATCGTCGACGGTCCTGTTGCTGACAAGGCGTGTGAGTTTCTTCCCACTGCTCTCGCCGAAGAGGCGCTCGCCGGCCCCGAGCACGACTGGGTAGATCATCAGGCGCAGCTCGTCCACAAGGTCGTGCTCCATTAGGGTATGCCAGAGTTGGAAGCTGGCAGCGACGAGGATTTCGCCATCTAGCTCTCGCTTCAGCTTCGAGACCTTGTTGATCACGTCGCCCCTTATTACCGTGGTGTTGTTCCAGACGGGAGCATCGAGAGTCGAGGAAACGACGTACTTGGGAAAGCTGTTCAACCTGTCCGCGAATGGGCCACTTCGGGATGGCCACCGGGCGGCCAAGAACTCGTAGCTCCTTCGGCCCAGCAGAAAGGCCTTGGCGCCTAACGCCTCGTCGAGCGCAACCTTGGCCGCCTCGTCGCGACCCTGGCCGCCGATACGACCGACCCACCCGCCGCGGCTGAAGCCCTCGACCCCCGCTGGGTCCTGGATGACTCCGTCGAGCGAGACGTTCTCACTGACAACAATCCTTCCCATGGCGTTTCTCCCTTCGTCATCTGCCGGGTCACAGACGCGTCACGCATTCGCATCGATCTGGTTGACGCCGTAGCTCAGTCTCTCTTCAAGTCTCACGGCCAGCGTCCAACCATGCCGAGGTCGGCGCGCCCGACCAAAGCCCCCTGCCGGCTCACCCGACCATGCCGTGTCGACGCAGGTTTGTCGGGGTTGTCAGCGAGCGCTGGGCGCTCGGTCTCCGATGAGGCGTGGACGGATCTTGGACGTGTTTTAGCTGCGCCGATCCGAGGTCGCGTCGCGCATGACGTCTTCGGGGTGGACCGTGGTTGCGTACTCCGGACGGCCGAGAGGCCGATAGGTCTGGATGGTGATGCCCCGGGAAGTGGTCCGCGAGTTGACCAGGTCGAGCGCGAGGTCCGGACCGGAATCGGGGAACAGTCGTGTGCCCTGGCCGATGACGACGGGATAGGTGAGCAGGTCGAGCTGGTCGACCAGGCCGTTGGCGAGCAGCCATAGGACGAGGGCACCACTGCCGGGCACCAGCAGTGTGCCGTCTTGATGCGCTCTCAGATCACCGACGGCCGTGGCGAGGTCGCCGTGCAGGACGGTCGTGCCGGCCCAGTGTGGGTCGGCGAGGCTGGTCGACACGACGTACTTGGGACGGCTGTTCAGCCCGGCGGCGATCGGGCTCGCGCCGTGTCAAACCTTGCGCTCGGTTTGACTCGTGCGATCGCCATCGATCATGCGGCAGAGTGAATTCGAGTGGTTGCGATCTGCCCGGGAACGGTGGAGAGTGAGTGGATCACCAAGATCCTGTCGAACCATCCCGATCCGGTTGCGGCTCGTCGCGCGATGTCTGAGCGCCAGCTCGGTGGCAGGATGGGTGCTCCGGATCAGGTCGCCGCGAGTTCGTGATGGACGGCGGGGATGACGGCGCGGTAGTGCGGGCATCCACTCCAATCCAGGCGCTGCGGGAGCTGGCGGCAGTCGTCGGTGACCGGCACGTGATCAGCGACGCCCTCGAACCCTTCAGGCATGACGCCACTTTCATGGATGGCGAGCTCATCGCGGCCGTGCTTCCCGAAACCACAGCTGAGGTTTCGGAAGTGATGAAGGTCTGTCACCACCACCGCATTCCGGTCGTGGCCCGTGGCGGTGGATCCAGCTTGGTCGGAGGCTCCGTGCCGCTGGGCGGCGGCATCGTTCTGTCGCTCGAGCGCATGAGCGGCATTGAGATAGACACCGACAACGTATGCGCTGTCGCGGAGGCTGGAGCGATCACGGGCCGGATACAGGAAGAGGCGGCGCTGCACCACCTGATGTACCCGCCGGACCCGGCGAGTGCGTCGATGTCATCGATCGGAGGCAACGTCGCGTGCAACTCGGGCGGGCCGAGCTGCCTCAAGTACGGTGTCACCGCCGACTATGTGATGGGCATGACGGTCGTGCTTGCCGATGGTCAGGTCTTGAGATTGGGAGGGCGGACGAGGAAGCGCTCCTCAGGCTACCGCCTCGCCCACCTGTTCATTGGCTCGGAGGGAACCCTGGGCATCGTCACTGAGGTAACGCTGAAACTCATCCCGCTGCCGCAGCACCGGGCTACCGCAATCGTCAGCTTCCGCACCGCGACCCACGCGGCCGACGCAGTGGCTCGGCTGATGGGCTCCGGACACCTTCCAGCCGCTCTCGAGCTCATGGACCGGGGCGCGCTGGAATTGGTGCAACATCTCCTACCGCCCGGTTTGGGCACCGACGCCGGCTGCGTGCTGCTCATCGAACAGGACGGTGCGTCGCCGGAGCAAGTCCACGACGACATCGAAGCCATGATTGTCGTGGTCGACGGAATCGACAATCGCCTGGCACAGTCCGGTTCGGAACGGGACAAGTTGTGGAACGCCCGCCGAAGCTTCGGCAAGGTCCTGATGGCGATGCGGAAGAACTACTTCGCAGAAGATTTGTCCGTCCCGATCTCTGCGATCCCCGAGATGCTTGCTCGCATCGACCGGCTCGCCGTCGAGACGGGGATGAAGATCCCGGTGGTGGCACACGCAGGCGATGGAAACGTGCACCCGGCCATCGTCTTTGACGATCATCAACGAAGCCTGGTGGGCCCGGCAGCCGCCCGATTGTTCGCGGACGCGGTGGAGCTCGGAGGCTCGATATCCGGAGAACACGGCCTGGGCTTGTTAAAGCGTGACCACGCCGCCCAGGAGCACAGCGCCCTGGAGTTCGACCTCATGAGGCAGCTCAAGGCTCTGATGGACCCGAATGGCATTCTGAATCCTCACAAAGTCTTCCCCGAAGAACCGGCCGACGGAGCCTTCCTCGACCGTCAACCAGGCTGGCGCGCCGGTCAAGGGCGCTCCGAAATCGGCGACTAAAAGGACTCAGAGCCAAGCCGGGTTGGTTATGACTCGCCGTGCGCGGCAACCCCGTAACGTGGACGTCGTACGCAAGCTGCAGCTGCACGAACCTGACCGGACGCACTAACGCAGGAGGGCACCCGTGTCGCGTATTGGACGCTTCGACCACGTCGGCATCACTGTCAGGGACCTCGACGCGGTGACGGCATTCTTCGTCGGGCTGGGTCTCGTGGTTGAGGGCAGGATGTTCATGGAAGGCGAGTTCGTCGACACCGTCATTGGCATACCGAACTCCCGTTCCGAGATCGTCACGCTGCGGCCGCCCGACGGAGGAACCGGGCTGGAGCTGTCGAGCTTCATCCGGCCCAACCACGAGCCGGGATCGCCCGACGCCATGTCGAACGAGCTGGGGCTGCGCAACGTTTGCTTCGTAGTGGACAACCTCCAGGGAGCTGTCGACCGGCTGGC
>Ga0209057_1003003_pt1 | contig 12663 bp, 10 predicted proteins | sample GraSoiAngelo_146_FD_185903 | JGI IMG/M metagenome (GOLD analysis project Ga0209057, IMG submission 185903) | Grasslands soil microbial communities from the Angelo Coastal Reserve, California, USA - 14_1009_05_30cm (SPAdes) (version 2) | ecosystem: Environmental > Terrestrial > Soil > Grasslands ... | reverse complement strand
GGCGCGCGGGCGCCCATCAGCTTGTAGACGTTGCGCAGGTGCAGCCGGAACTGGTTGTCCCAGATCGGGTCCATGCCCGAGTCGTGCTTGCGGCTGAACCACCAGAACCAGTCGCTGCCCTCGGTGATCAGGATCTCGCGCCACGCGACGGCCGCCTGCTGGGAATCCTTGGGCCGCTGCTGCGACTGCGAGTCCAGCCAGTCCCGCGTCTCCGCCAGCAGGTCCCAGGCGATGTTGTGCTCGGGGTCGCCGATCCAGGTCTCGAGGCTCGCCCCGATCCAGCTCCCGGTGTGGAGGTGGTGCAGCTGCTGCTGCGCCGGGTGCTCGGCCAGAAAGTCGGAGACGGTGGTGGTGATGATGTCCGAGCTCGACTCGAGCTCGGTGTACAGGGCGTTGAGGAAGTCGTGGCCGTCGCGCGGGTAGAACTCCCAGGCGTTCTCACCGTCCAGCGCGATCACGGCCAGGAAGTCGCGGTCGCCCTGGACGTCGCGGATGCGGCGCAGGCGGCCGACGAGGTCACCGGCCGCGTCGATCGACGGCGTGCGCTGGTAGTCGAAACCGATCACATTCGAGAGCTGCGAGTCGCGGAAGACCATCGAGACCCTTCCGCCCTCGCGCGCGATGCGCTTGGGCTGGTAAAGATGCTCGTCGCGGTTGAAGTGGCCCTCGAGCGAGCGCGCGAGCACCTCTTCGTCGCTGATCATCCAGTCGAGCTTCGCCTTCTCGGCAAGCCCGATCACGCTCTCGCCGACGGCCATCTCCGAGGGCCACATGCCCTTCGGCCGGCGGCCGAGCATGCGCTCGAACAGGCCCATGCCCAGCTCGATCTGCCGCTCGGCGTCCTCGCGGTGCGAGAAGTGGCGCTCCGGGAGCTGGATGTGGGGGTTGGCGCTCCGCGCCGAGTCCACGTGGCAAACCAGGGGCAGGATGGGGTGGTAATAGGGCGAGAAGGTGAGCTCGGCCTGTCCGCGCTCCGCCAGCTCGCGGTACTTGGGTATCACGCTCCGGATGCGCTCGAGCTGGGCCGCGAACAGGAGCGCCTTGTCCTCCTCGCGGAAGTCGCGGTCCTTGCGCTTGAGCTCCGCCAGCCGCGGGTCGGACTCGACCCACACAGGGTCGCACCAGGCGAGGTTGAACCAGACCTGGAGGTCGCGGATGTCCGCTGTCGTGAACTGCGCGTCGAGCGCGCGCGAGGCCAGCTCCAGGTAGCGGGGCGATTGCTGGACGCGAAGGGCGCGCGGAGATTCGCGCATCCAGCGCAACGCAAAATCGCGCTCCTCCTCGGAAAGGTCGGAGGCCGGGCGCGTGCTCAGGTTCAAGAAGAGGTCGACCGACTCCTCCTTGCCATAGTCCTCGATCTGCGCCAGGAGCGAGGGCACGAGGTTGAAGGTGGCGCGCACGCTCGGGTACGCGTCGAGCAGGGCCGGCATCTTGTAGTAGTCCTTGGCGCTGCGCAGGCGGACCCACGGCAGCAGATAGGTGCTCGTGAGGTCGTCCTTGTAATAGGGCTGATGCATGTGCCAGACGAAGGCGACGTGCAGGGGCTTCATTGATCGATGCGTCCTTCGCAACCGTGGTGAACTGGCTTCATGGGTTCACGTCAATGATCGCAGCGTCCGGCTTGCGCGCCTGGCGCCTCACGGGCGGCCGCGGCGGGGGCGGCGGTGTTGCGGGAAGGGCTACGGCCTGCCTGGCGGCGGCAAACTCGATGCGGAGCATCAGCTCGTCGATGACCCTGTCCCACAGATAGTCGCGCGCCGTCGCCCGTCCACGCTTGCGCATCTCGGCGACGAGCTTCGGGCGCTCCTTGAGGACCGAGAGCTCGGTGACGATCTCCAGCGGGTCATCGGTCTCGAGCACGACGGCGTTCCGGTACGAGTCGGCATAGTCCTCGCCCGTCGAGCCGGTGACCGGGATGCCACCCGCGCCCATGACCTCGAGTCCCACCAGTCCGAACGGCTCGTGGCCCGAGTTCGCCAGCACCGCGTCGCACGCCGAGTAGATGGCGATGACCATCGAGTCGCTGAGGAAGCTGGTGAGGTTGATGACGTCCGCCTCCCGCGACTCCCGCAGCAGCGACGCCAGGCTCGCGACGTCGCCCGGCGACTTGACGTGCCTCACGACCAGGCCTTGATGCTCCGCGTGGTTCACCACGTCGGCGCCGTGCGGCTCGCGACCACCGCGCATCAGCAGCTTGACGTCGCGCCCGCGCCGCTTCAACTCCGCGGCCGCCGTCCGGGTCGAACCGGCCGATCTTGAACCAGAGATGATCGGCGCCGGCCGCGGCCCGGAGCGCCGCCACCACGGCCGGGTCGGGGTCGACGATCGCCTCGCGGGGAATGCCGTTGGGGATGACGATGGGGTTCTGCCCCCACTCCCACATCCGGAACTTCATGTAGCGGCTGACGGTGGTCACCGTCGTGGTCAGGTTGAGCGCGTTCCAGTCGATGCGGTGGAAGCCGAATGTGTTGTTGGCGTTCCACAGCATCACGGCGCGGTCGCGCAGGCCGCGGTAGAAGAGCGAGTCGGAGACGAGCTTCATCGACCAGGAGGTGTGCCACTCCTCGCCGAGGATGACGACGTGCTTACCCTCGACCGCGGCGGGTTCGATCACCTCACCGATCACGCTCGGCGGAAGGCTGTAGTTCCAGTCCCGGACCTTCCCCTCCTCCCCGTCGTACACCCCGCCGCGGTGCTGGGCCGAGATCCACTGGCACCAGCGACGAAGATGAAGCCGCCCGTCCTCCTGTTCCTCCTGGCTCGGCAGGTCGGGGTCCCCACAGAAATAGAGGTATGTGGGGAAGCCCATGCGGGCGAGCGACCGTGAGAGCCCTTTCTCGCGCACGCCCAGGCCCCCGGCCTGGCTGTAGACGTCTGGGCCTTCGAAGCACAGCAGGACGAAGACCGTTCGGCCGGGATCGAGCGTCATCTCGCGGCGCGGAGAGTCGCCAGTGCCTCGGCGTGCAGCTCAGGTGTCGGCGCGCACAGCAGCGTCGCCCGCGTCGAGAGGTCGCAGCGCAAGCCGTCAAGCGGCTCACCCTCGAGCGTGGTGGCCACGCCTCCTGACTCGCGCAGCAGGAGCAGGCTCGCTGCGGTGTCGAAGACCCGAACCGGGATCGGGGCGCAGAAGACGTCCAGCGCCCCGGCGCTCGTGAGCGCTAGAGAGATGGCCATCGAGCCCAGTATGCGGATCTTGTGCGAGCGCTCGACGAGGGGCTGAGCAAGCTTGAGAGCGCGTGGCGTGCTCTCGAGGCCGAGCACCTCTATCCGCTCACGATGGCTCCGCGCGAGGACGGTCAGCGGCGCGCCGTCACTCCGCGCGCCAACGCCGCGCAGGGCGGTCCACGTCTGACCGGTGCTGAGGTTCTGCACCAGTCCGGCCGTCGCGTCGGCGAGCGTCGGTCCCTCGAGCACCGCAAGCATCAGTCCGAAGAGCGGCACGCCTTGCTTGGCGTTCAGGCTGCCGTCGACGGGATCGACCAGGACCAGCGGGTAGGGCGCGCCAAAGTCGCGCTCACCCGCCTCCTCGGAGAGGACGGAGAACCGCTCCCCGCGTTCCGCCAGGCCCGCGAGGTGATGGAACACCGCCGCCTCCGCGCTACGGTCCACCTCGACCGTCGTGTCGCCGCCGGCGCCGCGGCTGTAGCCGCGCCGCCCGGGTTCTGTGCCCGACAGCGGCGCCACCGCGCGGCGGACGTCCTCGCCCGCGCGCGCGAAGACCTCGAGCCAGCTGCCGGGGTTCAGCGCGCCTGGTCGGGCAGCGAGGTCGATTCGGCCGCGACCTTGCGCCGGCGGCGGCGGCGGCGCTCGACCACGATCGTGATCAGGTAGGGCTGCTGCATCGCCCACACCCGCTCGATCAGCTGGGGGATGGGTATCGAGTGCGGCTGCTCGATGCCAAGCATCACCAGCGCCTCGGCGACATGGTCGGGGAGCTCGGTCTTGTCGTGAAGGTTGAGCTGTTCGAGGCTCTCCAGAATGTCGTCGAGCCGGCGCAGGCTCCCGCGCCGCTCCGACTCACCCGGCCGCAGCATCGGCGAAAGCTTACTTGGAAAGGGCGGCGACCAGGGAGCGGCTCACCTCGTCCGGACGCTCGAACTGCAGCCAGTGTCCAGCGCCTTCCAGGACCTCGAGACGAAAGCCACCCTTCACGTGACTCGCCGTCGATTCAGCCTGCGAGCGGCCGAGCGCCGGGTCGTGGTCGCCCCACAGCATCGTGGTCGGCGCCTCGACGGGGGTGTCGACGCGAAGGCTGGTCCACGCATGGTCGGGCGACAGGTTGGCGCGGTAGTAGTTGAGCCCCGCGGTTAGCCGGCCCGGTCGCTCGAGCGAGCGCACGAAATGGTTGACGACCGCAGGCGGGATCGCTCCCCCAAGCATGCCCCGCAGGCGGCGCCCGTCCTCTTCTCCCAGCACGCGCTCGGCCTTGCCTGCCATCAAGAAGAGGTCGATGTACCGCGATCGGGTCTGCTGGTCCTCGTCCTCCATGGCGTCGGCGAGCGCCGCCGGGTGGCCGACCGACAGCACGGTCAGCGACTTCGTCATCTCCGGGTGCGCGATGGCGAAAAACCACGCCACCATCGCGCCCCAGTCGTGGCCGGCGACGTGCGCAGACCGCCTCCCGAAGGATGCGATCAGCCCAACGACATCGTCGACGAGGTGCCGCATCGCGTAGTCCTCGACTCGGTCCGGAGCGTCGGTGAGCCCATAGCCCCGCATGTCGGGTGCGACCGCGAGCGCGCCCGCACCGGCCAGGACGTCGACCTGCTTACTCCACGACTCCGCGCCCTCCGGGAAACCGTGCAGCAAGACGAAGAGGTCGCCGCTGGTCTGGCCGCCGGCGATGACCCGAAACCGCAGGCCGTTGGACTGCACCATGTGCTGGCTCGCGGTCACCGGACCTTCTCGTGGATAAATTCCGCGGCGACGTCGAGTGCCTGGTCGAGGACCGCGAGCAGTCCGTGACCCTGGCCCTTGAAGACCTCGAGCTGCGCGTGACGGATGAGCTTGATCTTCTCTTTGAGGAGGTCGATGTTCGCAAACGGGTCGCGGTCACCGCTGAGGAAGAGGGTCGGACACTTGATGCGAGGCCAGTGCTCGGTGCGGAGCTGGTCCGGGAAGCCGGGACGGTGCAGCGGATACGAGAAGAGCACAAGTCCTCCGAACTCGGCCTCGACCGCGGCCATGCTCGCGACGCGTCCACCGAAGGATTGCCCACCACCGACGACCTCGCGTCCTCGACGCGACGTCTTGATGAAGACGGGGACCGCTTTCTCCGCGGCTCCGCGAGGAAGGTCGACCGCGACCGCGTCGATTCCACGTCGCTTGAAGCCAACGACGTAAGGCTTCATCGACGCGGCGTTACCTGACGCTCCGTGACCGAGAACGACACGCACGATGTCTATCGTCGCAGTGTTGAAGAGGTCGATGATGGTCGTCGAAGACCGCGACCTCCGCAGAAATTTCCACAACCCTCGCGCAAAAAAATTTCCACCAGGCATTGACGTGAGTGGGGTTCATCGAGTATCACAACACCTTGTATGGCGATGCTGCTCGTGGTTGCCACCACAGAGGCGACGGACCCGACGCGAGAAAGCGGACCAATTGGATCATTCGCCAACGTCTCGGAGTCCTTATCAATGAGGTTCCGCGGCGAAACCCGTTGGGTTGCAGAAGAGGTGCGTGCAGGAGCGATCCAGTCCACGTCACACCACCACATGGAACCCACCAAACCAATGGAACCTATCGGGTCCATATCTTTTGGAGAAGGAGGTATCGCATGATGGCGAAGAAGAAGGCCGCAAAGAAGCCGGCAAAGAAGGCCGCGAAGAAGTCCTCGAAGAAGAGGTAAGACACTTCTCTTCAATCGTTTCGTAAGTCCGTCACGCGCCGGGGTTCTGTGGAGCCCCGGCCCTTTTTTTCTCGCGAGCTTGTCGGTGAGACCAGCTCGTGACATAGAGAAGGAAGAGCCTCCTACCACCTGATCAGGCTGAGATCTTGACCTGCGAACAAGTGTTCGGTATAGTTGGAGATGCCTCCGCTCCTCCCCCTTAGTCCTGCTTCGAGGCGCCCCACCAAGATGCAGGAAATCGCACTCGAATCCGCGATCAACTCAATTCGGGTCCGCTTCGGCAGCCAGGCGCTGACCAGGGCGGCCGAGTTGCCGCCGCCGCGGCCGTGGCGGAGCGCTACTCCCCTCGACGGGCTCACTGGGATCGGCGGCGTGCCGCAGGGCCGGATCTCGCTGCTCACGGGCAGCGGCACGTGCGGCAAGCTCACGCTTGCCCTCGCGCTGCTCGCACGCGCGACGCACGACTTCGCGCACGCGCTGGTGATCGATGGCGGCGGGTTCGACCTCTCAGCCCTCACTCCCTTCTCCTGTGAGCTCGGCGCGCTGACCGTCGTCCGCGCGCCGGCTCCTGAGATCGCTGGCGAGGCCGCGACCACGCTCGCGCGCGCGGGCGCCGGCTTTGTGCTGTTGATGAGCGACGTGCCCGAGCACTGGCTCGGTCCGCTCGAGTCGGGCGCGAATCGCTCGGGCGCGGTGATCGTCGACGTCGTCGACGCGCCCGACCGCGCGCTCGCGCATGCGTCGAGCTTCAGCGTCGCCTTCGCGCGCAACGACTGGATCTGGGATCGCGGACAGCTCGTTGGCCTTCGCGCGTCGGCACGATGTGTGAAGAACCGCGTCGCGCCGCCGCTCGGCGAGACCGAGCTCGAGGTCCGCTATCCGCTCGGGCCACGTCCTGTCGACGACTACACGATTGGTGTCACCGAGTCGCCCATCCACATAGTGGAGGTGCGCCCACGCGTGTCTGCTGCGGTCTGACAGGACATATCGAGCTCGCACGGAGGCCCAACCTCTACGGGTCACCAGTCATCGTCGGGCGCTGGGACGAGCACGTCGTTGCCGCCTCCGAGGAGACGCAGCCCTTCGGTGTCGCGCCAGGCATGGCTTTGCGTCAGGCCGAGCACCTGTGTCCGCACGCGACCTTCGTCCTCCCTGACGAAGAGGCGGTGACGCGCATCCGCGAGCTGATCTGCGCCGCGCTCTACGACCTCGCGCCTGTGGTCGAGGTGCGCAACGAAGGCGTGGCGTGGCTCGACCTCGAGGGCGTGGTCAGCCCAGGCGAGTCGATACGGGAGATGCGCAGGCGATTGCTCAAGGCGATCGGTCGAGAACCCCGACTCGGCCTCGCGCCAGGCCCGTTCTCGGCGCGACTCGCGGCGGCGCGGGCGCGACCAGGCCGATTGGTGCAGGTCAGCGACGCGCGGGAGTTTCTCGCCCCTCTTCCCTCGCGCGAGCTGCCTCTCGACGCCGAGCAGCTCGAACGCCTCGACCTGCTTGGCTTGCGCACGCTCGGCGCGGTCGCGACAGTCGGACCCAGGGAGCTCGAAAGCCAGCTGGGTCGCGACGGACGTCGCGTGGTCTTGCTCGCGCGCGGCTTCGAGCCCGACGAGCTCACGCCGTGGCGGCCGCCGATGTTCACCAGCGCGCATCGCCAGTTCGGCGAGCCGGTGGAGGATCGTGAGGCGCTGCTCTTCGTCGCCCGCGCGTTGTGCGGAGACCTCGCCGAAGAGCTCGGCCTGCGCGGCGCGGGGGCAAAGCACGTGCGCGTGCGGATGGGCTTCGAGGCTTCGGAGCCGGAGCAGCGCGCGTCGATCGTCCGCCATCCGCTGAGCAGCCAGGCGGAGCTGTTCGGCCTGGTCGGCTCCTGGATCAAGGAGTGGCAGCCGCGCGCGCCGATCGCGGAGATGTGGATCGACCTTCCCGTGCTCGAAGGCGCAGGACGCCGGCAGCTGCGGCTGTGGGCCGGCGGGGACGGGTCGAGCGAAGACGTGACGGCGGCGCTGGAGCGGCTGCAGGAGCGCTTCGGCGACGAGATCGTGGTCAGCGGCGCGTCATGAATCGGGGCCGAGGTACTTCACGTCGCGCCTCGGTCCGGCGAGGAAGTCGCGCCATGAGCGCGACGAGATGACACGACTCATCAGCCCGCCGACGGCGATCGTGGTCAGTGGCGCGTCATGAATCTGGGGCGAGGTATTTCACGTAGCGCCCCGGTCGGGCGAGGAAGTCGCGCCATGAGCGCGACCAGATGACACGGCTCATCAGCCCGCCGACGGCGATCGACGTCACTCTCGACCATGGCGGCGCCCCTATCGCCATCGCGGGCGCGTTCCAGGGCTCGGTCGAGCCAATCGCCCGCTGGAAGGTCGAGGGCTCGTGGTGGGACAGGCCGGTCGTGCGCGAGTACTGGAAGGTGGTCCTCAACAACATCCTGCTCTGCGAGCTCTACCACGACCTCACGACTCGCGCGTGGTTCGTGGACCGGGTCTACGACTGAAGTTGTCGCCGTACGTCGAGCTGCACTCCCACTCCAACTACTCGTTCCTCGACGGCGGCTCGCACCCCTACGAGCTGGCGCTGCGCGCGGCCGAGCTCGAGATGCCGGCGCTGGCGATCACCGACAGTGGCGGCGTTTACGGCGCGGTGCGCCACCTCCAAGCCTGTCGCAAGCTGGGCGTCAAGCCCATCATCGGCAGCGCCCTCGAGGTCGACGGCGAGGAGCTGATCCTCATCGCCCGCAACCTCCGTGGGTACTCGAACCTCTGCCGTCTGCTGAGCATCGCCCACGCCGACCAGCCCAAAGGCGAGGCGCGGACGACGCTGGCACGGGTCGCCCAGCACCGTGGCGACCTCTTCTACCTCAGCGCGACCGACGACGAGTCGCGGCTGCGCGCCCTGCAGGAGGCGCTCGGCAGGGAGGCCGTCTTCAGCGAGCTCCATCACCACCTGCGGCCTGAGGACCCTTGGATCCTGGAGGGCCGGGTGGCGATGGCCCACCGGTGCGGCGCGGCGGTTGCTGCCACGAATCAAGTCCACTACCACGTCCCCGGCAGGCGACAGCTGCACGACGTGCTGGTCGCCATCCGCCACCGCGCGACGCTCGAAGAGGTCCGTCAACACCTCTTCTCCAACTCCGAGCACCACCTCAAGGGCGGCGCCGAGATGCGTCCGCTGTTCCGCGGCCACGAGGAGGCGCTGGCCGCGCCGTGGGAGATCGCGCAGGAGTGCGACGTCGAACTCGACTTCCGCAAAGTGCGATTTCCGGGCTATCCCGTGCCCGCGGGCGAGACCCCGTTCTCGTTTCTGTACAAGCTCTGCTTCGAAGGTCTGCGCGAGCGCTACCGGCCGATCACGTCCGCGGTGACACGACGCCTGCAGCACGAGCTCGAGGTGATCGAGAAGACTGGGCTGGCCGAGTTCTTCCTCATCAACTGGGACCTGATGCGCTTTGCGCGTGAGCACGGCGTGCCAGGGCAGGGACGCGGCTCTGCCGCGGACTCGATCGTGGCCTATGTGCTGGGCATCACGCGCGTCGACCCCATCGAGCACAACCTGCTGTTCGAGCGCTTCCTGCACGAGGAGATGATGAGCATGCCCGACATCGACATCGACTTCTCGACCGAGCACCGCGAGCAGGTGATCCAGTACATCTACGAGAAGTACGGCTGGGAGCGGACGGGGATGGTCTGCAACGTCGTCACGTTCCAGCCGCGGATGGCGATCCGCCAGGTCGGCAAGGCATTGGGTTTCTCGGCCGAGCTGCTCGACCGGCTCGCCAAGGGCGTGGACAGGTGGTTCACCGAGGACGTCGAAGACTCGATGGCTTCGGCCGTGCCGCCGCCAGACATGCGGCCGCAGAGCTGGCGCCAGTTCCTGGAGCTGTGCCGCGAGGTGATCGAGTTTCCTCGCCACCTCTCGATCCACAACGGCGGCATGCTGGTCACGGGTGAGCCGCTGGTCTGCGGCCGCAGAGCTGGCGCCAGTTCCTGGAGCTGTGCCGCGAGGTGATCGAGTTTCCTCGCCACCTCTCGATCCACAACGGCGGCATGCTGGTCACGGGTGAGCCGCTGGTCGACATCGCCCCGGTCGAGCCGGCGACCATGGAGGGGCGGCGCGTCGTCCAGTTCAACAAGGACGACGTCGAGGACCTGGGCCTGATCAAGATGGACATGCTCGGGCTGCGCACGCTGTCCGTGGTCGCCGAGGCGCTGGACCTGATTCGCGACACCACGGGCGCTCGGCCTGACCTCGACGCTCTGACCCTGAACGACCCGGCGGTGTACGAGATGTGCGGCGAGGCGGACACCATCGGCGTCTTCCAGATCGAGTCGCGGGCGCAGATGCAGACGCTGCCCCGGACGCGACCGCGAACTTTCAACGATCTCGTCGTCGAGGTGGCGATCATCCGGCCGGGGCCGATCCAGGGCAACGCCGTGCATCCGTACATCCGGCGCAAACAAGGGCGGGAGTCAGTGACGTATGCGCACCCGCTGCTGGCGGGAGTCAGTGACGTATGCGCACCCGCTGCTCGAGCCGATCCTGCGCGACACGCTCGGGGTGATCCTTTACCAGGAGCAGATCATCGAGATCGCCATGCACGTCGCGGGAATGAAGCCGGGGCGGGCGGACGGATTTCGGCGGGCGATGACGCGGCACCTGAACCGGGTGGAGATGTCATCGCTGGAAGATGAGTTTGTCTCCGGTTGCCTGGCCAACGGCGTGCCGCGCTCGGTGGCGGACCAGCTCTTCGCGGCGGTGCAGGGATTTGCTGTCTACGGCTTCTGCCGATCGCACGCGGCCGCGTTCGCGCGCACGTCGTACGAGACGGCGTGGATGAAGCTGCACCACCCGGTGGAGTTCGCCTGCGGGCTGCTGAACAACCAGCCGATGGGGTTCTACCACCCGAGCGTGCTGGTCGAGGACCTAAAGCGGCATGGCCTTCGGGCTTTGCCGGTGGACATCAACCGCTCCGACGTGCGGTGCATGCCTGAGCTGGTTGGTGGTTCATTACCCGCGAGTGCCGGCGTTCGCGACGGCATTCCCGAACCTCTGAAGCCCGCATCTGCCGGCACTCGCGGCATTCCCGAACCTCTGAAGCCCGCATCTGCCGGCACTCGCGGCATTCCCGGCCCTCCGCGGGCAGAAACACGCCGCGCTGGGGGCCCTCCCTTCGGTTCCAGGCCCCTCCCCCTCCTTCCAACCAACTTCAGCGTATCCGCCCTGTCAACCCTCCCTGTTAAGACCGAGCACGCCATGCGCATCGGGTTCAACTACGTTCGCGACCTCGGCGAAGAGGGGCGCCAGGCGATCGTCGCCGACCGCAAGAGCGGCGGCCCGTTTCTTTCCTTCGACGACTTCCTCAGCCGCCTCCGCGGCGGCCCCATCAGCCCGCGCGCGGTCCGCAACCTCGTCATGGTCGGCGCCTTCGACGCCCTCGGCAGTCCGCGCCGAGCGCTCCTCTGGGGCTGGCAGGAGCGGTGGCACGGCGCCGGCCTGCGCAAGGGCATCGACCGGCAGTCCGAGCTGCGCCTCGACGGCACGGCGCCAGAGCTGCCGCGCATCGACGACTTCGACGCCAACCAGCTCGAGTACCGCATCTCCGACCTCTCCACCGGCCACCACCTGATCCACTTCTGCCGCGACCGCCTGCGCGAGCTCGGTGCCGTCGAGACCAACAAAGTGCCCAGGATCCCCAACAACCAGCGCGTGCGCGTCGCCGGGCTGGTCATCACCCGTCAGGCGCCCGCGACCGCCAACAAGATCCGCTTCTTCACCCTCGAGGACGAGTTCGGCCAGGTCAACGTGACCATCAAGCCCGAGGTCTACGCGAAGTACCGCCAGGTTGCCAACCGCCAGCCGATTCTGATCATCGACGGGGTGATGCAGCGTCAGGACGGCGTCCACTCCGTTCTGGCGAGCCACATTGAAGCGCTCACCGGCGTGCCCCGACCGGCGCAGCGCTCCCACGACTATCGCTGAGGCCGCATCATGTCCGGTCGTGTTGCGCGAGCACTGGGAGCGGAACGCCGCCAACTGGGCCGCCTGGGCAACGACGCCGGACTTTGACTCCTACTGGAGCTACTCCACCACGTTCTTCGACCTCATACCGCCACCCGGCACGAGAACGCTCGAGGTCGGGTGCGGCGAAGGCCGGGTCTCGCGCGACCTCGCCGCCCGCGGTCACGACGTGGTCGGGCTCGACTCGTCACCAACCTTGATCCATTTGGCGCGCCAAACCGCACCCGCCATCGCCTTCGTCATCGGTGACGCCGCCGCCCTTCCCTTTCCCGACCGCTCCTTCGACACCGTCGTCTACTACAACTCCCTGATGGACTTCGACAACATGGACGCCGGAGTCGACGAAGGGGCACGCGTCCTGCAGGTAGGCGGCTCGTTCTGCGCTTCCGTCACCCATCCCTTTCAGGACGCCGGCAAGTTTGTCGACCAAGCACCGGAGTCAGCATTCCTCGTGGACGAGAACTACCTCGAGCACCGCCGCCCAATCGACGCGCCGGTGGACCGCGACGGCAGGCACATGCACTTCAAGGGTTGGGCGTACCCATTGGAGGCGTACTCACGGGCACTCGAGAGGAACGGCCTGGTGATCACGGCGCTGCGCGAGCCTGGAGCGCCGCCCGAGATCGTCGCGAGCGACCCCGCAAACGTCCGCTGGCAACGCATGCCGCTCTTCGCCATGTGGCGCGCCGTCAAAACCGCTTAGCGAGGATTGCCTTACGTGAGACCATTGTCGGAACCAACCATGGCTGAAGACCGCGAAGACCTCTTGCGGCGCTATCGAGAATCGCGCGCGAAGC
>Ga0209057_1002999_pt1 | contig 12680 bp, 13 predicted proteins | sample GraSoiAngelo_146_FD_185903 | JGI IMG/M metagenome (GOLD analysis project Ga0209057, IMG submission 185903) | Grasslands soil microbial communities from the Angelo Coastal Reserve, California, USA - 14_1009_05_30cm (SPAdes) (version 2) | ecosystem: Environmental > Terrestrial > Soil > Grasslands ... | reverse complement strand
GGACGTTGGCCCTGTTTACAGAGGCAAGCTCGATCACGTTTGCTTTGTACATGTCGATGCATCCGTTCTCACCCACCCCCATTCCCTGCTGCCCATTTGTATGATGGTTTCGAAGCTGGATCATCATGTCGATAGGATCGAACCCATAGTTACGCGAGAGACATTCAGGTATTTTTTCAAGCGCGTCGGCGAATGAACCGATAACGAATTGATCTCTTCCCTCGAATGTTAGCGCGTATCTTCTGAGTTGTGACGCCAGTTCAACAAGGACCGCGGCTCCACCAGGTACCACTTTCGGGTTCGATCCGGAATGCTTCAAGATGAGAAGCGCCCTCTTCACAGTCTTTTCCAACTCCTGAACAAGCTCAGGACTGCTGCCGCGAAGCAGCAACGCCGCGCCTCGATCGCATTGAAGGATTGAGATTTCTTCAGGTTTGATCTTGACGACCTCAAGCCCTCTCGCTGTACCTAGGTCCTCTTTCCGAAGCTGGTCAGCATTCCCGACAATAGTGGCTCCAGTAGCTTTTGCAGCCGCCTCGAACTCGTCAGCAGCCACGAAATGCATCGCAAAAATTCCTTGCCTGCTTAGCTGGTCGCAGATTCTATCCGCCATCTTGGATCGACAGATCAAGACATTGGCTCCAGAGGTTTTCACCATATCCACTAGATGAAGTCGGAGACGAGCTTCTTCCGATTTGAAAACCTGAATCTGTTCTTGGCTCGTAATGTTCAGTTTGGCCGAGAAGGGACCTTCATCCACCGATTTCAGTTCGAGCCGCTTGAGTTCAAGTTTGGTTAGGAACGCTATTTTTGGCTGGTCGACCCAATCTGGCATGCTTGGATGCGCCTTGCCTTTCTTGATTATTACTCCGCGAACTAGTTCGGAGTTATCTGTCTGGCCGCCGGGCTTCTTCACAATCTGAACTCTGTTCACGTCGATCGATCCATCTTCTGCTATACGACTGATCGCTTCAGATAGATCTCTTCGGAGTCTCGTACTGAGAAGTCCCCTTCCACAATCAACTACCTCCAAGAGGTGCTCGTCAAGGTCCTCCCCAACGTTCTTCGCTATTTCGCTGATAATAGCGTTCGACTTTTCTGTTGCTTTCAGGTAGCCATCAAGGATTGTATTGGGGTGGAAACCCAAGGCGATTAGTTTGTCGGCCTCGGTCAGGAGTGCTGAGACGAGAACGAGTAGAGTGGAGATTCCGTCGCCAGTGTGCTCGCGGTGTATCTTCGCTGCTTCCGCGAGAGTCATTATCGCAGGATACTCTATACCCAGCTCATCGACGACATCTACAGGGTCCTTGGTAACTTTCATTACCAATTCAGGACCCCTATGATAAGTCACAAGTTTGTACGCACCCTTAGGTCCGAGGCTGCTGCCAATCTTGAACGCGGCTAATGATGCGAGATTTAGGTTCTGTCTCCAAGCGTCCTTCCCGCTTAGTCTTCCCCGGTTTTTCTGAAGAATTTGCGGGGTTGCAGAAAGGATCTGTTGAGCTACGGCCATCTCTGTCTAACCGAACATGTGTCGGCTTCTCATAACAGCTTCGTGGATCTTTATCACTCGGTCCGTCCATCCGAGACCTGCATAGAGTTCGCTCTTCATCTTAAGCGGAATTATCGGCGTCTTCACACCCAACACGTACACATAGTCCGGTTCGAAGTCGAGAGGATCCCCCCAGTCCCAATCTCCAACTTTGATTTGGAGATTCCCGTGCACGACGAGCATGGAGCCTTCAATGTCGAAACGAGACGAAAAGCTCCTAATCCGTACCTTGTGGTAATTCCCGTCGATGCTGGCGTCTCTATCTAGCTCCTTCTCAACATTGCGAGGAGGCTCAACCTGATACTTGGCTAGCTTTCGCGCAACCTCGTCGCATCCATCCTTGGTACTGAGTATTGCGATGTAATTGGGTTGCACGTTGACTCCTGATATCACCTCGGCAACCTCGCCCGCGATGGCCCACTTGTTCGTGCAATCCTTGAGTGCTTCTCCAATTGTGACTGTCGCATCAAGCAATCGTTTGCTGAGGACTACGAGTTCTTCTGGCTTGGGGATTCTACTCTGGATCTGGGGTAGAAGTGTAGACTTCGGCTTATCTGACAGTCTTAGGGCTGGCATATGCCCTCTCTTTAAGGCCAATGAACTGCGCGGCTAGGTCAGTAGACTGTGGGTGGTTCCCTGCAGGAGATACTGTTTGATGCCCTCGGCGGCACGATAGGACTGTGGACCAGCAACATGTGTCCCGGAGGGAACAGTGTCCCCCGAGGTGTTCGTAATCTCACCAGCACCGAATATGTTGAAAGGTGTCTTCAACGTTGGCGACCAACATTGGTTCCATTTGTTCCACACCGACCAAGTTGGGTCCGTGCCAATTCGACACCCTCCCCTCAGGTGGTGGCCCCACCAGTCATTGTGCACGGCTCCTGGCAATACCGTGTTGCTTACAGTGACGTTTGAGGCACCCATCGCCGTGAAGATATCCTTGACCTTGTTCGCAAGGTAGGTTGCCCCAACATACATGTTCGGCGTCCAATCATAGGTCAATCTGGCCAGCGGGTCACCGTAGATATCCGTGTAGTGGGGGTCTAGGTCAACGTAATTGTCTGTGGTCGGGAGATCAGGGGCAAATGGCGTCGAGCTCAAGACCGTCTTGGTCTGCAAATACTTGTCTTTCTGGGAAGTTTTGAATGTGCCTCCCATACTTGCTGACGAGACTCCTCCCGCGAAGGTAATATTTCCAGGTCCCCCTCCGGGATACCCGCCCACGCCTATCTGGCTTCCTCCTATGAAGCCCAAATCCTTGTGGTTGAAATTGTCGTCCATCAGATCATAAATGTCCACACTGCCACCGCCAGCGTTCCCTGCAGGATACGCGTTGCCGCCGATGTTGGAGAGAGTTCCAGACACGTTTGTTCCCCTGTATGGCGAATAGCCGTTGGTCATACCTCTTCCCACGGTACCTGAGACTGCGGTGGGATCTGAATTCCATACGTAAGGTGCACCGACTCCTGAAAGGAGCATTATTCTGATCATGTTGTATCCCCACATTCCGTTGAAGAAGACCGTTCCTGGTTGAATGTGCACGTTTCCTTGCGGATCGTAGTAGCGGGCGGCGGTCACAAGACCGCTGGTAGGATCGGTGTCTAGTCGGAAGATGAAACTGTTCACGACTAGGGTGAAGTTTCCATCCTTAATTGCCGCAGGTATGGTTCTGTATGCAGCGTTTGCTTTGGCACCTGTCTCGCAAGCATAGTCGCAGAGACCGCCACAATAACCGTCGTAGACGCAGGGATTAACCGGCACACCATACTGGTTAACGTACGGCTGTGAGGCCAGAGCGTTTACGTGAGGAAAGGGATGATAATTGAAAGGTGCTGACTGAACAGTCGATTGGAATAACTGTGCAGCCGGTGTGAGCGGGTGAGGAGGTAGCCTATAGTTCTGGCTCATCCATGGATAGCCGCTCGAGTCAGATCCTGGATTGTCAGTACTCCCATTGTAGTTTCCGCAGAGTCCATGAGCATTCTCCCACTGTACATAGTATGGCTCGTACTGGTAGTACTGGAGAGGCCAGTCCTGGAGGTCATTGTGCGGGTTAATGGTGTCAATAGCGCCCGGCCCATATCTGGTATTGGTCTGTGATAACATCTGATACCCCCATGGGCCTTGCCGTCCCATCGTTCCGCCGTAGTGCTGAGCTGCTCCACCCACTCCATGCCCGAGCGCATGATATTGAATAGGCATTGTGTATCTTCTGACGGGCAATGCGAACTGGTAGGGAGTGTTCCTAATAGTGGTCGATTGTAAAGGAAGCGGACTGTCGTATTTTCGACCGAGCCCAACTCCCCATTCATCGTACTTTGTCGTTGAGAAGTCGTTGACGTAATCCCAGTATGGACCCTTGGTTATAGCGACGACCTTGTAGGGTTTGTCCCCGTTGAACTTCGGAATAGAAAGCTCAGCCGCTATTACACCGCTCATGTAACCGACCCCTAGAATCACTACATCTGCAGCTGGCTCCATGATTGTAGTTGGCATTTCTACGCGCTCCCAGACGCTTGCTGCTGATACTGCGCGAGGCTGGCTGGCTTGAGCCTTGTCGGAGTAGTCGCGACCATGAGAGCTTTCTGGTCTTTACCCTCCCCGTAGAAGTTGCCGAAGTTGACCCCGTTGAATCCTGTATACGTCCACCCTACCATGTTTTGGTTTCCTCCATAAATCGGGTCCATCAAGAATCCGGCCCATGTCATGAAAGTCAATTCATACGCGAAATCTGAAGGACGTATGTTGTTGAAACTGGCGGGCTTGTTATCCCATAGATCTTGCAAGAGCGTCAACTGACTCGTTGCAGACAGTGACTCGAAGGGAGCCTTGTACGGACCATTCGGATCCTTCGCGTACTTTTGCAGTGCGTCCAGACCGACTCTCCAGAATTCTCTAAGATTAAGTGGGTACTGATAGTTAATACCAGAGCCGACTCTCGGACTGGCAGTGATGCCCTGAACCGGTCCGGTGTCTGTGGACAAGTTACCTCCTGGGTAGGCGATTGGGCTCGTCGAGCCACCGGTTGCATTCACCTAGCTGAGACTCGGACTGACCAAAAGAGGAGTAGCCGAATTGGCCGGGATCCTTGGAAGAATGTGCGGGCCGTCCATGAACATGTTGGCACTCTGCCCGTAGTCTCCTGCCAATGCTCTGTCGATGAAGTAGATAACACCGGCCTCCTTCGCTCCAGGATCAGTATCGGTAGGTATGATTGTCTCCACTATCTTCTCTAGAAGTGACTGTTCCGCGACGCTGAGGCTGAGAAAGCCAACAAAGGTATTGACTCTAGCATTCAGATTAGCGATTTTTGTATTCGCGTTGTTCAGCTGAGTCTGTATTGAGGAGTTTTGGCTCCCAAACATTGGGATCTCGATTCCGGATGCCATTGCGGCGCTTGCTGCGGCTGCTAATCCCAGTTTGAGAAATTCACGTCTGGTCTGGTCGACCATACGGCTTCAGATTAGCCCTTGCCTACTCCTATTTTAGTTTGCACACCCTGAAAAATAGCGCGAGTTTTTCGCTGTCTGAAAGCTTATTTTCTCATCACTCAGCCATCCGTTCTTCGTGTTGTAGGGTTGCAAGGCGCCCCGCCACAGAAAATAAAGTATGCCGAGCTCATCGTCCCGATTCTGATAGTGCTTGCCGTAGGAGCAGCGTGTGGTCTTGCCGGGCTTGGCGTTTACCAGCTCACCACAGGCTCGCCAATCTTCGCATTTTCAAGCCCAAACACTGGAGGCAGTACAATCAGCGTTTCGATCCCAAAGGGTGTTGGCAGCACGCAAGGGCTCAACTTTGACCCCGCGAGCGTAACGGTTGCGAAGGGAGGCAAGGTGACCTGGACCAACCGCGACCCGGTTCCGCACACCGTGACCGCCACCAGTTGGCCCTCTGGGGCAAGTCGCTTTGACTCTGGTAACATGAATGAAAATGACACTTCCAACACTTTCACGGAGACCTTCACTGTCGCTGGTACTTACCAGTACGTGTGCACCTACCATCCCTGGATGCACGGAACAGTCGTCGTCACCGGATAAAAAGTGGCAGCGTCCCGTAATCCGGACAAGACCCCGCGAATAGCTTAAGCGATATCGAGACAAGACCTTGCGGGGGCCCGAGGGCTTCAACTGGGTGAAAACGATCATCATGAGAGAAATACAGCGGCGTGCTCTGATCCTAGCGATTGCTGTCGTAGCGATTGTCGTGACGGCAACGGCTGGCTACATCTATATCGGTTCGTTGTCTCCAGCCAAGTCAATGGTGACACTTATCAGAATACCGCGGGGCTCCTCAACGGAGCCGACAGGGTTTAGCGTGCTGGATTTCCAGGCGAACTTTGTAAATGGCACGTACGCTTTTCCCGTTAACGTCACGGTCACAATTGGGGTCGATAATTCGATAGAATGGGTGAACGATGATACCGTGGGTCACACGGCCACTGCTCTCGTGGCTCCTGCTGGAGCTTTGAAATTCAACTCTGGATTGATCTCCGAGGGAAAATCGTTCTCGGTAACCCTAATCGTACCGGGGGTTTACAAATACACTTGCGCCTGGCATAATTGGCTTGCTGGAAAGATAACTGTCAATCCTGCCTAGAATCTTAGATAAACAGGGAAAATAATCCCTCGGCGACCTCATCAACGCATGAGGTTACGATGTAGTTCGAAGACCTGGATGGATGCTAGAATCAGTGGGGTTCGGCAGGCTAGAATATTTCAATGTGGTCGTCCGGAAATCCGAGCTTGACTAGTTCAGCTTTGATTCTTGCACGATGATCACCCTGCAACATAATCACGCCGTCTTTCGCTGTTCCACCGGTGGCTAGGCGCTCTTTGAGCTTGTGAGCCACTTCGGCGAGAGATCGTCCCGTCTTGGGTAGTCCTTGAAGAACTGTTACGGGTTTTCCCCATCTGCGAAACTCGACCCTTACGGTGAGGTGGGTTTCGCTCTTGTCGAGTTCCTTCAGTGCGCTGTTAAAATCGAATCCTTCACTCAATCCAGTCACCTTGGACAATTTCGACCATTAATTAGTTCTTTTCGGCTACTTCCAAAAACCGATTCAGATAGTCTGCGAGAAGCTTTCGGTACTGACCTCTAGTCATGCTTTCTTTCAAATTGACCATTAGTTCCTGAAAGTACTGGAACTGGCTTAGGGTTGCTAATGGCATTCGTGAGAGAAATCTCCTGTTCGAATCCACAGCTTTTCCGCCTGTATCTTCTATGCCGTGTCTCGTCATTTGGCCAATCGCACGAGCGTTGTGGACCATAATCGACGCGTTCACCCAACGGTCTTTCTTTTGATCGCCGGATTCGACGGGCTCATCTTTTACCCAGTCTTGGAGGAAACTGCTCAACTGGCCTGATTCGAGTATCGAATTTTTCTTGAGGACCTTCATCGAGACATCGTCAGCGTACAGGTCTTGAATGTCATTCAGTAGATCATGAACAATCTTCTGCTGATAGTCATGCAACAAGTGTTGTTTTCCAATCTTGTCAATCGCCTCCTCGATTATCTCACCGTCGTGGGATGGGTGATTATTTTCCATCCTGTAGATGTGTGACATTTCATGAACCAGCAAGCCTTCGAGCATTCCTGATCCGACGGAGCCACCTGATACGACGATTCTGTAGCCTCTGCCTTGCGGCATGGTGTATCCCATGAATGGCAACTGAGGGTCGATGGCCACCTCGACGTTGCTCTTGAGGCCGAAGCCGGACTCTTTCATCATACGGGATGCGTTCAGGTAGGCTTTCTTCACAATTTCACTGTTCGGACTATCGCTCGTTGGAGCGACTGTCTTGGCTACAGTCGTGCTTTTTCTTACCGACACCCTGAGTTCTCCTATAGTCCCAGTAGGTGGTCGATCGAATAGATTCCGCTACCAAGGAGGGCCAACCCAAGGGCAGCCAGGAACAAGGTGATGTCGATTTCATATCCGCCGACGTATTTCTTCCTCAACCTGCTCATCGAAAACCATGTTGTAGACAGCATCCATAACGCTGACAGCACAGCGACTATGGGTGTGAGTACTCCAAGAATCAATGCTAGTCCGCCGAAGAACTCGACAACGCCACCGAATGGAACCATCGCGACGGGCATTCCCATGCTCTTCATCCAGGCACCGCCTTGGGTTCTTTGAGCGGCTGTTAGCTTAGGGTATCCGTGTACAATGAACAATGTCCCAACCGCGAGCCTTAGAATAAGCGAGGATAGGTCAATGTTCGTGAAGAGTGTTTGAATCATGTCTCAACCAACACTGCGGTCTTTATTATAAAGTAGGTAGTTAGCTACTACCAAGTAGGTTGCCCTAAGCGTATCAAGTCAACCCGGCTTGACCAACACGGCAAACTCGCCCAATCGTAACTGGAAACGCCCCTAAGGGTAGAACACCTCGCCTATCTTCTCGCAACCACCTATTGAACTACGTGAACTGAAACGGACTCTCCAACGTACCGGACGTCACAGGAGGACGCCTCGTGAGAACCAAAGTTGGCATAGACGACATAGCAGTCTACATTCCCCGACTGTACATGGAGCTAGCTGACGAGAATCGGCCAGAGAAACCGACGGAATTCTCTATGGCAAGGAAGTCGGACCCGTCAAAATATCTTCATGGAATTGGAATCGCCAAGATGTCCCTTCCAGACACCTACCAGGACAGCGCGGTCTTGGCTGCGAACGCAATTTTCGAGCTTATGGAGAGAAACAATATTCACCCAGCAAGTCTGGCCAGAATTGACATAGCCACAGAGACCGGTGTGGACGAATCCAAACCTGTCGCCGCCTACGTTCACGGAATGCTGGAACAAAAATATGGTAAAGGATCTCTAAACAGGACCTCAGGCGTCGAGTACAAGTTCGCATGTGTGAGCATCGCAGACGCTCTAGAAAGTTCGCTCGACTGGGCATGGGCCGGCAGAAGCAATGGAAGATCCAGTATCATCTGCGCAACCGACATCGCTAGGTATCCGCTAACCAGCCCGGGAGAACCAACCCAGGGAGCTGGGGCGGTCGCTCTCTTAGTCAAGGAGGATCCTCGTTTGTTGGCGATCGATCCGGTCATCGGTACTCATATGGAGGATGAGGATGATTTCTGGAGACCACTATTCTCGACGACAGCAGTCGTCCATGGAAAACATTCCGAGCGATGCTATCTTAGAGCCATGGAAGGCGCGGTAGACAACTGGGCAGAGCAGGCGATCGCGTCCGGCATCATCAACGCAGGACCTGGTGAATCCCTAGTAGATCACATAGGCCCCATGTCTTTTCATGTCCCATACCCGAAAATGGCTGAGAAAGCTTTCGCGTACCTGTTGAGACATTTCTGGCGAGGCCTCCCTCGCTGGAAAGAAGTCCTGCGCGTGATTGGCGACGAGCCTCAAGTGGAAAGATACAAGAAAAGAGAAGAGTTCGAGAAAGCAGAGGCTGATTACATGAAACACTTCATGGAGACTAAACAATTCCAAGCCGACTACCAAGACAAGGTGGCTGACGGACTAGTGCATGCAAAAGAGAGCGGCAACAGCTATTCCGCCTCTGAGAAGAGCTGCCTCTCGATGCTTTTAGAAACAAAGGCGATGAATGGAGCCGATCTTGCGGGGAAGAGAGGAGGGTCCGGAAACTATGGTAGTGGCTGCAAGGCCAAGGCATCTAGCTGGACCGTTCAGGAAGGATGGGCCACATGTACGAAGAAGTTTGGTCACGCTGATAAATTACGCCATCGCCGGCCAGTATCTCTCACGGAGTACGAAATCCTGCATGAAGGAAAACCGTTTCCTGACGGAAGAAAGTTTGTGGCGGAACCCGAGAGCGAATTCGTTCTGGTAGACGTGACCTCTCAAGGCTATCGACATTACAGGTTTGCTGACTGAATGCAAACTCAGAGTCTATTTGTCGGCTGATGCTAGAAACTAGTTTTCTTGCCTCGCAAATTACTCTAGTTAAGTGTTCAAGGTTTCAAACCGTTATTCAAGGAAGCCTAGCAAGGATGACTGATTATGAGCGAGCTCGGGGAGAGGCCGAGTGGAGAGGATGAACTCGTCCTGGTTTTCAGGCCGCCCGAGAATCCAGCGGCTCAAGTGGCAGTGGATACTCCATTTAAGGGGCATAGGGTCAGGCTTGACGAGATACTAGATTGGTTCAAAGCCCTCAAAGTAGATTCTATTGAGCTCTGGATCGAGGGCGCAAGGACGTCTGGGAGCAAGACGGAACTCTTTCTCTCGACAGAGGGCAAGACTGGGGCGAAGATAACCCTCAAGCCACACTCTGAAGCTGTATCAAAGGAACTGTCTCTCGGTCAGGTCGGAAGCTCTTCTCCTCCAAACGCATCGGGAGAATCTCTCCAAAAAATATCTCAGAACCTCGCTGAGAGACAAACCCCCGAGACAGCAAGCCTTTCAGGCTCAACTATCACCGCTTTGTTTTCTCCCAAAGGAGGAATTGAACAACAGATTCTCACTAGTATAGCCGCTGCGGTGGAAACCATTGAGATGGCGGCCTACGCGTTCACAAACGAGAACATCGCGAAGGCCTTGATCGACGCCATCAAGCGCGGAGTCAAGATTTCCTTGGTCATGGATAAGTCCCAGACAAAGGCTTCCCAAGCTTCGCTGCATGACGAGTTGGAGAAGGCGGGAACCGCGATCAGGTTGATTTCCCCGCCTGGAGGGATAATGCACGACAAGTTCATCATCGTTGATGGCAAGAAAGTTGAGTGGGGAAGCTACAATTATACCGGCCGAGCGGAGGATGCGAATTTCGAGAACGCTACCTTCCTGTCCAATGGCAACCTGGCCCAAAGGTACCACTCAGACTTTGTGTCCATATTCAGCCAAGCAACTCCTGAGGCACAGGGGCTTAGACGCCCACTGCGACGATTCTTGAGGAGACTAAGATAGCCCTTCAAGCCCCAGAGGATGGGCTCTGCGATAATTGCGATCTCGTCCAAAGTGAGATTGAGAAAACTCCAAAAGCTGTAATGATCCCCAAGACAACAGTAGAAATTCAGAACAGCTGCAAGCATAGAGAACCCACTTCTCCCAAGAACTTATCTAAACTGGTTTTCTTAATCTGGAACCATGACCGGAAAAGTTGTTGTGATCACTGGAGCGAGTAGCGGAATCGGTGCGGCGCTGACTCGACAACTTGCCTCTCAAGGTCATCAGCTCGTTATTGCAGCTAGGCGAGAGAGCGAGCTTAAGCAGGTTGCAGCAGAGACCGGATCAAAAGCGATCCCAGTGGTTACCGACGTTACCCGCAGAGAAGACCTTGAGAACCTGCGCGACTTCGCTTTGAAGAAACACGGTCACATAGATGTCTGGGTGAATAACGCAGGGCGGGGCATAACCAAGACCGTAATGGAACTGACTGATCAGGAATTCGACAGCATCATAGACGTGGTTCTGAAGTCGGTCTTTTACGGAACCCAGACGATTGTTCCGCATTTCCAAGAGCGAGGGGAAGGGCATCTGATCAATATTTCTTCCTTCCTGGGCAGGGTTCCTTTGGTTTCGAACCGGTCGATTTACAGCGCGGCGAAGAGCGCAGTCAATGTCCTGACATCAAATCTACGCATGGATCTCAAAGGAAAGTATCCGCGAATCAAAGTCTCACTTGTACTGCCGGGCATTGTGGATACAGACTTTCACCGCGTCGCAGGAACACCGATGGCGATGAAGGCCGGCAGCCAAGTAGGCCCTCAAACGGTTCAGTCAGCCAGCGATGTTGCAATCCAAGTCGCGTCGCTCATAGACCATCCGGTAGCTGAACTCTACACCAACCCAGCCCTATCCGAATTGACCCGACAGTACTATGCGAACGTGGGAGCTTTCGAAGAGAATATGACCATGCGGTCGTCTGGCAACTAGTTACCTTCAGGTCTATCTGCCGGGCGCGTCAGTCTATCGATTAGTGGCGATGCAAGAGCAGTTACAAGAACTGCTAAACCTGCTACAGGGTAGAGCTGCGAACCTACTAGTCCAGCATCAACTCCGGTCTTAGCGAGTACCAGCGAGAACTCTCCACGGGGAACCAGAATAGAACCGACTAGAATGGGGCGACCGATCCGAGCAAGTCGTGCTCCAAGGAAGCCTCCGGCAAGCTTGCCGAGAACAGCACCGGCCAGAATAATCAGGAGTGGTACACCCAGGGATAGTGCAGAGGACGTGTCGATGAGGGTCCCCATTGATAGAAAGAAGAACACGATGAAGGCGTCCTTGAGGGGTAGTATTTTCTCTCTGACATACCTTGATTGCTTGACGGGAAGAAAGAATCCGACCAGCAGAGCCCCGATAGCGGGGGAGAACCCGAGATAGTCTGAGAGTACCCCGAAAAGAAAACCGAATGACAAAGCCAGGAGAAATGCGACCTCCCCGATCTCCAGCTCATACTGGCTAACCTTGTTGATTAGCCGTGGGCCAAGATACCTCCCGAACCCGAAGCTTGCGAGGAATAAGAAAAATCCCTTGGACGCGATGAATAATAGGCCTAACGCCTGAACCTGGCGGCCCCCTGCCAGCTCAGGTGTAAGAAAGAGCAGGAAGACCGCAATCACATCCTCCACAACCATCACCATCATTAGCGACGTAAAATTTTCATCATGTCCAGGAAAGCGATCGAGAATCAATTTCGCAACTATGGCCGTGCTGCTGAGACCAAGGACAGACCCGAGAAACAGCGCCGTCCCTAGATCCCATCCTGCGAACAGAGCTGACAATATGCTGACTGCGAAAGCAGTAAGAAATTCCACAGTGCTCAGAATGAGGACCCTCGATCCGACCTTGCCGAACTTGCGTGGGTCAAGTTCAAGCCCGACAACGAACAAGAGCAGTATTATTCCGAGGGTCGCTAGAAAGTCGATCGCTGTAGTGTCACGAATCAGTCCAAGACCAAAGGGCCCAACCAGCATTCCCGCCACCAGCTGGCCAACGATCATGGGAAGGCCAAGTCGATAGAAGAGGAGACTGACGAGAAGGGCAGCGGCTACAGCAATTCCTACCTCTAATAGAAAAGTTGTCTGCAAGAACTACCTTTGATCGATCGCATTTGAATGGCTAAAGCACTTTGGGAAACTCGAATACCGGAATCAGTCTCATTCATTTTAAAGGGACATTAGTATCCGGGCTGGCA
>Ga0209057_1002989_pt1 | contig 12709 bp, 15 predicted proteins | sample GraSoiAngelo_146_FD_185903 | JGI IMG/M metagenome (GOLD analysis project Ga0209057, IMG submission 185903) | Grasslands soil microbial communities from the Angelo Coastal Reserve, California, USA - 14_1009_05_30cm (SPAdes) (version 2) | ecosystem: Environmental > Terrestrial > Soil > Grasslands ... | reverse complement strand
GATCGCGAACGGATTCCGGAGCTCGTCAGCGCGGTGGTCGCCTCCGGCGCACGCGTCTATGCGGTTGAGCCGCACCACGAATCGCTCGAAGAACGCTTCCTGAGCCTTCTGGGGCAATGAGATGAGGGCGGTGCTCGTCGTGGCGCGGCAGGTCGTGGGCGAAGCGGCCCGGCGCCGGCTCCTGCTCGCGCTCGTGCTGCTCACTCTCGTGGTGATCGCCCTGACCGTCTGGGGAGTGTCGCGCGTCGACGACCTGCGGAACGCCGGCCAGCCCCTCTCGGACGCGCAGAAGAAGACGATCGTCTCGCAGCTCCTGATCCTCGTGATGTTCATGTTCAGCTGGGTTCTCTCGCTGGCCGCCGTTTTCGTCGCGTCTCCAGCGATTTCGGGCGAGCTCGAGTCGGGGATCGCGCTCGCGATTCTCGCGCGGCCGATCGCGCGCGCCGAATACGTCCTCGGGAAGTGGGTCGGCCTGATCGCGGTCGTCGTCGCGTACGGCCTCGCCGCGGCCGTGGTCGAGCTCGTCGCCGTCCAGGCCGTGAGTGGTTACCAACCGCCGCATCCGTTCGAGTTTCTTGGCTTCGTGCTTGGTGAGGGCGTCGTGATCCTCACGTTCTCGCTCATGCTCTCGACACGACTTGCGGGGATGGTCGGCGGAGTCATCGCCGCGATCCTCTTCGGCATCGCGTGGATGGGCGGGATCGTCGGCGGGGTCGGTGCCGCCTTCAACAACGCGACCGTCACGCACGTCGGCACCGCGACGAAGCTCATCCTGCCGACCGACGGGCTATGGCGTGGAGCGGTCTGGAGCCTCGAGCCCTCGATCGTTATCGCCGCCCAGCAAGCGGCCGGCCCCGCGGTGGCGGCGAACCCTTTCTTTGCGGCGGAGCCACCACCGGCGGCATACATCGCCTGGGCCGCAGCGTGGATCGCCGCGATGCTGATTCTGGCCATTTGGAGCTTCCGCTCGCGCGAGATCTGAGCAGCGTCGGGGTCTTCTGAGCGAGCGGCCCCTAGAAGGCGGTCCATCGCGATCCCACCGGGGCCGAGCGAAGAGGACCCCGGCGCTGCTCACGTAATAGCCCGGGACGGGACCGGCAGCGCCTAGGATGCCGCCGATGCCAATCGATCGAGCGTTTTCGCGGCGAGCCGGCTTCCAGGCATATCTCATCGCGGCGTTCTCGCTCGTCTATGCGGTCGTGTTCCTCGGCTTCGTCCGGAATCATCCGGAGAACACGCAGGCGGCTGCGCTCGCGTGGGCGCTCATCGCGGGAGCTGGGCTTTCGGCCACGATCGCGACAACCTCGGCGGCGGCACGCGTCGGCGGCGATGCGCGCTGGTGGCTCACCGCACTCGGCGTCGGGTATGGACTCCTCTCGGCGGCACACGGGACATTTGCCGCGATCGCGGTCGAACAGGGCATCGCGACGACCGACCTCTCGCCCACTGATCCGCGGGGCCTCGCGACATTCGGACTCGCGGGTCTCTGGGCGCTCACGCTCGGCCTCGAAATAGTCGCTGGCAACGCCACGTGGCCCCGCAACCTCGGCTGGCTCGCGATCGTCAGCGGACTCGATCTCATCGTGCTTTTCTTCGCGACTGTTGCCGCGTACGACGGCCTCATCCTCGTAAGCGGCGGACTCGCGTCCGTCATCCTGGTCCCGGCGTTCTGGATCTGGACAGGCCGGCTGTTTCGCGCATAGGGCCCTTCGCGCGGGCCGTCCTCGCGCTCCCGCTCGTGGGTTCGCTTGCCCTTGGCCTGCCGCTCTACGTCTTTCCGCGACCGTTCGCGCGACTGGCGGAGCTGTCCGGCGATGACACGTTTATCTACGAGCTCGGCGGCGCGGCGATGATCGGGTACGCGGTCGCGCTCGCTCTCGGCGTCCGCGACGGAGCGTGGTCCCCAAGCCGCTTCGTGATTCTCGGCGCGTACGCGTTCGTGGCGATCGCCTTTCTCGCGGGCTTCGTCTCCTTCGCGAGCAACCAGATCAGCGGACTCGTCGTGATCGTTTCGCTATGGGCAGTCGTTTCAGCTTGGGCTGTGGCACAGATCCTTGTGGCGCATCGCGGCGCCGTCGCTGGTCCGCGCGATGTCGCCATGTGGGTCATGGTCATCCTCGCGCTCGCGACTCTTTCCGCGGCCGTCTTCGGCCTGGGGCCGCAGGCGCCAGCGCCTTTCGCCGCGCTGATGGGTTACAAGGGAACCGATGAGTACGTGTACCGGCTCGCCGGCGCGGCCTGCTTCGGCTACGCCGTGACGGGAATCCAGGAGCTTCGATCACTCCACTGGGACGACATGCGTCTGCCGAACGTGATGGCGATCGTATTCAACGGCCTCGCGTTCCTGGCGAGCGCCTTCGAGATCCTCGCCGGCCGAACGACGCTGCTCGTGTTTCTGGTCGCGCTCGCGGCTGGATTCTTCACGGTCGCGATCGGCGCGATCATCGCGCGTCGCGGCCGCTAGTCCGCGATCCGTGTGTCCGCGGGCCCGAGGATCGACCAGTGGGTCATGTCCTTCCCGGGCTTGGCGCCGTGCCAGTGCCGAGTGTTCTTCGGGATCAACGCGACTACACCCGGCGTGAGGTCGTGCTGCTCGGCGTCGGTGGCGATTATCCCGTCGCCGTCGGTGCACAGCAGGATCTGGTCGGTCGTGTGCGTGTGCCAGCGGTTGCGGGCGCCGGACTTGAAATGGATCTCGGAGAGTCGAAGATCGGTGCTGTGCTCGCCTCCGACCACTGTGAACGAGTCGACCTCGCCGGAGAAAATGTCGGCGACGCTTCTCGTGGGCTTTCGCATCTCGGGCGTGATCACCCGCACACGGTGATGGTCGCACGCGTCGGGCAGACTTGACCACGGTGAACGCGCCACTCGCTGTCGAAGCGATCGACCTCGAACGGACGTACGCCTCGGGTCACACGACAGTCGCGGCGCTGGACGGCGTCACGCTTGGCATACGCCGCGGCGAGTTCGTGGCCGTGATGGGGCCGTCAGGGTCCGGGAAGTCCACGCTCCTCAACATCGTCGCGGGCCTGGAGCGGCCAACCGGGGGGACGGTCCGTGTCGACGGCGAGGACCTCGCGAGGCTCAACGAGGAAGAGCTGGCCCGCCATCGCAGCCGGCGGGTCGGCATGGTCTTCCAAGCATTCAATCTGCTGCCCCGTTTCCGCGTCGTCGAGAACGTCGCGCTGCCCCTGGCGTTCTCGGGCGTGCCGGCGAGCGAGCGCCTGCGGCGAGCGCGGGCAATGCTGGAGCGGCTCGGCATGAGCGCGCGCGCCGACCATCGCTCGAACGAGCTCTCAGGCGGAGAGCTGCAGCGCGCCGCCGTGGCGCGTGCCCTCATCGGCGATCCGGCGATCCTGCTCGCGGACGAGCCGACCGGAAATCTCGACAGCGCGAATGGGGCGGCTCTCCTCGGACTCTTCGAGGAGCTGCACGCGCATGGGCAGACGGTCCTCCTCGTCACCCACGACGCGCAGATCGCCTCGCACGCCGACCGGACCGTCCGCATGCGCGACGGCCGGGTGGTGGACGCATGAGGCCCGGCGATCTCCTCGGCATGTCCCTCGGGAACTACGGCCGTGCCCGGCTTCGCTCGAGTCTCACGACCGCCGGCGTCGCTATCGGCACCGCGCTCGTCGTCCTTTTGATCGCGCTCGCTACCGGAGCGGAAGATAACGTGCGCCGCTCGATATTCTCCATCGGCGACCTGCGCCTCGTGACCGTGCAGCCGTTCCAGCCCGGCGCCAACGGTCTCTCCGCGGTGCCGCGCACGATCAGCGACGACACGGTCGCCAAGCTGAAAGGCGTCGCGCACGTCGAAGGGGTCTACCGGCAGTTCGACGCGCCGCTCGGAATGGTCGTCGAAGGCGGCGACGACGCGACGATCCGGCCGCAGGGCATCGAGCCGGGCGCGCCCGTCGATCGAGGCGATCTGCTCGCGGGCCGGCACATTGAAGCTGGGGACCACGCCGTCGCAGTGATACCCGGCAACATCGCGCGGCTCGTCGCGGCCAGCGCTGGCGCAGCGGTCGGCAGAACGGTGACGATGCGGGTCGGCGGCGCGGTAAAGCTGGGCAGCACGCGGATCGGGGGAAGCGGAACGCCGCGGGACTACGCCGTGAAGATCGTCGGTGTTTTCGACGAGCAGGCATCCCAGACGTCTTTCCGGATCCCGCTGGATGACGCGCTCCTCGCCGGCGCGGAGAACCGCGGCCTCACGCCCGAGTCGGTTCGCGAAACGACCGGGTACAGCGGCCTGGCCGTCGAGGCCGACGATTCGACCAACGTGGCGGACATCGTGAAAGCCGTACAGGAGCTTGGGTTTTCGTCGTTCTCGCTGAAGCAGGTCGTCGAGCAGATCGACCAAGGGTTCGGCGTGTTCAAGGGCATCCTCGCCGGGATCGGCGGCGTAGCGCTTCTTGTCGCCGCGATTGGGATCGCGAACACGATGGTGATGTCAGTGCTCGAGCGGACGCGCGAGATCGGGATCATGAAGGCGGTCGGCGCGTCGCCGGGCGATATCCGGGCGCTGTTCCTCGCGGAGGCCGCGTACGTCGGAGTGTTCGGAGGGGTCCTCGGTCTGGCGCTCGGCCTCGCCGGCGGTCAGCTCATCGACCGCATCATCCGGCAGCTGAACCCACGCACGAACCCCGCCGCGATCTTCGTCGTGGGTCCCGACCTCGCGCTCGGCGCGCTGGCGCTCGCACTAGGAGTCGCGCTGCTGGCGGGCTTTCTGCCAGCGCGTCGCGCGATGCGCATGTCCGCGCTGAGCGCGCTTCGGTACGAGTAGAACGAGAGGCAAAAAGGGCGGCCCCGTGGTGGATTCCACCACGGGGCCTTTATGTCTAGATGTGCCGGATTACGCGGCGAGGCCGCGCGTCTTCGCTGTCGCTTCGTCAAGCGCCTCGAGGTCGACCTCGATCTTGACCTTGTCGCCGACCAGGACGCCGTTCGGTATCGGCATGTTCCAGGTGAGGCCGAAATCCGTCCGATCGATCGTCAGCGTGGCGGCGGCACCAAGGTGCTGCCCGCCCTGAGCGTTGGCCACGACGCCGATCAGCTCGATGTCGAAGCTCACCGGACGCGTGACCTCGCGGATGGTGAGGTCGCCGCTCGCCGTGTAGTGGCCCTCGCCCTTCGGGAAGACCGCGTTGCTCTTGAAGGTGATCTCGGGGTACTTCTCGGCGTCGAAGAAATCCGCCGACTGGAGGTGCCCGTCGCGCCTCGCGTCGCCGGTGTTGATCCCCTTCACCGTTGCGGAGATCTCGAAGTCACCCTTCTCGGGGTGCTCGGGGTCCAGCTCGATGCGGCCGCGGACCTTGCCGAGGCTGCCGCGAACGGTGGTCACCATCATGTGCTTCACCGAAAAGTTCACTGCCGTATGGGATGGGTCGATGTACCAGAACATATGTTTCCCTCTCGCCGGCGTCACCGGGGTTTAGTTGCTGGTACAATCAACTAGTTGCCTACGCAAGTTATTCCGAGGGCCACCAAGCGACGCCTCAAGCCGACCGAGTTTCGCGCGTGGCGCGCATTCATGGTCGGTTCGGTCGTCGTCGCTCGTGCTATGGATCGCGATCTCCAGCGCCAGGCGGGGCTCGCCCTGGCGGAACACCACCTGCTCGCGATCATCAACGAGGCGGGCGAACAAGGCATCCGCCCAACGGACCTCGCACTTGGCTCGACGCTCACCAAGAGCGGGCTCACCCGGGCAGTCGATCGGCTGGAGGCGCTCGGCTTGATTGGTAGCCGGGTCTGTCCAACGGACGCGCGCGGCCAGCTTCTCGCGCTCACCGCAAAGGGACGCCAGAAGCTGCGACGCGCAGCGCCCGAGTTCTTTCGCTCGGTCGGGCAACATTTCGCAGATCATCTGACCGAACGCGAGACCGAAACGCTCGCGACCGCGTTCGAGAGGATCGCCGCCGCGGATCGCGGCTAGAAGGGTCCGGCGAGCTCCGGCGGCGCGAAGAGCAACGTCGGCTGCTGCCACCACATGTCGACGAGGCTGCCGCGCGCCTGCCCCATCAGCGCGGCGATGGTGTCTGGTGGCTGATCGCCGGCCGCGGCGACGACAACGATCTGTCCGGAGCGCAGCGCCTTGGCGTATCGGCTCCTGACGTCCTTCGGAAGTCCACCGTTGATCATCTTTTGAAGTCGCACCATGAGCCCGCTCCATCCCTTGCCGGGGAGCCAGGCCCGGTCTCCGGCGACGAGCTCGGCGCGGCGCCGATCGCGCGCGATCACCGAGATGTCCTGCTCGTGCACTCCCGATTCGCGGAGCAGTGTCACCGCCGAGACGGCCGCGTCGTCGTCGTCGAACGCGGCGGCCGCGACCATACCGCCGGCCATTTCCTGGAGATACGACGTCGTTGCCACTGAAATCGAATCCTAGCGATGGAACGCGGACTTACGTCGCGGCCGGACCGAGGGCCCCCGCGCGATGGGGCACCGGCCGGAGGCCGGGGGGTCCACCGTCGCGTAAAGAGGGTTTCGGTCCGGCCGCCGGGAATACGTCGTCACGCGCGCCACGCGAGGATTGGAATCTGCATCTCCGCAGGGCTCATCCCGCCGTGTGATCCGCGATGCCGGAACGTCTGGCCGTCGACTCTGACGATGCTCGCGGCGCGATCACCTCCGAGCATCGCGAGGACCTCCCCGACCCGCTGCCTCACGACCTCGGGGTCACCGCGGCCGAAGAGTCCGGCCGCGATGGCCTCTTCGCGATCGAGGAAGAAGAACGTCTCCGGATAGCGGCGCTCGAGATGTTGCTTCACTCGATCGGGCTGATCTGTATGGAGGAATGCGAGCCTCGGCTCCCCGGCTATCGGGTTCCGCAGTAACGACCGCAGCTGGTCGTCGCCGACGAGGTCGATGAGCTTGAACGGGTCGGTGAACGCGTGGCCGTGATCGGCCGTGAGAAGAACGAGCGTCTCGCCGGGCGGCCGCGATGCGAGCGCGCGCTCGAGGGCCCTATCGAAGAGCGCCGCCTCGGTGGCGTGGTCCCTCGATTGCGGCCCTGAGACGTGCGCGACCGAGTCGATCCCCGCCCAGTACGCATACAGGTAGGCCGGTGCGTCGCCCCACGGTCGCTCTTCGAGGAGATCGCGCAGCCGAACGCTCATCGACGACGGCAGGTAGTACCCGGCGTACTCGGCCCCTAGGGCATGCATGCGATCCATCGCCTCGAGCCGGAACGGCTCGGGCTGGATGATGTGCGCCGCCACTCCGGCCCGCCGAAGTCGCGGATAGATCGAACCGACCCTGACGTAAACGCGCGGGTCCACACGGGGGTCGTCAAAGTAGGAGCCGCGCCGGTGCACGGCGGGCCCCCAGCGCAGCATCTGCGTGACCTGCGCGAACTCCTCGAGCCAGACGAAGTACGCGAGGTTCCCGTGCTCCTGGGGTGTCCGAGCCGTGTGGAGCGTCGTGATCGCCGCGGCGGTGGTCGACGGAAAGATCGTCGTGGCTTCGATGAGCTGCGCCCGATCATGGCGGGTCGCGCGCTCGACGATCGATGCGACGAACGGCATGTCGCCGGCCGCGCAGAGAGCGCGTAGCTGCGCCAAGCCGAGGCCGTCCGCAAGAACGAGAACCATCTGCCGGACCCCGTCGCGCAACGACGGCTCGAGCGCGCGTAGCGGCGGCGGGTCGGTCTCGTCACGCACGCCCAGGACGTCGAGGACCGTTGCGGCAACGTTGAGGAGACCGCCACCGTCGTAGTCCGGTGGTACGAAGCCGCGCGCGCGAAGACGCTCGATGAGCGCGTCGGGCATCGGCGGACGATACTGCCTGCAGCGTGAGGACAGTCTTCGAGGTCGAAGGCCTCTTCGATGGCGCACGGACGATGACCAACGCGGCGATCGTCGTCGAGGGTGCGGAAGTCGCGTGGGTCGGTCAGCGGAGCGCGATCCCGAAGACACCGCAGGGCGAGCGCTCCGAGGTCGTCCCGTCGCCCGGCCAGTTCGTGGTGCCGGGGATGATCAACTGCCATTGCCATCTCACGCTCGACGGCGAGCCGAACTTCGGTGCCGAGGTGCGGCAGTCGGACGCGCTCGCGACGCTCAAGGCGTTTCGCAACGCGCGCGCGGCGCTCCGCGCCGGCGTGACCACGGTGCGCGACCTCAGCGCGAACGGCACGATGGTCGTCGACCTCGGCCGCGCGATCGAAAAGGGATTCCTCGAGGGTCCGCGCATCATCGCATGCGGCCGCGGGATCACGACGACTGGTGGCCACGGTTTCGAGGTCGGCCGCATCGCGGATGGTCCGGACGAGGTGCGCAAGGCCGTGCGCGAGCAGGTCGCGGCCGGTGCAAAGGTGATCAAGCTCTTCTCGACTGGTGGCATCCTCGGCGATGGCGCCCCGCCCGAGGTATCGCAGTACTCCCCAGAAGAGACAGCGGCCGCCGTGGCCGAGGCGCACAACGCTGGGCTGCGCATCACAACGCACGCGCACGGTTCGGGCGGGATGCGCGTGGCTGCGGAGGCGGGGATCGACTCGATCGAGCACGCGACCCTCCTTGACGAGCGAACCGTGCGCGTCATCAAAGAGCGCGATGTCGCCATCGTTCCCACGCTTCTCGTGGTGCAGTCGCTTCTCGACCACGCGGATGCGCTCGATCCGGTCATCGTCGAGCGCACGCGCGCGGTCTCCGCGCGTCACCGCGAGGGTGTGCGGATGGCGCACAAGGCAGGCGTGCGGATCGCGACCGGCACGGACGCGGGAGCGCCGTTCACCCGACACGACCGCTTCGCGCTGGAGCCGGTGCTCCTCACGGAATGCGGCCTATCGACGGAGGAAGCCCTGGTCGCCGCGACGAGTCGCGCGGCCGAGGTTGTCGGCCTCGAGAAAGCCGGTCACATCGGCGCGGGCTGCTGGGCCGACCTGGTCTTCGTTGACGGCGATCCGCTCAAGGATCTGCGCGTGCTCGGCTCGCCGAAAAGCGTGTACGTGCGAGGAGTCGCTGCTCTCTAGATCGCCTCGCCTGTCTCCTCGCGGCGAAACCGGACCGCGCCATGCTCCTCGAGGATTCGGCGAGCTCGCTCCAAGAGCTCGGGCGCTCCGCTGACGGTCACGAGCGCTTCGCCTCGATCGACCGCGGTCTCGTAGCGCTCGTATTCACGGCTCTGGAAGAGCTTCGCCCGACCCGCGAGGGCTCCAATGGCCGCGAACGCGAAGACCAGCGCCGGCGTCCCGATAACGATGGCGAAGACGTTCTGCCTGACCGCGTCACCGCCGACGAACACAAAGACAAGAGCCACCAACGCGCCGACGATCGCCCCGACGATTGCGCCCGCCGCGCTGAACGAACCCGCAGCCTCGCGCGCTTGGCGCACGTTCTCGGCGACAACACCGACGTGGTCGGGCGGGATCCCCGCCGCATCCAGAGCCGTGGCCGCAAGGACCGCGCTCTCGTGATCAGAGAAAGCCGCGACGAGGGACTTCTCCTTGAGCTCTTGTTTGACGTCCTGCATCGCTCGCGATGCCGCGCAGAACTCGTGCCTAGTCCGGGTGGGTGTATCTCCGGCCCGCCTGCTCGAGCGATGAGCCAAGCGAGGCCTCGTCCGTTATCGGCGCGGAGCAGACCGTACCGATGCAGACGTACGCGGCGACGCGATCGGTGGGAAATCCGAGCCGACTCAGCATCTCGTCGTCGCGCTCTGCGCCGCGATCGTCCCGACGTCCGGGGACGAGCCGGTGAAGCGAGCGTGCCGGGTCGGTCGTTGCGCGAGCCCGCCGCCAGAGCGCCGTCGCGAGGGTGTCCTGTTCGGGCCCGACCACGGCGACGACGAGTGGCTCGGCGAGAGCGCGGGCCACCGCGTTCGCGTAGCTCGCCGCGAACTGCCCCCACTGGCGATACTCGCCGACGAAACCGCGAAGGGCGCGAACCGCGAGCTCGCGCCATTCGTCGTTGCCGGTGAGGACCGCCAGACGAAGCAGCCCATCGGCAGCGAGGGCGTTCTCCTCGATCGGCCGCTCGCGGCGCGCAAGGCGTCCCGGCTCTACGCCTTGACTCTCGGGGGCGTCAAAGAACCCACCGGCTTCGCGATCCTCCAGGCGGTCGCGCAGCGTCATCGCCATTCGCTCTGCTCCACCGAGGGCCCCCGGATGGATACCGGTCTCGTATGCGTCCAGATTCGCTGCGAGGTCCGCGGCGACGTCTCCAAGTAGATCGTGGACCTTCGAGTCGTCCCCATCGAAGTGACGAAGGCTCTTGGTCTGTGTGTCCCAGAGCCGGCGGGCCATTGCGCCCATCGCGTCATGCGCCCGCGTCTCGAACGCGTCGTCGCCGAGTGCGGACCAAGCCGCCCAGTACGCGGAGGCCGCGAGCGCGTTCCAGCCGACATAGGCGGTGCGGTCCACGAAGGGGGCATCGTGCTTGGCGCGCTCGGCGATCGAATCAAGCGTGTAGTAGTGCTCGTCGGCGTCCTGCGACCCCGCCCAGAGCTTCTTGTCTGTCTGCCACAGGACCGCGTCCATCCAGCGGATCACATCGCGCACGACGCGGTCGTATCCGGCCGACGGGAATGAGCGGTGTGCCTCCGCGTAGATCGTGAGGAGCTCGGCGTTGTCTTCGAGCATCTTCTCGTAGTGCGGGATCTCCCACTCACGCGTCGTCGAGTAGCGGAAGAAGCCACCTTCGACGTGGTCGTACATGCCACCGGCGGCCATCGCGCTGAGCGTCCGGTGGAGCATCGTCGCGATCTCGGGGTAACCGAAACGGCGGTGCTCGTCGAGAAGGAACCGCAGTAGCTTGGGCTGCGGGAACTTGGGCTCGCGCCCGAAGCCTCCGAACTGCGGGTCGTACTGCCCGCGCACGAGCGAACCGACCTGATCGACGATCTGGACGCTGAGATCTCCCGATTTCGGCGCCCGCGCCTCGTTCTCTTTCTCGCGGAGCTCGGCAACGCGCTGCGCGAGATCCGAGCGTTGTGAGGACCAGAGCTCGGCGACCTGCGGAAGGTACGACCGCATCGCCTCGGGCGGGACGTACGTGCCACCGTGGACGATCTCCCCGTCGGGCGTGAGGAACGCGGTCGTCGGCCATCCGCCCATGTTGTAGCGGCGGTTCACGTCGGGACGCTCGTCGTTGTCGACGCGGATCGGCACGTAGCGCTCGTTGATCAGCCGGATGACCTCGGGGTCGCTGTAGCTCGTTTCGTCCATGACGTGACACCAGTGGCACCACACCGCGCTGATCGCAAGGAGCACGGGCTTGTCCGCGACCTGCGCTTCCTGGAAGGCTTTCTCGCCCCATGGTCGCCAGGCGATCTCGGCGGCGCGGTTCGGGCGAGGCGAGAAACGGAATGTCACTCCGGGATCTCGTCCAGCTCGATCTTGTTGCCAAAGGGGTCGAACACGTAGGTCCGTCGCCACCCCGGGATGGGTTCGGCTTCTTCGAAGCGCGCGCCGCTCTCGCGCAGCGTCTTCACCGTGGAGTTCAGGTCATCCACTCGCAGCGCGAAATGTCGGCGCGGATGAAGGCCGAGCTCGCGATCGGCCGAGAGATGAACGTGACCCGGCGGCGCCGAATACCAGATGCCCGCGCGATCGCGGAGCGTCGCCGGGCGCTCAAGCTCGGTGAGCCCGAGGGTCTCTCCGTAGAACTTTCGAGCTCGGGCTTCCTCGCCAGGCGGATAGAACACTTGCGCGTGATGCAAGGAAATCCCCACAAATTCGAGTCTAGGCGCGAAAAAATCACCTGTTTTCCACACATTTCGTGGGCTATCATTTATCACGCAACGCTCACGGAGGTGCTGACTTGGCGATCGAGCAGAGCCCGACGACGATCGAGACCCCACTCGTCTCCCTGACCCCGAAGGCGACGGACAAGCTCCGCGAGGTGCTCTCGAAGCAGGAGCGGCAAGATCTCGCCCTCAGGGTGTATGTGACGCCGGGTGGATGCTCGGGCTTCTCGTATGGGATGACGTTCGCCGACGGCACCGAAGAGGATGACGCGATCGTGGTGCAGGACGGCGTTCGCGTCGTCGTCGACCCGATGAGCGCCATGTACCTCAAGGGCTCCGAGATCGACTTCGTCGACGCGCTGATGGGCGGAGGCTTCGCCCTCCGCAACCCGAACGCGGTCTCGAGCTGCGGTTGCGGCCAGTCGTTCCGAACGGCTGACCAGACCGGCACCGCGAAGGCCTGCGCCCACTAGAGCCTCGCGCGTCACCGGCCTGGGCGGTGTTTTCCTTCGCGCTCCTGATGTAGATGCGCTCGCCGATTGGTATGGCGCGCACCTCGGAGTCCCCATCGAGCGCTGCGAGCCGGTGCCGGGCCGCTGATGAAACGAGCGCTCGTCGTCGTCGACATGATCGAAGACTTCGTCCACGAGGGCGGCGCCCTCTATTGCGGTCCGTCGATGGCCCGCATCGTTCCCGTCATTCAGAAAGAGATCGCGCGCGCCCGCGGCGCAGCCGAGCCGATCGTCTACCTCACCGACAACCATCTTCCCGGCGACGCCGAGTTCCAGATCTTCCCGCCGCACGCGATCGCCGGCACAAAGGGCGCCGCGATCGTGCCCGAGCTCGCGCCGCACGATGAAGACGTGGTCATCCCGAAGCGACGGTACTCCGGGTTCTTCGGCACCGATCTGGATATCACTATGCGCGAGCGTGGCGTGGACACTCTTCGGCTCGTCGGCGACTGCACCAACATCTGCGTGCTCTACACGGCGGCAGACGCGCGGAACCTGGGCTACGCGGTCGA
>Ga0209057_1002986_pt1 | contig 12710 bp, 15 predicted proteins | sample GraSoiAngelo_146_FD_185903 | JGI IMG/M metagenome (GOLD analysis project Ga0209057, IMG submission 185903) | Grasslands soil microbial communities from the Angelo Coastal Reserve, California, USA - 14_1009_05_30cm (SPAdes) (version 2) | ecosystem: Environmental > Terrestrial > Soil > Grasslands ... | reverse complement strand
GCAGCGCGCAAGCTGAAGTACTCCTCGCATCAGGAGGAGTACTCAGCGTTCAGATCTTGAACGAATTTGTCTCCGTCACTCGCCGAAAAATCTTGATGTCTTGGAGTGACGTGAGCGAAGCGTTGGATGCTTTTCGAGTTCTTTGTCCCTCTCCGCTCCCCATCACCATTGAAATCCACGAAGCGGCACTCAAGATTGCCGAGAAGCACGGTTACAACATCTATGATGCGTTGGTCATTGCCGCTGCCTTGGAAGCTGGGTGCACCACTCTCTATTCCGAAAACCTTCACGATGGCCTGACGATTGATGGGCAACTCACAATTCGAAACCCCTTCGCTAGATCATCCGGTTAGCGGTCTCTACGACTTCAAATCGAGAGAGATATATCCCTCCCATGCTAGAGCTGCGAAAAGCACGCTGTTCCACGACGAGGAACACTGTGTTGTGTGAAATTCCGGCCTTCGTGTCCGCTGAGGAGAATCGAAGAGCTCATGAATGCGGTGCTAAAGGTGGACTTGTGGCCTTCAGCGTAGAATCGAAATCCTCGTTCGCACAAGAACCCTCGATAGCTTTCGCCTTCGCCAGCCAGTGGCCGATTAGTGCAAAAATTACCGGCCATCATCAAACCTGTTTGAACCTCATGTTTCAACGTAAGTGCTTTAAGAATCAAACAGTTGGCCGGTAATTTGCGACATAACTGGTCCAATCTGTGCACGCGCTCCTAATTAGAACGCGGAGAACGAGTTAAGCCTGCGCGGGCATCACGATGGCCAGTAAAGTCGGATAACCCCTTGGAGTCACGAACAAGCTATAGGTTCAATCCAAACGGAAGCTCGATGTGTGGCAAGGCTGCCACGAAGTCGCAAAGAAAAGTTCTAAAATCGTCCCCTTGGGCGCGCCCGCATCTCGAGCTCCAACTTCGGAACATTTCGGAACAATAAGCGCTCAAGACCCTCGACTGCGCGTCGCTGCGACTCCGGCACATCTCGAATCCAGCTACCAAAGCTAAATCTGTTGCATTTACCGAAGAAGGATCTCGGCTGTCGAAAGAATTGTTCGAAAAGCTTTTTGCACTGAAGTAAACCAACATCCTCCCTTGATCTCGGCCAGAAAAGGGATCGCCCTCGGTCAAGTCCCCGGTCCGCTTTCCCGCTTCAACGATTAGTGTTTACCAGACCCGCAGCCGTCCCTCTTCATTGACTTGGTTGCGGCTGCAACCTAAGATGAGCGCCAGATGACGGATTCCTCATCTCTGATCGGGCAGACCATCTCGCATTACCGCATGATCGAGAGGATCGGTGCTGGCGGAATGGGAGAGGTGTACCGCGCCCGGGACGAGCACCTCGACCGCGAAGTTGCCATCAAGGTCCTTCCTCAGCGAACCCTCATAGATGAACATGCCCGAAAGCTTCTGCACAAAGAAGCCGTGACACTTTCCAAACTAAACCACTCTCATATTGCGACCATATACGACTTCGATACTCAACAGGGTTTGGATTTCCTCGTGATGGAATATGTGAGCGGGGAGACGCTCTCGCAGCACCTGTCGGCTTCGGTGCTCTCTGAGAAGGAAGTGGCGGCACTGGGCCTGCAAATTGTCCAGGCTCTGGAAGAGGCCCACGAGCACGGCATCATTCATCGCGATCTGAAGCCCGCGAACATCGCGATTACTTCGAAAGGACAAGTGAAGGTATTGGACTTCGGCTTGGCGAAATTATTTGATCCGACCCGAGGTGGATTGAAAGCGGAAACACTGACGCAAAGCGTGGATAATTCCAATCTGATTGGAACCCTGCCATACATGGCGCCGGAGCAAGTGAACGGGGAGCACATCGACGCACGCGCCGACATTTGGGCCGCGGGCTGCGTGCTCTACGAGATGGCGACTCATCAGCGGTCGTTTCGCGAGGAATCTACGGCGCGCCTGTTTGATTCGATTCTGCATCAAGTGGTGGTCGCGCCGCGAGCGCTGAATCCAAGGATCTCGCCGGAGATGGAACGGATCATTCTGAAGTGCCTGGAGAAGGAACCAGAGAACCGCTATCAGTCTGCCAAAGAATTACTCGTGGACCTCCGCCGCCTCACCGGGAACTCAACTATGGTGGTCGGTCACCAAAAACACCCTCTGTGGAAGCTTGTGTCGAAACTCGCCACACTCCTGATCGCTCTGGCACTCGGCACCGCTTACTTCGTCTCGCGGCGCTATTGGCCCCAAAGCGCTGCTGCACAGCGAATCATGTTGGCGGTACTCCCTTTCGAAAACCTCAGCGGCGACCCCAAGCAGGAATACTTCAGCGATGGCCTCACGGAGGAGATGATTTCGCAGTTGGGGAGGTGGCAGCCTCAGCGGCTCGGCGTCATCGCCAGAACCTCCACGACGCACTACAAAGGATCCAAGAAACGCATTGACCAGATCGGGCACGAACTCGGCGTGAGCTACGTTCTGGAGGGCAGTGTCCGCCGCGAGGAGGACCGTGTCCGGATCGCCACGGAACTCATTCACGTCGTCGATCAGACTCCTCTTTGGTCAGAGACCTATGAGCGCCAAGCCGCTGATGTATTTGCCGTGCAGAGCGAAGTCGCGAGCCGCATCACCCAATCGCTGGCTCTCGAATTGCTCCCCTCCCAGCGAGCCTCGTTACTTCGTTCCCCGACCAAGGATTCCGCCGCGCACGAAGCTTATCTCAAGGGCCTCTATTATTTGAACAATGTCACGGGCGAGAATTACGAGCGAGCTAGAACCCATTTGGAGCGAGCGATAGAACTTGATCCCCGCTATGCTCCTGCATATGCAGCGCTAGCTGAATATTATTGGGGCACCGATAAACTGCCGCCGCAGCTAGCCATGCCGAAAGCCGAGGAGTTTACCCTGAAGAGCCTGCAGCTTGATGAGTCGCTTCCCGAGGCCCACAGCGCACTTGCGGGCATTCGTTTTTATTACAATTGGGACTGGTCCGCCGCCGAGAAAGAATTCACGCGGTCACTGGAATTAAACCCCAGCGGGGCAGAGACGCACCGCTTGTACTCCCTGTATCTGGCCTCGGTCAGTGGTGCGGATCAGGCCGTACGGGAGATACGCCGTGCCCAGCAGCTCGATCCTCTCTCTCTCAACATCAACACCTCGGCAGGATGGGTATTCAATTACACTCGCCAGTACGACCAGGCGATCGAGCAGTGCCGGAAGGCGCTGGAGATCGATCCCGACTATGTCTCCGCGCACGATTGTCTGGGTGAGGGCTACCTCGCCAAAGGAATGTTTGAGCAGGCTGTCGCGGAGTTCCGACGAGCCGCTTCGGGCGGCGAACCGGTGCGCACTGTGGGTCTGGCCCGCGCCTACGGAATCATGGGGAAGAAAAACGAAGCGCGGAAGGTCTTGGACGAATTAACGAAGGCGTCCAGGCAAAGTTATTTCCCGCCGTATCTTTTCGGCGCGATCCACGTAGCTCTCGGCGAAAACCAACTGGGTCTCGTTTGGCTCGAAGAGGCCTACACCCACCGCGACCCGTACATGGTGCATCTTAAGAGGGACGCAACTTTCGACCCCCTTCGCTCGGATCCCCGCTTTCAGGATCTCTTGCGCCGAATGAGCTTCCCGCAGTAGAGCGCCTGCCGCCCCGTGATGATGTTTCGCGGTCAATGTCCTATGGCGTGTTCCGGGAGAGCCGTACAACTGCATAGACTTTGCCTGTGATCGATAGTGACCAACCAACTGACATCGTCTGATTTTTCGCCCCCCGGTTCCGGCAGCTTACATCCCTCTGTGATAGTCACCAGAGCATCAAACACGGGTTTTCCGGTCTGTGTTCCGTCAACAAATGCCTTAAACACCTTGCTATCGTTCCTGAACTCCTTATAGACTGCCGGCGGCAGTCGCAGCAGCGCGAGCTGCGGCCACTTTGGGTCGCCTGCTGCAGATTTCCAAACCTCCAAAACCAGAACGTCTTCCTCTTTGCCTCTCTCAGACTTGAAAGTCACATGTTTCCAATTGACCGGTTTGGCATTTTGTTTCTCGTCCGCAAAAGAGGGCTGGCTTGCATGCCACACCACTAGAGCACAGACGAAAATTAGAGCACAGACCAAAGTCCCTGGGATCAGGATATTGAGTCGCTTCATGAAACCCTCCTCTAGTTAGTACATGGCCGTGTAATCGTATTTGAATCGGGTCCAGAATCCAAGACAGGTCGTTATCCGCTGTCAAGTCCATTGGATCCGCCAACTTTCGCGACGGATTTCAAGTCTACGAGTGATATGACGTTAACCAGCAGTTGGCTCAAACTCTGGCCCAAACTCTCACACACGTTGTCTCCGTCGACCTCCACGTGGATGCACAGCATGTCCTAGATGTCGCACCTAGAATATTGGACGGAAGCGCGTAGCCGATTACAATTCATTCTTGACTGTAAGATTGCGAGCCCGCTGGGCTATATTGAACGCCATGGGCTTCCCTGCGCGGCTCGCTCGGCGTCTAATAATGACGGAGGTGATTGTCTTATGATTCGGCACTATCAATCGTCACGTGTATTTTGCCTGGCGGCAACTGGCTTGGCAGCTACTGGTCTGGCCGCTCAACTTCGAAGACCAGATTTCAGCGGCACTTGGCAAGTAGACCCGATACGTAGTTCGAAGGAAACGCGGCTCGTCAGCTGGATCGAGCCGCCGCCCACCAACGGATGGTTTTTCTCGTTGGAGCCCGAGAGGTTTACACACCACGAGCCTTATTTGGTGATCGTCGACGCGCATGGTCAACGATTAAAATGACGACTGACGGCAAGGAGAAAGTAAATCAGCTGTCCAGTGGGTTGGTGCACCGTTCCAAAACGAGATCGGACGGGAACGAGTTGGTTACGGAGTGGAGCATAGAGCGCGATGGCAAGACAAGCGTGCGCGGCATGGACCGGCGCTCCCTTTCAGCAGACGGCGAGGAGCTGATAGATGATAGGACAATTGCGGTCTCCTTCGCCGAGCAGCACTTTCGCATCGTGTGGGTCAAGAACGAATAGGTAAGCAAACGGGCGTAATCGGAAACTTGGGCACTCAACGACGCCGTTTACCCGCGACCTGGCGGGGCTTTCAAAGCAAGATATTTGTCGTTCCACCATTTGACCAGCTGTCCGTGTTCCTCGTGGCTGACCCAGACAAGGTTTTCGCCGACACCGGCGTCACCACCGAGCGCGATTGGTTTCACATACCATTTTATTTTTCCGGTAAAGCGCCCGTCAGGTTGCAAGGCAGTTTTTCCGTCGGGGACAGAAAACGATGAAAGGTATAGCGTGTCAAGAGGAAGAGTAGGAATCGAATAAGTCTGACCGGCTGCGTTTCGTACAATGAAATCATCCCAGCGTCGCAGCCCCAGAACTTTGAACCCAGGCAACAATCGCAAGACTTCATAACGCTCCGATACCGCTGCTGCTTCCGACTCATCGAACAGGACCAAGTAATCTTCGCCGTGCCAATCTCGCGCATGTTCACTCCCAGCTACGTGTTGATGGTCGGCGGAAGTATTCAAATGTCTATGCTCCACGGAAAAACAACGGTAGTAAACCTCGGAAAGAGGGCTAACTCCTGTTTCGCGTCCATCTGACGAGCCCCCTTCGAGGCAGATTCCATGTGGACGCGAACGACGCAGATTTCCCCGGAAGAGCGAACACCACCTACCACACGGTGTGCACCTTGAGGCTACGCGGAATTCTAAGGGATGGTTTGTAATGACAATCTTCGAAATCAAGCTTGTCCACGTAAACGAGCAGCCGTACGTAGTCGTCTTTGGCACTTCCATTGCCACGAATGCCACAAGATTCGACGTCGACGGCCTGCCCGGGAGGCAGAGGTGACGAGCTGACCGTTCCGGAACCTCCACCCGCACCACTGATCGTGGAAAGCATAAGCATGATTTCGAATTGCTGAACGGTCCGATCGCTCCGGTTCTGAATCCTGTACTTGGCGCAGTCTCGTTCAGTATGTTGCTCGTGGGAAACGGAAACCCACATTCCGGTCAGGTCCACGGAAACCACCTCGATTGGAGAGTCAGGCTGTTCGACGACGTACACCAGCGGCGCGATGTCGTCTGGCCCGCTGACCATGGGCTGCGCTGGTTCGCCATGAACAGCAAAACCACATGAATTACCGCTCTGTTGCGACTGTCGAGCTAGGCCGAAGCCGAAACTCACAACCAGCAGAAGCAAAACCAAGAACGTTACTCTCGTTTTCATGTTGTGCCTCCCCGGCGTGTGATCATACAGCACTGTACTCGTCCTTTAAACTTTCAACTTCAAAGTCCCGATTAGTTCCCGTCTATATGACATTCGCGAGTGAGTTCACATCTCCGCCAACGTGCTTACCGGACATGGAACACCTTGATCGGTATCATTTTGGCCGGAGCAGGCGGGATGCGGCAAGAGAAGGGTGTACAATGCGCTCGTTTTTTAAAGGCAAGAGGAGAGTCAGTTCCGATGGGTGAAAATCCTACTCCGCGAAGCATCTGGTGGGGGCGCGCGGATTGGTTCGTCTTCGTCCCCTGGTTCCTCGTGTTGGCCAGCTTTTGGATCTATCTTTTTGGGCCAGACCGCGCGCCATGGACGGAAGCGATGCACGAGTTCTATGGAATGCGCCATACCGCCGAAATCCACACACCCTGGGTGATGCTCGGATCACTGCTTATTATTCTTTATTCGTTTACGCTCTTCCTGCGTCGCCGGCTTCTGTTCGGGCGGGTTGCAAGATCCTGGACGATCGCAATCGCGATCTTGTTCATCGTCCTGGCAGCAGCCACCGGCCTGCAGGCCTTGGCCACCTACGCCAGTTCGTTTCTGTGATCCGTGCTATTGCCAGGGGCTATTTTGGCGCTGGCAAGCGTACGAAAAAGCAAAGCCACTGGACTCCGCGGTAGCCGAAGGGCCTTGCTAACGCCCCCGAGAGCTTTGGCATCGAGATAATCGGTTCGTTGACAGTGGCTTGCAGAAATATATAGTGGAGGTTGTCTGGTTTTGCCTCCTTCATAGCTCCGAGAACCTTAGTTTTTGCGTAGCTTCGTGATCCTGCGTCCTCGCCCACCGTGGCAGGGCACACTGCGGCTGACGTTGCGAAGCGCTCGGGCTGATCAGATGCAAATCGACTAGAAGACGGGGGACTTCGATGCAAGCATCAGGTGGAACCGGAACTCCGGAGCGGGAGCGATGGAAGAACGTAGAAGAGTTATGCGACCGCTACCTGGGCGGGCGCCCGTGCGAAGCCGCACTTCAAGTGCTCAGGAACGCAGAACAGCAACGGCCGGAAGTGCGCGATTTCGTGGAGCGCGCGTTTCGGCTCATGGCACTCTCGAAGTTCGATCCGCGCGATTTTTCTCCCTTCGTGGCACGCTTCTTCACAGTGATAGCGCCAGGCATTTTGCCTGGCGCCTGGGGAGGAATCGTGCCGCCCTTCACGCTCCCGGGGCGGCATAGGAAAATCGATGCGTATTTGCGCACGAATGAATGGGCGAACTTCGAGCCAGGGACGGTCTTGTTGGATGTGGGATGCGGGTTTCCTCCTCAGACTTCCATTGAAGCGGCGGAGGCGTTTCCGGAATGGCGAATCGTTGGCGCGGATCCGACTTTTGAACAATATCTCCTGTACGACGAACGCGAGAACTATGCATGTCTCGACCGGACGGGAAGAGTGCGGTATTTTCAAGCCAGCCGCCCGGAAGAGTTTCTCTCCCTGTACTCCGATCGGGACGCTACGATTGAGCATTTTTCGCAGGCGTTCGCACAACTGCTCCCCAGTCTTCCCACCGATGAGGGAACACTATCCACTGCGGAACACGACGGCAGGCGTCTGGTCCGCCATCCTTTGAGTGCCTACGAGCGATCCAACCTCACATTCGTTCAGGGGGGATTTGGATCAAGCGGCTTGCCGGAAGCGGGAGTCGTGCGCAGTTTCAACGTGCTTATCTACTACGACGCGGATTTTCGACGCGAGGCGGAGGAATGGGTGGCGCAGGTTCTGCGGCCGGGGGGATTGTTCGTTTGCGGCCGGGACGACTCGGAATCGCTAAATGCTCATTATTCGGTGTACCGCAGCGAGGGCGGTCGGCTAGTGGAGAAGGAATTTGCGTTCGGCGTAGAAACAGTCCGTCATTCCGTCTGGTTTGCCCTGCACGATGGCGAGCGGGAGACCTGGCGGCTTGCGGAATTGTTGGGAACTCTGCGGTCCGATCGGGAGTTTCTGCACGATTACGACACCCGGTTGGACGCTCTGTTGGCAGAAAACAGGATGGCCATTCGGGATGAGAAAGGATGTCTCGTTGAGCCGCCCGACCCCATCGAGGCGGCGCGGGCGCTTCCGGTCTACCAAGAGATCGCGCATGAGATCGAGGGGGAGTTCGCCGATAGGGCTGTATCCGTGCTTAAGCGAGCGGGCCTGCATGCGTGGCGAAATCCAGTGGGACACATCGCCGTCGGTGCCTGACAGGTCATCGTTCTGGACGCCGCTGAGTTGCCCGGTTACGTCCGTTCCTAACGGGTTGAGCGCATGGTCCCGCCGATTTCGTTCCACATGGCCTGATTAAACGCCGAAATCGTACAATTGGATCTCCGGTTATCCAATTGGATCTCCGGTTATACACGGGAGTTAGGCCGAATTCGGTCAGCAGAGTCCTATCTTCTTCCGAACTTTATCGACAAATTCCGGGGCTAAGGCGTATTTGGTTTGCAGGCTCTTCCCCGCGAGGCATGGACTACTGTTTAGTAATACTAAATAGTCTGCGTCTGTTTGTTTGTGAAAATAATCCAAGTTCTCTTTCTTGTAAATGCGGTGTGGACGATGGAATTTGAGCATAATGCTGCATTTCGAAGGTAGGTTGTCCTGCCCAGACGGCGTGGAGTGCTGAAATTTATCAATCAGCACCTCCGCATCAAGTCGTTCTATGGCACCAGCGAGAACGCCGTGAAGACCCAGATTTGGATCGCAGTCTCCATTTACGTACTGGTTGCGATCGTCCGGAAGCGCCTGCAACTGGAAGTGAGCTTTTACCAAATTCTACAGTTTTGAGTCTCACCCTATTCGAGAAAATTCCCATTTTATGGGCCTTGGAAGCGATCGACTCCCATAACGAGTTAGGAGGAGACGCTAACCAGCTGATTTTGTTCGAGTTTTAACCGGACAGTAGTGCATTTGTTCGATTAGGGTGTCCAGTTTCAACAAGAAATTTCGCGCCAGGATCGCCTAGCGATCAGCAACTCGGTTGACTCACAGCATCCCCGCTTTTGGCACTGCTTAGGCGCATTTCGGTTTTCCAAAGTAGCTGCTACTGGCAGCTGATCGTCTCCAAGGAAATCTTGGCCTTCTCCTCTGCGCGGTAATGCCTTCGCTGCCGTTTCATCTGACTTCTCCCACAGACAGCGGTTCCGGAGTGGCAACCGGCTTGTTAATCCAGACTTCGCTGGGAGGGGGCCGTGGTTTGGGAGCGCTTCGTACGAAGCGCTCCGGGTGACGTTGGTAAGCAACATCGAGCACATCTTGGCGTTGCCGCAGAATGTTTTTCGCTTGACCATCTCTTGGTTGTACCACCGAAAGAATCTCTGACAGAATTGACTATTAACAATGAGTTGTACTGTTGTATTGAACGTTGGAGATGCGGCAACGTCGCGCTTTCCCGTGTGGAATCCAGCGGGAAAGCGGACCGGGAACTTACCAGATGAGTCGAGAATGCGTGAGATCAGCGTTATTTTTGTTGGTGCGTGAGGCACGCTGAGTCAGTGTGGCTTCAAGAATTCAAAAGTTCCATGAAGTGTGCCTGCAGCACGAATGAAATCGCGATCCACGAGAAGCCCGGACGTTTGAACCGGTCCCCCATCGGGTCGGACCAAGTCGAAGCTTTGAATCATCTTGCCTGAACCATCGAGCTGCAAGACCTTAGCTCCCGAAGCCACCCAGAGCGTCTTTGGGTCATCGTCGAAAGCGGCGGCCGTCAGGACTTGAACACCGCCGTAATTTCCGGACTTCTTGTTCTCCTGATATTTTACCTTGGCGGCTGCTCAGAGAATTCATTGCCGACGCACTTCGGCCCTGATCTTCGGAACATAAGCGCGCTAGCCCTCCAGCTGCACACCGGTGCGACGCTGGTAGAACCTGAACGTACACATTGGGAGGCACGGCCGCATCCGCGCGCCGGGGTTTGGGCTTGCAGAACTCTCTGCTCGACGCCTCGGTCTGCCAGGTAGGTCGAATGCAGCTTTCGCAGCCGGTGCCACGAGAACCTCGGCAATTGCAGCCGCACGAGTACCGCATGAAGTTTCCGTCGCGTTAGGCTGTGCGGACCGACCGGTGTTCCCACACTGGTTTCAAACACCCAACGCTCTCGATTTTCCTTGCTGCTCATAAGATTCACAAGCAGAACGGGACCAACCCGCGCAACACGTTTGCCAGCTTCATACCCAGGTGTGTCCACCTTCCGTGCCACACGTCTCTGCGCCCTCTTGAGCGTGTGTGCGTCGAGGTCGACGTCATCCGATCGCAACCTTACCGCTTCGGTCGTAGCCGTGAGTGCTGCTCGAGACTCAATGCAAACTCATCCTCTGAGAACCCAGACCCAGCGCGAGTTCGATTCCAAAACCGGCCTGTATTCCTACGGCGCCAGATACGATGACCAACAGACAGGAAGACCTATCCGGGAAGACTTTCTGGCTTTATCAGTTGAGAGGCTATGACTGATTCGCGCCAAAATGGAGTCGGTTCCATTGACCAAGAATGATTGCATTGAAAGGCTGGGTAAGAAGCTGCTCAAGTCTATTTGCATGAGGTGAAGGATGCCGGCTCTAACGGGAACGATGGTCCCCCCACAGAACAAACTCACGGCAAGTGTTCCAGCAATGTCCGATGCGGTTGCGACGCCGGTGCCGACCCGCAGCGTGCCGTTGAGAAAGCCTACGTCGTCGGAAGTCGCGAGCAAAATCGTGTCAGGGCTCGGGGTCTTCGCCCTCGGAGTCGTTTTGGGAGGACCTCTGCTCTACTTTGGGTGGACCGTGGCGGGAACTGCGGCGTTGATTTTTTTCGGAGGAGGCGGGTTGCTGGTGATGTTGTTCAGCAGGGACGAAGTTTCAGCGTGCCCGTTCTGCGGGGCGGCGCTGGACAACTTGCCGAAGCCGAATGCGGATGGCGTGCCGAGACCGGTGCAGTGCAGGAAGTGCTGGGAGTATTCGGGGCTGCAAAGGGGTTTTGTGTCCCCCTACAACCCCAACGCGGTGGAGGAGCGGCCCACGTTTCGATCGCCGCTAGCACAGAGCGTGGTATGGCCACGCGGATGCGTGCAGTGCGGAGTGGAACCGACGCGGTTTGACGAAGTGGGCACGTTCAGCGTGAACAAAGGGTTGCTGGTGGTTGGTGCGGTGCGGGTAAAGACATTCAAACTGCCGGGTGTTCCCTACTGCGCCGCGCACAAGAAAGCTGTGGAGATGAAGACCGAAATCGGGAACAAACTGTTTTTGGATTGGCGGTCGCTGGCGATGATGCGGCGGTATATGGCGGCGAATCGCGGGCAGTTTGTGGAGTCGAGTTCGTCGGGCAAGAGTTGAGTGTCTGTACTTCAAGCGCGGGTGACACGGACTTGCCCGTCGCCGGCGCGAGCCAACAACTATCTCTATCCCCGGCGAACAGGTCGATTTACCTCTACTACGATGTCTCCACCGGCAGGTTCTGGTCGATGGATTCGTACGAAGGCGATCTGCAATCTCCGGTAGCTCTTCACAATCCACGGGTGGAATGACCACTAAATCGGGCCGATCACTCTGGGCACGGTGTCGAGGATGCCAGAGGCTGTCTGTGCATGGGTTTATAAGCGTCGGCCGACTTTGCTTAGCATCGGCGGCACGATATCGATGAGCCGCTCCTCGTGATCGTGCAAGTCTTCGTAGCCCAGGGCCAGACCGTAGACTCTCGGGATCATCAATTCCTCCTCGGTGTGTTCAACCAGATCCATATTCCGATAGCCCCAGCGGCCCGGCCATCAACAGACTCCCATAAGTCCCCTTTTGCCTGGACTAAACCAAAAAACCCGGTCAGGGCACTCTTAGGCAAGCATTGGTAATCGGGGAAGTACGACGCAAAGGCCCACCAAAGTGAAGCTTGCTCGGCTCGACCCTAGTAAATTTACCTCCTTTTTTTTGTTTCAACGCAAAGAGAACAATTCTTTTGGGGGTAAGGTCTCAACACTGGCACCGGACAGAACCCCGGTGCTTGCGAGTGGCCCCCAATAAAGCGGGGGATTCTCGGGGGCGCTGCTTGCGCCTGCATGTCTGCAAGGAGGCCACACTGTCATGAGAAAGCTGCACCATATTGGTTTGTTTATCGCTCTTGTCTGTCTTTCGACGGGGGTCGCGAGAGCACAGTCGTTCCGGGTTCAGTGCCCAACCAGCACCATTACTCACCCGGTGGCGGCCAACAATAATTCGGAACTTCCCTACGCCGGTCCAACTTACACCGGCACGAGTGGATTTCCTGCAGCACCCGCCCACGTAAACGGGGCAATAAAATGCCAACAGATCTCCGGCGGAGACGGTTTTGCGACCATGGGCGACGGCACCCAGACGTACATGTTCTCCTTCGGACCATTGTCTGGGCTCGCGGACATCGCCAGCGGCCAGCCCGGCACAGAGTTCCCGAGCGTCTTCAATACCCCGTATTCGGGCACGCCGCTGCTGCCCGGTGATCCTGCCACGACAGTCGACGGGTCCGGT